>Ga0335073_10000677_pt1 | contig 44360 bp, 46 predicted proteins | sample Lox_Sample_22_FD_207093 | JGI IMG/M metagenome (GOLD analysis project Ga0335073, IMG submission 207093) | Soil microbial communities from Loxahatchee National Wildlife Refuge, Florida, United States - Lox_Sample_2.2 | ecosystem: Environmental > Terrestrial > Soil > Wetlands | place: USA...
CGAGGTGGCTGATCATCTCGCCCCGCAGCGGCCAGCCGACCGGCTGGGCCACCGGGTCGGTCCGCAGCAGCTCGCTGAGCCGGTCCTGCTGATCCTTGGCCGCGTTCAGGTACCGGTCCAGCTCGGCCTCCAGGTGGTCCTGGCTGGACGGAGCCGAGACGGTGGCCAGCCCGCCGGAGATCCTGATCGCCACGGCCAGGTCGGCCAGGGCCCCGGCCAGCCGGTCCCGCGCATCCGGATCGTCCATGGGACTGTGGCCCGGTTCCAGCCGGGCGCTGTCGGCCAGTGAGCGGGCGAACGTCCGGACCGTGATCGCGGCGTGCTCCAGCGTCTCCAGCCGGCCGCGCAGGCTGACCGGGGTGTTCAGCAGCCGCACGCCGCGCGGGTTGAGCCGGATGCTGTCCTCCGCCTCGCGCACCGCGTCGTCGACGCGCTCGATCTCGCCGCCCAGCGCACGAGCCTGCCGGAGCCAGTCATCGACGTGATCGGCGAACGATCCCTCGCGCAGGCCCGAGGCCATGTCGTCCAGCAGGTCGGCCATCTTCCGGCACAGATCCTGGATGGCCTCGGAGGCCGGCTGCAGCCGGGGCGGGGCCAGGACCAGTCCGGCGGCCAGCCCCGCGGCCGCGCCGATGAGCGTCTCGATGACCCGTCCGTAGGCCGCCACGCTCTCCCCGGTGACCGACAGGATCAGCATCGCGCTGATCGGGACCTCGAGGATGGTCTCGCCCAGCCGCAGCGCGTAGCCGACGGCCAGCCCGACCACGATGACCACCCCGAGGCTCCACCAGGTGAACCCGACCAGCACCGACAGGCCCACCGCCAGCAGCACCCCGATCAGCACGGCCGCCACCCGCTGCACCGCGCTGCGGAGCGTTTGATAGAGGCTGACCTGGGCCACGAGCAGCGCGGTCAGCGGGGCCAGGACCGGACGCGGGGTGACCGGGATCGGCAGCGCCACCAGGTAGGCGAAGACCGCCGTGCCGGCCAGCCGGGCCACGGTCAGCGCGGTCGGCTGGGCCCGGCGCCGGACCACGGTCAGGGTCTCGGGCGTGCGCTGGGCTACGGCGCGCGCGGCCGCGCCGATCTGCGTGGCCCGGCGTCTGCGCAAGAAGGGCAGGCTCATGCGCATGACGCCGGTGGCAGACCAGTTATCCGCGGCCGTTTCAGCATGCTCGAAGACCCCTTGGCGCATGCTGCCCGGAGGGCGGGACGCCTGGCATCCCCCATTCGGCTACAACGCAAGCGTGCCGGGCGCGCCGAGCTCGGCCACGAGCTCCGCCCGTGCCTGGGCCATCCGCTTGACGTCGGCGGGGTCGGCCGCCGGGTACTCCGGGTTGATCTCCCTGAGCTTCATCACGACGATCGCGGCGGTGGCCAGGCGGGCGAACCACTTGTGGTCGGCCGGGACGACATACCACGGGGCCCAGGTCGTGCTGGTCGCCGACAGCATCGCATCGAACGCCCGCTGGTATTCCGCCCAGTAGCCGCGCTCCCTGACGTCGCTGGCCGAGAACTTCCAGTTCTTCTCCGGGTGATCGATGCGCTCGAGGAACCGCCTGCCCTGCTCCTGCCGGGACAGGTTCAGCATGATCTTGACGACGTGGACGCCGTTGCCGATCAGGTAGTGCTCCCAGCGGTTGATGTCACGGAAGCGCTCGCTCCAGATGTCGTGGTTTCCGCCCGCCTCCGGCAGGCCCTCGGCCTTCAGCAGATCCGGGTGGACCCGGACGACCAGCACCTCCTCATAGTGGGACCGGTTGAAGATGCCGATCCGTCCCCGGGCGGGCAGTGCCGCCTCACAGCGCCAGAGGAAGTCGTGCTCGAGCTCGGCCGCCGACGGCTGCTTGAAACTGCGCACCTCAACGCCCTGCGGGTTGAGACCGCTCATCACGTGCTTGATCGTGCCGTCCTTGCCCGAGGCATCGAGCCCCTGGAACACGATCAGGAGGCCGTGGGCGGTCTGCGCGGCGAGCTTCTGCTGGTACTCGGCCAGGAGCTCGATGCCGTCGGCCAGCAGCGCGTCGGCGTCCTTGCGCTTCAGCCGTCCCGTGTGGCCCGGGTCATGGTCGCGGCTGAGCTTGACCGCGCTGCCGGGCGCCACCTGCATGGGTGCGATGAGGTCCGTCATGAAGCGAACGCGCTTGTCCATGTCCCGACAATGCCCGCCACATCCCGCTCCGTACCGGGTTTCGCCGTAGTCGCGCGGGGGGCCGCAAGCGGCGGCCCGGTCACGGCGCTACACCCGGGCGTAGTCCTCGATGTCCTGCTCGAATTCCGCGACCGTCTCGGGGGTGAGCGTACGCCGGGTCATGGCGATGGCTTGACGGACGTCACCCGTGCTCACCTGCTCCACGCCGCTGTCGAACATGACGCGCTCGAACGCCAGTTGCGCCGTGCGGCGCGCCGCGAACTCGATGTCCGCCGGAGTGAACAACCGTGACTCCTCGACGATCGCGGCCATGTCGAGATCGTTATGCGGCATCGAGGAGAGGTAGCGCTCCCAAATCGCCTCCCGCGCCGCGGTGTCGGGCGGGCCGATCGGGATGACGTAGTCGAACCGGCCGTGCCGCAGGAACGCGCTGTCCAGGGCGCGTACCGAGTTGGTGGCGCAGATGAGCAGCCGCTCGTCCTGCTCCCGGAACGGCGGGATCAGCTTGAGCATCTCGTTGGTGACCCCCTGAGCGGCCGACGCCGTGCGCGGCTGACGCATCCCGGCGATCTCTTCCACCTCGTCGATGAACAGCACGACCTTTTCGAGCTCGGCGACGAGGGAGAACGCCTCCCGCAACGCCAAGGCCAGTCCGGCCGGGGACTCGCCGGCCATCCGGGACGGGTACAGCTCGACGAATGGCCAGCCCAGACGCGACGCCGCCCCCTTGGCGAAGGTGGTCTTGCCGGTTCCGGGCGGGCCGAACAGCATGATGGCCCGCGGTGGCACCAGCCCGAGGCGCTCGGCGACCTGCGGCTGCGCCAGCGGCAAGATGACCTGCCGCTCGATGAGCTGCTTCTCCCGGACCATGCCGCCGAGCTGGTCCCAGGCGCCGGCCCGCACCATGCGCCCGCCGAGCTGGCCCAGGATCCCGGCACTCCCGGGGTCGACCGGCTCCACCCGCTCGTACAAGATCATCCCGCGGCGTGCCGCGTACCCGGCGTGCTCCAGGGCCAGGGCGCCGATCTCGCTTTCCTCGGCCAGCAGGCACTGGATCCGGTGTACCCCGGCCGCCACCAGCCGCCGTTCCAGCTCCCCGAGCATCGCGCTGCCGATGCCGCGATGCCGCCACGCGGCCGCCAGGCTGATCCGCATCACCCAGGCCCGGTCGCCCACCACGGTGGCCAGCGCGACCCCGACCACCTCGTCGCCGACGACCGCGGCGACCGCCGGTTCGTGCGACCGGACGGCCGCGATCAGGTCGGACAGGCCGAACGCCGGCGCCTCGCTGCTGGCGGCGGGGTTGTCCCACAGCCGCACCGCGGCGTCGAGGTCATCGGCGTGAAGATCACGGACCCGCCACGTCGCCATGCCTCAGTGTGCCTTACCCCCGGCGGGCCCGCCGGGGGGTCCCTGAGCGAGGCCGGGAGCCGATCGTAAGGTGGGTGGTTGCGGTTACTTTCTGCAAAGGGGGATATTAGATGCGTAACCTGAAACTCGCCGCGGCAGGCGGCCTGGGGGCGGTCGCCGTGCTGGCCCTGACCTACGGCAGCACCCGGCCGGCCAGCGCCGCCACCGTCCACACCACCTCGGCCACGGTCCATGCCTCGGCGCGGGCGACCACCAGCAACCAGCTGCTGACCCGCAAGATCGGCAACACGACCGTGATCACCAACTCGAAGGGTTTCACGCTCTACGCATTCGCCCCGGACACCACGACGAAGTCGAACTGCAACGGGTCGTGCACCAAGTTCTGGCCGCCGCTGACGGGCCCGGTCACCGCCGGGAAGGGCGTCACCGGCAAGATAGGGACGATCAAGCGTTCCAACGGCGCCGTTCAGGCCACCTATAACGGCCATCCCCTGTACACGTACGTCGGTGACACCAAGCCGGGACAGGACACCGGGAACGGGATCAACCTGTCCGGCGGGTTCTGGAAGGTCGTGCCCGTGACGGGCAAGATCACCTTCCCGAGCAAGTCCAGCAGCACGCCGAGCAGCGGCGGGGGTGGCGGCGGCTACTGAGCCGCGGCCCGTTTGCCCTGATCGGTGGTGATCAGCCCGGCCCGGTACTCCCTGGACCCCTACCGGGCGTCTAGCAGAGTGGCGCCGCGCCCGACGACGGCCAGCACGGCCAGGGGCCACCCGGGTCCCGGCCGGCGGTGCCGCTTTGGGGGGGAACAGAGATGCCCATGCCACCCGGCCCGCCCGGGCCTGACCCGCTGCCGCCACGGCCCGCCAGGCCCTCGGGGAAACCATCCTGGCCGCGGCACCATCCCGTCTGGTCGGCCGTCATCGCGTCTTTCGGCGTCTTAGCGATCGTCGGCGGCGCATCGGGCTGCACCGGATCGAGCAACGCCGGTTCTTCGTCGCCGGCGCCGTCCCCGCGGCCGACCCCGACGCCCACGGCCGAGGCGTCGGCGCTGAGCTGCGCGGCCCAGGTCCTCGGTCGGCGGCCCGCCGATCACACCATCGCGAGGGTGAGGGTCAGCACCGCGGCTCATGCCCACGTCAGCGCGGCCGGGCCGCTGGCCCTGGTGCGCGGCGAGCCCGCGGCCGGCCCGGCCAGCGCCGACGGTACCCGGACGCTGCGCTTCCGGGTCGGCGACGCCCGGCCCGGCGTGCCCGTGGTGATCATGGTTGCGGTGTCGCTCGGCGCCAGCACCGGCAGCTGCCAGGCCACGTTGCGCCCGCGCGCGGCCGCGGTCGCCGCCGCGGCCGCACCGGCCGAGCCCACCTCCGCGCCGCCGGCGGCCGCCGCACCACCACCACCACCGCCACCGGCGACGACAGCGCCGCCGACGGCCACCTCCTGTCATCCGCTCAGCGATGAGGGCACCTGCTACGAGCCGGGTGAGTTCTGCCGCGACGATGATCACGGCGTGACCGGCGTGGCCGGTGACGGAGAAACGATCGTTTGCGAGGACAACGACGGCTGGCGGTGGGAACCGGTCTAACCGGCCCGCTTGTCATGATCCCGGTAGATTAGGTGCTCTATGTGCGGCTAATCGACCGGGATCATGAAAACCCCGCCGGAAAGGAGCCGTCCTCGTGGATTCGTTCGCGGGAAAGCTGGCCGTGGTGACCGGCGGCGCTTCGGGCATGGGCCGGGAACTCGTCCGGCAGCTGGCGGAGCAGGGATGCTCGGTCGCGACGTGCGACCTCAACGCGGACGCGGTCGGGCCGGCCGCCGCGCAGGCCCAGGCGGGCGGCACCGCCGGGGCGCGGGTTACCGGCCACGTCTGCGACGTCTCCGACGAGGCCCAGGTGCTGCGGTTTCGCGATGACCTGCTCGCGGAGCACGCCAGCGATCACGTCGACGCGGTGTTCAACAACGCGGGCATCGGGGGCGGCGGCAGCTTCGTCGCCGACCGCCGCGCGGACTGGGAGCGCACGTTCGCCATCGACTGGTGGGGCGTGTACTACTGCACCCGCGCGTTCCTGCCGTTGCTGATCGCCAGCGGCGACGGCGTGCTGGTCAACACCTCCAGCCTGAACGGGCTGTGGGCCTCGCTGGGGCCGGGCCTGCCGAACAACGCCTACTGCACGGCCAAGTTCGCCGTGCGAGGTTTCACCGAGGCGCTCATCGAGGACCTGCGAACCAACGCGCCGCAGGTCCGGGTCGCCCTCGTGATGCCGGGACACGTCGGCACCGACATCGTCGCCAACAGCTTCCGCGCCCGCGGCCTGCCGGAACTGGAACACATGAGCGACGCCCAGCTGGAGGAGGTGCTCCCCGCCAACGCGAAGGCCAAGATGATCGAGGTCGGCCTGCTGCCCGAGGACGCGTCAGCCAGCGACCTGCGGAATTTCCTCGCGCAGATGAGTGCCGACTTCCGGGACAAGGCGCCGCTGACCGCGGCCGCGGCGGCGACCATCATCCTCGACGGGGTGCGCTCGGGCGCCTGGCGGATCCTGGTTGGCGAGGACGCCAGGCGCGTGGACGCGGCGCTGCGGGCCAAGCCCGAGTCCGCCTACGACTACGCCGAGCTGTTCCGGGACCTGATCGGGTGATCACCGCCGAATCAAAGCGGGTATGAGAGACTGCGCGACGGCCCCGACGGAGGGAGTGGCACGGCGATGCAGGTGATCACGGTGAGCAAGTTCGGCGACCCTGGGGTGCTGGAGGTGGGCGAGGCGCCCATGCCGCAGCCGGGTCCCGGAGAGGTGCTCGTCCGGGTGCTCGCGGCCGGAGTGGGCCCGTGGGACGCCACGCTGCGCCGGGGCGCCTACACCGGCTCCCTGCCCTACGTGCCGGGCGGTGAGTTCGCCGGCGAGGTCGTCGGCGACACCGGGGCCGATGCCTCCTTCGATGACGGGGCCCCGGTCTACGGCTATCCGGGGCTGACCGGGTGCTATGCCCAGTACCTGACCTGCCCGGTGGAGCAGCTGGCGCCGATCCCGGCCGAGCTGTCCGCCGCCGACGCGGCCGCGGTGCCGATCGACGCGCTGACCGCGCATCAGGGGCTGACCGACGTGCTCGGCGTCGGCCCCGGGCATCAGGTCCTGATCACGGCCGGGGCCGGCGGGGTCGGCCATTTCGCGGTGCAGATCGGGCGCATCCTGGGCGCCGAGGTGGTGGCCACGGCCAGCCCGCAGAACCATGAGTTCCTGCATCACCTCGGCGCGACCGTGGTCATCGACCACACCAAGCCGGACTGGCCGGACCAGGTTCGCGACGTGACCAACGGGGGAGCGGAGCGGGTGCTGGCCACCGCCGCGCCGACCCTGGAGGGCGCCGCCCGCGCCGCCCGCGACGGCGGGCTGGTCGCCACGCCGGTGCACGCCGACGCGCCCGCCGGCAACCGGATCCGCTGGCAGCAGTACAACGGCGATGCGAGCGGGACCCGGCTGATCCGGATGGCCCCGTGGTTCGACGACGAGTCGCTGACGGTCAGCGTGCAGGAGCGGTTCTACTGGCAGGATGCCGCGCGGGCGCACGAGGTCGTGGAGCGCGGGCACACCCAGGGCAAGATCGTCCTGATCGTGGACGACGACCTGGCCACGGCCCTGGAGGTCTGAGGCCCGCCGCGCCGGTCAGGTTAGGTCTGCCTTGTCGCCCCGGCGCATCGCGGCCGGCGAGCTGAGGACCACGGGCGTGACGCGGCGGTGCTGGTAACCGAGGCCGAGCGCCAGCAGCACCAGGCCGACCAGGACAGGGCGGACAGGTAGATCGCCACCCGGCCGCCGCTCTCGCTGATCGTGGCGCTGGCCGTGGACTGCAGCACGAAGTGCTCGGTGACCAGCGCGCTCATGAACTCCGGCGGGGGTTTTCGTCAGACATTGGTCACCACGAGCTTTCCGCTGACGCTATTGGCCTCCATGGCGGCGTGTGCCTCGACGATCTCGTCGAAGCGGTAGACGTGCCCGATGGGCACGACGGCGGTGCCGGCCGCGACGGCGTCCAGGAAGCCCTGGAGCAGCGCCGGCGGCAGGTCCCCCGCGTCGCCGCCGTAGGCGGCCAGCCGCACCCCGCGGGGCAGGTACTCGATCGGGTAGAAGTCACGCACCGTCCACTGGTTGGACAGCATGCCGGTGAAGCAGACGACGCCGTGAACCCGGACGCAGCGCAGCGTGTCGGGCAGCGTCGGCGTGCCGATGAGCTCGATCGCCGCGTCGGCGCCGCCGGGGCAGATGCGCCGCACCTGGGCCGCGACGTTGCCGTCGTCGATGAGCACGTGGTCGGCGCCCACCCGGGTCAGCGCGTCGCCCTTGGCCGGGTTGCGGGTGGTGGACAGCACGGTCATCCCGCGCTGCTTGGCCAGCACCGCGGTGGCCATGCCGACCGAGGACGTCCCGCCCCGGACCAGTATCGACTGCCCGGGCTGCGCGTCCAGCCCGACGCCGAGCGACCCGCTGGCGGTCTGCAGCATCTCCGGCACCGCCCCGAGGACCGGCCAGTCCAGGTCGCTCCGGAACGGGATCGCCTGGCCGGCCGGCACGCAGGTGTACTCGGCGTAGCCACCGTCGAACGTCCGGCCCATCCCGCCCATCAGCGTCGCGACCTGCTGGCCCGCCGCGAACTCGCCGCCCGGGCAGGCCGCGACCACGCCCACCGCCTCGATGCCGGGCACCCGCGGGAACGTGACGCCCTGGGCCAGGCCGAGCCGGGTGTGCAGCTCGGAACGGTTCAGCCCGAACGCCATGACCTTGATTAGCACCCACCCGGCCGCCGGCTCCGGCACCGGGATCTCCCGGATGACCAGCGCCTCCGGTGGCCCGGGACCGTCGAGAACCACCGCCCGCATGGTGCCGGTGCTGTTGTCCGCCGCCATGACGTCACGCTATCACAGTGCATTCCACAGAAGATTTTACGCTCAGAAGCGGCTTCCCTGGAAGTAGTTGTCGGTCGGCTGGGCTACGCGGTGTCTTCCATCCCGCTCGCCTGGTTCGCCGCGCGCAGCCGGGCCAGGGTGGCCGCGAACTGCCGCAGCGTCCGCTCGGGCACCGCGGCGCCCAGCCAGCGCTGGAGTTCCTCGTCGAAGGCGGCCCCGGCCTCGTCGAAGACGCGCCGGCCTTCCGGCGTCAGATCCAGCAGCGACGACCGCCGGTCGGCCGGGTTCGGCAGCCTGCGGCAGTAGCCGCTGGCCTCGATGCGGTCGACCAGTTTGCTGGCGCCGCCGGTGGTAATGCCCAGTTCGCTGGCGATGTCGTACACCCGGCAGCCGGGCTGCCCGGCCATGACGGACATCGGCTCGAAGTGCGTGAGCGGCAGATCGAACTCGCGCTTCAGCCGGGCGTCAACCGCGTTCCAGATCTCGATCTCGAACCGGATGATGTCGTTGAACAGCCGTCTCAGGTTGGACACGACCGAGTCCCACCTCCCACATCGCGGCCGGCTTAGTGCCGGGAGAAGTAAGGTACATCATGGCCGCTTCCCGAGAAAGCTTCCAGGATGACTACTTCCTTGAAGATTGATTCCACGGAATCTTGTATGCTGGCGCTCATGACCACCATCGGGATCATCGGCAGCGGGCACGTCGGCAGCAGCCTGGCCCGGGCGGCGATCGCTCACGGGTACGACGTCGTGCTCAGCAACGCGCAGGGACCGGGCTCGCTCGCGGGCCTGGTGCGGGAACTGGGCCCGCGGGCCCGGGCGGGCACGCCCGCTGAAGCCGCCGCGGACGGGGACTTCGCCATCGTGGCCATCCCCATCACGACCATCGGCCAGGTGCCGGCCGAGCCCCTGGCCGGGAAGGTCGTCATCGCGACGATCAACTACTTCCCGCAGCGGGACGGCCCGATACCGGCGATCGACAGCGGGGCGACCACGGCCCCCGGGCTGCTGCAGGCGCACCTGCCGGCCAGCAAGGTCGTGCGCGCGTTCAGCATGATCGACGCCGCCGACATGTCGGGCGACGGCCACCCCGCGGGCGATCCGAAACGGCGCGCCCTGGCTCTCGCCGGAGACGACCCGCAGGCCAAGAGGCTCGTCGCCGGGCTGTACGAGGAGTTCGGCTTCGACGCGGTTGACCTCGGCGGGCTCGACGAGAGCTGGCGGGTCGACCCCGGGCAGCGCGGGTTCGTCACCCGGCAGAACCTGGCCGAGCTCAGGGCCAACGTGGCCGCGGCCAAGCGCGGCGCCTGAGGAGGGAAGGCCATGACCCAGGCACGACAGTGGGTGGCCGTGGACTTCGGCGGCCCCGAGGTCCTGCGCTGCGTCGACGTCGACGTGCCGGAGCCGCGGTCCGGGCAGGTCACGATCGCCGTGCGGGCCTGCGGCATGAACCCGGCCGACGCCAAGCACATCGCCCCGGGCCAGGATCGCGCGCTGCTGCCGCTGGCGCTCGGGTACGAGGTGGCCGGGATCGTCACCGCGCTCGGGCCGGACACCGAGCTCGCGTCCGGGGGCGGTGCGGCCGGGGACGAGGTCGTGGCCCAGGTCAGCGGCGGCTACACCACGGCGATCACCGCGCCGGCCGCCAGCGTCTACGCCAAGCCGCCCGCGCTGACCTTCCCCGAGGCGGCCAACCTGCTCCTGGTCGGGACCACTGCGGCCGACATGCTGCACGCCTGCGGCCTCAGGCCGGGCGAGACGGTGCTGCTGCACGGCGCGGCCGGATCGGTCGGCGTCAGCGTGCTGCAGCAGGCCCGCACCCTGGGGGCGCGGGTGGTGGGCACGGCCGGCCCGGCCGGCTTCGATCTGGTCCGCCGCTTCGGCGGGACGCCGCTGGAATACGGGCCGGGCCTGCTGGAGCGGGTCCGCGAAGCCGCGCCGGAGGGCGTCGCCGCCGCCCTGGACACCGTCGGCAGCGCGGAGGCCGGCGACGTGTCGCTCGCGCTGGTCCGGGATCGCCGGCGAGTGGTCACGATCGCCGCCGCGCCGCGGGCCAAGGCCGACGGGTACGTGTTCGTGGGCGCGTCTAACCCGGAAAGCGGGCCGTTCCGTACCCGGGCCCGGAGCCGGATCCTCGGCCTGGCCCGCGACGGCAACCTGGTCGTGCCGATGGCGCAGACGTTCCCGTTCGAGCAGGCGCCCGCGGCGCTCAGGACGCTGACCAGCAAGCATCCGCCGGGCAAGCTCGCCCTGGTCAGCGACGGCTGACGAGCCAGGTCCCGCCCCGGGCCGGGGCGTAATGAACGGCGGTTTGAGGTCTGTTCCCCCAAGGCCGGGCGAGCGGTCAGGTTATGCCCGCGAGATCATGGGCGGATGCGGGTGACCAGGGATGACGGCAGCGAGATCGCGGTCGAGGTGGCGGGCGAGCCGGACGGGGCGCCGGTGCTGCTGTGCCACGGGCTGGCCGATTCCCGGCTGTCGGCCCACGGGCTGAGGCCGGCGGCCGCGGAACTGGGACTGCGCGTCATCGTGCCGGACCGGCCGGGGACCGGCGGCACCGACCTGCGGCCGATGAGCCGGGTCGTGGACTGGGTGCAGGACGCGGCGCTGGTGCTGGACCGGCTGCAGGTCGGCTCCGCGGCGCTGCTCGGCATCTCGGGCGGCGGGCCGTTCGCGGCGGCGTGCGCGGCCGCGATGCCCGGCCGGGTCGCCAGCCTCACGCTGATCGCGCCGCTCGGGGCGCCGGAGTGGCCCACCGACGGGATGGCGGCCGGCGAGCGGTTGTCGCTGGAGGTGGCCAGGCACGTTCCCGGCTTCGGGGGCTGGTTCCTCGGCGGCCTGGCCGCGCTGGCGCGCGGCCACCCGGGGCTGTTCCTGCGCATCGCCACCAGCGAGCTGCCCGGCTCCGACCGCGCGGCGATCGGCCAGCCGGGCGCCGGTGACGCCTTCGTGGCGAGCTACACCGAGGCGTTCCGCCGCGGCAGCCGGGGCGTGGGCCAGGACCTGCGGGTGCTCACCCGGCCCTGGGGGTTCCGGCTCGGCGCGATCGCGGCGCCGACCTCGATTCACCACGGGGATGCCGACAACACGGTCCCGCTGCAGCACGGCCGGAGGTATGCCGCGGCGATACCGGGCGCCCGGCTGCATGTGCATCCAGGGCAGGGGCACTTCTCGATCGGCGCGGCCACCCCGGAGATACTCGCGCCGCTCGCCGGGCCGGGCGTGCCCAGCTAGCGGGCGATCATCCGGCTGAACAGGTCGGCGTAACGGAGCAGGTGCAGGTCGCCGACGTAGCGCTCGCGGATCCGCTCCTGAGCCGCGTGACCCAGCTGGTCCGCCTCGCCCGGGTGGTCGAGCAGCTCGCGGACCGCCGCCCCGAACGCCCTCAGGTCACGCGGGTCGGGCAGCAGGACGCCGGTGCCGTCGCCGATCTGGTCGATGATCCCGCCGACCGCCGACCCGACCACGGGCCGCCCCTTCCACATGCCCTCGGCCACCGTCAGCCCGAATCCCTCGGCCAGGCTCTTCTGCGCGATCACGGTCGAGTGCCGCTGCAGCGCGTTGACCATGACGGCGTTCTCGTCGCCGTCGTCGAGCGGCAGGGTGACCAGCAGGACCCGGGCCCGGACCTCGGACGGCAGCTCGCTCCAGCGCAGCAGGCAGTCACCGAACGCCGCCGCTCCCTCCGGGTCGTCGGTCACCCCGGCGACGGCCGGCCCGACCAGCAGCAGGTACCCGTTCTCGCCCGGCGCGACGTACTCGGCGAAGCCCTGCATCACGCCGGCCATGTCCTTGAGCCGGTCCCACCGGGAGACCTGAACCACCAGCCGGTCGTCCGGGCCCGGGCGGGTGTCGCCGCTGATCTCCGCGGACCGGGTCACCAGGCCGACGCTGCCGTCGCTGCGCAGGAACGAGGTCCGCCCGTTCGGCACGGCCCCGTCCAGCACGCCGATCCGGGTCAGGATCGCGCGCACGGTGTCCTCGTCGAGGTACTGGTTCTTGGGCGAGAACGGATCGATCGACGGGGGAATGATCGCGACCTCGCCCTCCGGGACCCACGACGGCACGTACTCGCGGCGGGTGAACACGTACCCCTCGGCCGAGGCCAGGTAGGGCCGCAGGAAGTTCCACGCCGCGTCGGTGGCATCGTTGCGCCAGTCCACGCCGATGTGGCAGCGCCAGGCCACCCGCGCACCGGCCCGCGACAGTGCCTCGGCCAGCCCGGCGGTCTGCGGGTCGTGCAGCAGCACGATGTCGCCCGGCCGGATCTGACCGAGCAGCTCGACCGCGTTGGCCGCGAGCATCCGCGCATAGTGCTCGCCGTCGGCCGCGTCGATCGGGCCGCCGGCGGGCTCGCCGTGGATCTGGTTGTGCAGGCGCTTGGTGATCACGAAGAACTCGGCGTCGCCGCTGATCACCCGCCACTCGATCGGGATGTCCAGGTCCCGGACGTACCCGATGAGCACGTGCAGCATCTCGGCGACCCCGCCGCCGGTCGCCGTCGAGCTGACGTTCCAGATCGTGCGCCCGTTCAGCCCCCGGCGGAACTTCTCGGCCGCCTGAACCAGCCGGGCCTGCCGCTGCGCGCCGATGACCGGCTCCAGCATCGCGACCGGACGCCGCGCCACGTCCACCGTCCCGACCAGACTCACTTAGCCGCCCCCCGTAGCCGCCGTCTCCCCGCCGGGCCCCCGCCCGGCTCAGCTAGGTATACCCAGAAGTTATGTTTCTCCTATGACCGCACCATCGCGAGCCGCCCGGCCGACCCGAAGCTGGCGTACGGCGTCGGCCATCCTGGCCGAACGCGACCCGGTGCTGCGCCGCCTGGTGGACGAGGCCGGCCCGGCCAGCCTGCGGCCGCCCGAGGAGTCCCACCTGGCCACCCTGGTCCGCGCCATCGTCTACCAGCAGCTGGCCGGCGCGGCGGCGGCCGCGATCCACGGCCGCCTGATCGCGGCGCTGGAGGGAGACATCGATCCGGCCCGGCTGCTGTCGCTGTCCGATGAAACGCTTCGCTCCGTTGGCCTGTCGCACGCCAAGGTGGCATCGCTGCGGGACCTGTCGGCCAAGGTGCTGGACGGGACGGTCGTGCTCGACCACCGGCTCCGGGCCGAGAGCGACGACGAGGTGGTCGAGCGGCTCTCGTCGGTCCGCGGCATCGGGCCGTGGACGGCGCAGATGTTCCTGATCTTCCAGCTCCGCAGGCTGGACGTGTGGCCGACCGGCGACCTCGGCATCCGCCACGGCTACGGGCTGGCCTGGGGGATGCCGACGCCGACCGCCAAGGAGCTCGAGCCGCGCGGCGAGCCGTTCCGGCCGTACCGGTCGGTGGCCGCCTGGTACTGCTGGCGCGCGGCCGAGATCTACGGCGGCGCGGCCGAGAGCGCCGTTACCCGCTAGCCGCGGGCGCGGCGCAAAATGCTCGGCTGATGTTGCCATCTGGTGTTCGCTCACCGGCGAAGTAGTCAAAGGTTGGTCTACGAACGCACGGCGCATGCGTGCGGACCACATGGCGACATCCAGCAGCTAGGAGAAGAACATCCCCATGGCGCCCACGCTTCAGGAGATCCTGCTTACGCCAGACGCCCGGCCCGGGGTCCTGGGCGACGCTCAGACGCTGATTGACCAGGAGGTCGCCGATAAGTCGGGCGCGTCGGGGGCCGCGATCAAGCTGGCCTACAAGACGGCGACGAGCTTCGCGCCGGGCTACTTCCGCAGGACGCTGGAGGACATGCTGCCCCAGATCGTGGACAAGCTCGAGCCGTACTGGGCCGATTTCAGCGCCTCCGGCGGTTCTGAGTTCGGCGACTACCTGTCCAAGCGGGGCCCGGAGGTGTCGGAGGACCTGCTCTCGCTGACCGATCACATCGCCGCGGTCTCGAAGCGCCCGGCGATCACCAAGGCGTACCGGGCCGTCCGCGGCAGCGCGGCCAAGCACGTCGAGGCGGCACTGCCGCGGGTTGGCGATCTCGTCATGAGGTACGCGAGCTGACCGGCGATTTACCGGCGCGGGCGCGAGCCCGGCCGCGGGCGCAGGCCGGGCAGGGCGGCGAGCAGGTCGCCCCACGGGAACGGCGCGCCGCCGCCCGCGACGCCGGGCAGGCGGTCCGGATCGAAGATGACCCGCACGCCCCAGTCCCGCAGCGCGGCCAGGCTGCGCTGGAACGCCGGGTGGCGGGCGAGCGGCGCGTTCGGCCACGGCGCGGCCGCCATCGGCAGGTCCAGGCCCAGCGCCTCACAGAGCAGGCCCAGCGCCAGCGTGTCGCTGATCCCGAGTGCCCACTTGTTCACCGTATTGAAGCTGGCCGGGGCGACCACGAACGCGTCAGCGGGCGGCAGCACGTCGGGGTCGTCCGCGCCCTTGTACTGGCTGCGGACCGGATGGCCGGTCAGCTCGGCGAGCCGGGCCGTGTCCAGGAACTTCGTGCCGTCCGGCGTGGCGATCACGCACACGTCCCAGCCCTGCTCCCGGGCCGAGCCGACGAACTCGGGCAGCTGCCGGGCGGGCGGGCCCCCGCAGGCGACGACGTACAGGACCGGGACGGGCTGGGCGGCGGGCACGGGCTCTCCTCTCGGAACTACATCCTGGGTTGTAGCTTGCCTGCAACCGGGGGCGGACGCGGCCGCGGGTGGTCCGGATTACTGTCAAGGTATGGCTGCCAGGCAAGACGCAACCGCCGCACCCGCCGGTGCGCCAAGACCCCCGCTGGCCTACCGGCTGACCGCCCGGCATTGGCTGGCGATCGACATCGGGACGGCGGTGATCGCGACCGGTTTCGCGCTGTTCAACGTCGGCCTGGTGCGCCACGGGTTCCGCTACCACCTGCCCACCGCGGTGGCGGTCACGGCCGTGGCCGGCATCGCGCCGGTCGCCGTCCGCCGGATCTGGCCGCTCCCGGTGCTCGCGGCGGTGACCGCGGCCTGCTGCGTGCTGACCGCGTACGGCCACATGCGAAACCTGGTGTACCTGGCGCTCGGCATGGCGATCTACACGGCGGCCACGCACTGCCGCAGGCAGGTCGCGGTCGCGGCGGCGGTCGTCGTGGAGGTCGCGCTCGGCGCGGCGGTCCTGGCCGCGTTCGCGATGGGCCACCACACCCAGCTCGACCCCGCCCGCGGCCCGCTGGTGGCCGGGGCGCTGTGGTTCATCGGCGATAGCGTGCGGGAACGCCGCCGCTACCTGGCCGGCCTGGCCGAGCAGGAGGCGCAGCGCCGCCGCGCCGAGGCCGAGCGCGGCCGCCAGGCCGTGCGCGAGGAGCGGGTCCGGATCGCCCGGGAGCTGCACGACGTGGTGGCGCACAGCCTGAGCGTGGTCACCGTGCAGGCCGGGGTCGGCCGGAAGGTCGGGTCCGGCCGGCCGGCCGAGGCGCTGCGGGCGCTGCGGGCGGTCGAGGTGACCGGCCGAAGCGCGCTCGAGGAACTGCGGCGCATCCTCGGGCTCCTGCGCGACGACGACGCCGAGCTCGTCAGCCTGGCCCCGGCGCCCGGCCTCGGCGAGCTGGGCGAGCTCGCCGACAGCGTGCGGGCGGCCGGGATACCGGTCAAGCTGGCCGTGACCGCCGACCCGGCGGCGCTCCCGCCCGCCACCTCGCTCACCGTGTACCGGATCGCGCAGGAGGCGCTGACCAACGTGGTCAAGCACGCCCGCCGGGCCGAGGCGTGGGTGCGGGTCGGCGCGGAGCAGGGCGGGGTGCGGGTCACGGTGACCGACAACGGCGACGGCGGCGCCGCGGGTCCCGGTGCATCCGGCCGCGAGCCGGACGACCGGCACGGAATCGTCGGCATGCGCGAGCGCGCCGCGGCGTTCGGCGGCACGCTCGACGCCGGCCCGCGGCCCGGGGGCGGCTTCGAGGTGAGGGCGTTCCTGCCCGCCGGGTCGGCCGCGGCGGCCCCGGACCCGGCCGCGACCGAGCCGGACGCGGCGGTCGGGCAGCCGGCATGACGATCGGCGTGGTGGTCGCCGACGATCAGGCGATCGTGCGGGCCGGGTTCCGGCTGCTGGTCGACTCGGAGCCGGACCTGGTCGTGCTGGGCGAGGCGGCGAACGGCGAAGAGGCCGTGGAGGTCGCCGGGAAGACCGCGCCCGACGTCGTGCTCATGGACATCCGGATGCCGGTGCTTGACGGCATCGAGGCCACCCGCCGGATCACCGCGGCCGGGACGCCGCCGCGGGTGCTGATCCTGACCACGTTCGATCTCGACGAGTACGTGTTCGGCGCGCTTCGAGCGGGCGCGAGCGGGTTCATGCTCAAGGAACGCCCCCCGGAGGAGCTCCTGTCCGCGATCAGGGTGATCGCGGCAGGCGAGGCCCTTCTGGCGCCGAACGTTACGCACCGTCTCATCGCGCACTTTGCCCGCCAGCCGGATCCGATGCGCCCCCCGCCCAAGGCGCTGGCGCGGCTGACCGCGCGGGAACGCGAGGTCCTGGTGCTCATCGCGAACGGCCTCTCCAACACCGAGATCGCGCAGCGGCTGGTGATGAGCGTGCCCACGGCCAAGACGCACGTCAGCCGGATCCTGACCAAGCTCGCGGCACGAGATCGCGCCCAGCTCGTCGTCTTCGCCTACCAGGCCGGCCTGGTCACGCCGGGCTGAACCCCCGGCCCGGCGTACATCCGGGGTTGCAGCCCGGGCCCGCCGCTAAGGCCCTGGCTGCAGCCAAAACCGGTTCGCCAGGCCGACGACACCTGGCCGGGGCGCTGGCCACCATGGGACGCGGATTCAAGCCGACCAGGTGGAGGCGCAGATGCATGAGCTGGCGATCACCGTGCTGGCCAGCGGCGGCCATGGTGGCCGCCGCCTGCTGGTGCTGGCGCTGCTGCTCGTCGTGATCGTGGTGCTCGCGGCGGGCTGGGCGATCTACGCCGCCAGGAGCCGCTCGCGCGGGGACCGGGAGCGCTGATGGCCCGGCTCTTTGAGGCCCTGGCCGCCTTCGTGGTCCGGTTCCGGGTCGCGATCGTGTGCGTCTGGGCGGTGGTCATGGTGGCCGCGATCCTGGCCCTGCCGGGTCTGGGCAGCGAGTCCAACAGCGACCCCAGCCTGTTCCTCTCGTCGGGCGCGCGCAGCGTCGAGGCCGCCTCGCTCGGGACGGCGCTGCTCGGCAGCCAGGACACGAGCAAGATCACCATCGTCGCCGCCCGGGAGAACGGGCCGCTGACCCAGGCCGACCTGGCCGCCGTGGCCCGCGAGGCCCGGCTGGCCGAGCAGGTCAGCGGCGTGGTCTCGGCGCGCCACCTCAAGCGCCTGGCCGCGTCGGGAGCGGGGTCGATCTCGCCCGACGGGCGGGCCGTGCAGTTCGCGGTGGTGGTCAGCCACAGCAACAAGGAGGTGGCCGCCCTGCGGCGGGTGGTGAACGCGCTCGAGGCCACCTTCCCCCGGGCCGGGGCCCCGGCCGGCCTGCGGCTGCACCTGGCCGGCCCGGTGGCGACCAACGCGGCGAACAACGCCAGCGCCAACAAGGCAACCGGGAAGATCGGCCTGTTCTCGATCCTGTTCATCGTCGCGCTGCTGCTCATCGTGCTGCGCTCGCCGGTGGCCGCGCTGATCACGTTCGTGCCCAGCGTGGTCGCGCTGCTGACGGCGCAGCGATTCATCGCCGGGCTCGGAGCGCACGGGCTGCAGATCTCCTCGGTCACCCAGACCCTGCTGGTCGTGCTGATGCTCGGGGCGGGCACCGACTACGGCCTGTTCCTGGTGTACCGGTTCCGGGAGGAGCTGGAGGCCGGGGCACAGCCGCACGCCGCGGTGGCACGGGCGCTGACCCGGGTCGGCGAGTCGGTCACCGCCTCGGCGGGCACGGTCATCCTGGCCCTGCTCACGCTGCTGCTGGCCGGCTTCGGGCTGTACCGCGACCTCGCCGTGCCACTGGCCGTCGGGGTCGCGGTCATGCTGCTGGCCGGGCTGACCCTGCTGCCTGCGCTGCTGGCCCTGTTCGCGGGCCTGGTGTTCCCGGCGCCGCGGCCGGGGGCCGCGGCCCGGGCGGGCCGGCGGGCCGCCGGGGACGGCGTCTGGGCCCGGGTGGCGGCGGCCGCGGTGCGCCGTCCCGGGCTCACCCTCGGCGCCGGTGTCGCGATCTTCGCGGCGCTGGCCCTGGCCACGTTCGGCTACCAGACGGCGGGCCCGAACCGCTCGACCACGGCGCCGCCGGGATCGGACGCGGCGGCCGGCAACGCGATCGTCGCGGCCCACTTCCCGCAGTCGACGGACAGCCCCGCGCACCTCGTGCTGGAGTACGGCTCGCCGGTCTGGCTGCACCCGGACTCTTTGGCCCAGGCGGCGGCGAGCCTGCGCGGGTCGGGCCGGTTCGCCCAGCTGGCCGGGCCGCTCAACGCCAACGGAGGCACGCTCAGCCCGCAGGCCTACGCGCGGGCGCGCGCCGAGCTGGGCAGCCCGAAGGGCCTGCCGCTGGCCGAGCCCGCGGGCGTGAAGCTGCCGCGCGGCGTCTACGACGCCTACCGCGCGACCGCGCAGTACGTCAGCCCCGACGGCCGGACCGTCCAGTTCCTGGCCGGCCTGCGGGTCGGGAACCAGCAGAGCACCGCGGCGATGAACGCGACGCCCGCGGTCCGCGCCGCGGTCACGACCGCGGCCCGGCGTTCCGGGGCCACGGCCAGCGGGGTGGCCGGGCAGGCCGCGGCGCTCTACGACGTGACCCAGACCGCCGACCACGACATGATCCGGATCATCCCGGTGGCGGTGCTGGCCATCGCCCTGCTGCTCGGGCTGGTGCTGCGCAGCCTGATCGCGCCGTTCTACCTGGTGGCCAGCGTCGTGCTGTCCTACCTGGCCGCGATCGGCCTGACCACGCTGCTGGTGATCGACCTGGGCGGCCAGGACGGGCTGATCTTCGTCCTGCCGTTCCTGATGTTCGTCTTCCTGCTCGCGCTGGGCGAGGACTACAACATCCTGATCATGACCCGGATCCGGGAGGAGGCCCGGCACCTGCCGGTGCGCGAGGCGGTGGTCCGGGCCATCGGCCGGACCGGCCCCACGGTGACCTCGGCCGGCATCATCCTGGCCGGCACGTTCGGGGTGTTCGCCCTGGCCGGCGGCGCGGTCATGGGCGGTCAGCTGCGGTTCATCGGGCTCGGCCTGGCCCTCGGCGTGCTGATGGACACGTTCGTGGTCCGGACGCTGCTTCTGCCGTCCGCGGCGGTCCTGCTCGGCCGGTGGAACTGGTGGCCGTCACGGCCGGGCCGATCAACTTCCCCTTCTCCGCATATCCGCCTGGACGAGGAGTCCGCATGTTCCTGACCTATCTCCGGCGCGAGCTGCGCCGGCGCCTGCGACAGGCGATCTTCATCTCGCTCGGGCTCGCGCTCGGGGTCGGGCTGGTGATCACCGTGACCGCCGCGTCGGACGGCGTGCAGAACTCACAGTCCTCGGTGCTGCACGCGCTCTACGGCGTCGGCACCGACCTCACCGTCACGCAGCCGCCGAAACAGGGCTCGAGCGCGGCGACCACATTCGGGTTCACCCAGGACATCAAGGACATCCGCAGCGGCGTCATCGCCGCGGGCACGAACATCAACATCAGCAACCTGTCCAGCGTGCAGTACGGGATCCTCAGCCCGGACGCGCTGGCCAAGGTGGCCAGGCAGCCGGGCGTGACCGGCGCGGTGGGCGGGCTCACGCTGACCGACGCCACGGTCACCGGGACGGTCCCGTCGATCAGCGCCGGCCAGGGCGCCGCGAGCTACAAGTCCAGCTTCACCACCAACTCCTTCAGCGTGCAGGGCGTGGACCTGAGCAACCGGGCGCTCGGCCCGCTCAGCGCGGGCCGGATCACGTCGGGTCACGTGCTCACCCGCAGCGAGGCGAACTCGGACGACGCCCTCGTCGACGCGAACTACGCCACCCAGAACCGGCTGAGCGTTAACAAGACCATCGACGTCGGAGGGACGACCTTCACCATCGTCGGAATCATCAGCGCGCCGGAGGGCGGCAATCCGCCGGACGTGTACATCCCGCTGGCCCGGGCGCAGAGCATCGGGAAGAACGGGGCGGCCAGCCTGGCGCGCGACGTCGACACGATCTACGTGACCGCGGCCAGCGCCGCGGACATCGGCTCGGTGCAGAAGGAGATCGCCGCCGCGCTGCCGTCGGCCACCGTCACCGATTCGACCGACCTGGCCAGCGAGGTGACCGGCTCGCTGAACAGCGCGTCCAGCCTGGCCAACAACCTCGGACTCTGGCTGTCGGTCGCGGTGCTGATCGCCGCCTTCCTGCTGGCCAGCCTGCTGACCATGGCCGCCGTGACCCGGCGGGTGCGCGAGTTCGGCACGCTGAAGGCGCTGGGCTGGCCGAGCTGGCGGATCGTCGGCCAGGTGATGGGGGAGTCGATCGCCGTCGGCGTCGTCGGTGCCGGGGCCGGCGTGGGCCTCGGGTTCGGCGGCGCCGCGCTGATCGACCGGCTGGCGCCCAGGCTGAGCGCGACGCTCGGCCCGGCCAACCCGGCCTCGGTCAGCGGTTCCGGCCGCGCCCTCGGAGCGGCTGCGGCGAAGGCGGTGGCCAGCTCATCGCACACGGTCGCGGTCACGCTGACCGCGCCGGTCACGTTGAATCTGATCGTTCTCGCGGTGGCGCTCGCGCTGGCCGGCGGGCTCATCGCCGGGATGGTCGGCGGCTGGCGCGCGGCCCGGCTGCGGCCTGCGGCCGCGCTGGCGCGGGTGGAATGACCGGGAGGCAGCCATGTACCAGCTCAGCAACGTCGTCAAGAACTACCGCAAGGGCGGCGCGATCGTCGCCGCGCTGCAGGGCGTGGACCTCGTGATAGACGACGGCGAGTGGCTCGCCATTCAGGGGCCGACGGGCCACGGCAAGTCGACGCTGTTGCAGATCATCGGCGGGCTGGACCGGCCCACGTCGGGCACGGTCGAGTTCGACGGCATGAGCCTGACGCGGATGCGGGAGCGGCGGGTGACCAAGGTGCGAGCCCGCTCGATCGGTTTCATCTTCCAGACCTTCAACCTGATCCCGACCCTGAGCGCCGCGGAGAACGTCGAGGTCGCCCTCGTCCCGCTCGGGGTCGGCGCGGCCGACCGCAGGGCCCGGGCCGAGCAGGCGCTGGCGGCGGTCGGTCTCGGTGACCGGCTGCGCCACCTGCCGTCCGAGCTGTCCGGTGGCCAGCAGCAGCGGGTGGCGATCGCGCGCGCCCTGGTCAAGGAACCCAAGGTGCTGCTGGCCGACGAGCCGACCGGGAACCTGGACGAGGGCACCCGCGACGAGATCATGAACCTGCTGCAACGGCTCTGGCGGTCCCGGCGGCTGACGATGGTGCTGGTCACCCACGACAGCGCCGTGGCGGGCCGCGCGCAGCGCCTCGGGCTGATGCGCAACGGGCTGCTGACCATCACCGAGACCGCGGACCGTCCGCCCGCGGCAAACCGGCCCCCGGCCCAGGCCCGGCGGGATCCGACGACGTGAGCGGGCGCGTCACCCGCGGCGGCGACGGGCGCTAGTGGCGCTGCTCCTCCTCGTCATGATGGATCCGGTCCAGGCAGACCGCGATCGCGATCAGCAGCGCGTCGTCCTGGCCGGGGGCCACGTCGACGCCGTAGGTGTCGCGCATCCGGAACCAGGCCCGCGAGACCCGCGCGACGACCTCGCGTCCCCACCGGATCTCGAATTCCTTGTCAATGATGTTGCCGACCGCCTCGAGTTCGCCGCCGCCGGGCAGGGCAATGACGGACCGGTGGCGCAGCGGCGAGATCAGCGCCTTGCGGACGGTCGCGATCACCGCGTGGTCGCGCTCGATGTCCATGCTGTCGTGCACGGTCAGCATGTGCCGGCGGATCGTCGCGACGATGGCGCCCGACGCGTCCTTGAGCTCGAAGGTTTCCCTGATCCGCAGGGCCTTCCCGTCGACCAGGAAGACTTTGTCGCCCTGCTCGTCGGTGACCCAGAAGTCGTCTCCGATGGAGAACAGCTTTTCCCGTACCAGATAACGCATGTGCCTCATAGTCCCATGAACCGCCCCCGCGTCCGGCGGCGATCCCGCGGACCGCCAGCCTTACTGGAGGCGATCCGCGGGATTCTCGCGCTACCGGCGCAGCAGCAAAAGTATGAGCACGATGATGACGATGACGACCACCGTTCCGATTCCGATATAAATGGCTCTGCCCTCCTCGGGATTCCGGGAAAGCCCTCCACGGGATTCCGGATAATTCAGCTCTCCGGAACGGCGGGGGCTAAACGTCGGCGGCGGCCCTAGCCACGACGCGCCCGTGCCGATACGCCGTCCGCTGACGCCCGGCGCGCGCCCGCGCCTTGGCCCGGCGCTGGCGGAGCAGGCGGCGCTCCTCCTCGCTCATGCCGCCCCATATTCCCTGCACCTGGCCTGCGGCCAGCGCGTACTGCAGGCACTCGTCCTGCACCGGGCAGTTGGCGCACACGGCCTTGGCCGCGGCCAGCTCGGACCGGGCGGGGTTCGTCGCGGACATCGGGAAGAAAAGGTCGGGATCCACGGACTGGCAGGCGGCCAGTGACCACCACTCGGCCAGGTTGTCGACTGCAGTCGTCATTGCGGCCTCGTATTCGATCGCGTCCAGATCCCGATCGAACTGCCCAGATCCCGCCCGCATATTCCCCCGACTCGGCCGTCGAAGCGCCCGACCCCGGCACGGGCCCGACCCGGGCACGGGCCCGCCCCGGCCCGCCAGCCCGCTACGTCCCCCGGGCGACCCAGCACCACCTGCCCGCCCGCTCCGCCCAGCAGCACCCCGGGTCCGGCGCCGCCGCCTCCGTCCGGCGTCACTCGGGCACCAATAGTCACCAGCGCCTCGCAAGCCCCGTCGGGTGTCAGCCAGGCCGCCGGGCGGAGGGCGAGTTCGGTCATGGAGTACCAAAGGGCGCGCTCGAGGGCGCCCATCGGTTCATCCATGGGCGCCGTGCCCGCCAGTTATTTCGATTTCCTCTGCGAAACCATTGCTGGTGGCGCGGACGGGGCGCGTGAGGCGGCCGGCCGTCGGCGACGCCGGGCCGGCCGGGCCGCGCCGGGCGCTGGGTGCGGGTCAGGGACGGCCGCGGGTCCAGCGCGGCTTGCGCTTGTCTAGGAACGCGTTCATGGACTCGCGGGCGTCCGGAGTCTGGCTGGTGGCGGCCATCACCTCGACCGCGTAGGCGTAGGCCTTCGGCTGGTCGAGATCGATCTGCGTGTAGAGCGCCTGCTTGCCGATGCCCTTGCTCTCCGCCGCGCCCCGGGTGACCCGTTCGAGCAGGTCCGCGGTGGCCGACTCGAGCTGGTCGGCGGGCACGACCCGGTTGACCAGGCCCCAGTCCATCGCGGTGCGCGCGTCGATCACGTCGCCGGACAGCGCCATCTCCGTCGCCCGCTTCCGGCCGACGTTCCTCGCGATCGCCACCATGGGCGTGTGGCAGAACCACCCGCCCTTGCCGCCCGGCGCGGCGAAGCCCGCGTTCTCGCTGGCCACGGCCAGATCGGCGCTCGCCACCAGCTGGCAGCCCGCGGCGGTGGCCAGCCCGTGGACGCGGGCCACCACCGGCTGCGGCACCTGCTGCATGAGCGTCATCAGCTCGGTGCAGGTCATCAGCAGGGACCGCACCGCGGGCAGGTCGCCCTCGACCACGTCGGCGAAGTCATGTCCCGCGCTGAACACCGGACCGTTGCCGGCCAGGATCACGCCCAGCGCGTCGCTGTCCCCGATGTCCTGGAACGCCGCGATCAGCTCGCGCATGTGCTGAAGAGACAGCGCGTTGCGCCGCTGCGGACGGTTCATCGTCACGGTCACGAAGTCGCCGGACCGCTCGACCAGGATGTGCTCATACCCCATGTGACGATGCTAGCCCCGGGAGCCGGACGCGTCGGCGTGGCGATTCGCCAGGTAGACCGCCAGGCGGGGCACCAGCGCCATCAGCAGCCACAGGTACTTGGCGAGGTCGGGATTCACCCAGGCCACCCCGATGGACACCAGGATGACCAGCGACGAGCCGAACGCCCGGAACATGCCCGCCCGCCGGTCCCGGGGGTCGGCTCCCTTCACCATCAGGCCACGGTGCCGGGCGAGTTCCAGGGTGGCCTGGGTGGCCAGGCTGGCCAGCAGCAAATTCACCGCGAAGATCGTGACCGCGAGCGGGTTCTCGCCGTACTGGCCGATCAGGTCGCTGGCGAACGGCATGATCGAGATCGTGAACAGGAACGCGAAGTTCAGCCAGGCCAGGTCCTCGCTCTGGCCGCGCAGCTGGACGAATACGCGGTGATGAACCAGCCAGAAATTGGCCACGACGTAGAACGAGATCAGGTAGGCGACCAGCTGGTCGCCCTCGTCGCCGAGCCTGGCGGCAAGCACGGACGGTGAGTCCTGGTTGAGATCGCTCAGCAGCGGCACGCGCAGCTGCAGCACGAGCAGGGTCAGCGCGATCGCCACCACGCCGTCGGACAGGGTGAGCAGCCGATCCACATTCGGTACGCCGTCTCGCTCGCGGCCGTCGGCGGCGCGGGAATCCTCGGACATGAGCACTAAGCCTGCCACGACCCAAAGCGCCTTGGCGTTCCACGGCGGCGTGGGGGAGTATGACGAGGCCGGATACGAGGATCAGGAGAAGGAGCCGTCGTGGCGATCGACCCGGTAACCGGTGACCTGGCCCGCGGGACGTGCTAGGAGGAACCACTGGTGAGCGATACGCGATCGCTGCTCGCCGGGGCGGTCGGGGCCGGGCACGTGCTCGCCGAAGGCGACGTGCCGCCCGACTACGGCCATGACGAGGCGCTGGGCGTCGCGCCCGGGCGGCCGGAGTTCGTGGTCCGGCCGGGCGACACCGCGCAGGTGGCGGCCGTGCTCCGGATCGCGGGCGAGCAGGGCCTGCGGGTGACCGCGCGCGGCTCCGGCACCGGCCTGTCCGGCGCGGCGATTCCGGGGCCCGGCGGCCTGGTGGTGTCGTTCGAGCGGATGAACCGGGTGCTGGAGATCGACGCCGCGAACAGCGTCGGGGTCGTGCAGGCCGGGGTGACCCTGGCCGAACTGGACGCGGCCGCGGCGGCGCACGGCCTGGTCTACCCGGTCTTCCCCGGGGAGATGGGCGCCAGCCTGGGCGGGACGATCGCCACCAACGCGGGCGGTATGCGCGCGGTCAAGTACGGCGTGACCCGCCAGCACGTGCTCGGCCTCGAGGCGGTGCTGGCCTCGGGCGAGGTGCTGCGTACCGGCGGCAAGCACGTCAAGAACGCGTCCGGCTACGACCTGACCCAGCTGATCGTCGGCTCCGAGGGCACGCTGGCCCTGGTCACCGAGGCGGTGGTCCGGCTCTACCCGCGGCTGCCGTACCAGGGGACGGTGCTGGCGCCGTTCGGTTCACTGGACCAGGTCACCGCGGCCGTGCCCGGGATCGTGGGCAGCGGCATCGGGCCGCTGATCCTCGAGTACGTCGACACGGTGACGATGGCGGCGATCACGGCGGCCGAGGACATCGACCTCGGGGTCCCGGCCGCGGTCCGGGATAAGACGCTGGCCTACCTCGTGGTGATGGTGGAGGAGCGCACCGGGGAACGCCTGGCCGCGGCGGAGGCCGAGCTGGCCGAGTTGCTGGCCGGCCTGGGCGCGGGCGACGTCTATGTGCTGCCCGACCCGGCGGCGCGGCGGCTGATCGAGGCGCGGGAGAAGGCGTTCTGGGCGGCGAAGAACGCCGGGGCCGACGACATCGTGGACACCGTGTTGCCGCGGGCGGCCATGGCCGGGTTCCTGACCGAGGTGGGCGGGCTGGCCGGTTCGGGCGGCGGGCTGGTGATGGGCTGCGGCCACGCGGGCGACGGCAACGTTCACCTGGCGGTGTTCCAGCCCGACGCCGCGGCGCGTTCGGAGCTGATGCACGGAATCTTCGCCGCGGCCGTGGCCCGCGGCGGCGCGGTCAGCGGCGAGCACGGGATCGGGACGGCCAAGAAGGCGTACTTCCTTGAGCTGGCCGACCCGGCCGCGGTCGGGCTCATGCGGCGGATCAAGCAGGCCTTCGATCCGGGAGGCATCCTGGGTCCCGGGGTTCTGTTCGAGTGAGTCTGTTCGAGTGAGTCGGTTGGAATGATCTGGCGGGTCGGAGGATCACGGTGAACGGTGCGCAGGCTCTCATCCGCACGCTGGCCGGCGCCGGCGTGGACGTGTGCTTCAGCAACCCCGGCACCTCGGAGATGCACTTCGTCGCGGCGCTGGACGCGGTGCCGCAGATGCGCGGGGTGCTCTGCCTGTTCGAGGGCGTGGCCACCGGCGCGGCCGACGGGTTCGGCCGGATGGCCGGGCGGCCGGCCGCCAGCCTGCTGCACCTCGGCCCGGGGCTGGCCAACGGGCTGGCCAACCTGCACAACGCGCGGCGGGCCCGGACCCCGCTGCTGATGGTGGTCGGCGACCACGCCACCTACCACAAGCGCTACGACGCGCCGCTGGAGTCCGACATCGATGCGCTGGCCGGCACGGTGTCGGTCTGGGTACGCCGGTCGCTGCGCAGCGAGGATGTGGCCGCCGACGCCGCCGAGGGGGTTTGCGCGGCGATGACTCCGCCGGGCGGGGTGGCCACGCTGATCCTTCCGGCCGACGTCTCCTGGACCGAGGGCGGCTCGCCCGCTGCGCTGCGGCCGGTGCGGGCGCCGTCGCCGGTGCCCGGCGATCTGGTGCGGTCGGTTGCCGCTCTGCTCGGCGGCGACGAGTCGTGCGCGATCCTGGTCGGCGGGGCCGCGACCCGGCGGCCGGGGCTGGAGGCGGCCAGCCGGGTGGCGCAGGCCACCGGGGCGCGGCTGCTGTGCGAGGGGTCCCCGGCCCGGCTCGAGCGCGGCGCCGGCCTGCCGGCCGTCGAACGGCTGCCCTACCTGGCCGAGTTCGCGATCGAGAAGCTCAAGGGCGCCCGGCACCTGATCCTGGCCGGGGCGCGGGCGCCGGTGTCGTTCTTCGCGTACCCGGGCGTGCCGAGCTCGATCGCCCCGGCCGACGCCGAGGTGCACGTGCTGGCCGCGCCCGGCGACGACGTCTGCGAGGCGCTGGCGTCGCTGGCCGACCTGGTCGCGCCGGACGTCAAGCCCCTGCTGGCCGAGGCCGCGCGGCCGTCGCTGCCCTCCGGCTCCGAGGCGCTGTCCGGGAAGATCGCTTCGGCGGTGCTCGGGGCGTTGCTGCCCGAGGACGCGATCATCTCGGACGAGGCCAACACGGCCGGGGTGTGGGCGCCCGGGGCCACGGCGGGCGCGCCGCCGCACGACTGGCTCACGCTGACCGGCGGGGCGATTGGCCAGGGGCTGCCGGTGGCGACCGGCGCGGCGGTGGCGTGCCCGGGGCGACGGGTGATCGCGCTGGAGGCCGACGGCAGCGCGATGTACACGCTGTCTTCTCTGTGGACCCAGGCGCGGGAAAGCCTGGACGTGACCAACGTCATCTTCAGCAACCGCTCGTACGCGATCCTCGGCATGGAACTCGGCCGGGTCGGCGCCCCGGCACCGGGGTCGTCGGGGGAGTGGGGGAGCGCGGCCCGGAGCCTGCTCGATTTGACCCGGCCCGACCTGGACTTCGTTTCGCTGGCCGGCGGGCTGGGCGTTCCGGCCGGGCGGGCGCGGACGGCGGGGGAGTTCGCCGCGCTGCTGCGCCGGTCGCTGGCCGAGCCGGGACCGTTCCTGATCGAGGCGACAGTGCCGCCGTTCCAGTGAGCCCGGGCATGGGTGGTGGGCACGCCGGGTGGCCGGAGGAGTGGCCACCCGGCGTGCTGGCTCTAGCAGGGGCCGTCGTTGTTCCAGGCACCGGACGGGCCGCCCGGGACCTCATCGTAGTTCCACTGGTTGGCGGTCCACTCGCCGCCGCCGTAGGAGACGGCGTCGCCGCTGGTGTACGCGACGTTGTTGACCCAGGCGGACGCGGTGCAGCCGCCGGAGGTCGGTGTCGGGGTGGGCGTGGGTGTCGGCGTGGGTGTCGGGGTGGGCGTGGGCGTCGGGCTGGGCGAGGTGTTGTTGGCGAACGCGACGGTGAAGGCGGTGAAGTCCCAGGGGTTCTGGGCCACGCCGCTGCACTCGCTGGACAGCACGTCGTTGTTGTCGACCGGGTTGCACTCGCGGTCGCGATTTACCGACCAGAACGTGTAGCGGCTCATGCCGGAGCTCTCCGCGAAGCTCAGCACGGTCTGGAAGTCGCTCTGGTAGAAGTACTCCGCGCTATCGGTGCGGCCATCCATCCCGGAGAAGCCCTCGTGCGCGTAGGCCTGCTGGCTCCCCCAGCCGAACGTGCTCATCAGCTGGGCGTTGAAGTCCTGCAGCGCTGTGACCTGCGAGGAGCCTGCGCTGAAGCCGCCATCGAACGGCATGATCGTGTAGTCGTTCGGCGTGAAGCCCAGCGACTTTGCCTCGTCGAGCAGCAGGCCGCCGAAGTAGTTCGCGCCGGTCGTCGTGGACGGCATGGTGATCGAGACGAACAGGCCCGGATCCTCCTGCTGCAGGATCTGCGCGGCTCCGAGCTCGTTGGCAATGGCCGTGGAGTTCTCGATCTCCGGTTCCTCCAGGTCGAAGTCGAACGCATGCAGGCCGTAGGCGGTGATCACCTGCTGGTAGGCGGCCGCGGTGGCCGAGGCCGAGCCGCAGGCCTGGCCCAGCTTGGTGCCGTTGTAACCGCCGGCCGAGACGATCACGTCGCCGCCATCCGAGCGGACCTCGCTGATGACCGAGGCGACCTGGGTATCGGAGGACACCGGATCGGTTCCGTCCCAGGCCGGCGTGCACGAGCTGCCGTCGGCCAGGATGAACGCCATGTCGAACGCCTTTTGCCCGGTCGCGGCCATCACCTGGCCGAGGTCGGGCGCGTCCGAGTCCAGCGTGCTGTAATACGGCGCCGACTCGTACCAGTTGGCCGACAGGGCCGCGACGGCCGGCACCTGAGCGCCGCGGGCCGCGTTCGCTGTGCTCGCCGCGGTCGTTGCGGCCGACGCGATCGCCGTGGCCGCGACGGCCGCGGTCGCGCCGCCGGCCAGCAATAAGGCGGCCAGGCAGGCGAGGGTCAGCCGCCATCGGGGGCGGGCCGGGAATGTCATGCGCTGCAGCGTTCCGAGCGGGGTTCGATGCACGTTTCCTCCCAGGTCGGGGTCGTGGGCGGACGGGCAGTACTGCGGGTCGGTCTGGTCGGACTGCTGGGCGGTCTGCCCCGGTGGGCGGTCTGCCCCGGTGGGCGGTTCGCCCCGGTGGGCGGTTCGCCCCGGTGGGCGGGTCTGCCTCGGTGGGCGGGTGCCCTGGCTGGCCACGCTGGCCGGGAGGCCGCCAGCGCGGCGTGCGCCAACCAGGCACCGCCGATCTCGGCGTGATCTGTGTACTATTAGGAAACTTTCTTATCAGTTACCTTGACCGGACAGTATGCCGAAATGCCGGGTGCGTCAACGGCCTGCCGCCGGAAAGTTGCCCGCGTCGGGCCGGCCTAACGGCTGGGCGATGCGCCGGCTCACTTCGGGCGGCTCGGGGTGGCCCTCGTGGCGCTGGCCGCCTCCGCCCGGCCCCGCACCCGGCCGCCGGCCCCCTCTTCCCGGCGCCGCACCAGTGCGCTTCGGCCCGCCCTCCCGGGCGTCTTCCTAAATGTCGCTTATGAGAAGATCGGTCGGCGGGCAATTCCTTGATCAACTTGACTCTTCATCGGTTCGGTGCAGTTGATCACCCAATTTGGGATGATCTGTCCCCACCGAGCCAATGAAATGTCGAAGTGATCACTGTTTCGTGAGACGGGTGAGGCATCTGAGGTGGGCGTGAGGCGGCCTTCGGGGGCGTCCGTGGTGGCCCGCCGAAGGAGTGGTGCGGCCGTGATCTAGGTGCGGGCGCGGTTATGGGTAAGCGTCGTGGCTGTCGGCGACGTTGGCCTCTAGGCGGCCCAGCAGCGATCCGAGACCGGCGATCTCGTCCTCGCTGAATCCGCGGCGCAGCCGCTGATCGAACGCCATGGCCGCGTCGCGCAGCCGGATGAACGCCGCCTCGCCCGCCTCGGTCAGCTCCACCAGGTGGACCCGGCGGTTGGCCGGGTCGCGCCTGCGGGTGACCAGCGCCTGGGACTCCATGGCGTTCAGGTGGTGGGTGAGCGTCGCCTCCCGGATCCCGACGGCCCGGGCCAGGTCGCGCTGATTGTCGGGCTCCTGGCTCTTGAGCGAGATCAGCACCAGCCACACCGGCAGGGACCCGCCCGCCTCGGCCAGCGCGTCATCGAACGCGCGGCTCACCGACCTGGCAGTGCGGGACAACTGGAGGCCGATCGGCGGGCGCACGGGCTTGGGCATGATCCAACTGTACCAGTAGACGGCTAAACCTTTGACATAGAATTATTAGATGCCTAAGCTATCCGACGTCAAGCGGCCGGGCGGTGTCTGGCCCGGGTGGCTGGGGCGGGCCGACGGCAAGCGGGCCCGGAGCGGGGCCAATGGCAAGCCGGATCACCGGCGTGATCTTCGACGTGGCCGGCGGCTCGGTGCTGGTCTAGACGGCCAGTTCCCGCAGCGCCTCGGGGAGCGGCGACGGCACCCCGGCGCCGTCCACGTGCACGGTGACCGTCCGGCCCTCCACGCAGACCTGGCCGTCACGGATCGCCTGCCAGGCGTAGGTAACGCTCGTCCGCCCCACCTTCTCGGCCGCGAGCACCAGGTCGAACTCGTCGGCGAAGTGCATCGGCCGGTGGTAGGTGGCCTCGACCCGCCGCCGCGGGAACCCGTCCGCGTTGCCCGGCGGGGTCAGCCCCAGCCCGCGCAGCAGCGCGTGCTCGGCCACCTCGGCCCAGCGGAACGCGGCGGTGAAGTGGATCCGGCCGCTGGCATCGGTATCGGCCCAGGCGACCCGCATCCGCTCCCGGTGCTCAGCCGGCTGGTTCATGACGCCCCGTCCCTCCTCAGCGTGGACTCATTCATGACACATCATGCGACGATCGTCAATCCGTAGGTCCAGTGACACTTGGTAACGCGCTATATGGCCAGATCAGGACCGCGCATAGGGGACACTGGGCTGGGTAGCGAAGCAAAAGATGGCCCGACGGCTGGCCCGCCGGCCCCGAATAACGAGGCGGTGGACGTGATGGCGGAAGCCAGGGCAGCGAAACCGGGAGCGCTCGCGGCGGGCGCGCTCTACGACGCCCGCCGCGGCGTGTATTACACCAAGCCGGCGATGCGCGGCTGGCTGCACTTCCTGTGGTTCGAGGCGTCGCTGGTGCTGGGCACGCTGCTGCTGGTCCGGGCGCACGGCGCGGCCCAGATCACCGCCGCGGCCATCTACGCGGCCAGCGTGAGCGCGCTGTTCGGGATCAGCGCGCTCTACCACCGGGGCAACTGGACCGACGCGTGGCGCCAGCGCCTGCAGCGGCTCGACCACGCGATGATCTTCTTCCTGATCGCGGGCACGGCCACGCCCGCGTTCCTGCTCGCCATGCGCGGCGACGTGGGCCTGGTCTGCCTCATCGCGCTCTGGACCATCACGCTGACCGCGGCCGGCATCCACATGGCCTGGATGAACGGTCCGGAACGCCTGATCGGCGGGATGTTCCTGGCTCTCGGCTGGCTAGGCGCGCTGGCGCTGCCCGAGGTGTGGATCCACGCGGGCCCGGCCCCTGGCGCGCTGATGCTCGCCGGAGGACTGCTGTACACGACCGGCGCGATCTCCTACCACCGGCGCTGGCCCGATCCTGTCCCGTCGGTGTTCGGCTACCACGAGGTGTTCCACGCGTTCGTCTGCGCGGCCGCGACCTGCCAGTTCATCGCGATCGCGCTGTTGATGAGCTAGCCGCCCTTGAGGCTGCGGTACTTGCGGATCAGGGCGTTGGTGGACGAGTCGTGCTTCAGCTCGGGCTCGGTCTTGCTGGTCAGCTCCGGGATGATCTGAACCGCGAGCACCTTCCCCAGCTCGACACCCCACTGATCGAAGGAGTCGATGTCCCAGATCGTCCCCTGGGTGAACACGCTGTGCTCGTACAGCGCCACCAGGGTGCCGAGCAAACGCGGCGTCAGCACCTCGGCCAGCAGCACGTTGGTCGGCCGGTTCCCCTCCATGACCCGGTGCGGCGCCACCTCCGGCGAGGTGCCCTCGGCCAGGACCTGCTCCAGGGTCTTGCCGAACGCGAGCGCCTGGGCCTGCGCGAACACGTTGGACGACAGGATGTCGTGGTGGTCGCGCAGCGGGTTGAGGGTCTTGCCGAAGCCGATCAGGTCGACCGGGATCAGCCGGGTGCCCTGGTGGATGAGCTGGTAGAAGCTGTGCTGCCCGTTGGTGCCCGGCTCGCCCCAGAATACCGCGCCGGTGTCGTAGTCGACGTGCACGCCCTCCAGGGTCACGTGCTTGCCGTTCGACTCCATCGTGAGCTGCTGCAGGTAGGCCGGGAACCGCTTCAGGTACTGGTCGTAGGGCATGACGCCGCAGGTCTGGGCGCCGAAGAAGTCGCCGTACCAGACCGAGAGCAGCCCCATGAGCACCGGCAGGTTGCGCTCCAGCGGCGTGGTCCGGAAGTGCTCGTCCATCGCGTGGAACCCGGCCAGCATCTCGTAGAAACTGTCCGGACCGATCGCGACCATGGTGGACAGGCCGATGGCCGAGTCCATCGAGTACCGGCCGCCGACCCAGTCCCAGAACCCGAACATGTTCGCGGTGTCGATGCCGAACTTGCTGACCCGCTCGGCGTTGGTGGACACCGCGACGAAGTGCCGGGCCACCGCGTCCTGCGAGCCGAGCTCGCCGACCACCCAGTCGCGCGCGGACTGGGCGTTGGTCAGCGTCTCCAGGGTGCCGAACGTCTTGGACGAGATGATGAACAGCGTCTCGTCGGCGGACAGGTCCCTGGTCGCCTCGGCGAAGTCGGTCGAGTCCACGTTCGACACGAACCGGAACGTCAGGTCGCGCCGGGTGTAGTGGCGCAGCGCCTCGTACGCCATGACCGGCCCGAGGTCCGATCCGCCGATGCCGACATTGATGATGTTCTTGATGGGTTTACCCGTGAATCCGGTCCAGTTTCCGTTACGCACCGACTCGGCAAAGCTGGCCATCCGGCGCAGAACCTGGTGCACCTCGGCCACCACGTCGGTCCCGTCGACCACCAGCGTGGCCGTCTCCGGCATCCGCAGCGCCACATGCAGCACCGAGCGGTTCTCGGAGACGTTGATCTTGTCGCCGGCGAACATCGCGTCCCGGCGCTGCGGCACGCCGCATTCCTGCGCCAGGCCGACCAGCAGCCGCATCGTCTCCTCGGTGACCCGGTTCTTGGAGTAGTCCAGGTAGAGCCCCGGCCCCTCGGCGGTCAGCCGCTCGCCGCGACCGGGATCCTCGGCGAACAGGTCGCGCAGGTGGCGTCCGGCGATCTCCTCGTGGTGCTGCTCCAGCGCCTTCCAGGCCGGGCGCTGACGGAGCGGAGTGGTCGGCATGGGTTCGTCCTCCCGTGGGTCCCGCGGTCTGGTCATCCCCTCAGGACTCATCCTTTCCTGGGCGCCCGACGAGCTCGCGGGCGGCATGGGCCACCCGCTCCGGGGTGAAGCCGAACTTGGTCAGCAGCTGCTTGAGCGGCGCGGACGCGCCGAAGGTGTGCATGCCGATGACCGTGCCGTGCGAGCCGACGTAGCGATCCCAGCCGAACGTTGACGCCTGCTCGACCGCGACCCGGGCGGTCACCTCGGGCGGCAGCACCTGGTCGCGGTACTCCTGCGGCTGCTGGTCGAACAGCTCCCAGCAGGTCATGCTGACCACCCGCGCGTGGATCCCCTCGGGCTCCAGTTCGTCGCGGGCCTCCAGGGCCAGCTGCACCTCCGAGCCGGTGGCGAGCAGGATCACGTCGGGACGGCCGCTTCCCGGCTCGGCCGCGCCCGCCTCGGCCAGGATGTAGGCCCCGCGCGCCACGCCCGACGCGGCGCCGAGGGAGGAGCGGTCAAAGGTGGGCAGGGCCTGCCGGGACAGGACGAGGGCGGCCGGCTCGTGGCGCAACGCCGTCACCACCCGCCAGGTCTCGGCGGCCTCGTTCGCGTCGGCCGGGCGGAACACCATCAGGCCGGGCATGGCCCGCAGCGAGGCCAGCTGCTCGACCGGCTGATGGGTCGGGCCGTCCTCGCCCAGGCCGATGGAGTCGTGGGTGAAGACGTGCAGGACCGGGATCTCCATCAGCGCGGACAGCCGCATCGCGCCGCGGGCGTAGTCGGAGAAGGTCAGGAACGTGGACCAGAACGGCCGCACCTTGGTCAGCGCCAGCCCGTTCGCGATCGCGGCCGAGGTGTGCTCGCGGATGCCGAAGTGCAGGTTGCGGCCGCCGTGGTCGTCCGGCTCGAAGTCACCGGCCCCGTCGAACGTCAGCCGGGTCTTGGTCGATGGCGTGAGGTCGGCCGAGCCGCCGATCATCCACGGCACGTGCTGGGCCACGGCGTTCTGCGCCCGAGCCGAGGAGTCCCGGGTCGCGATGCCCTTCGGGTCGGCCGGGAACACCGGCAGGTCGCGGTCCCAGCCGTCGGGCAGGGTGCGGTGCTGCATCCGCTCGATCTCGTCGGCCAGCTCGGGATAGGCCGCGCGGTAGCCCTCGAGGCTGGCCTGCCAGGCCTTCCTGAGGTCCCCGCCGCGCTGGCCGATGCCGTTCGCGAACCAGTCGTAGATCCCGTCCGGGACGAAGAAGTCGACGTCCTCCGGCATGCCGAGGAAGCGCTTGGTCTCCCGGACCGCGTCGACGCCGAGGGCCTCGCCGTGGGCCTTGGGGCTGTCCTCGACCGGTGAGCCGTAGCCGATGTGGCTGTGCACGAGCATCAGCGTCGGCCGCTCGTGCTCGGCCCGGAACGAGTGCAGCGCCCGGGCGACCTGGCCGAGGTCGTTCACGTCGGCCACCGTGGTCACGTTCCAGCCGTACGCGATGAACCGCGCGGCGACGTCCTCGGTGAACGTGATGTCGGTGTGGCCCTCGATCGTCACCTGGTTGGAGTCGTAGATCCAGCACAGGTTGGACAGCTTGAGGTGGCCGGCCACCGACGCCGCCTCCGACGAGATGCCCTCCATCATGCAGCCGTCGCCGGCCAGCGCGTACACGTTGAAGTCGAACATCGTGAAGTCGTCGCGGTTGTAGCGGGCGGCCAGCCACCGTCCGGCGATCGCCATGCCGACCGACGTCGCGACGCCCTGGCCGAGCGGCCCGGTGGTCGCCTCCACGCCGCTGGTCAGCCGGTACTCCGGATGCCCCGGGCAGTGCGAGCCGAGCTGACGGAACGACTTCAGGTCCTCCATGGTGACGGCCTTGGTCCCGAGCACCTCGTAGTCCGGGTCGACCGCCTGCACCCCGGTCAGGTGCAGCAGCGACCAGAGCAGCGCCGACGCGTGGCCCTCGGACAGCACGAAGCGGTCGCGGTTGGGCCAGATCGGGTCGGCCGGGTCGAACCGCAGCACGTCTTGCCACAGCGTGTAGGCGACCGGGGCGATGCCCATGGGGGTCCCGGGGTGCCCCGAGTTGGCCTTCTGGACCGCGTCCATGCACAGGCCGCGGATGGTGTTGATGGACAGCGTGTCGAGGTCGGTCGCGGTGCTGGTCAAGCTGACCTCCCGGGGAGGAACTTAAGCGGACGCCTGCCTCGCGTCGCCCGGCTGACCAGCCTGGCTCTCGGCCTGGCTCTCGTCGGCCGGGCTGTCGAACTCCGGGCCGAGTACCTCGGCGCCGCCGGACGACGCAGCCATGCTGTTCCTATCATGGCTGCCAATCTCGGCCGGCAGCGTCATGCGCTTGTCGGTGAGATGGTCCCAGAGCTCCAGCCGCGCACTCATCGGCTCGGCGAGTTTACCGAGGTAGTAGCCCGGTATCTCGTAGACCAGGTGCCCGGCCACGGCGCCACCCGGCGGCAGTTCGAATGGCATGTCGATGGGGGCCAGCCCCAGCGACGGCGGCAGCGGCCAGTCCGGAACCGGGCAGACGGCCTCGCCGACGCGCCCCCACGAGCCCGGATCCAGCTTGACGTAGAGCAGCACGGTCAGGCTCGCGGTCCGGCCGGACCCGGCGTTCTTGAACCGCACGTGGTAGGACCGCAGCCGGGCGGTCACGGCCAGGCCGGACTCGGACTCCCGCTGGGTGTCCAGGGATCCCGTGCCGTAGATCTCCGCCTCGACATCGGGGAATTCGGGCCGGGCCAGCGGCGGGAAAGACCAGCCTTGGACGGCGCCGAACAGGCACGTGAACGCCCCGATCAGGCAGATCAGCGCGCCCAGCATCCACCCGTTCAGGAACAGCGAATAATGCGCCTGCTTCGCGAAATACGCAATGGCGACGGCGGCCAGGAACAGGAAGAGCGTCAGGAGCAGGCCGCCGAGCCACACCCACAGCCAACGGTACGATCGCACGGCCGGGAGTCTACGCTGATCGGGGCAAAATCCATTGTCCTCCTGGCCAGGAGCCTGACTCATGACCGTGCGGCCCAGGGGGGGCGACCCCCTCGCCGGCGTCCCGTTCGCCGCAGCGCTGACGCGGCACAGCGGCGGGCTGGCCCCGGACGCGGACTACGACGGCATGCATTTCGACCAGCTCACCCTGGACGAGCCGCGGGCGGCGAGCAGCCGGTTCATCGAATGCGCGGTTACCGGCGTGACGTTCCAGGGCGGGCGGATGACCAAAGCCAGGTTCCGCGACGTCTGGATGCGTGACGTGCGGCTGGTCGCCACCGGCCTCGGCGAAACCGAGTGGACGGACGTGACCGTGGCCGAGAGCGTCTGGGCGGGCGCCGAGGCGTTCGGCGCCGAGCTGCGCCGGGTCACGCTGCGCGGGTGCAAGCTCGACTCGGTCAACTTCCGCGGCACATCGTTCACCGACGTGGTCTTCGACGGCTGCGAGCTGCGCGACGTCGACTTCAAGGACGCCACGCTGACCCGGACGTCCTTCCCCGGCTCCCGGCTGACCAGGACCGACCTCAGCGGCGTCCGGATGGACGGGACCGACCTGCGCGACGCCGAGCTGGGCATCATCATCGGCCCGGACTCGCTGCGGGGAGCGACCATCAGCGCGGCGCAACTGATCCACCTGGCCCCGGTCCTGGCCCAGACCATGGGGATCACCGTGTCCGACCGCTGAGCGCCGGGCCGGCCATGGACGACCGTGTCCCGGGTCCACGCCGCCGGCGCGGGATACTGGGGGGCATGGCTGACAACAACGGATCAGAACAGGCGGTGTACCAGGCGCTGAAGGCGGTCGACGAGGTGGCCGCGGCCCTTCAGGCGCACCTGATCGAAGAGCACGGCGCCGAGCTGGAACGCGGGGCCAGCCAGAGCCCGGCGACCGACTCGCTCGCGCTGCTGCGGCAGGCCCGCGAGCGCCTGGGCGAAGGGCTGCGCGCCGTGGACGCCAGCATCGGCGAGTCCGACGGGATCTCGTTGCGCAACAACCGCTGAGGCCTCGGCGGTACGGCGGCTGGCGTTCAGGGCGGCGGCTCGTGGTGCCGGAGGAGCTGCCTGAGCAACCCGGCGGCCGTGCGCTCTTCGTCGGCGCCGAGCGGCTCGAGGAACGCCTCGCTCGCGGCGATCACGGCGTCGAGCGCCTGGCGGGCCTTGATCCCGCCCTCCCGGGTGAGGCGGATCAGCACCCCGCGCCGGTCGGCCGGGTCGGGGGCGCGCCGGATCAGCCCGGCCCGCTCCAGCCGGTTGAGCCGGGCGGTCATGGCCCCGGTGGTGATCAGCGATGACCGGGCCAGGTCGCTGGGATTGGTGCCGTGCCGGTCGCCGCGCCGGCGGAGCGTGTTCAGGACGTCGAAGTCGGCGATGCTCAGACCGAAGGGCCGCAGGCCGGCGGAGACGGCGCGCTCGATGTAGCCGGCGAGCAGCACGATCCGCCCGGTGACCTCGAGCGAGCCCGAGCGGATGCGCGCGTCGTGCCGGGCCCAGTCCTGGACGATGCGGTCGACGGAGTCGCGCTCCATGCGTTCGGAGTCTAGCCAGATAAAGCTTGACGTTAAGCGATGCCGGCTATTAGCTTGTCGTAAAGCTACTTAATACCAAGCTACCTGTTGGCGGCGCGCGGCGCGGGGCCGGGCGCCGGGAACGGAGGGCGCCGGGCACCCCGGCCGGGGAACCGGCGCCGGGAACGGAGGGAGGTCGGCTCCGGTGCTTGCCGCGTACCTCACGTGCACCGGTCTGGCCGTGCTCGCCTGCGGCTACGCCGTCTACATGAACGTCACGAGGGCCGGGCTCGTCGTCGCCACCTCGCGGAGACTGGGCCTGCCGCTCGCGATGACGCTCCCGTGCGGGATCCTGCTCGGCTCGGCCGGCGCGGGGCTGCTGATCGGGCTGGCGGCGCCGGCGCTCGGGACCGCCGCCGCGGCCGGACTGGTCGCCTATTTCGTCATCGCCCTGGCCGCCCACCTGCGGGCGCGCGACCGGCACGTCGCCTGGGCCCTCGTCTTCCTGTCCCTCGCGGCGGCGGCGCTGGCCACCGGCCTGGCCTACCACGGCCCGCTCGGCTGACGGCCGTCGGCGGCCGCGGTCACCAGGCGATGTCCAGCGGGCCAGAGAACGCCGGGGCGTTGATGTCGGTCAGCCTTCCGGTGCGCAGGTCGAGGACGGCCGGGCGGCACCAGTACGGGGCGGCGTGGGCCACCGTCGGGTACTGAACGAGCAGGTACCTCCCGGCCGGATCCAGGCTGGCGTAGCACTGCGGGACGGAGACGCCGTGCCAGCGCGCGATCACATGCTCCCGGCCGCCCGCGACCGGGGCGCTGCCATAGATCAGGGTGCCGACCGGGGTCTGCGCCCCGGACCCGCTGGGCGAGACCGTGCATTCGTACAGCGCCCGGCCGCCGCCGGCCAGCACGGCCCACGGCGCGCCGCCGGGAACGATGCGGCTGCGAGCGGCGAGGGAACCGGGCGGAGCGCTGGTCGACAGGACCCTGGCCCCTCCGGGGACGCTGGGTACTCCGTGAGACGTGACACCGCCGGGACCCATCGTGTAACCGAGCCAGCGCCCGTCCGCCGAGAGCGAGAGGCTGGTGGGCGAGTTGGGCAGCGGGTCGGACCACACCCGGGCCTGCCGGCTGGCCAGGTGAATGACGCCCACCTCGCCCGCGCCGTCGCACTCGTAGGCGGCGTAGGCGATCGTGCGGCCATCGGGAGTGATGGCCAGGTTGCCGGTCCTGCCGTAGGTCCTCGGCACGGTGACGTGCAGCGGCGTCAGCGGCCCGGGCCGGCCACGGTCATCGAGCCGGAACCACTCGAGCTGCGCGGTGCATCCCCGGTTCGACTCGACGGCGGTCAGGAACGTCCGGTCGCCGGCGGGCGCCGCCATCCCGGCGAAGAAGTGGCGGGCCGGGGAAGCGATCGTGGCTACCGCCCGTCCGGAGGCGGTGGCGCGCACGATGATGTGGTTTATCCCGCCGTCCAGGGCGTTGTACACGGTGACGTAGAACCGGGGCACGCCCGGCGCGGGCGCGGAGGCGGGCACGCCCCGGCTGGCCCGGGCGCTCAGGACCGGGGTGTGCACCGGGCCCGACGGCCAGGCGCCCGAGGCCGGCGGCGAGGAGACCGGCGAGGCGGGGGCCGAGCGCACCTGGGTCCCCAGCCGGGACGTCGCCAGCGACAGGCCGGTCACGAGGGCGAGCACGGCCGCGGCGGCGGCGACCGGAATCAGCATCCGGGCCCGGCGTCTGCGGCGCACCGCGTCCGCGCGACCCGCCGGGCGCGAGGGCGCGGGCGGGATGGTCCCGGCCCGCACGGTTTCCGCGTCCGCGCGGAACGCGTCGCGGAGCCGGTTTTCGAGCGAGTTCATAGCTCCTCCCTCAGGTCGCGGCCCAGCGCGGCCAGGGCGCGCGAGGCGGTGGACGACACGGTGCCCCGGCTGACGCCGAGGGCGGCGGCGATCTCCTGGTCGGGCAGGCCGAGGTAGTAGCGGAGCACCAGGACCTCACGCGCCCGGCGCGGCAGCCGGGCCACTGCGGCCAGTACGGCCCGCCGGTCCTCGCCGAGCATGGCCGCCGACTCGGCCGAGCACGCGGGCGGCTCGTGCTGGACCCGCCGCCGGAGGGCCCGGCGCCGGGCGCGGAGCACCGAGCGCGACTGGTTGATCACCGCGGTCCGGAGGTAGGGCAGGACGTCCTCGTGGTCCCGGAGCCGCGGCAGGGCCCGGTACAGGCCGAGGAAGGCGTCCTGGACCACGTCCTCGGCGCTCGGCTGGTCGCCCACCAGCAGCTTGGCCGCCCGGACCAGGGTCAGCGCGTGCGCCTGGTAGAGCTCGCTGATCAGGTGGTCGACGCGTCGGTCGGCCCCGTGGGCTCGCTCGGCCTGGCGCATGATCACCGTACTTCCGCGGGCGGCCGCGCGTGCGTTGCGCCGCGGCGCGACGCGTGCCCGAGGTTGGTCCGCATATATCTAACACGCCGGGCCGGCCCGCATGCTGAGTCGTTAGGGTCACGGACATGGGGGACATCCCGGCGGACCTGGCCGGCCACCCGGACCGGCTGCGCTGGAACGCCAGGTACGAGGGCGGCTTCGCCGGCTCGTTCGAGCCGCATCCGCTGGCCGAGGCGGCCCTGGCGCTGCGGCTGCCGGACGGTCCGGTGGCCGACCTGGCCTGCGGACCGTCGGGCAGCGCCCTGCTGGCCGCGGCGGCCGGGCGCGCGGTCACCGCGGTCGACGTGTCCGAGGTGGCGCTGCGCCTGCTGGCCGCCGAGGCGCGGCGCCGCGGCCTGGACGGCCTGATCACCTGCGTGCAGGCCGACCTCGGCACGTGGCGGCCGGCGCCGGACCGGTACGCACTGGTGCTGGGCACCGGCTACTGGGACCGGGCCCTGTTCCCGGCCGCCGCGGACGCGGTGGCGGCGGGCGGCGCGCTCGGCTGGGAGGCGTTCACGGCGCAGGCGCGGCGGGTCCGGCCCGGCCTGTGCCCGCGGTGGTGCCTGGAGCCGGGCGAGCCGGAGTCGCTGCTCCCGGCCGGGTTCGCGGTGCTGGACGTCCGCGACCTGCCGGACGCAGGACACGGCACCAGGCGGCGCCTGCTGGCCCGGCGGGCCAGCTGATCGCGGCGGTCCCGGCCGCCAGCGGCGCCCCTGTGGTCGCTCGCGGCCCGGTTCCCTCCTCGCTGACGCTACGGAGCGGGCGTTACAGAGCGCTTACGGCGCCGCTGTTACAAGCGCCCGAGCCGTTCCAGCAGAGCGGGCAGGTCGGCGACGGAGTCGATGACGTGATCGGGCTCGCCCGGCGCGTCGCGGAGCGCCTCCGGCCGGTACTTGCCGGTCCGGACCAGGACGCCGGTCAGCCCGTGACGCTGGGCGCCCAGGACGTCGGCCTCGATGTCGTCGCCGACCATGACGGCCGCCGACGGCTCCGCGCCGAGGGCGGCCAGGGCGGTGGCGAAGAACGCCGCGGCGGGCTTGCCGGTGAGCTCGGCCCGCACCCCGGCGGCCTGTTCCAGGCCCGCCAGGAACGTGCCGGTGTCGAGCCGCAGCCCGGACTCCGTGAGGTAGTACAGGTTCCGGCCCATGGCGACCAGGCGCGCGCCGTCCAGCAGGTAGCCGAACACGCGGTTCAGCGCGGCGTAGCTGAAGTCCGGGCCGGCCCCGCCCAGGATGACCACGTCGGGGGCGGGCTCGTGCTCGGCGACGATCCGCACGCCGGCCAGGTCGGAAAGCGCGTCGCCGTCGCTCAGCAGGGCGCAGCGGGCGCCGGGGTGATTTCTGGCCAGGTAGGCGGCGGTGATGGCCGGGGCGGTGAAGATCTCCGCCGCCTCGACGCCGAACCCGGCCCGGGCCAGGGTGGCGGTCATCCAGGCCCGGTCACGCGAGGTGGTGTTGGTGACCAGCGCGACCGCGTAGCCGTCGGCCCGCAGCCGGGCCAGCGCCTCGATCGCGCCCGGTACCGGTCGCCAGGAAACGGTCAGCACGCCGTCGATATCGAGCAGAACCGCGCGGGTTGGCCGCATGAGCCGACCGTAGCCCGCCGGGCGGCCGGCGGCCGGGGACGACTCGCCGCCGCCGCCCGGCGCGCGGTTCGCGCCGGCGTCGGCTACGATGAGTTTCGTCATGCGGCGCTACGTACTCATCCTTAGCAGCCGTAGCGGGACCTGATCCAGGGCAGGCCAGCACCCGCTACGGGATGAGGCGCTGGCCGTGAGCCGTTTTGATCGACGTCCTGGCACCGACCTTCTGACACAGGTCCTCATGACCCAGGTCCTCTCTTCCGGCTCCGCCCCGCCCGGGGCTGCCTGAGAAGCCATCTCACGCCTGAGTCAGGAGAGTTCCGTGCCCGACAGCAATCCCGTGAACCAGTCCGCCGACGGCGCCGACGACCTGCGGCGGGCCCAGGCGGCGGTGCAGATCGCCCTGGATCGCCGCGACAACGGCGGCGACGCCGGGGTCCCGCGCGACTAGGCGCCGCCGTGCGCCCGCTATCCGGAGGAACCGGCCGCGCCCGCCAGTGCGGCCAGTTCCCGTCCGGCCGCCACGACCAGCGGCGCCAGGCGGCGGCCCGGCGAAGGGCCCAGCCTGCTGGCCGGGCCCGAGACGCACACCGCGCCGAACAGCTGGCCGTCGCGCAGGACCGGGGCGCTGACGCTGGCCACCCCCGGCTCGCGCTCGGCGACGCTCGCGGCCCAGCCGCGCCGGCGCACCGCCGCGAGCTCGCCGGGATCGGCCGAGGCGAACCGGTCCGCGTCGTCCGACCACGCCAGCAGCACCTTGCCGCCGGAGCCGGCGTCGAGCGGCAGCACCGCGCCGACCGGCACGCTGTCGCGCAGGCCCGCCCCGGCGTCGCGGGCCGCGACGCACAAGCGCCGGTCGCCCGAGCGCACGTACAGCTGCACGCTCTCGCCGGTCTGGTCGTGCAGCCGGCCGAGCACCCCGCCCGCGATCCGGCCCAGATCAAGCCCGTCACCAGCGCGCAGCGCCAGCTCGGTCAGCCGCGGCCCGAGCCGGAACGCGCCGTCCTCGCCGCGCCCGACCAGGCCATGTACCTCGAGCGCGACCAGCAGCCGGTGCGCCGTGGGCCGCGGCAACCCGCTGGCCTGCGCCAGCGAGCGCAGCGACCGCGGGCCGTCGGCCAGCAGCTCGAGCAGGGTCATCGACCGGTCGAGCACCCCGACGCCGCTGTCGCGCCTCCGGGACGCCGGTCCCGGCTCGCCGCGGCCGACGCCGCCGTCGCGCCGTCGGGGCCCGGGGCCCGGCCCGCTCCGGCCGACCAGGTTGCGGCCCGGGTCGGGGCGTTCTATATTGTCCATAACTTGAACAGTTTATCTCACATTCTGAGACAACGGAAGCTGAGAAAACGATGGCTGGACGCCTGTTCGACAAGATCTGGGACCGCCACGTCGTGGCCAGCCCGCCGGACGAGCCGCCACTGCTCTACATCGACATGCACCTGGTGCACGAGGTCACCTCGCCGCAGGCGTTCGAGGGCATCGAGCTGGCCGGCCGCAAGGTCCGCCGGCCCGATCTGACCGTGGCCACCATGGACCACGACGTGCCGACGAAGGGCCTGGATCAGCCGATCGCCGACCCGCTCGCCGCCGAGCAGATCGCCCGGCTCCGGCGCAACGCAGAGGCGCACGGAGTCACGCTCTACCCGCTCGGCAACATCGAGCAGGGCATCGTGCACGTGATCGGGCCCCAGCTTGGGCTCACCCAGCCCGGCATGACGATCGTGTGCGGCGACAGCCACACCTCGACCCATGGCGCGTTCGGCACGCTGGCGTTCGGCATCGGCACCAGCGAGGTCGAGCACGTGCTGGCCACGCAGACGCTGCGGCAGGCCAAGCCCGCCGCGATGGCGGTCACCGTGGACGGCGAGCTCGGACCCGGGCTCGCCGCGAAGGACCTGGTCCTCGGCATCATCCGGGCGCTCGGCACCGGCGGCGGCGTCGGCTCGGTCATCGAGTACCGGGGCGCGGCGGTGCGGGCGCTGTCCATGCAGGGCCGGATGACGGTCTGCAACATGTCGATCGAGGGCGGGGCCCGGGCCGGGATGATCGCGCCCGACGACACCACGTTCGCGTTCCTCGAGGGCCGCAAGCACAGCCCGAAGGGCAGGCTGTGGGAGCAG
>Ga0335073_10000678_pt1 | contig 44356 bp, 45 predicted proteins | sample Lox_Sample_22_FD_207093 | JGI IMG/M metagenome (GOLD analysis project Ga0335073, IMG submission 207093) | Soil microbial communities from Loxahatchee National Wildlife Refuge, Florida, United States - Lox_Sample_2.2 | ecosystem: Environmental > Terrestrial > Soil > Wetlands | place: USA...
TGAAGATACAGATAAAGCCCGTGAGAGCGAGGGAGCTGACCAGCACATTATTGACTGCCTTAACGCCCTAAGCCTTGCTTACGACGAAGGTCCGAAAAAGCGCGGTGAATTCGGTCCATATATTCAGAGCGAGAGACTGGATATATATAAGGAGTGGGCAAACAAGCTCATAGCAAGTGGTCGAGCCTATCCTGACCCAAGAACCAAAGAAGAGCTTGACGCCTTAAGAGACCAGGCCAAGGCTAGCAAACAGGCTTTTCTAATTAGGAACTTTAGGCCACAGGAGACGCTCGATTGGCAGCCCGGCACTTTGCTTCGTTTTAAATCCGATCCAAAAGATTACACCTGGCACGATGAGGTAATGGGCGAGCTTAGTTTTCCAGCATCTAGCGTTGACGACTTTGTCTTAATAAAGAGCGACGGCTTCCCGACATATAACTTTGCTCATGTTGTTGATGACCACCTCATGCAGATAAGTCATGTGCTTAGAGGCCAAGAATTTGTTTCTAGCGTACCTAACTATTTGAATCTCCATGAGGCTCTAAAGATAGAGCATCCGCTCTACGCCACTCTGCCGCATGTTCTAAACGAGCAGGGCAACAAAAAACTGTCCAAGCGCGACGGTGCTAAAGACGTTCTGGAGTATGTAAAGGAAGGGTACTTAGAAGAAGCCCTGGTTAGCTTTATAGCAACCTTAGGCTGGAACGACGGCACAACTCAGGAAATTTATAACCTAGATGAACTCGTAGACAAATTTAGTCTGGCCCGCATACAAAGAAGCGGAGCAATGCTGGACATGAAAAGGCTGAACTGGATAAACGGTTCCTTGATACGCCAGCTGGACGAAAACCGGCTTATGGATAAGATCAAGAATTACTGGCCAGCAGAAGCCAAGGACTACCCAGAGGAATACAAGAAGCGGGTTGCTAAAGCTTTGCAGCAACGCTTGAAATATTTTGCTGAGACTCCGGACTTAAGCCTGTTCTTTTTTAAGGACCAGCCGCTTAACCTAGAACTTATCGAGAAAGATAAGCTGCTAGGACCTATCGAGCGACAAACTCTGAAAGACTGGCTAAGCCTAAGCAAGGAACGTCTTAGTCAAAGCGATTTTAGCGAAAACGACTTAAGCGACAAGCTAAATGGCTTACTCAAAGAAACTAACCAAAAACCGGGCGTGTTATTTAGTCTGCTACGCATCGCTGTCACTATGGTGCCTTCCAGCCCTGGACTAGCTGAAACTATGTCGATATTAGGCCAAGATGTCTGTTTTAAACGAATAGATGCTTTAGCCGCAGCCCTCTAGTCGTCTTTGGCAGATTAGCATAAGCATTGATATAATTATGAAATGGAAGACGAGGATAAACAAAAAGAAGTCGTCGAAGATCAGCCGGTAGGCAAGCTTAAGCCTGAAGAAGTAGTCAACGAAGAAGACTTCAATGACGAACCTAAAGCAGAGGAAAAAGAGCCACCAAGCGACATGCCTAAAAAAAAGAAAAGAAAATACTTCACCTGGCCGCCAACTAAAAAGCAGTGGGCTGCCTATTTAATTGTCCTTATTCTTATCCTAGGCGGCGGCTACTATTATTATCACTCCAAGCAAAAGAAGGACCCCTACACAATCCCGGTGGTAACAAATAAGTCTGATCTTGTACCTTCAACCCTTAGTGGGCTACCAGTAGCACCTTCAGTTAATAAGATTCCTGTTACCGGCGTCATGATCGAGAACAGCACTTTTGCTAGACCACAATCCGGTTTGTCATCAGCCAGCGTCGTGTTTGAAGCCATAGCCGAAGCAGGCATAACTAGGTTTATTGCTATCTATCAAGATACTGCGCCGGGCAGTGTCGGTCCCATCAGAAGCGTCAGGCCATACTATGAACAGTGGGCGCTAGGCTTCGATGCATCAATTGCTCACGTTGGCGGCAGTCCGGAGGCCTTAAGCGACATCTCGACCTGGAACGTTAAGGATCTTAACCAGTTCTATAATGGCAGCTACTACACCCGCATTTCCTCCAGACAAGCCCCACATAACGTCTATACCTCGTTAAGCGAACTCCATCAGCTCGAAGTTGCCAAGGGCTATACCACAACTAACTTTTCCGGCTTTCCCAGAACCCCAGCCAATCCCGCTAAAGTACCAAACCCGACGACTATAAGCATGAATATATCTTCTGGCGCCTACAACGTAACCTACACCTACAACAAAGCCAGCAACAGTTATGACCGTAGTGAAGGTGGTCAGCCCATGATAGACGCAAACACCAACAAGCAGATTAGTCCTAAAGTAGTTATCGGTATGATCATTCCATACTCTCTAGAAAGCGATGGTTACCATTCACAGTATGGCGTAATTGGTGGTGGGCAAGCTTACGTCTTTCAAGATGGGACGCTAACAATAGGTACATGGAGTAAGTCATCCAATTCTTCACAAATTAAGTTTACTCAGAACAATGGACAGACACTTAGACTTATTCCTGGGCAAACCTGGATAACGGCTCTAGGCAGTAGCAGCGAGATAAGTTACTAGCAGCAACTACTTCTTATGGATTACCTATCTGACTTTCTTAGCCAAACCAGACTTAGGCTATTTGCTGCGATCCTTATGTCCAATATAGCCCTGATTGCGCTTGGACTTATTCTCCATGCCTTTCTTAGCTTAAATGTAGCGACTATTGCGGCAGTGCTGGTTGGCGTAGGGATTATACTGTCCTTTCTCTTTGCACTACTTATTACAGATTACTTGAGTGCACCGATGCGAACCGTCTGGCAAGCAATTATGTATCTGGCGCCCGACACCACTGGCATAGCTGCCCCTGATGTAAAAAAATTAAAGTACGGTAACAGTTTAGTAACCAGCATGGTTAATCAGGTTTACCAATTAGCTAGCGTGTCGAGTACGGCCAAAACCGAGGAAAGCAAAAAGATCGGCGACATCTCCCGCAACTTTATCGCCCAGAATCTGCCACTTCCTTTCTTCGTCCTAGACCCAACGGAAACCATTAAGTTTGCCAACCAGGCAGCAGCCAATTACTTAGGCATACAAGTCAGTGACCTTATTGGTAAAAATGTGTATATGGTTCTGGATATGTCTTTTCCAAGCGAAGACACATTCGACAACTGGCTAAAAAAAGTCAAAGGCAACTCAGCAACTGCCAGCAACACTTGGGAGAGAGTAAAGCTGGATGTTAGGGACACACATCCAACTAGGATGTTCGACCTAGCTAGTTACTATAATCAGAGCAACCCGGATGGCATAGAGACTCTTTTAGTTATCTTCGATCACACCAAACTGTATTCTCAGGAAGATCAAGCCGTCAGCTTTATGGCGCTAAGTGTCCACGAACTAAGGTCGCCGCTAACCCTACTAAGAGGCTACATAGAGGTTTTTGAAGATGAGCTAGGGCAACAAGTCGACGAATCACTTAGGGACTTTATTGAGAAAATGAACGCCCAGGCTGATCTACTCATGGCTTACATAAATAACATCCTAAACGTTACTAGAGTCGACGATGATCAACTAGAACTTAAGCTAACCGAATCTGACTGGGCCATGGTGCTACAGAGCGCTATTGACTCAATGAAATTAAGGGCCAAAGTTAGGGGCATAACACTGAACCTAAAGATCGAGGATAATCTACCTAAAGTAGGCGTAGACCGACTAAGCATCCAAGAGGTTGTTGGCAACTTAGTAGATAACGCCATTAAATACAGCGGTGAGAGCAGGGAAATAAACATCGAGTCACATCTTGCAAAGGATGGCACAGTAGAGACTACGGTCCAAGACTTTGGAGTTGGCATACCATCGACCGCCGTACCGAACCTCTTTACTAAGTTTTATAGGGACCACCATAACCGCTCACAAATTGGCGGTACTGGGCTTGGGCTATATCTATCTAAAGCCTTAGTCAAAGCTCACGGTGGCAATTTATGGGTCAGGAGTATTGAGGGGCAGGGTAGCACCTTTGGTTTTAGTGTCCTACCATACAGCCAGCTTAGTGCCGAAGCAAAAACCAATGAAAACCGTGAGATAACCAGAAGTGCACACGGCTGGATAAAAAACCATTCACTTTATAGGCGATGAGCAGTCGTGTTAAAGTAGGGAAATATGGTCGAAGACAATAAGCAAAGAACGGTTCTATGCGTTGAAGACGAGCACTTTATTAGCGAACTATATAGCCGGGCACTGACTAAAGCTGGCTACAAAGTGGACGTTATTTCTGATGGCAAAGAAGCCCTAGCCAGCGCTAAGACCAACAATTTCGACATTATCCTGCTTGATCTGATGATCCCCAACTTAACCGGTATTGACATTCTAAGAGCTCTTAAGGATCCTGGTCTGCAACCCCCATTAAAATCCAAGATCATTATTATCACCAATCTAGAGCAGAGCGACGACGTTAAGGCCGACATAGAAAAGAAAGCCGACGGCTATCTAATAAAAGCCGAGCTGACCCCCAGCGAACTAGTAGACTACGTCAACAACGTTAAATAGCTTCTAGAGAATAAAAGGTATTAGCATCTTGGAGGAGCTTTTGTATTTAGCAAAAGTTTTACCAAACTCCCTGTGCATATATTCTTCCTCTTTAAAGGCAGCGTAGATAAAGTAAACGCCCGAGAACACCAGTATCACAAACCAGAAATAACTTACCGCTAAGGCAGTGCCGAGTACCGCAGTTAATATGCCAGTGTAGATGGGATGACGAACAAAGTGGTAGGGTCCGCTAGTTACTAGCTGCGGTTCTTCTTTCTCAGTCATTGGCATGCCCCAGTTTTTTCCTAAATACACTCTAGCCCAGATAGCAAAACCAAGACCTCCAGCAAACAAGACGCTGCCAATAATCTTAGCTACCGAACCGCTATGGTTATAGTAATGAAGGCCGCCAATGTTAACAGAGCGAGCAACTAAGACAATTAGCACAAATAGAAAAAGGCGGTAGGTAAAGAAGTTCCTGTGCACAGAAGTACCTTTTTTAGAGGTAAAGCCAACACTTATCCAGCCTATCCAAAAGATTATCCAAAGTGTGTAGATAACAGTACTGAGCGTGGTCATAAAAACATATTATACGCTTTCCCAGTGAAAGGGTTGTGCTTGGATGAACGAGACACTGCCCATATAATCTAGGTGATGAAGAAGTGGTTTGTTGTTTGCGTCCTGGCAGTAGCGCAGTTCGTTATGATCATCGACGGTACTGTAATGAATGTGTCTATCTCGACTGTTGCTAGAGATCTAAACACCTCCATTACCGGCATGCAGACCGCCATAACAATGTTCGCTTTAACTATGGCTGCCTTCATGCTCACCGGGGGCAAACTAGGTGACATATTAGGTAGAAGAAAAGCTTTTCGAATTGGCTCCGTTATTTACGGCATAGGATCATTAACAACGGCCCTGTCTCCTTCTTTACTTGTCCTACTGCTTGGCTGGTCCTTAGTTGAAGGCCTTGGTGCAGTATTGGTCATTCCAGCAATTGCTGCTCTAGCTGCCGCTAACTACTCCGGCAAGGACAGGGTAGTAGCTTTTTCGGTAATAGGTGCAGCTACTGGTCTAGCAGCCGCGGTTGGTCCAATTATTGGTGGGGCAGTCACTACCTACTTCTCTTGGCGCTACGTCTTTGCTAGCGAAACGCTAATTATGTTAGTAGTACTTTATTTATCTAAAAGAATTGAGGATGCCAAGGTTACTAGAAAGGTAAAACTAGATTTACCAAGCGTAGCCATGTCAGCAGTTGGTATGACCTTACTAGTCTTCGGCATGCTACAAAGCCGGTCCTGGGGCTGGATACGACCACTAGGAAGTCCGCAGATCAATGGGCACGACATAACCCCACTGGGTATATCTTTAGTGGCATACCTCGTGGTCGCCGGCCTTCTTGTCCTTAAGCTGTTCTATAACCGCCAGGCAGCCTTAGAAGCTTCCGGCAAGCAGCCGCTTCTCAAAGTCTCCATGCTTAAACTACCAGTCCTTAGAAGTGGGCTGATTGTACTAATGATGCAGTACTTCACAATCGCTGCAATCTTCTTCATAATCCCAGTCTACCTTCAGACTATTCTGGGATATAACGCTCTTAATACAGGACTAAAACTAATCCCGCTTTCTATTGGACTACTAATATTTACCTTAGTCGGCTCCAAGTTAACTTCCTCTATGCCAACCAGAAGAATAGTTCGACTTGGACAACTGGCTATGGCTCTAGGCGCTCTGTTTGTTTTTACTTCAATAGATATAACCCTAAAGGGCACAGCATTCTGGATAGGCCTGTTCTTTGTAGGCTGTGGCTTTGGCTTACTAGCGTCACAGCTCGGCAATATTACAATGTCGGCGGTAGATAAGAGCGAGTCCTCGGAAGTAGGAGGCTTACAGGGAACCTTCCAAAACCTAGGCATGTCGTTCGGCACAGCCCTAGTTGGTTCAATCTTTCTTCTTACTCTAACTGCCGGCTTTACTAATGCCATAAATAACAATTCCAGCTTAAGTCAGCAAGAGAAGACTTCTATTACTCAGCAGTCTGAAAATGGCCTAGGCATAGTCTCAAAAAACCAGGCCAAGGAATACGTAATAGACTCTGGCGGAAAAGAATCTACTGCAGTCCTAGTTTCCGAGCAGTATCAGAAATCTCAACTCGAATCCCTTAGGGTAGGAATGTTCTTTGTCGTAGTCAGCTTACTAATATCTCTTACTGTTTCTTCAAGCCTACCCGCAAGCCTATCTACACGAAGCAGGTAAACGCTTAGCTATATTTCAAAGTCTAGTACCAGGGCTTTATGATCAGAAGCAAGGTCTGGAAGCGCTTTAAATGATTTAGTCCTGACTTTTTCGCTTACAAAGATGTAGTCGCAAACTTCCGTTTTATGAGTAAGCTGCGTTCTAGTTGTCTTTAGCTTGGCTTTCAGAGACAGGTTAGTCAGCACTTTATTGATTTGTTCTAGCGATTCGCTATGAGGGGCTAGGTTGAAATCCCCAGCTAGAATTATGTTGCCGTCAAGTTTTTTGATTTGCTCAGCTATAATCTCGCATTGCCTCATAGTTTCGGCGTCACCGTTTTTGTGCTGATGGATGTGGTGTCCGTGATGGTTGAGCACGTTTAGAGACTTCCCGTTAATATCAATAACAGCATGCTGGAGATTACGCATGTCAGCATCTCGATCCAGAAAGTCAAAATTTGGCGCGTACTTTTTACCTGTAAAAATAGTCTGCTTATCTTTGATTGGGTACTTGCTGATAATGCAGTTGCCGAAGTCTGCCTTACGATTCATATAGTTAAGCGTAAAGACTGGAGACATAAAAATATGATTGGCTCCTATTGCTGCCTGGATTTCTTCGGTTGCAGCAAACATCGCGCTTCTTCCACCCTTAATGTCTATGGCTTCTTGGAGACACAAAATATCTGGGTTAACTTTTTTGACAAGGTTTAGAATGTGATTCTCTAGACGTCCACCCCACATATTAAGCGACAACAATTTCATCTGAATAATCATATCAGCATCAGGTCGGCAAGAAAAGTAAGGCATATGGTGACCTCACGGGGAATCGAACCCCGGTTGCTGGGATGAGAACCCAGTGTCCTAGCCGCTAGACGATGAGGCCAAACCTAGGCTACCAATTATATAAAAGCAATTCGCCTGCGTCCACAAACACCTAAAAAGCATAAACAAAATACCTTAAGTTTTGCTAGAATGTAAGAAAGAAACATTTATGGGTCTTTCAGATATATTTCACATCCCAGAAAATGGGAAAGATAACAAAATAAAGCCGGGTGGGGCAATTGATCCGACAAACCAGGCTAGAGTTATTATTGACTCCATAGATGACGGCGTGATTCTTATTGACGCCAACCAAACGGTAAAGCTAATAAACCCTGGCGCCGCTACCATTTGTGGCTGGAAACCGGAGGAGGCTACCGGCATTAGCTCCGATCTAGTTATTCAGCTGTGCAACGATAAAGGCGAGCTTATCGCCGAGGCCAACAATCCCTTGCACAAAATCTTTCAGACAGGCCAAAGTTTTAGCAGTAACGACTTCAACTTATTAAGTAGAAGTAACAAGACTATACCAATCAGCTTGCACGTCTCACCAATACTAGATAAAAACAAGCAGGTATATAACGCTGTTGCTGTGTTTGCTGACATTGCCGAGGAAAAGTCTAACGAAAAGCAGCGTGCCGACTTTATAAGTACCGCCTCTCATGAAATGCGCACACCAGTTGCCGCCATAGAAGGCTACCTTGCTCTAGCTCTTAATGACAAGGTGTCTACCGTAGACAACAGGGCAAGGGGATATCTCGAAAAGGCACATTCTTCAACCGAACACTTGGGTAAACTTTTTCAGGATTTGCTTACCAGCGCCAAAGCCGAAGACGGCCGCCTGACCTCCAACCCACAGGTTATTGACATGACCGACTATCTTAAGAGTCTAACCAACGACCTTAAAGTAGTGTCGGAAAAGAAAGGGCTAGCCATGGACTTTGTTGTTGGCAACAATACCATGGAGATTAACGCTACCAGCCAAAGGAGCGAAAAAGTAATCAGTCCGCTTTACTATGTCTATGTCGATCCCGATAGACTTAGAGAAGTTATCACTAATCTATTCGACAATGCTATCAAATACACCATGGAGGGCACCGTCACTATCGGTCTGACTGGCAATAACCAAGTTGTCCAGGCTTACGTCAAAGACACTGGCCCCGGTATACCAGCCGATGATCTGCCACACCTGTTTCAGAAGTTCTACCGTGTGGATAACTCCGCCACCAGAACGGTTGGCGGAACTGGTCTAGGGCTATTTATCTGCCGCAAAATAATTGAAATGTATAACGGACGAATCTGGGCCGAGAGCACCCTGGGACAGGGAAGCACCTTTTACATAAACCTACCGAGGTTAAGTGCTAAAGACGCCAAGGAGATGACTGCTGTTGGACACGAAACTAACATCATAAGACCGATTAATACTTTGGCCAGCGCATGATACAATTAAACTTAAGCAATAAATATCAAAGGCATTGATCAAATGGCAAAAGTATTACTGGTAGAAGACGACAATAATCTAAGAGAAATATACGAAGCCAGACTACAAGCAGAAGGCTACAACATAGTATCAGCCAAGGACGGTGAGGAGGCTCTAGCTGTAGCTAAAGCTGAAAGACCTGATCTAGTTATTTCCGACATCATGATGCCAAAGATTAGCGGCTTTGAGATGCTAGACATTTTAAGAAATACTAATGAACTTAAAAACCTTAAGATAATTATGCTGACAGCTCTAGGCCAAAGCGACGATCAACAAAGAGCTACCAAACTAGGGGCAGATAAATACTTAGTGAAGTCCCAAGTAACCCTTGAGGATATAGTAAAAGCTTCTCACGAACTACTAGGCGACATTCCTGGCCGGGCCACTGGACCAGCGCCCGCGGCTACGCCAGCACCGCCGGTCTCGGGACCGGTCGCCGCACCTTTGCCGCAGCCAAATCCTACAGAGCCACAGGCAGTAGTAAAAGATGAGGAAGCCGTTGCCGCAGATAAGCCTGAGACCGAGAACCAAGAAGTGAAAGATGTCGACAAACAAGTAGAGCAGGTGATGGATAGCGCGCCTAACGGTCCAGCGCCTAGCACCAGCGACAGTCCAGCACCCGTCGTACCATCACCACCGACCGGTAGCGACGCAGCTAACAACGACAAAGTTATGAACGAGGCCGTTAATAGCCTGATGACACCAGAAGCCCCCGTCAAAGAAGAGACTGCGGAGGCTCCTAAGATACAAGTGACGGCAGCAACAGACAACGCCAAGCCAGTAACTCCTTCTGTGCCTCCTACGCAAGTGGTAGCACCTGAATCAACAGATAATCAGGCGGGGGATAACGTTACTATTGCTCACAAAAAGGTAATAGCTCCACTAGACACCAAAGACAAGCCAGACATTAACGATCTCCTAGCAAAAGAAGAGGCTGAGGACCAGCCCAGCGGCCAGCCAACACTGCCGCCCTCTGCAGTCCCTCCATCCGGCGGCGACCCCAACAACATTGCAATTTAGTAAGGTATAATTCGTCCATGCGAATTAATCGTTATGTAGCTAGTGCTCTAGGTTTGTCTAGAAGAAAAGCAGACCAGTTAATTACCGAGCAAAAGGTAGACATAAACGGCCACACCGCCAGTCTTGGCGATCAAGTTAACCCAAACGACAAGGTATCTATTGGCCCTCGCTTGCTTAGCCAGCCTAAAGAAAGAATAGTCATAGCTCTTAATAAGCCAGTCGGCTACGTTTGCTCAAGGGACGGTCAGGGCTCAAAAACCATATACGAGTTACTACCAGATAAATATTCTCCGCTAAAGTGCGTTGGTAGATTAGACAAAGATTCAACCGGAATTATTCTCTTAACCAATGACGGCGTTCTAGCTAATCAGCTAATGCACCCCTCCTTTAATAAGGAGAAGGTTTACTTAGTAAGCCTAAATAAACCACTAACTCCTGGCGACCAGCGAAAAATTCAATCCGGCCAAGTTATGCTCGACAATAGACCAAGCCGCTTTATAATTTCATCTTCAGAAGATAACCAGCTTAAAGTAACTCTGAGTGAAGGGCGCAACCGACAAATTAGACGAACTTTCGCTCTTCTAGGATATAGGGTTAACGCTCTAAAACGAACCAGCTTTGGTGAATATTCTCTTGGAGATATAGCGCCAGGCAAGTTCAAGATAATAAGCTAAAAACCGTATCTGTTATATAATTAGTCGTGTATGAACAAGAAACTGCCAATTGTTGCAATCGTCGGCAGGGCAAACGTCGGTAAATCCAGCTTATTCAACGCTATATTAAATAGAAGAGAAGCAATCGTTGCGCGCGAACCAGGGACCACTAGAGACAGTGTCAGCGCTAAAGCAAGCTTTAGGCATCAGGATTTTTGGCTGGTGGACACCGCCGGCATTAAAGACCCGGTTGACGACTTTGAATTTACCATTCAAGAACAAATTGCCCAGGCCGCTGATACGGCCGACGTTATCTGGGTAGTTGTTGAAGCTGACGTCCCAGTACTCGACGAGGATCGCCGCGTAGCAAGGATGGCGCTGAAGACAACTAAGCCCGTTGTATTGGTAATTAATAAGATAGACAAGGTCAAGAAGGTGGAAGTAGACCTATATAAACGTCTCGGCATTAGCGACATTCAAAAGACTTCCGCTATTAACAACCGAGGGATTAATGACCTTCTAGAGGACCTGATCGCCCAGATACCAAAGGCTAGCGAACCAGACAATCCAGACCGTCTAACAGTTGCTATCGTTGGCCGACCTAACGTCGGTAAATCTAATCTTTTTAACGCTATGCTAAAGAAGCAGCAGGCCATCGTGTCTGACAGGGCTGGTACTACTAGAGACACTAACCGCAGCATTATTAAATACAAGGGCAGGGAAATTGAGCTTCTAGACACCGCTGGGATTAGAAGAAACGGCAAGATAAAAGTTGGCGTTGAGAGGTTTAGTGTCATTAGGGCTCTTTATGCCATCGACCAAGCAGATATCTGTCTTGTGCTTATGGACGTTAACGAACTAAACGTTCAACTTGATCAAAAGATAGCCGGCATGGTTAAAGAGGCAGGCAAGGGACTAATTCTAATAGTCAGCAAATGGGATGCTTATGAAGATAAAGATCCCTATTCACGGGACCAAATCGCTAAAGAGATCGCTGCCGAGTTCGAATTTGTACCCTGGGCCCCACTAGTCTTTACTAGTTCTATCACCGGCCAAAACGTTACCAGAATATTCGATCTGGCTCTAGAAATAGACAAGACCCGTCAGACGAGAATAGCTACCAAAGACTTAAACAACTGGCTGCGTCAGGCCGTGCTTGGACACCCGCCGGCCGGACTCAAGAACCGTAGTCCTAAGCTTAACTACATGGTCCAAGAAACCGACAACCCAATTCCAGCCTTCAAGATATTTGGCAGTTCGACAAAATTTGTCCATTGGAGCTATAGAAGATACCTTGAAACTAGACTTAGGCAAGCCTACGGCTTCAACGGCACACCAGTTCAGCTTTGGTTTATAGAAAAGCACACAGCCCACAAGCACGGCGTTTCGCCAACTAAGGAGGCTAGCTAGTGGCTTGGTTACAAAAGCGACCTCAGGTCAGTGATCCAGCTATGTTCTACACGGTTGGGTTAAATAAGACACTATTAATTGTAGGCTTAGGCAACATCGGCAAAGAGTATGAAAATACGCGACATAACCTAGGCTTTATTTGCCTAGATGAATTTGTTAAAAAGAATGAGGACATGTCCCCCTGGGTTAATAAGAAGGACCTGTCTTGCCAAGAAAGTATTGGCCGACTAGGCGACTCAAAAGTCATAGCTATCAAGCCAACAACCCTCATGAACAACAGTGGTCAAGCCGTCATGAAAACCTCCCGCTTTTATAACATAGCACCTGTACATATACTGGTTCTTCACGACGAACTAGACGTTAACTTCGGCAAGATTCGTTTATCTACAGGCGGTAGCGACGCAGGCCATAACGGCATAAAGTCTGTTAGTCAGGCAATCGGTGAAGACTATGCCCGAATCCGTATCGGCATAGGCCCAAAGGAACCAGAGAACATTCCGAGCGAAAAATTTGTTTTAGCTAGGTTTAGTGAGAAGGAAAGCAAACAGCTAGACAACTTAAAGAAAGAGTCACTAGCTGCTATCAGCGAATTTATTTACTCTGGCAGCCTTCCTAGTGATACTAGAAGTTTCATAGTCTAAAAACTAAAACAGGCCAACGAGAGGGGGTGGGCACCACTCGTTAGCCTGTTATAGGTGGGAAAAATTCCCACCTTAACCCTTCAACCCACCCCAGTGAAGCATCATGTCTTTAAAAAAATAATGACTGTGCCAGCCCGAGAGCTACCATTTAGGCTCACTTAGAAAGGGGACTCCGAGACAAAAATGTCGAAGAATCTAGTTAAAGGGGTTAGTTTGTTTTAGAGCGTGTCTGGCTAAACCAGACGTGCAAAGAGAAAGTGGAGGGTAACAACTTTCAATAATTGGCTCGCTCTAAAACAATCTAACTAAATCTTAGCGAGAAACGCCAAGATTAGTAATAGGGGTAAAAGGTGCATGAATTCCTATAAATAGGATCCATAAGTTGCCATTTTAGCAAAAACATGTCTTTATGTCAATACGATAAAATAATTGTACCCTTTTTGCAAGTTGCTAACGCTTATTATTTTTCCTAAACTACTAGACATGAGCATGAAGAACCTTTCCCGCGGCGCAATAGTGCTAGTTATTAGCACGTTTACTTCTTGGATAGGAGCTCTCTTTGACCACGGTGACTGGTTCGGTGTTACCAGTACGATTTTTGGGATAGTAGGTATTGGGCTAGGCATCTACATTGCTTACTTGGTCGACGACTACGTTAATATGTAATTTCTTACAGGAAAACAGCTTAATTATTTGCATTTATGCTTAAAGTAAGCTTATATGTAGTTTTGAAATATGAAGAATTTGGTAATCGTAGAAAGCCCAGCAAAAGCAAAAACTATCGAGAAGTTCTTAGGTAAAGACTTTAGCGTTAAAAGCAGCTTCGGCCACATTAGAGACCTCCCCAAAAAAGGTCTTAATATTGAGATAGATAATAACTTCAAGCCAATTTATGAAATCAGCCAGGACAAGAAAAAGGTCGTAAGCGATCTAAAAAAGGCCGCCAAGGGTCACGAAGTCTGGCTAGCAAGCGATGAAGATAGGGAAGGTGAAGCAATTGCTTGGCACTTAACAGTTGCTCTTGGCCTAGACCCCAAGAAAACCAAGCGCATAGTCTTTCACGAAATAACTAAGACAGCCATAGATAGAGCCGTTGACCACCCCAGAGTAGTCGATATGGCTCTAGTCAACGCTCAGCAGGCAAGACGAGTACTGGACCGGCTAGTAGGTTATGAACTATCTCCGGTGCTTTGGCGAAAGGTTAGAGGCGGTCTTAGTGCCGGACGAGTACAATCGGTAGCCGTTAGACTAATAGTTGAACGGGAAAGAGAGATTAAAGACTTCAAGCCCGAAGCCTCATTCAAGGTAACAGCACAGTTTTCATCTGGCAAAAGTGAACTGTCTGCAGAACTAGATAAGAAGTTTAAAACCAAGGAAGAAGTTACTGCTTGGTTAAAAGATATAGCTAGCGCCAACTTCAGTGTTAAATCCATAGAAAAGAAACCAGGCAAACGGAACCCCGGTGCACCGTTTACTACCTCAACCTTGCAGCAAGAGGCTAGCCAACGCTTGGGCTACAGCGTCAGACAAACTATGACGTTAGCTCAAAGGCTATACGAGGCCGGCCAGATCACATATATGCGTACAGACTCTACGATCCTCTCAGAACTAGCCTTAACTCAAGCAGAGGCATATATAAAGAAGGAATACGGGGCTAAATACCACGAAAGAAGGCAATACCGAACTAAGCAGGAAGGTGCTCAAGAAGCTCATGAAGCAATCCGACCAACCAACTTTAGTAAAACGAGCCATAGCGAAGACGCCCAACAAAAACGTCTATATGAACTGATCTGGCAACGAGCCATAGCTTCGCAGATGAGCCCAGCTCAGATAGACAGGACGGTCGCTAATATCACTATTAGTAATAAGAGCGAGCAGTTTAGTGCTAAGGGCGAGATACTGCTCTTTGATGGCTACCTTAAGGTCTACGGTGGTGGCAAAGACGACGTTATACTGCCAGACTTAAAACAGGGACAGGAGCTAAAACTTTTGTCCGCCCTAGCAGCAGAGCAGTTCAGCCGACCACCAGCCCGATACTCGGAGGCCAGTCTTGTTAAGAAGCTAGAAGAACTAGGTATAGGAAGGCCAAGCACATACGCTCCGACAATATCTACTATTCAAACAAGAGGTTATGTTGAGAAAAAGGATCTGGAAGGCGCGCCAAGGGATATGCTGGAGATTAGTCTTAAGGGAGGCAAGGTGAGCGAAACAACTACCTCTGTTACAACAGGGGCGGATAGAGCAAAGCTGTTCCCAACCTCAATAGCAGAGGTCGTGAACGACTTCTTGGTCAAATATTTCCCGAGCATAGTAGATTACGACTTTACTGCCAAAGTAGAGAAGGACTTCGACGATATTGAGGAAGGCAAGGAGAGCTGGCAGAGCATGATAAAAGACTTCTACGGCGACTTCCATAAATTAGTAAAGAAGAGCGAGGATGTTTCTAGAAGCGAAGTATCTAAGGCCAGGGAAATAGGCGTAGACCCAGCCACTAAGAAACCGATAATAGCTAGGATTGGCCGTTTTGGACCGGTTCTTCAAAAAGGCGACACAGAAGATGAAGACGTTAAGCCGGACTTTGCGCCTTTGCCAGAGGGAGCCACTATAGATACCGTTACGCTAGAGCAGGCCATAGAAATGTTCGAGCTACCAAGAACTGTCGGCAAAACAAAGGACGGTGAAGAAATTAAAGCAAATATTGGCCGTTTTGGACCATACATACAAGTAGGAAAACTTTTTGTCTCTATAAAACCGCTTGATCCATACCTTATATCCGAAAAAGAGGCTAATAAGCTCTACCAGGAAAAGCTTGCTAAGGACAAAGCAAAGCATATAAAAGAGTTCGATTCCGGCATAAAGATTCTAAACGGACCATATGGACCGTACGTGACAGACGGCAAGACAAACGCCCGAATAGATAAGGGCACTGATCCCAAAAGCCTAACAGAAGCTAAGGCTAAAGAACTTCTAGCTACCCAGCCTGCAAAGAAATTTCGCTCTCGAAAACAACAATTTAAATCCAATTAATTTGCTCTAGTGTAAACCCTGTGGACAAGTAGTACTGTTAGAGCATGTTATTAACCTTACTGTCATTATTGTGCTACAATAAGTGTTATCTGGAGGGGACAAAGAATAGCGTTGACTTTTAAAAGCTAAAGTTTTATAATAAGCATAATATTAACAGAGCAGGACTATATAACACCTATGGCAGATTCAGCTAATACCAAGGAATTGACCTCCAGGCAGATTGTGGACTCTGTTTTAAAATGCATTGACCGAGAAAGAGAAAGAGAAATTATATCAAGGCGTTTTGGTCTATTTGAGAGAAGGGAAACCTTAGAGCAAATAGGCGAAATGCTGGGCATTACTAGAGAAAGAGTAAGGCAACTAGAGAAGTCTGTCGTTACTAAGCTCAAAAGCCAAGCGGAGCAGGGGAAGATAGCTAACTTAGCTGCCTTTGAGACCCTTGTAATCGACTATCTGAAGGGCAACGGCAAAGTTGCCCGAGTAAGTAACTTAGCTAACGAATTCTCAGCTAACCCTAACCGTGAAGAGCAGGCAAGGATAGCCTTTATCTGCCAGCTATGCCCCAAGCTTAGTACGATTGCCGAAGATGATGATTACTATTTCAGCGTTGCGCTTAAGTCTGCTTACGACGAAAAGAGCCTTAAGAATAAGGTAAGTAACGTAATAGATACCATTAAAAAGATCGGTGAGCCCGCAACAATTAAGACTGTTGCCAAAAAAGCTAACATAGAGGACGAAAAGGAAGCTGAAGCTCTAGCTAGTGTCTCCAAGAAGCTGGCTACACTCAATGGCCGATGGGGTCTAACAAAATGGCCAATGGTTAACCCAAAGAACATTAGAGACAAGATTTATGTCATCCTCAAAGAAAATGGCAAGCACATGCACTTCAATGAAATAGCCAAGGCTATTAAGGACAGTGATTTCAAGCGCAAAGACGTGACAACCCAGGCTATCCATAACGAATTAATCAAAGATAAAAGATTCGTTCTTATTGGCCGTGGTATCTATGCATTAAAGGAATGGGGTTACGAAAAGGGCACGGTTGCTGATATTATAACTGAAGTACTTAAGGAGGCTAACGAGCCTCTTCACCGAGATGAAATTGTTAAAAGAGTACTTAAGAGTCGTTTTGTAAAAGAAACTACAATACTATTAAATCTGCAGGGTAAGCCTCAATTTAAACGAGTTGCTAAAGCGACATATGCTCTTGCAGAGTAGAGAAGGTAGTGAGCGGTCAATGGGTGCGGAAGCGGATAGAGCATCTTATTTAGACAGGGTTATAGTGCCTGAAGGTGAGTATAGGCGGCTTCAGGGACAGGGACGCCTGGAAGCCAATAGACTGGAAACTTGTCTTGCGGTTGGCGTATATTTCCGTAGCCAAAAACTTGGCCTATTAGGTCACTTTATTGAAATGTCTTTCTTCAAGGACGGAGTTTTTCATGAGATGGTAGCTGAGGCCACAAAAATTGCCTCCGTTACTCCTGATGAACAGCCCAAGGCGTGGCTAGTGGGAGCTGCACTATTAGACCCTGAAGAAGAACATGCTTCCACAAACGGACACTCCTCAGAGACTGTCCATATAGCTAATGAAGGCGTTGTTCACGCCAGAGAGATCGCTCTTAATGCACTTGCTGACCTTACTGATACAGAGGACGACAGGCTATTCCGACAACTTCCTATGGGTGGAATAGACTTTTCCATAAATGTGGCAAATGGAACCTTTGTATACTCTCTCAATCAGCCCATAAACAAAATACGAACTAGCTTTTTAGAAGGGCGTGAGAGAATCGGGGACTAAAGAAAGTGGGCATAGAGTGTCAGCAGAGCAGAATGGAGTAGTGCAACAAAAAAATTTACAAATATAAAAGAGTGGAGGCAGTTGGAGAGTAGAGCCAAAACTAGACCAAGACATAACGTCGCACAATATATCTTTTGCGACTCTATATATGCTTAACGCGGGTATAATCTAATACCCCTATTGCAGGGGACTATCACTGTCTTAGCGCCTTATTACTAACGTTTATGTTTGCTAGGACCCTGCACAGTACTGCCTAAGCTCTATGATACATATACGCCCTATATAAGCACCAAACTAGCCTAGCGTTTGTAATGTGAGATATAACACAATTTGACTTTTCCACAGTTCTATCGTGAAAATAGCTTCGTGTCGTAAAATTTTAAATCTTTTAACCTCCCCTCCCTTTCCTGTGTTTTTTCTAAAATTTGACAATTCGATAATAAACATTAGCAATATATATTTATAGAAAGACTATAAAAAACTGCTAAATGAACAAAACCCGAACTTAAGGCAGGGAGATGGGGTACTTACATGTAATATGCACGCCCATCTACCCTAACGTCTATGTACTTAGCCGGTGTTATGTTCTGAGACTTGAGTTGGTTAATAGTAGCTATTAAAGTCCCTGCCTGCTGTCTTGGATCGTACTCAGCCAGATTAAACTTGGCAAAGTAAGGTCGGCCTGCCATATATACGTCTAGCTCCTGTGAGACTGGCGGTAAAGTGAAAGAACTTACAACTATACTCTTAGCCTTTAACTGCGCTAAGACCACCTCCATAAAGGTTATGTCTGAAGATGGCAACACCTGCTGACCACTCTTGAACGTTAGGCCGCTCTGATCATTTACTACGGTGTTATTGACACTGTTAGATGGCAGTTTCTGAGTACTACTAGCTTCAGCGATAGCACGACCATTAATATCCAAAAGAAAGTACTGGCTGGAATTTGTTTTTACTATAAAACTTGGTAACGCAGGCTCGATGTACACGTTAGGCGTCGATTGAAAGAAAGGAATACTAACCGTTATGCTCTCTAGGCCTGGGTATTCGCTCTTTAGTTTATTCTCAATATTAACTGCATTTACCGTTACTTTATTAGAATTCCAAAATGAACCGAATAGTTTCTGAGCACTTTGTTGGTATTCAGATGTACCCGTTATTGCTAGGGTTGGTTGATTACTTGGGTAAACAGCTACTATTTTGGGAGTATCACTGATATGGATGATTTTATAGACTAAGACGAGTGCAATAACTATGGCAAGAAGAATAGCCGCTTTAGTACCCATGCCCGCCTTATTTTTTGGCTTTTTGCTTGTCTTATTCTCATTTCGCCCAACATTAAAGGTTTCACCCTTTCTCCTTGAACTGTATCTGTAGGACGACGCAGATGCAGCATCCCTAGCCCCTGCCCCTCTCGATGTTTTCTCAGTAGTTTTTCTTTTTCTTAACCTTGGACGCATTAACTACCTTTTTTCTCTCCTAGCTCAATTACTAGATCGGCTATAGTGTTTGCCGCATCACTAATGGCAAATTTGGATATATTTTTCTCGAGTGAGCTAATCTTGACCGGATGATCCAACAGATCGGAAACCTCTTTAGCGAGAATTAATGGATTATCATAGAGTCGGTCTTCGTCTACCACTAAGCAGGCACCCTGCGCCTCAAGATACTGGGCGTTCTTTACCTGATGACCACCAGCTAGAAACTTACTAGGCACGATTATGGTGGCTTTGCCCTGAATCGCAAACTCTGCCAAATTAGTAGCGCCCGCCCTGGAAACAATAATATCCGCAGCTCCGCTATACTTACAAAATTGTTCATGATCAATATAGCCGAACGATTTAATTCTTCCCCGTAAGTCACTATTTATTTGCTGATCGTATACTTTTTCTACTTCCGCAAGGTTATCGTTGCCGGTCACCTGATATATATAAAGATCTGAATATTTGTCCAACAAATGCTCGGCAATAAAACCGACAGCCTCATTAAGTCGCTGTGAGCCTAGGCCGCCCCCAGTAACAAATAGTATTTTGGCATTTTCTTTAGCGTTAATATCTTTTCTATAGCTACGCTTTAACTTATCGTCAACTTTTTTAATCGAGGTGCTAAGAGGTATACCAGTAGTAAATGTTTTATCTTGAGGGTACGGATATATGTCCTTAGGAAGAGCTACGGCGTGAAATGAGGCCCCTCTGGCTATTATCCTATTTGCTAGGCTTGGTATCGGGTCGGAATCATGAGTAATGTAGTTTACGCCGTTTAGTTTGGCACCAAAAGCCACGGGGACGCTTACATAGCCTCCTCTAGTAAACAGAACGTCTGGCTTAATCTCTTTGACAATCTTGTAGCTCTGGTAGGTCCCAATAATTACGTTAAAAAAGTCTTTAATGTTTTTATATAGGATAGGTAGATCCAAAAGCTGCCTAATCCCCTCCCCATGAAACCTTCTAAACTTCCCTGCCCTGACGAAGTAAACTTTGTCTATCGAGCCATGTTCTTTAGGTATATCTCCAAAAGGGTCACCAAGCTGACCAATATATATTACTTCTGTCCCTGGGGAGCGCTTTTTAAGTTCGTCAGCAACAGCCAATATTGGCGTTACATGGCCCCCTGAACCACCACCGGAAAGTATTACTTTCAATAATTGGCCCTCCTCAATGTATTTGATCTAAAATCTCGCGGCTTGTCATCTTCTATCTTAACGTCTCTACCTGGCTGAAAGGAAGTATACTGCGATACCTGGAATACCAGACCCAGCGCCGCCGTAGTAAAGACTACCGATGTACCTCCGTAGCTAATAAACGGCAAGGTAATCCCCTTTAGCGGGAAAATTCCTATCATGGCCCCCACATTGACCAGCGTCTGAATGCTTATCCACGTTAACACCCCAATTACAATTAGTTTACTGAAGTCATCACTTGTTCGTTCTGCTATATTCTTCATTCTGGTAAAAAGCGCCATATATACCGCAAGTAAGAGGACTGAGCCAATAAAGCCGAACTTTTCAGCATATATAGCAAAGATTGAGTCGTTAGCTGCCTCAGGCAGGTATCCGTACGCCTGCACGCTGCTGCCCAAGCCCAAACCATCAACTCCTCCACTACCTACAGCAATTAGGGCCTGACAGGCTTGGTAACTACTGCCCTGGCAGTTAGACTGCGGGTGCAAATATGTTTCTAGTCTAGCCCGCCTATATGGCGATATAGATATTGCTAGGATTGCTCCAATTAGAACAATGCCAAGTATCATAAACATTCGTTTTAGCGGCACACCGGCAACGTAAGCCATTGTTCCGACCATGGCCACAATAACTCCGGCAGAGCCGAGGTCACTTTGTATAAAAGCAACCACTATGCCCATGCCCAGTATTATGTACAGGAGAGGCTTAATGGTCGCGTTAAAGTCCTTTATCTGCCCTGCCCTAATTCTGGTAGCCAGGAAACCAGCCAGCCAGATTAACCCAGCAAACTTAACAAGCTCAACCGATTGAAATGAAAATGTACCTAGCCTGACCCATCTATGAGCTGGGTAAGAAGGATTAACTGGCAAAGCAAGCGCCAGAGCAGTTGCTAGGCCTGCTACAATTAACAGTGGTTTGTACGCCTTTTTCCAATACTGAAGTGGCACCCTATAGGCAATATAGAAAGCAACTAAGCTAAGGGCGATGGCAATAATTTGTTTGAAGACGTAGTAGTCATTTGAAACGTTATACGTTTCGGCTAGAGCGGGGCTAATCGCATATATTACTACCAGGCCGATGGTAAGCAGCACAGCACACCATATTAACAGCCAATGGTCTGGCTTATGTTTCCGGCCAAGCTCCAGTTTGAAATCTCGGCTTGGAGACCTTCGTCCGCCGCTTAAGTAGCCCGGTCGCATAAGGCTACCTCAGCCTACTTAATAGAAAGACGATGAGAGCCAGCACACTTGCAACTTGGCCTAGTATCCAAAAGCGCATTGTAACTTTTGTTTCTGGCCAGCCAATAGCCTCAAAGTGGTGGTGGATCGGTGAAGACCTAAACACCTTTTTGCCATGTCTAAGTTTTCTGGATGTTCGGTTAATAATAACTGAGCCGGTCTCTACCACATAAACTGCTCCCAGTATCGGCAATAGATAGACCGTGTTTGTTTGCCAAGCAATTATGCCAAGAGCGGTCCCCAACGCAAAGGCCCCAACGTCTCCCATAAAAAACCGGGCCGGGAATATGTTAAACCATGTGTAGCTAAGTAAGGCACCAACTACCGTAAGGCAAAAACCAGCTAGTGCAAACTTATGTTCTATTAAGGCAATCACTGCATAAGCGGTAAATGAGGACGTGAGCAACCCGCCCGCTAAACCGTCAAGACCGTCAGTAATATTAACGGAGATGGCCGTAGCTAGCACTACCAACCAAAACAGAGGGATTACGAGTAGTCCGAGGGTCCAGTGGCCTACCCATGGCACATATATAGAATGCACCCCCAGTTTGTCATAAAACCACCACCCGCCTATCAATACCACAAGGCTATATAAAGCAAACTTTAGTTTGGCGCTCATGCCAGCAACACCCTTGTTGCTACCCCTGATGTTCATAGCATCATCAACAAGACCAATAATGCCTGCACCAACCAGTCCAGCCAGTGGTAACCAGGTCTGGCCCCTGCTAAGGTTATCAATCAGGGTAACTAGAGCAATAGCAATAACGAATATTAGACCAGCCATTGTCGGGATATTGCGTTTATGTTTTTCGGCATGCAGCTTCTTGTATACAGCTGCAGACCCGCCTGCCCAGGCTTCGGTCCTTTGCCTCTTCCACCACTGATGTTTATATGCAACGTTGGTGTAAACGGGCGTTATCAACATACTTAGAGCAAAACCTGCGAACCCTAGAATTAGAATGTGGATGAGTCGGTGTGTACTAACAATAATATGCAGGCTGTAATTCATAAATTTTCTTTATAAAATTTTTGTTTTATTATATCACTTTCAACTTCTTATTTTAGCAGAAATTAGGTGTTAATCTCAAGACTTTGGTGTGACGAATGAATTGTTAATGAGCATATGAGCTATGTCACTAAAGACAGGCTGCCCGCCGTAAGAGCCGGCATAGCCCGGAACGTTGGGCTGGATGTTATATACAACTATTACGTACTGGGGCTGGTTACCACCAACAAACCCTACATAGGTACCGTTAAACTTGTTGGCATAGTAGCCTCCCCCAGGCTGAGCTATTTGGGCTGTCCCCGTTTTACCGCCGACAATGTAGCTAGATGGAAAAGTTAGGTATGAGAAGCCAGACAATTCGTGTTGCTGAACTACGTATTCCATTAAAGGAATCATTTCCTGGCTGACTTTCGGTGAAACCACGTTGGCATTAACTACTTTTGGATTATTAGCAACTGTCTGGCCGTCAGCCTTTATATATGAGCTGACTAGAGTTGGCTTATAATAAATACCCCCGTTAAGTACGGCTGAATCGGCAGCCGCCATCTGTAGAGGTGTCAGCTGAATGGCCTGCCCAAACGACATGTTGGCATAAGTTAGATCGATACCATTACCATTGTCCTGCGGCGGAGTAACAGACGGCACAGCTTCGTAGCCCTGCTCAATGCCAGTCGGCCTGCCTAGCATGTAATGTTTTGTTAAGTAATCGTACCAAGCATCACGACCCTTAGCATCAATTTGGCCACCGCCCATCTGCATTAGCATCCAGGTTGCGCCGGTATTAAGAGATAGGTTTAGTATGCTGCCTATACTCTGCACTCTCGGGCCCCCGTCTTGTTCAATATCGGTAATATTAAAGCCGTCTACTACCCAGTGGGCGGGATCATAGAATGTGGTATTAGGCTGAATAACACCCTGGTTTAAGGCCGCTGCAGTAGTCATGATTTTCATAGTCGAACCCGGTTCAATAGCGTTAGTAACAGCTGCGTTTTCAAATAGGCTGGGATTAGTGACTTGCTGATAGTTGCTTGGATCGTAGGTAGGATAGTTGGCCATTGCGTCTACCTGCCCTGTGTTGGGATCCATTATTACAGCGCTCAGACCTTGAGACTGAGTACTTTGGTAATCTTTCTTCAGAATTTGCTCTAGCTGTTCTTGCATCGATAAATTAAGAGTCAAAACTACATTCTCGCCGTTAACTGGCGCTTTCTCAACATTCCCCTTACTAGCAGCTAAAGGAATGCCATTGGCGTCGGTGATAGCCTTAAGTTCGCCGTTCTTACCGGCTAATTGACTATTCAGAGCCTGTTCTATACCGTAATTCCCTTGCCCGGATGTATTAACAAACCCTAGAACCTGTGAAGCTAAGCTACCATCAGGATAAACCCTATAATCTTGTCCTTGAGTTGCTAGACCAGGGTCCTTTAAAGCCAGTATTTTGGAACTTTGGCTTGACGTTATTTTGTTAGCCAGAACAACGTATTGCGTATTGGGAGTCTTCATTAGGCTCTCATAACTAGCGACATTTCCCCCAATAACCTTTTGCACTTGGGTAGCAGCCTGGGCCGGGTTTTTAATGAGAGGTGGATCTGCAAATAGAGTATATAGTTCTTGATTGAGCACAATTGGAACGATACCACTACCTTCGTGCGCCTCAATTAGGCCACGAGTAGCTGGTATTTCATATTGCTTCAACTGGTCTTTAAGTGCAGCGGCCTTGTAGTGGCTATACTTGATAACTTGGACGTCGAATAGTTGGAGAGAGAAAATTACCAGAACTACAAACAGCCCAGCATACCAGATGCGGATTCTCTTTACTGAGCCGGATGGCAGGTTTTTGTTTGGCAAAGCCATTATAAGTATTATATATCTTCACTGTCATATTTCTAAGGGGTTAGTAAAGATTAGTTTGTAGCGACAGCTGAGGCTGTAACAGGCGTCAGGGCTTTAGCAACTGGACTATTTTGCACCCTGTCTAGAGACTGAAGTCTCGCCGAATCGACCTCCAGGTTCTGGTGCTCGCTTATTAGAGCGGCCTGAGTTTGCTGCAAGTTGTTGATCTGGTAACCATAGGCATTGGTCTTAGTGACCTGCGTTAGATATAGCAGACCCAATAAGCAAGCTAGGATTATCAGTATGATGGTATTAGAAATAGGACCAAGCGTTCGGTCTTTAGTTCTAAAACTGACTGAGTTTTGGCTTCGCGCTGAGAACCGAGAACGATTCAGTGCGAGCGAACTTGAGTAAGTCATTTTTACCTTTCTTTTTGTTTTTGTCCGGCTCCGTCAAAAATGGCAGAGCCGGTTTTTGCTTATCAGACTACTCGTACAGTAATCTTGTAAGCTCGGGAGCTACTTTTTACCCTAATAGGCATTTTAGTTCCCTTTCTTGTTTATTTTCACTGCGGCTCGTAGTTTTGCACTTCGAGCTCGCGGATTATGGGCGATTTCTTGTGAGGAGGCACTAATCGGATGTTTAGTGAGAAGCTCTATGTCAGATTCGTATCCTGAATTGCTATGCTCGCTGAACACTTGTTTGACGATACGGTCTTCCAAAGATTGGAAGCTTATGACGACAATCCTTCCACCGGGCTTTAGTAGCTGCAGCCAAATCGGCAGACTTTCTTCAAGCTGAACTAGCTCTTCGTTAACAGCTATTCTTATGGCTTGGAAAGTCCTTGTAGCCGGGTGCACTCTACTGTTACCGGCCCAGGCTTTTGCGGCCAATTGGGCTAGCTCACTGGTAGTGCTAAGTGGTCGCGACTCAACGATCAACCGAGCAATCCTTCTGGCTTTCGGCTCTTCGCCGTATTCAAATAGAAGGTTGCTCAGATCTTTTTCCGAATAAGCATTAACTACTTTTTCGGCCGTAAGATCCTGGCTTTGGTCCATCCGCATATCCAGTGGACCGTTGTTGGCTATTGAGAATCCGCGATTCCCCTCGTTAAGGTGCGGTGACGATACGCCTAGGTCTGCCAAAATAAGATCAAATTGCCGTTCGGCACTAAGGAGATCTTGGCTGGCGCCTAAGAAATCCTGTTGCCTTATTTCAACACTGCCCTTTGGGAACATATCATGCAGTGCTTGTACTGCATTTTTGTCCCTATCTATTAGGACTGAGTTTATGAGGCTTCCAGTGATATCCAGTATTGCTTTAGAGTGTCCGCCGTATCCAGCCGTTAAATCTAGTAAACTTTCACCAGATTGCGGAACCAGATAGCCTAGAACTTCGTCTAGCAGTACAGGATCATGCTGTTTGTTTGTATTTTGGTTTTTGTTTTGGTGCATCTTGTCTTGTTTTTGTTTTTGCAAGGTCACCTAATCAGCAGTCAACTTTTTGTTTTTATTGAAAATTTTTGTTTTTGTGTTTGATGCAGCAAATTGTAAATTACGATCTGCCATATCAAGATTGAGAGACTTATGTGTGAGGTGGAGTTTTGGGAGGTGTTTTTGAAAAGAACGAAGCGCTTTTTTAAAGTGGTTACTTACTGTCCACTTGTTGACTGCCGAATAGCTAATCTCGAGGTAGCTAATCGGCACTTAAATTGTTAAGGTACTCTATTCTGGCTAAGTTACAGCGCCTGGTGCCATAATTCGCCAATAGCTTCCTACTCCAACGGCAACGATATCCCTTTCTATCCCTGCGTAATCCAACAGGTGTTGGTCTACCGTTATACGCCCCTGCTTCCCATCGAGCGACTGTTCGATCTTGCCCATCCTAAACTGCACGTTAAGATCAGCAACACGCTCATCCAGGATATCTCCAGCCAATCTAGGTTCAACCAGATTGTCCCAGACATCCTTTGGGTACAGGTGTAGGTATTTCCCAAATCCACGAGTTACGACTGCTCCACTAGCAAATTTATGACGAAGCTCAGGGGGTATGGTTAACCTCCTCTTGTCGTCCAACTTGCGTTCAAAGTAGTCTACCGTGGCCATTGGTATCCTTTAAGCTACTAGTGGTTTTTTATTTTTGAATGAAACGCTATTTGGCCGTTCCATTTCTACCCACTGCCATGAGTGTACTACCCACTAACACCCACTGCAAGTCAAATACACTGCGAATGGTGGTCAATCTGACACCACTTATCCACAGAAATTAAGAAGTTACGCCACAAAACTCAACATGTGGTGTTTTGTCCACAGCTTGCAGCGCTATTTAAAATGTTACGTTCTTTATAAAAAGCCGCGCTTACTTGTGCTCGTGAGCGTGATTTACCTTTTCTACGTGTTGAAGCTGAGCCGACTCAGCAGCGGCTTGGTGTGCCAATACCGCTGACTCATTATTAAACGCATTTGCTCCTACCACTAGTGCGGCAGTAACGGCAATCGCGCCTAGTCCCTTTTTAAATCTGCCCGCCCATGGGTAACCTTCACCCGCACTGTTCCTAACAGTTGCAACCGACTGCCTATTAACAGCTTCCTCAAAAGCCTGTACTGCGCCGGAAAAGTCGCCTGGCTCGAGCTCAAAGTCTTTTGATCGTATATAACTTTTTGCTGGATTCATGTCTATATCCTATCATAATGCTTAAGTTTTGTCAATTTACCCTTCCCGACCTACTCGGGGTTCTTTGTGTTTCGCTGTAGCTAATAAAGTGAGGGGCTACATCGTCTCGGTCTTTTACAAGATTGCTACTGTTGTAATTCTCCTCTACTTGATTCTCGCTTGAAACTACCGCCCTGGCCGGGGTAAGTACTTGTGTTTTTACATGGTTGTTTATTTCAATCATGCCAACAGTTGTTGCTACAGACATCAACAGAACGCCGAGCTGCGTTGACAACTGAGACATCTTTTCTAGCGTAGTTTTTTCTATTTTTGTTTTATTTGACATTAAATATATAATAGCAAATATTACCGTGTTTGTCAATTTGGTTATTTAAATACTATCCGTTACTAGGTCGGCGTTTTTTGTATTCTAGCCTTCTACGCATTTTGTCTAGACGAACAATGTTGTCTTCATAGGGCTTTAATAAGGACGAGTATTGCCAGTTCGGAGCTATGATTTTTTTGAGCTTATTAGATCCCGTCAAGAACTCTATTAGGCTATAGAAATCCCCGTCGCCGCTAACTATTACTGCACCGTCGTAATTAGGCATCTCTTTAAGAGCATATAGAACAAGTTCAACGTCGACGTTGCCTTTTACTTGGGCCTTCTCCTTCTCCTGAGTGCCGTCCTGTTTTTTATCACTAGAGTGTGAAATATCCAGAGTAGGCTTTAGTACAACTAAATAGCCTAACTCGTGCATGTATTCGTAGAGTTGCTCATTGCCACTCATGTAGCCAATAAAGGTAAAGGCCTTAGTAACGCCGTAATCCGTCTCAAGCATTTTTCTAAATTTTCGCCAATCCAACTTCCAGCCCATGCGCTGAGTGCCAAGGTTTAAATTTTGGCTGTCAATAAAAGCAAAGTTGGACTCTTTCTTTTTAGGTGCGTTACTTGATAATTGTTCGTTCTGGTTGTTCTTTATAGTCATAAGTTAAGTTCTATCTATGTGCTAAATCCCTAGCTCCTTCCGCCATTCCCCATGCCACTGCAGCTTCCACTGCCAAAACGCCTGCAGCAGGGATTAAGATTGAGGCAGCCAAAAGAACCACTCCAACCTCTTTGCTCATTTCGCTTACTCGGTTGGCGCTTCTCTCGATCCAGTTGCCTGCTCTTTCGTTCATAATTAAGGACTATTCCTTTAAGCAAATACTACCCTTATAGGGGATATTGTCAAGCTAGTTTTCCAATTTAGAGTCTATGTCGGAGAGCTTCACTCTACTCTGCGAGGTATCATCACGACTTCTAAGTGTCACTGTGTCGTCCCCTAGGGTCTGAAAGTCTACAGTGACGCAGAATGGTGTACCTATCTCGTCTTGTCTTCTGTATCGTTTACCAATATTGCCATTGTCGTCCCAAACTACAAAGTGATGCTTATCTTTGAGACTTTTAAATACTTGCTTGGCTTTATCTACTAACTCAGGCTTGTTTTTAAGAAGCGGGAAAACGGCAAGTTTTACTGGTGCTAGCTCCATTGGCAACTTCAGGAACACCCTCTCTTCATTATTAATGTTGTCTTTAGTATAGGCCCCAGAGATGACAGCCATTACGTTTCTGTCTAGTCCATAGGTCGGCTCAATTACGTGAGGGATAAAGGCCTCGGAGCCATCCTTCGGTCGATACTCCAGGTTCTTACCAGACGCTTTTTGGTGGTTAGTGAGATCAAAATCTGTTCTGTAGGCTAGCCCCCCAATCTCATCAAAACCTAGCGACGGAAAGTCATAAAGAAAATCAATCGTTCGTTTTGAGTAGTGCGCCCTATCGTCTTCTGGGACTTCTAGCTCTTTTATTTTGCCACTACTAAGTCCAAGGGCATCAAACCACTTGTGGGAAAAGTCGCGCCAGCTTTCAAAGTTTTGCTCCCAGGTTTCTGGTCGAATAAAATACTCCAGCTCCATAATCTCAAACTCACGACTCCTAAAAACAAAGTCTCTTGGGCTTATTTCGTTTCTGAAGGTTCTACCAATTTGCGCTAAGCCAAATGGAATATCCGGGTAGATGCTATCTAGGACATTTTTGAAATTAACAAACATCCCCTGTGCTGTTTCTCCCCTAAGGTACGTAGCTGAACTTTCATCCTGAACCGGCCCAACCTGAGTCTTAAATAGAAGGTTAAATTCCCTGGGCTCTCCGAAGGTGTGCTCTTTGCCGCAATTGGGACATTTGTTTAAGTCTATTTTGTCAGCCCTAAAACGAGAATGGCAGTTGGAACACTCTACTAGAGGATCGCTGAAAGTATCGACGTGACCGCTTGCCTGCCAGACCTTTTGATTCATAAGGATAGCGCTATCAATACCGTACATATCGTCTCGCTCTTCAACAAACTTCTTCCACCAAAGATTTGAGATATTCCTCTTTAGTTGCGCGCCTAGTGGGCCGTAATCCCACGTGCCAGCTAATCCGCCGTATATTTCGCTGCCCTGAAAAATAAAACCACGTCGCTTACAGAGACTAACAATGTCCTCAAGTTTTACTTCGCTTTTCATGTTCACTTAATTATATGTAGCACTTAGGCTTTTGTCACGAAATACGTAAGAGTTAGAGATAGATATTATTTATACTTCTTAGCAGAGGTTTTAATTTATCTAAGTAGGTAGCGAGATTTTCTATCTTAGAAATCTCGCTTGGGTCGTGGCCACTATATAAGAGTCTGAGCAGTTTTATATCGCTTGAACTGTATCTACCCTTGGCGGCTTGGGTGAAGCACATGTCTTCGCTTGAGAAGTTATACTTTAGTGAATCCTGCAGCTTTTCCCCGTTAGAGTCCTCATAGAGATTCGGCTTATTCCCGGCAAGTCTTACTATCTGAGCCGGCAGCCAACACTGCACAAGATCAACATTAACATCGTCATCATTTAAAGCCCTGAGGGTTTTCTCAAGCAATTCAAAGTACTCACTGCCCGGCTGGTCCTCGGTATTGGTATTAATCACTTTTAGAGCTTCGTAGCCCGTTTCAACCCTTTTTATATCCTTAGTAATATTCGGATAATGTTCTTTTAGGCGACTCGAGATCATAGTGCCTATCTCGCCCCTGCCCTCAATGAAGGTAATGTCGTTGACGCTGAAGAGCTCAATACCGCCAGCTAGTTTTGATTTAACTTTCCTTGAGCCTTTAACCATCAATGTCAATTTGCCCTGATCCGGCGTAATAGCTCTGACTATCCTATCAGCTTCTCCGTAATCAGTTCGGCTCAGTATTATTGCTCTAGCGGTGTGCTTTTTCACTAGGACGACCTATCAACCCTTTAATCTCGCCTAGAAGTCGCTTTAAGTCTGTGTCGGTTTTACATAGATATTTGCTAATCTTGATTTCATTTTTTAGAATCTGCCAACTGTCGCTAAATTCAGTAGGAGGCACACTTGTATATATAAGGATTGGCACATTACTCCATTCCGCATAAGACCTAAACTCGTACAGAAACTCGATGCCTGAATGTTCTACAAGCTGCAGCTCTAATATAACAAGGTCCGGCTTAATATGGTCTGCTGCATCAAGCGCCGACTGCGCGCTTCTTGCTATACGCGCATTGTATCCTTCACACTTAAGCGTTTTTAAATATATATCGCTCAGCACCTTATCTGGTTCAATTATTAAGATGTCCATCAAACTAACTGCATCTGGTTAAGGGGGTGCAATACGGCTCCAATACCATAAAGATTGTGGTGACGACTTGCTATAAGTTTTAGCCCAATAGAATGCAGAATTGAATCGGCCACGAAGACCCCTGCACCGCTGCCGTACGAAACATTAACAAGAGGCTGCCGTGAACTTTTATAAAGTCTTCTACCCATCTGAAGTGACGTCGATGACAGCTGTTTGGTCTCAGCATACATGCCAGCTACTACCCCGTATCTACTTCGGTGTGTTGCTAACTGTAACTTGGTTTGAACTTTGTCGTGAGCCGGAATCGCCTCTATTAATGAGGTTCCTAGGGAGACTAGCGCGGCGTGAAGAGCCTGCCGATTAGCTATAACAGGACCAAACTTACCGGCTATATTGAGTTCTAAGTCAACGTTATAAAGTTTAGCTAGACTAGACAGGTCGACCGCCGCATCATAAAGCACCGAGGAGACCGACACTGACTCTATATTAAATGTCTTATCTTCGAGAGCCAACCTAATACCAAGGATATAGTTGTCTATGAGCTTAAGTGCCGACTCGGTACTAGCTTTAATAACCTGCTGTCCACTAGTATCGTCATTGATCATACTGAGCTCGTTGGCCCGTGCTATTCGAATAAGAGGCATTTTCAGTTCTTCAGCAATATTAACTAAAAGCTGCTGTGAAAGAATGGCTGTTTCTTTTTCTTGGCGCAACCGCCCCATAATATACCCTCTAATTGCACTTAATCTAAGCTAGATTATAGACCAATTTATCTAGGGCGAGAAACTGAAATTCGGCAAAACATAAGTGTTAAAGTCATTCAAATACTGGGTCCCTTGAGTCCAAATTAGCAGTGTATCAGAGAAAAGCGGCAAGACTACCATAGTAGTATTTACCGGGTTGCTACCATTCTGTAATTCACCAACCAGTTTTACGCCAATAGTTTTTGGTACCTTCGGCAGCGCATAGGCACTTGCAGTCAACTGGCCGCTCTGCTCTTGCGTAGAATACTGTTGAAGTGTTTGCGAATATGTCTGGCTTAGCACCTGCACTCGCAAAGCGAACGTTGAATTCTGGTCGGAGATGGAAGGCACATAGCCTGGTTTAAAATAGCCATCCAGTAGAGCGCTTTGGCTGGAGGTGTCATCTACGTAAGCACTCCATGTCTTGGGATACTGAACCACTATTGACCCGTACTGACTGGGACCATAATAGGTTGCTAGAGGGTTTTTTGCTTCCTGGGCATAGCTGTTTGCGTCTATTAATTTTTGTTTATTTATCGCTAGGTTAACGGCTACAGCGATCTTAGCATCGGTGTTATTTTTGTAATCTAACATTTTAGAATAGGAGTAGACTCCGAAAACAACTGCTGCCACGAACAGGACTATGAATATCCCTAGCATAACTGCCGTATTAGCGGCCCCATCCTGGTTATGTTTTACCATATAGGCTATCTTAACCCGAATATCCCTAGGATATCAAGGGGCGACATCTGTATATTAGTCGTATTTGTATAGGTAAAGTCCGTTTTTGGATTTAGCGGGCTTCTTATTTGGTATCTTGAAAGCGAAACTTATCAGCTTAATCGGTTTATAAGAATATTGTATACATTTTTTATCCAACTTTGCCATGTAGCGGCTAAGTAAGAAAGTATAGATTATATCTGTTTCAGGCCAGTCTGCGCGCCAATAGTCACCAAACTTTATGGTGGCATAGGGCCGGTACTTAAAGCATCTAACCTTGGCAATTAAGTAAAGAATGGGGTTCAATTCATATCCAGTCACATATATTTGACGGTTGGCGAACGCCGCCACTACTCTGCCATCACCGCAACCAAGCTCAATAGCTCGTTGATTTGGCTTAATCTCAGCCAGTTCTAGCATGGTTTCTATCTGTTTCTTTAGCGTCGGTAAATATGGAGCTCCGAAAAATAGGACACCGCAAAAGCAAGCTATGATCAGTGCAATTATGACTAGTATCAGCATTGTTATTTGGCTTTATTCTTCACTTTTATCTCTTTTATGGAGTTTCTGGCCGTTTTTAAATAACTTTGCATCTCAGAAATAAGTTTTTGGCCTTTTTCGTATAACTTGATAGCCTGATCAACATCTATATCTTCGTCTTTTAGCTTAACCAGGACTTCGTCTAGATCAGTTTTGATAACTTGGTATTTTCTAGTTTTCGGCGCCATAATATACTCCTTTTAACTATCGACCTTTAGTACCCTGGATAAAGCTTGTCCCTTAGCAAAGCCAGTAACTATTTCCTCACCCAAATCTAGAGATTTAGCATTCTTAACAATTGAACCTCTACTGTCTCTGACTATGGCGTAACCCCTGTTTAAAATGATTCTTGGATTATATGCATCAATAATATCCTCGTTACGTTTAAGCGTCCGAGAGACGTTGGTTATGGTCTCATCTATCAGCGCTTCCAGCTCTTTTGTGCTTTCTTGGCTAAGTTTAGATGCTCTGTTTATCGAAGAAATAGCTGCCTCTCTAATCGCCTCACGTTTGCTAATAATTTCAAACTTTAAACTTTTTTTATCTGGTACTAACAACTCAGCAGCATTGGAAGGCGTAGAAGCTCTTTGATCAGCAGCAAGCTCAGCCAGCGAAATGTCAGTTTCGTGCCCTACGCCAACTAGAGTTGGTATACGGCTGGCGGCCACTACCCTAGTTAGCGCCTCTCCGCTAAAAGCGGCCAGGTCCTCGGGGCTTCCGCCACCCCTAATTATTACCAGCACATCAACAGGATCACTCATTGAGTTAAACAAGTTAATTGCGCCTATTATTTGGCCTTCAGACGGTTCACCCTGTACCTGAACATCAATAAGATCAATGCTAAGCCCTTGCCAGCGACTATTAATTATCTTCTTAAAATCTCCAAAAGCGGCAGACTGCTTTGATGTTATAAGACCAATTCGCTGCGGTGGATATGGTAATAGCCTTTTTCTGGACTGATCAAATAGGCCTTCCTTGGTTAGCTTTAGCTTCAGTAGCTCAGCTGCTTTTTTTATACTGCCCTCTCCGCTTGGAGTTACGCTCATGACGTTTACGCTAAAGCCGTAAAGATTATGCAAGCTAGGTCTGCCCTTAACACTCACGAGCATCCCATCCTCCAACGGAGTTTTCAAGCTAAAAACACTGGCGAAGAATCTAAGTGAAGAATATTCGTCTTTTAAATCAAAATATACCCAACGGTTCTTGCTAACCCGAAAGTTAGCCAGTTCTCCAGTAATATTAACTATTGGATAAGCATACTCAAGTGTTTGGTTAACAAGACCAATAAACTCGCTGACACTAAGTTCAATATCTTCCATGACGAATCCTAACCTTTAACCGGTTCCTGCCCACTTTTTAGCGCTCGGTGGTAAAGCCAGTAGCCCGGAGGAACTTGGATTAGAGTGTTTAGCACTCTATAGGTAATGGTAACTGGAAGGCTGACAGCTGCCGGGACACCCATACTGGCAAGAGCTCCGGTCATCAGTGCTTCGTATACACCCACCCCTCCTGGCAAAACAGATATGGCTCCAGCAAAATTGGCTATTCCGTAAGCAAGTATTACTGCGCCGATATTAATGAGCTTACCGAAGGCAATATATACCACGTAGATTGCTGCTATCTCAGTTGCGTCGGCAAGTAACGCATAAAGGAACGGTACCCGAAGTTGGTTTAGGGAGTGCTTAATCTCTTGGTAGTTATCGTGGAAGTCATTAAACAGCTGCCTAGTACCTTCTATGTTAATGGTTTCGGGAGAACTAGGCAGTATTTTGCGAATAATCCAGTTCAGAAATCTAGAAACACCCGTAAAAAAGCCATTGATACGTTCTTTGCTACCCACTAAATAAACAAAGAATAGCGTTCCTAGAATTAGCAATGTGGTTAAAGAGCTAGCGATTAGAATAACTAGGTTATTAACTCTGCCCATGATAGCCAGAGCAAACACCCCAAAGACAAGCAGAACCTCATAGCTCAAGAAGTACAGCATTATCTTCATAATATGGATTAGAGTAGCTTTGCCGTAAGCAATATCCTTTTTCTTGCCAAGCCTGAGGGTAAAGTACGACATACCAGTTACGCCGCCACTTGGGAATACATGGTTAATAAAATTCAACTCCAGTGACGCCCTATACAAGAACTTATATGACAGTTTGTTGCCAACTATTTTAAAAAGTCTTTGATACAGCCTAGCCTGCGCATGATAGTTAAGCGCCTCAATGGGAATCATCAGCAGAAGTATGTAAACATCTACCTTCTTAAGCTCTGAGTAGGTATCTTTAATCTGAGGCCACAAAGCGATAACTAGAATAACTATCGCCGCTAAAGTAATTACGTTTACTATTAGCTTCCAGCGACGTCTGATCCAGTGCTTTTCGCTCATATCCGCATATTATATCAACCATAAGGAGACTACCTAAAAAGTTTTTAAATAAATTTAATATTTGTAACTGCTTTTTTAGGTTAAACTTAAAAAATGCAAAGTTTACTTGTGCTCGGACGCCAGCCAGAACTTGGTCTGGCTGAACTTGAAAGTCTTTATGGTTCAGACAAAGTGCAACTTGCCCAGGAAAAGATAGCGGTTGTTGACGTGGACCCTTGCCTACTTGCCTTCGATCGTCTTGGCGGCTCAGTTAAGTTCGCGAAGGTCCTGCTGGAATTAGATACTCAGAACTGGGATAAGGTGGTCGACTTTATAACCAAAGCATCACCAAAACAGTCGGAGAGCATGCCTAAAGGAAAAATGACCCTAGGTATTAGCGAGTATGGCTTTAACCAAACCCCGAAAAATATCATAAAAGCCGGATTAAATGTTAAAAGGGCCGTCCAGTCCACAGATAGACCTGTACGTTTTGTGCCGAACAAGGCTAGTGAGCTATCCAGCGCCCAAGTAATTCATAATAAATTGACTTCCCCAAATGGCTGGGAGCTGCTTTTAATTAAATCCAAAGCCAAAACAATAATTGCTCAAAGCGTAAAAGTTCAAGATATTAGTGCCTACGCCAGACGTGACCAACAGCGCCCCAATCGAGATGCAGCCGTCGGTATGCTTCCGCCCAAACTTGCCCAGATAATCATTAACCTATCTGTTGGCACACTACCTGACGAAGCCAGACAATCAGTTTGTGAAATACCTCCTGAACAAATAATCCCGATAACATCTCAGGGAAAAACGGTTCTAGACCCATTCTGTGGTAGCGGCGTTATACTCCAGGAGGCGCTTCTTATGGGCTACAGCGTGATTGGCTCTGACATTGACCAGCGCATGGCAGATTACTCTAATGCTAACATCGATTGGCTTATAAAGAACACTAAAAATCTGGAAAAACCTTCGTTCAATATATTTAAGGGTGATGCACTAAATACCAAATGGTCACCGTTTAACTTTGTATCTAGCGAAGTATTTCTTGGAAAACCGCTGTCGTTTTCGGCGACTAAGGCTCAAATCGATGAAGAGCTAAAAATCTGCAATCAAAAGATCAAAGAATTTTTAACCAATCTACACACCCAAATCGATCAAAATACACGTATTTGTCTGGCAGTTCCAGCCTGGCGACTTTCACCTAATCACTACATTAGCCTACCCCTGATTGACCATCTAGGCGATTTAGGCTATAATCTCTTAAGTTTAAAGGGGGCTGGGTCTAGGTTGATCTACGCAAGGCCCAACCAAATAGTCGCAAGACAGCTAATCATACTTACAAGGAAGTAAATACATGTCACACGTTAAAGCAGGCGGTACAGCCAAGAACGTTCACGACAGCCCTGGTCAGAGGCTGGGTATTAAGTTGTATGGCGGCCAAAACGTTAAAGTAGGTCAAGTTATTGTCAGACAAGTTGGTATGACTAAGCGACCTGGACCTGGGACAAAAATGAGCCGCAACTTTACTATCCATGCTGCCAAAGATGGCGTGGTTGAATACAAGAAACGAAAAGTAAGACTGTTTAGCGGCCGAAGTGTTAGCCGTACCGAAGTTAGAGTAGTTTAAGAAAGGTGGTGCTTTATCCGTTCGATAACGTCGGATATCACCACTTGAGATTTAATTAGATAATCGTCTACTTTAAGAGCCTTGGCTCTTTCTTGATCACTTTCCTGGCTAAGAGCAGTTAGCATTATAATTTTTAGGTTTGCGGTTTGTGGAGTATTTCTAAGAATATCTAAAACGTCAAAACCGCTAAGAATGGGCATCATAACATCTAGAAGAACTAGGTCGGGGTGGTAGCTCAGCGCACTACTTAAAGCGTCTTCGCCGTTCGCAACTCTTCTTACGTCAAAGCCCTCGCCCTGTAAACGGGTTATGTAAACATTAGCTAAAGAATCGTCATCTTCGACCAGCAATATTCGTTTTTGACCCTTGTTTTCAGGCTTTTGATCGGTAGCTGGCGGGTTTGTATTTTCGTCACCGTTCATACTGATCATGTTAGCTTAACTAATTTTAATGTCAACCTGTTTTAGGACATTAATACTTTTATAAAGCCATCAAACATTGGATGTGGTCGGTTGGGTCTACTTTTAAATTCCGGGTGAAACTGACTAGCCAAAAAGAATGGATGATCGGTTGCCTCAATGATCTCGACCAAGTTATTCTTCTTATTTATGCCGCTAGCTTTTATCCCCCAGTGGTTATATTTATCCCGGTAGGCGTTATCACACTCTCCCCTGTGCCTGTGTCTTTCGACTATATCTTGCTTGCCATATACCTTGTAGGCCAGGCTATCCTTATCTATGTGACAATCGTAGTTGCCAAGCCGCATAGTCCCGCCGGTCATGTGCTTTCCCTTCTGGTCTTCCATGGTGTTAATGACTAAATGCTTAGAATCAGGTTTAAGTTCAAAGGTTGTAGCATCTTTTATACCAGCATTTCTAGCGGCCGCTATAACTGCCATCTGTAACCCCAAACATAATCCGAGGTATGGCTTCTTTTCCTTAAGGGCAAACTGAGCAGCTTTAATCTTGCCTTCCAGTCCCCTCTGGCCAAAGCCGCCAGGAACAACAATACCGTCGTATTTACTCAGTTCCTTATTAAGATCCTTAGTCTTATCAAACTTAGAGGCGTCAATCCAGTGAATATTTACCTGGCAGCCATTGTTCCAGGCGGCCGAATGCAGTGCTTCAAACACCGACATATAGGTATCAGTGTTGTCCATGTATTTAGCTACAAAACCAATATTCACTTTGCGGTTATATTTTTCGGTGGCTCTTTTAACCACGTTGCGCCACTCCTTCATATTAGGCTTGGACTTCTTAAGACCTAGTCTTTCGCTCAGTACATTGGCAATCCCTGAGTCTTCAAGCGTTAATGGTACTTGGTAGATGCTCTTGGCATTAGGCAATATCGCTATAGCATCGCTTGGCACGCCACTGAATAGGCTTAGCTTATTTACAGCAGACTTGTTTACTGCATTTTCACTTCTTGCGACAATTACGTCTGGTATTACTCCCAGGCCTCTTAACTCGCGCACAGAATTCTGAGCCGGTTTAGTCTTGGTCTCATGCGAGGCATTTAAATAAGGTAGATAAACTACATGGACATAGGCGCAATTTTCTAATCCGACGTTGTGCCCAAGTTCTCGAATAGCCTCAATGAAAGACAGTGACTCGTAGTCGCCAACTGTACCACCAATTTCAACAATATGTACGTCGAAACCTTCGCCAGCATCTCTTATCCAGTCTTGAATTGCTCCTGTTAAATGCGGGATGATCTGGACATCGTCACCCTCAAATTTACCGTTTCGTTCGTCCTGAATAAGCTTTAGTAGAACCCGCCCACTCATAAGACTACTCTTGCCTGTCATTTCTTCGTCGACAAATCTCTCATAATGGCCAAGGTCTAAGTCCGTTTCCGCACCGTCCTTGGTTACGAAACATTCGCCATGCTCTCTTGGGTTCAAGAGGCCAGCATCAACATTTAAATAGGGGTCGCACTTTTGGAGGTTTACTTTCAGGCCTCGCGCTTTTAAGAGATGGCCAAGTGAGGCGGCAGTTATACCCTTGCCCAGTCCCGACAAGACTCCGCCTGTCACAAAAACGTATTTAGTCGCTTGTCTAGCCACCTATGATCACAACCTCTCTTTTACCGACCTATCCTATCTTATGTGAGGTGTTTTGGCAAGTTAAGCTCTAGTGTGAGTTAAGATATGCTTCTGCAGCCGTCAATTGGGTATCATTGCCACTACTAACATCTGACTGAGTCAGCGGCACCGTTTCATCAGGCGTAATACCTTTATGGTTAATGTTTTCGCCGTTTGGCCTATACCAACTAGCGATAGTGACTTTTAGCTCATCCGCTGAACAAGTTCCGTTCGCATTAGTTGGACCTGTAATGCAGATTATGTCCTGGACTACCCCCTTCCCAAAGCTTTTCTCGCCAATAACATAGGCTGCATGGTTGTCATGAAGTGCACCGGTAGTGATTTCTGATGCCGAAGCACTGCCGGAGTTAATTAGAACCACAGTTGGCACACCGTGCAAAACATCGCCGCCTTGAGCATAGTAGCTTTGGACAACTTCCCCGCCTCGTTTCTCGTCAAGTATTTTAGTTCCCTGTGGCAGCCATTCACTAGATACGTTAATTGCGGCACTTAGTAAGCCGCCTGGGTCATCCCTTAGATCAAGTATCACGCCCTTTACGTGAGCACTAGCGAATTGGTTTGCATATTTTGTGGCCAGGCTTGAGGTGTCATTGGCAAACGTACTTATCTGCATGTAGCCTATATTCCCAGGAAGAGTCTTTTCGGTAACACTAGGTAAACTTATGCTCTCTCTGGTTATTGTCAGGGTAAGTTCCTGTGTGCCACCCCTAATAACCTCTAAAGTAACCTTGGTACCGGCAGGTCCCCTTATGGCGTCAGCAGCATCATCAACAGACATGTTTGCCGTGCTTTGGCCATTTATTTCGGCGATAACATCACCGGGTTTTAAGCCAGCTTTTTGTGCCGGGAAGCCATTGATTGGAGAAATTACTTCCAGCTCACCACTCGAGTTTTTACCCAGCTGGGCACCTATACCACTAAAAGAATTGTTCAATTGAGCGTTGAAGGCTTTGGCTTCTTGAGAGGTAAAGTATTCTGTATAAGGATCGTTGGTAGCATCAGCAAGTCCATGCTTAAGGCCATTAAGTAGCTGCGTTTCAGTTAATGGTTCGTAGTAGTTAGCCTTCAGGGCCTGATAGACGGCGTTAACTGAACTGTAGTTTAGCCTATTGGGCAAACCGTTATTAACGGATTGCAGCTGATTATTCGTACTGAGACTTATCCGCCCATCACCAATCATTATGCCTAAGACAAATACAGCAGCTATAAAAGCCAAGTTAACAAGTCGCCTTGCCCACTTGTTTCTAGGCCGAACTACGGCTTTAGTCCTTTGTTTTAACCCCATTAACTAAAGTATATCAAAGATGCTTAGAATAAGCTTAAGCTTCGGCTAGCCGCCAAAGTATATGTAAACCAGACCGGCACTACTGATCGTCGTCTGGTAATAGTTACCGTCGTAGTAAAGGTTGTACTGCGAGACAGTTATCATGCTGCCATTTACGCTATCTACCCACATAGCGTGGCCCCAAGGATCACCAGAGCCACCCATGTAGATAGCAACGGAACCTACTTTAGGAGTACTACCAACTGGTATGCCAGCGGCTTCAGCATCTCCCGGCCATTCGTTGGCGTCTCCGCTACCGCCCCAGTAAGGCATGTAGCCGTAGGTCTTATATACCATCCAGGCTGTATACGATACACACTCACGGTTGTACATACCCCAGTTGTCCAAAGCGTTATCTAGCGGATAATCGCAGCCCCAATGGCCGCCGTAATTATTTGTGGCTGAGGCAGGATAACTGCCCCCACACGTCCCTGAGGCATCAACTGTTCCTCCGCCACTAGAAACTAGTCGTCTATTGGCCTGAATCTGTTCTTGTCTTAATGTTGCTATTTGAGACTGGTTAGACTGTATCTGTGAGTTGTACTGAGATTGCTGGGCTTGGTTGTATGACAGAAGCTGTTGTTGCTGGGCTTGGCTAGAAGCTAATTGGTCTTCTTGCTGTTTTTCAGTATTAACCAAAACGTCCACTTGAGCCTTCTGGGCTTGTAGTTGTGTCTGCAAGGCTGCGATCTGTTGAATTAGCGAAGTAACCTTCCCTTGTACTGCAGTTCTATACTCCTCTTTATTAACAAAGTCGCTTAGATTCTTACTTGTAGCTAATTCTTCTATAGTAGAGAGTTGGCCGTCAACATACATAGTCCTAAGATCGTCCCTTAGATACTGCTTGTTAGTAGCAATATTCTGTTGGTCACTAGCAATTTGCTGCTCATCACTAGCCTGCTTAGCCTCATTGACCGAAAGTGCTGCCTGCATAGAGTCTACCTGATTCTGAAGCTGAGATATTTCGGCCTGATATGAGCTAGCCTGGTTGGCTAAGCTATCGACATTGCCTTGAATAGAGTTGTTTTGCTGCTCTAGAGAGTTGATTTGAGCGTCATACTGGTCGGCATGCGCAACTATGGCCGTACCCACAGAACTCACAACCGACAGTAAAAACACTGCGGCAACAATCTTATACTTGGGGTTAGCGAACTTCCTAATTTTGAGCATATTTTTGTTTTTGGTTACGCTAACTAATATCATACCACCCTTATGCAACACTTTCTACCCTTTCTAATTAAAAGTAGTTTTTAGAGGGACTGTAGCATAACCTTTTTAGCTAAAGGCCACTGTAAAAACTTTTACTACTGTGTTTTGAATTTGAGATAGCGGCGAGTCGCAATAATTGAAGATACCGCTCCAATGATTATACCAATTGCTACTTGTAATGCTAACAACCGCCAAAAATATGTGTCAAAGTACTGATTAGCATAGCTAATATCTAGAAGTCCCAGACTACTAGCCTGCAACGCTCCATTAGCCGCTAAGAATGCGGAGTTAATGATTAATACCGAAAGTACACCCGAGAGTATGCCGTAGATAATGCTCTCCACTATAAAGGGTCCTCTAATATATCCCGTGCTAGCACCCAGAAGACGCATTATGGTTATTTCGTCACGGCGATTAAAGATAGCCATTTGGATAGTGTTAAAGATAATTAAGGCACAGATTACAGCAAAGACCGCTATGGTGATAATTCCTATTTTTCTTAGAACGTCAGTAGCGTGAGTTATGTTATCTATCGCCACCTTTTTGTCGCCGTTATATGACGGCGAACCGCTAATCTGCATAGCGCTATATTGTGGTTGAGTTAAATAACTTTCTATTTCATTTATATTATTAAGATTTTTAGGAAAAACTTCTATTGTCGCAGGTATTGGATTACCGGTTTCATTTACTGCAGTGATTAGGTCTTGATTGCCCTGGTTCTCATTAATGTATGTTTGAAGGGCTTGCTGCTTGTTGAGGTAAATAACTTTCGCGACATCGGGCTGTTGCCGTACCTCACTAGCAAAAGATTCGGCCTGTGCATCCGTTACAGACTCTTTTAGAAAAACTGAAACGTCAATTTTAGAGGTAATTTGCCCAATCGTATTCGTAAAAGTCGCATTCGTAATGACAGAAAAAAGTACAATTGTTAGCGTTACGACCATAACAGCAATAGCAGCTACTGCCAGAGAGATGTTTCTAATAAAGTTGACTATGCCGGTATGGATAATCCTATAGAGCGTTATTAGTCTTCGTTTCATGTTTTATAACCCGAATTGGCTTTGTCGCTCACTACTTTACCGTCCTTAATGACAACTACTCTTCTCTTTAGTTTGTTGACAATGTCTTGGTTATGAGTAGTTAGTAGAACGGTAGTGCCGTATCGGTTAATCTTCTCCAGTACTTTAATAACGTCCCAGGCATGCTTAGGGTCCAAGTTACCGGTAGGCTCATCGGCTACCAATATTCGTGGTTGGCGGACAATGGCCCTAGCTATAGCTACTCGTTGCCTCTCGCCTCCGGATAATTGTCTAGGGTAATTTTCTTCCTTACCCCTCAAATTAACGATACTAAGGACTTTAGGGACAGTGTGCTTAATCTCTCGGTTGCCCATGCCAACAATCTCTAGAGCATAAGCTACATTTTCAAAAACCGTTTTATTAGGTAGCAGCTTAAAGTCTTGGAAGACTACCCCAATTTTTCTACGTAGTAATGGTATGTCTCTATCCTTAAGCTTGTCGTAATCTATCCCACCGACAATTATCTTGCCAGAGGTTGGTCTCTCTTCCCTAGTTAACAGTCTAAGTAGAGTAGTTTTACCGGCGCCGCTTTGACCAATGACAATGACGAACTCCTTCGGATCAACCTGAAGACTGACCCTGTCCAGAGCCTTTTCTTCCTCAGATTTAGAATATTTTTTTGTTACTCTATCCAGCAGTATCATTGCTTAAGATTATACCATTCAACGCAGTTTATTCGCTGACGGTTACGTCCCGCCAAAATGCTACATAATTAGTAAAGTCTTTTTTGACTGTGTCTATTGCTGAAGGCTTTGGCTGGGGGTAAGACCAGGCATTGTCTTGGCTAGATTTACCGTCTTTTACTACATTAAAATACTGACAAACGCCCTTCCAGGGACAGGTATAAGGAGTTGGGCTCTTCTGTAAGTACTCCATTTTTACGCTAGAAGGAGGAAAGTACCAATTTCCCTCAATATAAATTAAGTCTTCTTTTGGTGCTTCAGCTATAACTTCGTCGTTCCAAATAGCTTTCATAGTCCTAATATACCACAGTCTAGCTGCCCAGGTTTAGCTGCTGATAGGCGTCTATGAACTTGTCTAGCCACCCGTCCAACACGGCATCTATGTCAGTAGTTTCGGCCTTGGTGCGCACGTCTTTTACCTGCTTATATGGATGCATTACGTAGTTCCTTATCTGATTTCCCCACTCTGCTGAAAGGTTGGGTCCTTTTAGTTTGCTAACATGATCCTCGTGCTGTTCTAGTTGCAACTGGGCAAGTTTTGACCTAAGAATCGTCATGGCAGTCTCTTTGTTCTGCAGTTGTGATCGTTCGTTTTGAATAGCTACACTTATGCCAGTCGGTAAGTGCGTAAGACGAACAGCCGAGTCTGTCGTATTAACGCTCTGCCCACCGTGTCCACCACTTCTAAAAACGTCTGTCTTTATATCCTTATCGTCTATCTCGACTTCATCTGGCCGCTCTATTTCAGGAAGCACCTCAACCTTAGCAAAGCTAGTCTGCCTCAAGTGGTCAGCATTAAAAGGACTTAGCCTGACCAGCCTATGAACGCCGTTTTCCCCTTTAAGTTTGGCGTATACATGCTTACCTGAAACTTCCACAGTTACTGACTTTAGACCGGCTTCCTCCCCTGGGGATTCCTCAATTACCTTCGTAACGAATCCTTGTTTATCTGCCCAACGACTATACATTCTGAATAATATTTGTGTCCAATCCTGAGCATCAGTGCCGCCGGCCCCGGCATATATACTAACGATGGCATCATGATCAGCATAGTCTCCGCCATACTTTAGTTCTTGGTTTAGAGATGCAAGCTTGTCGCTACATAGCTTTAACTGCTTCTTAATATCCTTGTCTAGGTCTTTGTCCTCGTCTACCGAGAGTTCTTTTAGGTCGGAAACTTGTTTCCGAATATCTAACCAAGGGCTCACCTGTTCCTGCAACTTGGCAATCTCCTTCATTACGCCTTGAGCGTGTAGATTATTACTCCAAAAATTCTGCTCCTTAGATTCATCCAGTAGAGTATCTAGCCTGATCTTCTTCTCGTCAATTTTTAGTTGCTTAAGATTG
>Ga0335073_10000679_pt1 | contig 44285 bp, 43 predicted proteins | sample Lox_Sample_22_FD_207093 | JGI IMG/M metagenome (GOLD analysis project Ga0335073, IMG submission 207093) | Soil microbial communities from Loxahatchee National Wildlife Refuge, Florida, United States - Lox_Sample_2.2 | ecosystem: Environmental > Terrestrial > Soil > Wetlands | place: USA...
CTGCGAGACGTTTTACATCCGGCGCGCGGTGGAAGCGGGCGTGGATATGATCGAGCATCCGCTGCCGCGGACGGATGAAACGATCCGCTTAATGGCCGAGAAGGGGACCGAGGCGGATCCGACGCTGATTCCGTACATTCTGATCTTCGATCTGAGCGGGGGATATTTCTACAGTACCTCGCGGCGGTTCACGTTTTCTAAGGATGCCAATTTCGAAGTGCTGAAGCGCATGAAGGCCGCCGGAATCAAGTTGGGCATTGGAACCGACCTGGTGACGGACTGGTATCAATATTTGCCGGGGCCGTACATCACGGAAATGAAGCAATTTGTAAAAGCGGGGTATACCGTGCCGCAGGTATTGAGTATCGCCACGAAGGCCAATGCGGAAATGCTGGATATGGGCAGCCGGCTCGGAACCCTCGAGGAGGGCAAGTTGGCGGACGTAACTGTAATCGACGGTCAGCCGGATACGAATCTGGAAGATGTGGCGAAAGTGGATCTAGTAATTCGAGACGGACACATCGTCGTCCGGCACGGGCAGATTGACGTGCCGAGACACGTGGCCAAGCCGATGCCGCCGCCATGCACGAAATGCGGCGCGCCAGTACCGTAAGTTTGTGGCGCTACGATTAGCGCATCGCCCTTCTTGTCTACTTAGACCGCGAGAGCAGCGCTCTTCGAGTACATCGTTCAAAAGTAAGAACGATTCGCTCCAGGGGCGAAGATCCTGCCTGGACGTCCGCGACCTGGCCTTTCTAGCGAAACCAAAACGTCGCGACAGGGTTCGAACCCAGAGCAGTGCTTGAGCGGTACGACGTGAAGAAACACCTATGGACATAGCTAGGGCGAGGATTGTAGTCCTATGTATCTAGAGGATCCTCAGAGGCGTGGCGAGCGATGGCTCCCCTATTGTTGTGGCTGATTATGGTGTTGTGTCTGCTGGTCTCCGTCGTGAAGTACGTCATGGGGATCCTGCTGAAGTTTGCCTTTCCGAGCGCGAAGATCAAAAAGGACTATGCGTACCAACCAACTGTTAGCGTGTTGATGCCGTGTTTCAACGAAGGCCGGACGGTTTACGAAACCGTCGAGAGCATCAGCAAAAGTAATTATCCCGCCGAGAAGTTTGAAGTGATTGCACAGGATGATTGTTCGGTGGACGACAGTTACGAATGGATGCAGAAAGCACAACGCGACTTCACGAACATACGTATCAGAACCGGGAGAAACGCGGTCAACAGCGGCAAGGCCCGCACGGTGTGCAATGCGCTGGAGCATTCGACCGCTGAAGTGATCATCTCCATCGATTCGGACTGTATTTTCCACCCGGACGCGATCACCGAGCTAACCGCGTGCTTCAGCGAGCCAAAAATTGGGTCGGTGGGCGGACGCGTGGGTGTACGCAATCCGAATGACACCGTAATTACCGCGATCCAGGCGGTGATTTATTACTCGGCGTTCCAGCTGTACAAGATTCCCGAGAATTGGACGCGTAGCGTTTGCTGCATCAGCGGATGCCTGTTCGCCATACGGCGCGAATTGCTGCTGGAGATTGAGCCGGCGATTCGCGCGCGCAACTGGTTCGGAGTTCCAGTGAATCAAGGCGAGGACCGTTTTCTGACGCACCAGACGCTGCTGCGCGGCTACGGCACGTATATCAATAACGACGCGCTGTGCTGGACGACCGTGCCGAGCACGCTGGCCGTTCTGTTCAAGCAACAGTTGCGCTGGCGGCGCAGCATCGTGCGCGACTTTTTCTATACGCTGAAGACATTGCCGCAACACGTCTGGAAGCTGCACCCGAACGCGGTGTGGACTCTGGTGTTGACACCGCTGGGGGCGATTGTGGCCCTGTTGGTGGTAATCACTGCACTGACTGCGGATCCATTGGCTTGGGCTGGACCGCTGCCGTTGCTGGCGGCTCTGGGCATCGGCGCCGTCCTGACCTGGGTCATCAAGAAGTACAGCGTGCGGGAGGCAGTGGCGCACCCCTTGGCGTTTGGCGCGTACGTGGCGTGGTCAATGGCCAGCAGTTTGCTGCTCACGCCGCTGGCCTTATTCACAATGGATTCAGCGGACTGGGGCACGCGGACCAAGCAAGCGAGTGAAGTAAACGAGGTGGGTGTTGGCAACGCCAACGGCTAATCCGGCTCCGACGGAAAACAAGAAGGACGTGGGACGGCCATCGGTGGGCGAACGACTGCACGCGGCGCACTACAAATTGGTGCTGACATTATATCGCGTCTTTGCGATTGCCATGTTGTACCTGGTGCTCGCGGGAATTCTGGCCTATGCGTTCGTGATGGGATTTTATGCGGTGAACACGTCGTGGGCGGCGCCGGTGATTCTCTCGGCCTCGGATGAGAAAGCGCTGGCGTTTCGCGAGCAGTTGGTGACCAGCCAGCAGACCATTGAAGACCTGAAAGTGGACACCCAGAAGTTACAAAGCGGCGTGGACGAGATGAAAAAGCATCGTGCTGCACTGCTGGCGTTGGAGAAGCCGCTACAGCAGGCGATTGAGCGCGAGCAGGCGCACAACCAGACCGCGGGACCGGAGCTGGCGACACTCGATAGCGAGAAGCGGAACGACAACGCCAAGACGAAAGCGGTGCTCGAACAATTGAGAGAGCTGGAAGCAAACATCAACAAGGATTTGGCCGCCGGCCTGATCACCAAGACGGATGCGGCCACACAGCTCTCCGCGCTGAACCAGTCGCGCAGCGCGTACACCGACAGCAAAATCGCGGAGGTGTTGCTGACCGACAGCGTGCTGGACAAAACGACGGTGGGCACCAGTTCCCTGGATGTGCTCGAGAAGCAGGCTGAGCTTCGTTCGGAAGCTGCGCAACTGGACGTCGCTATCAACGTTGCGGAAAAGCAGCTCGGCGAGGAATCCCGCCAAATAGACCGGTTGCGCCAGGCGATCGCAACAGCCAAGCAGAGCCCGTATTACCTGAACGCCGCGGGTGGACAAATTTTGTACTTCGCGTTTGTTCCGTACGACAACCGCGCCAGCGCTGCCGCGGGCGCTCCCATTTACGACTGTTACTTCAATATGATCGCCTGCCGCAGAGTCGGGGAAGTGAAGCAGATTTTCGCCGGCGAGCAAGACGCCACGCATCCTATTTTCAAAACGCAGATTCGCGGTTTTCTGCTCCAGATGAACCTGGACGCAAACGAGTCGGCGAAATCGAAAACAGTTTTCCTGGGTCGCAAGCCGTTGCTGTTCTAACTGGGTTTTAAATATCGCTCCGAGGATAATTCGTATGCACTTGACTCCGTGGAAGTGTGTCCTGGCCGGGATTTTGCTCACGCCGGTTACAGTGATGGCGCAGAGCGCGAATGACGGGCAGGCGTACTGCGCTTACGTGACGGAACAGGCGCAAGCGCAACGCGACTTGCTGCGCACGCCGGCGGGGCTGGCCGGTTTTACGCAGCCGGAGACTGGCTTGCCAATGCAAATCGTGGGAGGCGCCACGCTGGGCCTTTCTAACGTGAAGAAAGGGGAAATCACCATGGAGGTCGCACAGAAGGAATGCACTCTGTACACGACTACCACAGAGACGCAGCTAGCGATTCAATTCGCCCTGCCGACTATCGAGCGTGAGGCGTTGCAGAATCGGCTGACGCTGATCGACCGCAGCCTGGCATCGCTGAACGATTTATTCGCGAAGACGTCCAAGATGGTCGATGCGCAGAACGCTACACGGGTCATGCTCTTCGCCCTGCAGACCACGCGCATCAAGTTGAACGCTGACCGAGCCGACACGCAATCCAAAGCCGGCGCCATCTATGTTCCCGAGCTGACCGATCGCTCATTGAAAGAGTTGGCGGCCGAGAAGGAAACCGATGAGGCCGGCGAACAGCGAGCTTTGAACAAGCTGAACCGGCAGAACAACTGGGACGTAGCGCTGACCGTCGGCGTGCACCAGCAGGTCAATCCGGCCGCGCAAGGGCCGCAGCCTTACGGTGAAGTTACCGTCAACTACAATTTTGCGAGCCGAGCGATTGACCGGCATCTGGACCGCGCCGCGCGAGCTCACGACGATTGGAAGAAAGCGCAGGAAGGCGATGTGACGCGCAGCATGGAGGCACTGCGGCAACAGCTCGTGGATAGCATTGCGGCGCAGGAAAACCGCCTCAAGGCGCTGCAAGGAGAAAGGGACCAACTGGAGAAAAATCTGGCGCTGGTGGCCAATCCTGATACGGCGGCGGCGCTCGATTTCAGCAACCAGTTACAAACAACGAAGCTGCTCTTGGAGATTGAGGCGGGCGATGCGACATTTCGTCGCGAACGCTTGCGAGAATACCTAGCTAGGAACTATTGATGCGCGATTCGGCGCAATCCAGGACGGGATCCTTCGCCGCGCTTGGGACGATGGCCTAGAGAGAAGGTCGAATGGTTTAGAGGCTGCCGCGGTGAATTCGAGAGATAAGAATCCCTCTATACCGGCCACTACACGGTCCAGATCTCTTTCAAGACGCGCCGGAAGTTGCCGCCAAGAATGCCTTCGATGTCTGCGTCGGAATACTTCCGCCGAATCAAACCTTCCGCGAGATCAAAAGGCCGCTTCGCGTAGTGGTAGCCGTCGATGTCGATCTTGTCGCGGAAGCCGTAGCTTCCCTTATAGCCGGCGCGCAATTGCTTATTCTCTTTCGGGTCCATGGCATCATAGCCGAGCAGGTCAATGTCGCTGCCGACGCCGAGATGTTCGACGCCGACCAGCTTCGCAACATAGTCGTAATGGTCCAGCATGGTTTCGATGGTCGTGGGCTCCTTGCCGCTCACGAACATGCGAACTTCCGTCACGCCCATCACGCCGCCTTTCGCCGCCATGGCCTTGATCGCTTCGTCGGTTTTGCAGCGCGGATGCCCGGGATTCAGCGCACGGCAATTCGAATGGGTGATGAGCACGGGCTTGTTCGAAACGTCGAACGCGTCGAGGGTCGTTTTGTCGCCGCAATGCGAGACGTCGACAGCCATACCCAGCTTGTTCATGCGCTCGACGACCGCCAAGCCAAAGTCCGATAGCCCCTCGTCCCGGCGCTCCGTGGAACCGTTGCCAATCAGTGTGCGCGCATTGTAAGTAAGTTGCGAAACGCGCTGACCGAGGCCATAGAAATAGTCCACGTCGTCCAGCTTGCGGAAATGTTCGGAGTTTTGCACGCCGAGCATGACGCCCACTTTGCCGGAAGACTTGATGCCGTCCAGGCGGCCACGCGTTTCGACGCGTTCGAACCAGCTGTCATGCCGCGCCAGAAAATTGTTGTAGCCGGAGAGAAATTGCAGCGTCTCCAGATAAGCGTCCGGTCCGCCAGTTCCGATAGCGATGTGAAAGACATTGATGCCCGATTCCTTATACGGGGCAAAGTCCTGCTTGGTGAAATTATCGGGATTGCCGAGAAATTTCTCCGTGAGGGACGGGCTGATCCACAGGGGCGCGAGCATGTCGATCACCGTGGATCGCTGCACCAGTTCCACCGCGCGCGCCGAGTACGGCTGATCGGCTCCAGGAAGCCGATAGCGTCCCAGATTCAGCATGGCGCTGCCGGTCGCTGCTCGCGTCAGCGCTGGCGCGATTACCGCCGCAGCCGCGCCCTTTACAGCGGTAGCCAACAATTGTCTTCGCCTCATTCGTTTCTCCCTCGCCCTTGCTTACGGCGACTGAAACATTTGTTTCAGTCGCCGTGCATCCTATCATTCCGGTCGGCGTGCGGCCATCCCATTCTCCGAATAGCATCACTTATTCTCCGCGATATTGCGGAAAGAACATTCTTAAACCGCGACCTGCCAATGGGCGACTCGCAACAGATCGGGCTACACTCCTTCGTCTTCAGTCATCCACGATTCGCTATTTCTAAGCTTCCTTGCCCATAATGTTTATGGGTCGTTTGGTTGACGAGAGTTCGCAGTGGTTGCTAGATTGCTTTATTTGTGCCCGAAGGGATGAAACTTGCTGAGACGGCGAGGGTTAATGTGTCTGGCGGCGGCGACAGTGGCAGCCATTTCCGGCGGCTGCGGTCACGTTAAGACCACCCATACGCTCGCGGCGGCGCAAAAAGTCGTGGTCCAAGACGCGACACGCGAGGAATTGGTCGAGAAATATAACGCGGTAGCGCAAGGCGTGCAAACCGTCAACGCTACGGTGCAGTTCAAGGCCACCACCGGCTCACAGTACAGTGGCGTTATTGAGGACTATCACGAGGTCAAGGCGTTCCTGCTCGCCGCGCGCCCAGCATATATTCGTGTCATTGGACAAGCTCCCGTGATTGGAAAAACCATTTTCGATATGGCCAGCGACGGCGAGACGTTTCAAGTATCGATCCCGTCCAAGAACAAATTTCTGGTCGGCCCGGTGGCCGGCGAGCGCTCCAGCGCGAAGCCCATCGAGAACCTTCGCCCGCAGCATTTGCTGGACGCGATTCTCTGGTCGGAAATTCGCAAACCGGAGACGGTTTTGTTCGAAGAGTTCAACGATGAAACGGCGCGTTACTATATCCTGACCGTTCTGCGCGGGGGCTATCAAACGGAAATTTTGCGCAAGGTCTGGTTCAACCGAGCGGATTTGCAGGTTTCGCGCCTCGAGAACTTTGGCCCCCAGGGCGTGTTGCTTTCGGACGTTCGCTATTCGGATTGGGAGCCGGTCAGCGTCGGGCAGGGACCAGCAACCCAGCTGGCAGCGTCACCTGGTCAAGCGCGCCAGACTCCTGGCAACGCCACACCGGGCGGCCCTTCCTTGCCGAGCGATGTGGCAGGTTTTCCGCGCACGATTCGAATCGATCGCCCGCATGACGACTACTCTCTCGGCCTGCAGATCACCAAACTGAGTCTCAATGAGCAGCTTCCACCCGATCGCTTCAAGCTGGAGCAGCCGCCGGGTTCGGAACTGGTGCGCGTCGGCGAAGATTCTGGAGACAAACCGAAATGATGCTCGAGCTGATTGTGCGCAATTTACTGCACCGCCCCCTTCGCACGCTGGTCGGGGTGCTCGCTATCGCAGTGGAAGTCGCGCTTGTCGTTCTGATTGTCGGCCTTACTTCGGGCATACTGGCGGAAACTGCCAAGCGCATCCAGGGCATAGGGGCTGACGTTATGGTGCAGCCTCCTTCTTCTGCGCCGATCCTGACTTTTAGTGGCGCCCCGATGCCGGTTAAAATTGGCGAAAAACTTGGCGATCTCAAATATGTTCAGGCGGTCGCGCCTGCTCTTTTGCAATTCAATTCATCTGGTGCCGTGGAGACAGTGTGGGGCATTGATCCGGCAAGTTTCCGCACCGTTTCCGGCGGGTTTGTATTCTTGCAGGGACATGACTTGGAGCAACCCGACGACTTGTTGGTAGATGATTGGGCCGCAAAGTCGAAAGGCATCAAAGTAGGCGAAACCTATAAACTCCTGAATCACGACTGGCATGTCGTTGGAATCATCGAACATGGGAAAGGTGCGCGCCTATTTGTTTCCCTCGCTACGCTGCAGGATCTGACAGGAGCTCTCGATCGTGCTTCCCTCTTTCTACTCAAGTGCACGCGGCCCGAGCATACCGATGATGTGCTCGACGAAGTCCGTCACCTTTTGCCGGGCTATACCGTCCGCCCGCTGAGCGCCTTTCTGTCGCTGATGACCTCGACAAATATTCCTGGGTTGAACACTTTTATTGACGCCATGATCGCTTTGGCTGTCTCGATCGGCTTGCTCGTTATTTTTCTGACGATGTACACGACCGTGCTAGAACGCACGCGCGACATTGGCGTGCTCAAGTCCCTGGGTGCCGGACGTGTCTTTATTGTCCGGGCGCTGCTTTCAGAATCGGCGGGCCTGTGTGCGCTGGGAATTGGGGCCGGAGTTGGGCTGAGCTATCTCGTACGAGCGGGATTTCTAGCTGCGTTTCCGACCTTGAGCATCGAAATCACGCTCGAGTGGGTCCTGCGCGCCGCGGCGATTGCCTTGTTTGGTGCCATGCTCGGCGCCAGCTATCCGGCCTGGCTGGCAACCCGCAAAGATGCGGTCGAGGCGCTGTCCTACGATTAGACCTGCGAAGCGGCTGGCCAAGTGTCTGAAGCGCACGATGGTTGTCACTAAAGGAGGGCGAAAAACAGCCGCCTGAATCAGCGTGGCTAGGCAGAACATGGGAATCGCAGATACAATAACCGCATTGAGTCAGGGGTCGTACGCCGCAGGAAAGGCGAGCTTGGAGCCGATACTCAAAACGGAAAACCTGTGGAAGCTATACCACGCCGGGAAACTGGAAGTCCCCGCGCTTCGCGGCGTCAACTTTTCCGTCGCTCCCGGTGAAGCGGTTGCTGTGATGGGACCTTCCGGTTGCGGCAAATCGTCACTTTTGTACGTGATTGGCGGTTTGGCGCGGGCGTCCCGCGGCCAAGCTGCGCCGCCATAAAATTGGGTTCGTGTTCCAGCGCTTTAATCTGCTGCCTACCTTGACCGCCAAAGGCAACATCGCCATCGCCCAGTTCATTCACGGCGATGGTTTCGATCCCCACCGTTTTGACGTCGTCACCAAGATGCTGGGCCTCGCCGGGCGTTTGCAGCACAAACCCTCGGAACTTTCCGGAGGGGAACAGCAACGCGTGGCTATCGCGCGCGCTATCATCAACGAGCCCAAGATTCTGCTGGCGGATGAACCAACCGGCAACCTCGATTCCAAGAACTCCGAAGTTGTGTTACAGATGTTGCGGCAGCTCAACAAAGATTTAGGCCAGACCATCGTCATGATCACGCACAACCCGGAAGCAACGACTTACTTTGACCGGGTCGTGCACATGCGCGACGGTGTGATCGTTGACGGCGTGCCGGCAGACTGACATGGCGGGCTTCGGGCAGTTCTTCTACAAAACGTTTTTCTGGGCGTATGAACGTGGCACGTGGCCATACGATGTCGCCGTCGCGTTGATCCTGGTTTTCGTGCTGCTCACGCCGCGCACCTGGTTTCACGACCAACCGCAGATGGGCGTTCCGGCCAACACGCCCGGCGAAGTAGTGCTGGTGCGCGACAATGGTGCCAGCCGCACCTATAAAGTGGATGCCAGCATCCTGGCGCCCCCCGAGCAAACGCCGCTGCTGGAGAACGAACTCCATAACGCCCTGCAGAAGTCGCTTCCCGAGCTCAACAACAAACGTTTCACCATTACCCGCATTGATCCCGTCCGCGACGAGCAAGGCACCGTTGTTGCTTATCAAGTAGACGTGCAGCGCTGAAGGCAGCGTTCAGCCGCATTTGCGGGCTTTCGAAACTTGCTCCGAAACACGCGCATCCAACATATATGCTAGGATTTGAACGCCTCCGTCGTCATATGCAATGTCCACAGGGGACTCTTTTGCTAAAGAAAATCTGGCTACTCGCGGCTCTGGCTGCCGGCACCGTAATTTGCGCGGATTCCGCCGCTCCCGCGCAAACTGAGAAAAAATGGACCCTCGACGGCGCCTTCGCCATGATGGATCGTGGTGCCAAGGACTTTCGCAGCCTCACTGCCGACATCGAAAACGTGAAGTACACCGCGGTGGTCAAGGACACTTCCACCGAAAGCGGCAAAATCTTCGTCCGCCACGACCAGAAAATGCGGATTGATATCACCAAGCCGGAGCCGCGCACCATTCTGCGCACCGGCGATTCCCTGTTTCTTTATAACCCCAAGCTGAATCGTGTCGAGGAATATGATTTAGGAAAAAATCGCGCCATGGTCGATCAATACATTCGGCTCGGCTTCGGCACCAAGAGCGACGACCTGAAAAAGAGCTATGACGTGACGTTGACCGGCGAGGAAGAATTGGACGGCAAGAAGACGCTGGTGCTCGAGCTCGCGCCTCGGTCGGACTCCGTGCGCGCGCAAATCACCAAGATCCAGATGTGGATTGATACTTCTTCGTGGCTGCCCGTCCAGCAAAAATTCTTCGAGACCGGTTCCGGCGATTACATCCTGTTTCATTACACGGACATGATGAAAAATCTGAAGATTCCAGACTCCCGATTCAAGCAGGACTGGCCGAAGAATGCCAGCCACGAGAAGCCGCACGCCTGAACTTCAGTCTGCGCGGCCTTGCCGCTAATTGCCTTCTCCCGGCCGCGCCCTAAGACGACACGCTTAACTTGCGGCCCGCTCCCTCGCCAATAGTTGCTCTTTGCGGTCCAATCCCCAGCGATAGCCCGCCAGTTTGCCGTCCTCGCGCACCACGCGGTGGCAAGGCACGACGATCGAAACCGGATTCGTAGCGCAGGCCCGCGCTACCGCGCGAACCGCCCTCGGACTGCCGAGCGCTTTCGCCACCTGAGAATAAGTGCGCGTACTGCCGCGCGGGATCTTCTGTAGCTCCTGCCAGACGCGCCGTTGAAATGCAGTGGCCTGCAGATCGAGCGGTAGCTCTTCCTGCGCCGGCTTGCCTTCTACGCGCTGCACAATCTCGCGCACCCAGCGCTGCGTGCGGCCCGCCGCTGGAGAAATTTCCGCCCGCGGATATTCATCATGTAGTTCTGCCACCAGCTTGTTTTCAGCATCGCCCAGGTAGACCGCCGAGACCCCGCGTTCCGTAGCCGCCACCAGCACCTTGCCCAGCGGCGATTTGGCAATCGTGTATTCGAGCTTCATACCGTTCCCCCCTTTTTGATACGTTGCCGGCGTCATTCCCAATTGCGCGTTGCTCCGTTCGTACACGCGGCTGGATGAGCCGTAACCCGTTTCATAAAGCGCATCAGTGATCCTTCTCCCGGTGCGCAACAGACCCTTGAATCGTTTCACTCGCAGCGCTTCCGCCAACTCTCGCGGCGTAAGCCCCGTCACCTGGCGAAACGCGCGCCGCAGCGTGGCCGCATTCGTCTTCAGTTCATTCGCGATTTGCGAGAGGCGGAGTGCATCCTCCGTGGACTGCGCCAGATATTTTGCGGCATTCGCCACTAGCGCAGATGAGGCGGCTATCTCGTTCGGCCGGCAGCGCAGACAAGGCCGGTAACCTTGTTTTTCCGCTTCCTCGCGCGTGTGGAAGAAGGTTACGTTGCGCCGAAAAGGCCGCCGCGCGGGGCAGGACGGCCGGCAATAAATATGCGTCGAGCGCACCGCAATGACGAAATCTCCGTCCGCTCGCCGGTCGCGCGTCAGCGTCGCGCGCCAGTATTTCTCCGCGGTCCGCGGTGAAATCTGCCGCGTGCCGTTCCGGTTCGAATTTCTTGTGGTTTCCATGCTACGAAAATAGCGCACTGCGAAGATGCGATCTATCCGCAAACGTGCACCAAAGCTGACCCGCCAAAATTCGACCTATCCCGAGCCACCAACTGCTCCCGGTTGGACGGATCTGCGCTTAAGTCCCTGACTCCATGTCTTAAGCAGCTGTCTTAAGCAGCTGGCGAGATTCGCGTGGCAGCTCGTAGTGTCAGGCTTCGCCAGGCGTTGCCAAGGTCCCCGCTGCTTCCGCTGTGCTCTTATGCGGCGCCGTAATCACCAGCAATACCGCTGTCAAGATCACCGCTGCCGCCAACCCGGTCCGCAGTGTCACCCCTTCTCCTGCACCAAGCCATCCCAGAAACAGAGCCACCACCGGGTTCACGAAGGCATACGTCCCCACCCGTGCCGCCGTGCTCTTTTTCAGCAAATAAACGTACGCCGTAAATCCAATTCCCGACCCAAACACCACTAAATACGCCACTGCCAGCCACGACCGCAACGATACCGCCGCCGGGTGAAACTCCCGCACCTCCCCGGAAAGGAGCGCCGCCGTCCACAGCGCCGCGCCTCCAAACAGGCTCTGCATCGCCACACCCAGCATCGGCGAACTCGGCAGGTCGTTATGTTTCGAATAGATCGATCCGCACGCCCACGCAAACGATCCCACCACTAGAATCCCCGCTCCGAACGGGTTCACCCGCTCCGACCCGCCCAGGTGGGCCGGACCCACCAGCAACACCAGCCCGCCAAACCCCAGCAACAGGCTCGCGACCACCCGCGGCACCGGTTTTGACCCTCCGGGCCGCAGCCAGTCCAACAGCACCATCCAAAACGAGACCATCGCCACCAGCAGAGCCGCCACGCCCGATGGCACGCTCTGCTCCGACAGACAAACCGCTCCATTCCCCATTAACAGCAGCAGCACGCCCGTAATGGCCGCTGTCTTCCACTGCGCTGGCGTCGGTCGGATGCCCGTTTTCCATCGCAGCAGCGGGTAGAAGACCAGCCCCGCGGTCGAGTGCCGACACGCGGAGATCACCAGTGGCGGCAACGTTTGCAGCCCTACCACGATCGCGAGGTACGTGGACCCCCAAATCAGGTACACCGCAGCAAATGCTGCCACCAGGAGCAGCCGTTCCCGCTTTTCGCGAGCACGCGAATCCTGGGCCGGAGCGACAACGGCAGGAGTCTCAGCTAAGCCTTCGTCCTCTGTCGGGGTGGGCATGCGGAATCTGGCCAGCAATCTAAACTTTAGAACTTAGCCGCAGCGGTGTTCTGCTGTCGAGCACCATTTTGGCCAATCTTTTGCACAGCCCAGATGCAGGCCCCGCTGACTGACCTCGTACTATAACCAAGTGTTTGAAGTTAAGACACTTCCGGCGATTCCCACAGCTTGACGTGCATTGACCTGACCCGCCCTTCAATGGCATTTTATCTCCCCATTCAGCAACATCATAGGGAACTTGCCGCGAGGCGGTTGGACTTGTAGTTGGGCCAGGATTTTGGCAACAGCGAAGTGGCATCTCTCTGAGGGCGAGATGGGCGCAACCAAGCGCATCATACCAATGGAAACGGAAAGGCCAGCTCCCCGCGAAAAGCTGGCCGCGCCGGTGGCCGTGCCCTCCCCGGCGCCTCCTGCTATCGTGAGTAGCGCTGTTCCCGCCGCTCTGCCTGACCCTAGCGATGTCCCCCGTCGCGTTCCTTCGCTGCGTGTTACCCCTTTGCTCGGCCCTGGCCGGCCGCGCCAGTTCGTCCGTGTCCCAACGCATGCCGTTGGCGTTGATCGCGAACAGCGGGAATACCCCCGCGCGTCGCTCCGTCTCCCGCTGCGCCTGCGCAGCGTCAGCGGCGTGCCGGAAGATTTTCCCGTAACGCTCGTCACCCGCGACATCAGTTCCACCGGCGTTTTCTTCCTCTGCCCCAAGGAAATTGCGGTCGGCTTGGCGATTGAGCTGGAGATCGTGCTGGTGCAGCGCCCGATGGGTCGCGGCAATGTGGTTATCGCCACGCAAGCCCAAGTGCAGCGCGTGGAACCCGCCGCCACCCCCGGCTGGCACGGTATCGCCGCTTCCTTCACCGACGTGCAATTCGATCGCGACGACTCCATTCCTTCCCGCTACCTGCTGCCGTAAGTTTCATCATTGTTCTGGCCGAGCGGTCGCCGCTCGGGCGCTCGCCTTCCGGAATTTCTGTTACCCTGAACATCCATGAGCCGCGGGAAGAACGGCCAGATCGAGGGCGTGCTGTTTGATTGGGACGGCACTCTCGTCGATTCCTATCACGCCGATTCGGCCGCTTATCTCGCCATGTTTCGCGACATGGGCATTGCCTGGGGACTGCCGGATCTCGCGGAACATTACTCGCCGAACTGGTACGACGTCTATCGCGCCGCCCAGCTTCCGCCGGCGCGCTGGGACGCTGCCGACCGCTCCTGGCGCATGCATTACGCAAAGCACTCGCCGCAGCTGATCCCGGGCGCTCGCGAAGTCCTGGAAGAAGCTCGCCGCCATCATCATCTCGGCCTGGTCACCAGCGGCGACCGCGACCGCGTCACCCGCCAGTTGCGCGAATTTCGCCTCACTCGGGTTTTCCGCGCACGCGTTTGCGGCGGCGACACGCGCCTGAAAAAGCCCCACCCCGCGCCGTTGCGCAGGGCGTTACGCTGTATGTCTCTGCCGGCTTCTGCCTGCGTTTATGTCGGTGATTCGCAGGAAGATCTGCAGATGGCCAGGAGTGCCGGCGCGCGCGCGATCGCGGTGCTCGGGCCGTTTCCTACCGAAAAGCGGCTGCGAGCCGCAAAGCCGGACTACCTGCTGGAATCGATTCGGGAGTTGCCGGCACTACTCGAAAACATGAGGTCCTGAGGCTTTGCACAACGCAGGCGGCTTTTGTGAGTTAGGGCCGCGGTCTTCCTGATGTCGGCGTCGGCCCAGCTGTGGGATTGGCCGTGGGTGGCGGAGGCTGCGTTGGGTTTGCGGTCGGAGACGCTGGAGGCGCATTTGCCGGCGCCGCTACTAACGGCTTGTAATCTGTCCACTTCACGACCAGCCGCACGTTCACGTTCCGGTCCTTCAGGTTCAGCGTGGCGTCCGAGCGCATATAGTCCGGCAGCCAGTATTTGCCGTCCACCTCTTCGCGATACGTTTCAAAAATGCTGAACGGCATGGTCGGCGTGTGCATATCGCCTAGATCGTTCACCCATTTGCCGTAACTCTTCACTACTTCCAGGTATTGCGCGTCCACCCAGACAATTCCGTCGAAATAGCGTACCACACGCTCCACAGCCTTGGGCTTCACTTGAAAAATGTAGCAGTCCACTTCATCGACCATCTCTTTGCCCAGGTATTTCAGGTCGTATTTCCCGAGGTTGCCCGTCACGAGCGGAAACGCTGGCATCCGCGCCAGTTGCTGAAAATCTTCCGGCCCCATCTCCATGTACTGCAGATTGGACTGCGGCTTCTCCACCGTCTTTTCCCGCACTCGGCCGTCTTCGCCGCGCACCGCTTCCGTTACCAGGAGCAATTGTCCGGCGGGCTGGCCGTCCGGCGCGAATTCCTCCAGCCGCACCGTTTTCTTGTAGCCATAACCGCCCCGGGCCACGATGTATTGGTCTTCTTTTTGCGCGAACCGGCTGATGATTTCTTCGGGCGGAAGTGCCGGCGGCGCCGGCGGCGTGGGTTCCGTACCTACGCGGTGAACGTTGTGTTCCGGGGGTGGCGTCAGCGGCCCTTCTTGCGCGCACGCCATCGAGGAAAAGAAGAGGAACACGGCGCACGGCAAAGCGGCAGATGCTGAGAGTTGTTTCGCGTAAACCTGGATGTGCAGACAGCGGATCATAGCCAATTAGATGCTTAAATAAGTCCCAAAAGCAGCTTTGGTTTCCTTGCTCATCCAGCAGTCTAACATTGGTCACCTGCAAACGAGTTGGCGCCGGAACCGGCGAGAGGAAACGCAGCGCGTCTGTTACAATTTTGAAGTTTGTGGACGAGCAAACTCTAACCAAGCGCTTTCTGATCTCCGGGCGCGTGCAAGGTGTAGGCTACCGGATATTTGCACAGCGGGAAGCCCACAAGCTCGGTATCAGCGGCTTCACCAGAAATTTGTACGATGGGCGCGTCGAGGTGCTCGCGCACGGCACTCCGGCTCAGTTGTCCCAGTTGCGCGACGCGCTGCAACGCGGGCCGCTCTTTTCCAACGTTGACGACGTTTGCGAAGAAGATGCGCGCCTGGAAACGGAGTACACCGGCAAGTTTGTGGTCGAGCGGTCCCTTTGAAGCAGCCAGCGATTCGCCGCGGCAGCGAAATACGCCGCACGAAATCTGCAAATGAGGAGCCTGGTGCATGGATGACTTGAAGAAGCTGATTCGCGAAGTGCCGGATTATCCCAAGCCTGGCATTCTGTTCTACGACTTGACCACGCTGCTCCAGGACAAGAACGGTTTCCACACGCTCATCGATCGGCTCTGCGCGCATTACAACGGCCACGCTATTGACATCGTCGCCGGCATCGAAGCGCGCGGCTTTATCTTTGCTCCCGCACTTGCGTATCGGCTCGGTGCGGGCTTCGTTCCCGTCCGCAAACCGAAAAAGCTCCCCGCCAAAACCGCCAGCATCTCCTACGCGCTCGAATACGGCACCGACACGCTGGAAATTCATGAAGACGCCATCAAGCCCGGCCAGCGCGTAATCGTCTGCGACGATTTGCTCGCTACCGGCGGCACTGCCGCGGCCACCACCAAGCTTGTTGAGAAGCTCGGCGGAAAAGTCGAAGGCGCCGCCTTCGCCGTCGAACTGACATTTCTCAAGGGCCGTTCTAAGCTGAACGGCGTCGATGTTTTCTCGTTGATTCAGTACGACAAATAGCTTCCGAAATCAGCTATAGCCGTGAACGATAGATTCAGCCAAGACGAAAGCGATGCCATCGTTCGGTTTCCAGTTGTCGCCAAGAACTTTATTGCGCTAGTCGACCAATCTGCAGCTTACAAAAAAGAAGTATTTATACGAGAGTTGTCAGTGCATTTGGCTCGCCTTTGCGAGATCGCGACGCGCCTTCCTCAAATAACGTCCGACGAAGAAGAGTCGGACACGGAGAGCCAAATCGACCTGGTAGCCCATCTACCCGCTTCTGTGGTTGACTTTGAGCGAGGGCGGCTTGAAGAGTGGCGGAAGATCCGAGGGAAACTGGAAACATACTTAGGAACAATGGATTCCTATATGCTGGTCTTCGATCCCATCCGACAAAAGGAATCGATTCCCGGGTCATTGTCGGACGATATTGCAGACACATACCTGGACCTGGCCCGGGGCTTGAATCTGCTAGGATCTGAAGCACCCGCCGAAGACGCATACTCGCGTTGGCACTTCGATTTCTGGGCGCATTGGCATCAGCACGCCGCCAGCGCGCTGACTGTGATCCTGGAGATTCTCTCCGATTTAGAGATTTGCCCGCCGTTGTCGGAGAACTTCGAAGAGGACGACGCCGGCGGCTACCGAGACGTTGAGTGATTTAACCGGACCCGTGGTGGGCAGCGAGACGACGAAGTCGCAGCGTTTGCGCGTGAGGTCGTGCAGACCCTGGCCTTCGCCGCCGAGCACGATACCGACTGGTGAACGGTAGTCCACGTCTGTGTAGGACTTGTCGGCGCGTTCATCCAATCCAACCAGCCAGTAACCCGCTTCCTTCAACTCTTCCATCGCTTGGGCGAGATTCGTTACTTTTGCGACCGGCAGATGTGCCAGCGCACCCGCCGAAGAACGCGAGACCGTATCGGTAAGTCCCGCCGCGCGCCGTTCGGGAATCACGACGCCATGTGCCCCAGCAGCGAGCGACGTGCGAATAATCGCACCCAGATTGTGTGGATCCTCGACGCCATCGAGCAGCACGACCAAACCTTTACTGCCGTGCCCCGTGCCGTGATTCGCAGCGGCCAGAATATCTTCCAGCGTGGCGGCAGCCCGTGCCGCGGCCAACGCTACTACGCCCTGATGATCTTTCGAGTTGGCCAACCGATCCAGTTCGCGTCGATCTTCAAACCGCACCGGAATGTTCTGCTTGCGCGCCAGTTGTACGATCTCTTCGACCCGCGTGTCCTGCCGCCCTTTGGCGATCACGATTCGGTCGAACGGACGCTCCGCATCAAGTGCCTCACGCACCGCGTGTATGCCCGTCAGCTTATCCATGAGCGGATAAGTCTACAGCACTGTAGGCACACGATTCATCGTGTCCTTTGTTGCGACGGCGTGATCGCTCCGCATGCGGGGGTTTCAATCCAGCGAGGCGCAAAATTCGAGGATGCGTTGGCGCGCGGATTTTACGGGCACCGCGAAGTTCAGCGCAGCCGCCTCGTCGAGCAGCAGAATCACCCGATCCAACTCCCCTTCTCCCGCGCGCCCAGCCAGTGCCAGCCGAATGGGGTGAAACAGCTCGCGCCCGCGCAACTCCAGGCCTTCTTTGAGTGCAGTGATGATTTGCTTGAAGCGTTCCACGCTGAGCGGCTCTGGCTCGAGCAGGAAAAGCGCCAATTGCCGCACCACATCCCGCGCCGCATAACGCGAAAGCACGACGTGATTTTCCACTCGCGTGAGCAATTCGCGCGCATCGTAGTGAAATACCAACCCAAGCAAATCGGCCAGCGCCTCCCGATTTTCCGCCTGCGGTCCCAGCAACGCTGCGGCCCGCTCGCACCAAGCGATCTGCTCAGCCGAAGGTTCTGCCGTCAGCCAGCCGCGTTCCCGCAAAATCGCCCGCACCTCCGCTGCGCTGAATCGCTGAGAAGTACGCGGCGATTCGGCGGAAGAATCCGGAGCGGAAAGTGCAGCCATCACCTCTTGGGAGTCGCGAGGCATTCGAATCGGCTCAGCGGCGCGAAAGCGTGGCGATCACCTGCGCGGCGATAGCCTCACCGCGCCCAATCGCGTCCACGCCTTCGTTGGTTTTGGCTTTCAGGTGTATGGTTTCTGCGGGAATACCCAGAGCGCGCGCTAAAGTCTGCCGCATATTCGCAAAGTGCGGGCCCAACTTGGGCTTCTCGGTAATCACCACGGCATCGATCCATTCGATCGCGAAATTCTTCTCATCCAACAGCTTCTTCGCGTGCTGCAAAAAAATCAGGCTGTTCGCGCCTTTCCACTTGGGGTCGGTGTCTGGAAAATGTTTGCCGATATCGCCGAGGCCCGCCGCCCCAAAGAGCGCATCGCACAGCGCATGCGCCAGCACGTCGCCATCGGAATGGCCCGCCGGTCCCTTATCAAACGGAATCTGCAGTCCGCCGACCACAAACGGTCGCCCCGCTTCCAGGCGATGTAAGTCGTAGCCAATGCCGCAGCGGACGCTCACGATTTCTGGCGCTCCTGCTCCAGGTAGAAGCGAGCCAGATTCATGTCTGCAGGCTTGGTGATTTTGATGTTGCGTTCGGAGCCGAGCACCACGTGCACGTCGTGGCCGAGCCGCTCGACCAGGCCGGCTTCGTCCGAAGCGCTCACCTGGTCGGCCTGCGCGCGCGCGAAAGCCTCTTTCAGTAGCATCGTCGCGAACACTTGCGGCGTTTGCGCCAGCACCACGCGCTCGCGCGGAATCGTTGCCGTGATCAGCGCGACGTCCTCCGGCAGGCTCGCGCGCTTCACTTCTTTCACCGTGTCCATTGCGGGTATACCTAGAATGGCCGCCTGGCAGCGCCGTGCTTCTTCGATGACGCGTGTAATCTGCTCCCGCGTTACAAAAGGCCGTACCGCGTCGTGCACCAGCACCAGTTCGGTATCGTTCGAAACCTGCTGCAGCGCCGCTGCCACCGAATCTTGCCGCGAATCGCCGCCGCGAATCACCCGCACGCTCTGCATGAAGCTTTCGCCACGCAGCCGCTGCTCCAGGGACTCCACCACGTCAGGGCGCGTGGCCACGATGATGTCGGTGACCAGTGGGCAAGACGCTACGCGTCGCACGCTGTGAATCACAATCGGCGTGCCCTCGAGTTCCAGAAATTGCTTCGGTGTCTCCGCACCCATGCGGGTGCCGAGGCCGGCGGCGGGAAGAATGGCGGCAATGCGGGTCATTGTTGTTGCGCTGCGTCGCCAGCCGTGTGGTGAGGCTCTCTACGGGCGAAACTTCGAACGCAGCTTTCGCCCAATTCTTAGGCGATACTGCCCCTGTAGGCCTCAGCGCGGCTGCTGCAAACTTTAGAGTGTACCGCAGGGCGGCACTACGAAGCGAATCTACCGTTGGCCTGCCGACGGCCGCGAAGGGGGGCCGCCTAGCGCAGATAGAAACGCGGAACGCGGGCGCTGACGGCGCACAGCAGATCGGAAGTCACCGTGCCAATACTGCGCGCGATGACATTGGCCGGGCGAACCTGCGGACCATCCACGCCATAAATGGTGACCACATCGCCGATCGTGGCGTTCGAAACATCGGTCACATCAATCATCGTCACGTCCATCGAGATAATGCCGACAATCGGTACATCCACGCCGCGCACCAGCACCGTGCCTTTGTTGCCGAGCGAGCGGTGAATGCCGTCGCCGTAGCCCGCCGCCAGCACCGCGATGCGGGAAGGCCGCTGCGCAACAAACTTTTCGTTGTAGCCGACGCCCGCGCCGGCCGGGATGCTTCGAATGGTGATAATCCGCGTGCGCAGGCTCATCACCGGTTTCAGCGGCAAGCGCGCTTCGATTTGCGCGCGTTGCTCCACGGGATCGTAGCCGGGATGGTAGCCGTACAAAATCGCGCCGGGACGCACCATATCCGCCCAGGTTTCCGGACGCGTAGCGATAGCGGCCGAGTTAGCTAGATGCACGATGCCCGGATCGATGCCCAGCTTGCGCAGATGCTCGAGCGCCGCGTAAAAGCGTTCTTCTTGCTGGCGCGTTTGTTCGCCGGTGCGCGTGTTGGTCAGCACTTCGCTCGAAGCAAAGTGCGTGAACACCCCGCCCAGTTCCAGGTGCCTGCACTTCGCAAGCTGGCGCGCGAAACATTCCACGTCGCTCGGCGCGATACCCAGCCGATTCATGCCCGTGTCCATCTTGAGATGGAAGGAAGCTTTCTTGCGGCTCTTGCCCGCATAGCGCGCCGCCACACGATCCAGCTGCGCGAGTTGTTCGCAACGATGGATTACGGCGGTGAGGTTGTGTTCGATCAGGCGAGCCTCTTCGCCCGCGACGAAGCCCGTAAGGATCAGAATTGGCTTTTTCACGCCAGCCTGGCGGACCGCAATACCTTCGTCCGTACAGGTGACCCCGAACCAGTCTGAACCGGCTCTTTCCAGCGCTCGGGCAACTTGCGGGCCACCGTGGCCGTAGCCATTGCCCTTCACAATGCTCAGGATCTTCCGCGGCTCTTTGCGTTTCTCGCTGGCCGGGTTCACAAAGCGGCGAATGGCCTGGAAGTTTTCGGCCAGTGCGGAAAGCGACACTTCTGCCCAAATCGGGCGGCTGTACATTTTCGGGAGGGTTCGCGTTACCGCAGGCTTCGCTTGTTTCGGCATCGGGACACCAGAGAAGAAAACAGTTTACGCCAATCGTGCGCCACTCGCCGATGACGGCAGCCGGTGCGGCGAGAATGACAACAGGAGTGCTACTGCACGCACCGTACCGTAGGAAAGAACGGGCCAAAGCGTGCGCCCCTGGGCGCCCATTTCCCCTAAGTACCTGCATTTACGGGGCTTACTTTGCTGCCGCTCAGTTCGAAGGACGGCGGACATTCCCCCTCGGGGCTGGGATGCGGATGCCGGTCACAGGACGCGGCAACTGGGACACGGAGGCTGCCTCAAGCCCAAGCCGCGAGGGCTTTTCTCGAACCCGTCGAGGGGCTAAGATGCGGGCATGCAAAACCAAATGAATCGCAGAAACTTTATTGTGGCGGGCGGATTGACGGCGCTGGCGGCGACGCGCGTGCTCGGCGCGAACGATACGGTGCGGGTGGGTGTGCTCGGCGCCGGCGGACGAATGAATGATTTGCTGAACGCGGCAGATAAGGCGGTAGGAGCGAACTATCAGATTGTGGCGGTCAGCGATGTATACCCGGCGCGGCGCGAAGCGGTCAAGCAGCGGGCGAACGCGGCGTCCGCTACGCTGCACGGAGACTATCGCGAAGCGCTGGAGCAGCAGATCGACGCGGTGTTTATCGCCTCACCGGATCATTGGCATGTGCGCATGGCCGCAGACGCCATCGCAGCGGGCAAAGACGTGTATCTCGAAAAGCCGGTGACGCACACCATCGAAGAGGGCGCGACGCTCACCAAAGCCGTGCGTTCGAGCAAGCAGATTCTGCAGTGCGGCATGCAGCAACGGAGCTGGACGCATTTTCGTGACGCTGTGGACCTGATTCAAGCGGGCAGCTTGGGCCGCGTCCCGCAAGTGCGGACCTACTGGTGGCAGAACTACAACGCGTGGGTGCCGAAAAAAATCAGCGATCCGCAGAACATTGACTGGAAGCAGTGGCTGGGCGGCGCGCCGGAGCAACCCTTCGATGACGAAAAGTTTCATCGCTGGCGCTGGTACTGGAATTTCGGCGGCGGCGCGATGACCGATTTGTTCACGCACTGGATTGACGTGGTGCACTGGGCGCTCAAGGCGGACCAGCCGAAGGACGCGCAGATTGTGGCCGACAAGCTGATTTTCCAGCAGTGGGAGTGTCCCGACACGCTGCAAGCGGCCTTTCGCTATCCCGGATTCGGTGTGGTCTACGAAGGCATGATGGCCTCTTCGATTGATGATGGCGGGCTCGAGTTTCGCGGCACCGAAGGCACCCTAAAGATCAATCGTGGCGGATTCCAGTTATATCGAGAGGGTGTTTCGGGACCGCGTGAAAATCCCGTGATGCGCGCGGAAAGTTTCCGCGACGGGACGATTGACCACATGCAGAACTTTTTCGATTGTATGCGGAGCCGCAGGGAGCCGAATGCGCCGGTGGAAACCGGAGTGGCTGCCGCGCGAGCGGGGCACATTGCGAATCTGGCGTATCATCGAGGCGGTCAGATCAGTTGGCCGGCGAAAGCGTAGGAGTTTGCTCGAAGCATGGATTGCGATTGAAATGGACGGTGGTTTGACCCTGGGGCACCGGGGTAGCAGAGAAGCATCCCGGGCGGAAACGTCGCTTGAGAAAATTCTCGCGCCGCAAATCGCGCGGCGAGGAATCTAACCAATGCCAGGCGGTAACTGGCCGGAGCCCGGCCGTAAACGCGGTCGTGTTCTGCGGCTTTCGATTTTTTGGAGGAACCTCATGGGACGGTGGCGTGGATACCAGGCTGTCGGGGTCGTAGTCGGGTTAATTGGCGCGTTGTGCGTTTTGGGCGCCCTGACGGTAGTGCGCAGTCAACCGAAGGCTGCGGCTACAGCGCTTCCGGATAATGCCGGCTGCCCGAATGATGACACCGGCTTGAAATTGCCGAAGGGCTTTTGCGCGACGGTGTTTGCCGACGGCATCGGCCACGCCCGCCACATGGTGGCCGCGCCGGATGGCGTGCTGTACGTGAATACCTGGTCGGGACGGTATTACGGCAACCAGCCCTCGCATGAAGGCGGATTCCTCGTGGCGCTGCAGGACAAAAGCGGCTCCGGCAAAGCGGATGTGGACCAGCGGTTTGGTGACACCGAGCAGGCTGGCGGGCACGGCGGAACGGGCATCGGGCTCTACAAAGGATCGATCTACGCGGAGATCAACGACCGCATCGTGCGCTATCCGGCCGCCAATGGAGCGATTGTCCCGAGCGGCGCGGCCGAGACCATTGTTTCCGGGTTGCCGCTCGGTGGCGATCACCCGATGCATCCCTTCCTGATCGACTCGAACGGAGCGATGTACGTGGACGTGGCCAGCGCCACCAACGCCTGCCAGGCAAAAAACCGCCAGCCCAAATCACCGGGTATAGACCCGTGCACGGAATTGGAGACCCGCGGCGGCATCTGGAAGTACGACGCCAACAAAACCGGCCAGAAATTCTCGCCCGCCGAACGCTACGCGACCGGCATTCGCAACGGCGAAGGCTTCGCGATGGAAGGCAACCGCCTGTTTGTGACCCAGCACGGGCGCGATCAATTACACGCCAACTGGCCGGAGTTTTACCAGCCCGAACAAGAGGCTACGCTGCCGTCCGAAGAAGTCCTCCTGCTGAAACAAGGCGGCGATTATGGCTGGCCGGAGTGTTATTACGATTCGTTCGTCAACAAGCTGGTGCTGGCGCCGGAATATGGCGGCGACGGGAAAAAGCTCGGCGTCTGCGCCAACAAACTCGCGCCAGCCGCCGCGTTTCCCGCGCACTGGGCGCCCAACGACATGACCTACTACGACAAGCCACAATTCCCGGCACGCTATCGCAGTGGTGTCTTCATCGCCTTTCACGGCTCATGGGACCGCGCGCCCTATCCGCAGCAAGGCTACAACATCACGTTCCAGCCCATGGCGGGAGACAAAGCTTCCGCCAATTGCGAAGTGTTCGCCAGCGGCTTTGCCGGCACTGAAATGACCCCCGCGGGAGCGGCGCACCGCCCGAGCGGACTAGCCGTCGGCCCCGATGGTGCGCTCTATGTCGCGGACGACGTCAAGGGCACCATCTACCGCATCACGTATAAGGGCGGAACCTTTGACCAGCACTCGGTGACGTCGTGCGAAAGCGCGACCGCCTCACCGGGCCAGCCGGGCGAAACCGGAGCCAAGCCGCCGGAAGGAACGCATCCGAACGCCGGCGCTTCAGCCAACGCCAAGCTCGCCGTGCCGCAAGGCGCAACGCGCGCGATGGTGGCGGAAGGCGAGAAGATTTACCACGGACAGGTTGGCGGAGCCGCGTGCACCGGATGCCATGGAGAAAAGGGTGAAGGCACCACGCTCGGACCTGCCCTAAATGCGAACAAGTGGCAGTGGAGCGATGGAGGCCTCGCGGGACTCACCAAGACCATCAACGACGGCGTGCCGCAGCCGAAGAACTACCGCAGCCCTATGCCCGCAAAGGGCGGCGCCCAACTAACCGATGAACAGGTGAAGGAAGTTGCTGCATACGTCTGGAGCCTCAGCCACAAACGATAGGATCTAAACGTAGCGCCGCCCTTTCTTGGCCTGAGCCTCGAAGGCCGGGCGGCAGGTTTTGAAAACTTAAACGCAGGCACGGACAATGCTCGCGGATGCGCGACTCAGAGACCGCGCGCCTGCTCGGTCTCGGCATACCGTGGCAGCGCGAGCATCAGCAAAGCGCCAAGCGCCGTGGCGCCGGAGAGCATCGTGAGCAGCGCGGTGTACGAGCCCGTGGAATCGTAGGCGCGCCCGAGAATGACCGGGCCGATGCCACCGGCTACGGCGTAGAAAGTCCACGTGAGTCCGTACAGCGTCGAAAAACCTCGCAGGCCAAAGTAGCGTGTGAGCAGGTACGGCGTGATGTCCGCTTCGCCTCCCGCGCCTATGCCGATGAGCGCTGCGGCGAGGCAGCCCGTCGCGAACGTGTTGGCGCGTGCCAGCAGCAGGATCCCGGCGGCGGTCGAAAGATTAATGAAGAACGCCACGCGCGCGCCGAAGAACCGGTCCAGCAGCCAACCGACCACGATACGCCCGAGAATGCTCGAACCGCCGATCATCGATGCGCAGAAAGCCGCCCGGCTGGCCGTGATGCCCCGGTCGGTGAGCAGCGCGGAAAGTTGCGTAATCGCTCCGTTCATCGAGATCGAGCTGAGGAACAGCACCGCGACGATGATCCAGAACGAGTACGAGCGCAGACCCTCTCGCCAGGAAAGGCCCTCGGGAACCGCGGCGGGCGCGTCAGTTGCGGCTTGTGTTGGCGCCGCCGGCTGTATCTGGCCGCGTTCGCGGATAAACCGGTAACTCAGCGGAAACGCCAGCAGAAACGCCAGCGCGCCCAGGGCCACATAAGACGCGCGCCAGCCGGAATGCGTGATGACCGACTGCGCGACCAGCGGCAGAACCATCTGGCCGAACCCTGCGCCCAGCATGACGAAGGCCAGCGCCATTCCCAGCCGCTGGTGAAACCACGTCGCGATCGCGCGCGAATAAGAAAGATGCGCCGCCCCATTTCCCACGAGCCCCAGCAAAATGCAGATCGCGTAGAACTGCGCCAGATGCGATCCGAGCAACGCCAGCGAAGCGATGCCGCCGGCAAAAATTGTGATGCACGGCAGAATGATTCGCCGCGGCCCGAAACGGTCCAGCCAATGTCCCAACAACGGCGAAATCAGCGCCAGTGAAATCGCCGCAAATCCGAACCCGCGCGAAATCGCTTCCCGCGACCACCCAAACTCCGCCGAAAGCGGCTTCACGAAAACCGCGAACGTGAACACCCACAGCGACCCAAATCCCGCCATCACCCCAAAACACGCCGCCAACACCACCCGCCACCCGTAATACCGTGGCGACAACTCACCCAGCGTCGGTTCCGCAGCGAACGTCTGCGGCCCACTCGCCGCAGCACCTAGCGATTGCAGTTCAGTCCCCAAAGTTGTCCTGGAAGCCCAGAAAGTCCCGGCACTCTCTCGCCGCGAGCGCTGCGAAACAATACTACGAAACTACTACCGGGCGCAGACATTGCCCCACGGCGCTCTCCGCACAGAAGACTTTCATCTTGTCGACGTTCCGCCTGAGGCCAGACTCAATGGAGAGCGAGGTTCTGTTGAATGAAGGCGAAGTCGGACCGGCAGTCAGCGCCGGGTACCTGCAGCGCGTCAAGCGTAAGTATGTGGAGGCTAAGGTAATGGCGGGCGATGATCTGATGCTCGGCAATAGGTACGCCCTGTTGATTGAGTATAAGCGAGATGTCTCGAGCTGAGAGGCCGGAGAGCGTGGTGTCCGAGGTTTGCAAGATGCGGCTGCCTTTGCTTTCGGGCCGGCCCAGTGAGGCCGTCAGCGCACGGTTGTAAGAATTGAGAGTAAGGAGAGGACTCCATGCGGTGCTGCGCAGTTCAGCGAAGCAAGCCTGGTCGTTGCGGCCGCCGCTAATAAAACCCTTCGTGTCTTCGTAACTCAGCGTCCAGGATGGAGGAGCACTGAAGCGAATGTTGTAGAGTGAATTCGCATACGTTACGGATCCAGCCGCCTCCGAGAGTTTCGCCCTCGACTGGTCGACAATCGAGTAGTCCGGAAGAAAAAGGCCAACGCAGCACAGGCCGATGTACGCGGTCCCTAACAGCCCGGCCAGACTGATCGGAATTGCTGCGGGCAGACCGGACGTGGGAGCTTGCGGCGTGGGCTGAATGGTCGCGAGAATTTCTTTTTCGCGTTTCCGGCCAATGCGATACGCATGGATGCCGAGCCCGGCGAGGACCACCTCAATAATGAGCGCGGCACTTGTGCCGGCCTCCTTGTTTCCGGCCATGCCTTGCCCTACGACCTGCTGAAAAATCCCCAGTCCGATAAAAACCGCGAAGCCGAGGGCCCGCTGACCGAGATAGAAATAGCCGAAGCCGCGCGTGAGCAGATTGAGGATGGCGGCGATGCGCGGGATTTCGACGATGAAGGGGTCCGTACCCGCCGACATTTCGCGAGCCGTAAAGTAGGCGTCGAGAAAAGCGAAGCCATAGAGAAACACCGCGGCACGAAACAAGATGCCCCAGAACACAGCGGCGCCGGCACTTTTCCCTCCGACGAGCTGCGGAGTCAGCAGGATGGTCGAAATCGCGCAGACGAGAAAAGCTCCAAGCGTCCATGCCGCGCGAGATTTTTTGCGGCAGTAGAACTGGCCGAGACCCGGAAGCAGCAGCGACAGGAGGAAAGCTACCGCGGCGTTTCGGGGAACCGGCTGCGGAGCGAAGGTCGCATTGGGAACGTACGTGGTCGCCGCGCCGATGTTCAGCCCGAGTGAGGTGGACATGGGGTAACCTCCGGGGAAAGCAGTGAGCAGACTTTAGCACGAATGGCTTGCCGCCACCCGGGGACAGGTTCTCAGGCGTCAATCTCGTCTCACCAAAATCTCAGATTCCCGCCAACTCCTTCTATCCACTTCACTTATTTTGTCTCAATTCCAATTGTACACGCTGACTATATTATTTTCTTGACAACCGTCGCGATTTATGCCATACTGGGTAAAGTAAGATTGAGCAACTCTCTGCGGCTCGTCCCGAGCCGCTATCTTTGTCGGCGCCGCTCCCGAGGCCGCGCCTCTAGCTCAGACTCGAAGGCAACAGCGTCCGCCACCATCGTGTTGGCCGTCTGGCTTTGCCTCAGAGCCACCGTAAGTGACTGTCCCATGAACGCAAACGCCTTTTCCTTTACCTCCTTCACCTCACGAACCTCCTCTGCCTCCGTTTCTCCATTCCTAACTCCTTTATCTACACAAATTTCGCAGACCCCCTCCGCTAACTCCTTTGGTTACACAAATTTCAAAAAAACACCTTGGGGAGGGTGCCGCATACAGCCGGGTATCACCGGCTACGCATCGTGGGCGCAATTTTGCCACTTAACTCCGTCTCCAACTCCAATCCCCTCAATCACTTGCGCACAGTTTCCGTCACCACGGGGGGTGGGGGCACAGGCCTCGTGCAACGACGGCCGGGTTTCTCCGTGCCCGGATGCTTTGGCCAGGCACGGTTTCTTCGCTTCTCGCTTTTCACTACTCACTATTCACTACTCACTATTCACGAGCCGCTACTCACTATTCACTTTCCGGCGAGAATTGCGAGAAGGCATCCGGAGCGGCTTCTTCAAAACGCGTCAGGCGGCTGCGGAACACAAATCTCACATTGTCGGTGGGGCCGTTGCGTTGCTTGGCGATGCGCAGTTCGGTTTCCTCGCGCTCTTCGGGCGTCGCGCCGGCCTTAAAGAAATGCGGACGATAGATAAACATGACCACGTCGGCGTCTTGCTCGATGGCGCCGGACTCGCGCAGGTCGGAGAGCTGCGGTCCGCGTTCATCGCGTTCGGGAGCGCGGGTCAACTGGCTAAGCACGAGCACCGGAATCTGCAACTCCTTCGCGAGGCCTTTGAGGCCGCGGGAGATGCTCGCGACTTCTTCCTGGCGATTCCCGAAGCGCCCGCGCGCCGTAATGAGCTGGAGATAGTCCACGATGAGCAGCGAAAGTCCTTTGTCGCGTTTCAACCGCCGCGCTTTCGCGCCAATCTCCAGCACGCTGATCGAGCCCGCGTCGTCAATCCACAGCGGCGAGGAAGAGATTTGGCCGAGCGCTTCGGTCATACGCCGCCAGTCTTCCCGCGAGAGATGGCCGGTGCGGAATTTGTGCGCGTCAATCTGCGCGACCGACGCGATGAGGCGCTGCAACAGCGACTCCTTGGACATTTCCAGGCTGAACATCGCGACGGGCAAGCCGGCGCGGATGCCGATGTTCTCGGCGAGATTCAGTGCGAGCGCGGTTTTTCCCTGCGAAGGCCGCGCCGCAAGAATCAGCAATTCGGAAGGCTGGAACCCGGAAGTAAGCTTGTCCAGTTCGACGTACCCGGTGGGCACGCCGGTGATGTTTTTGCCTTCGCGGAAGATTTTTTCGAGGCGCTCGAAATTGCGGGTGACGATTTCCTTGATGGGGATCAGGCCTTCTTTGACGCGGTCTTCGGCGATGGCGAAAATGCTGGACTCGGCGTTGTCCAGAATCGCGTCGGCGGCGTCCTCCGCCTCGAAAGCGCGCTGTTGGATGTTGTGCGTGGCGTGAATCAGGTTGCGCAGCATCGCCTTTTCTTTGACGATGCGCGCGTAGTGCTCCACATTCGAGACGCGCGGCATGCCATCGGCAAGCGACGCCAGGTACGGCGTGCCGCCGGCAGCTTCCAGATCGCCGCGCCGGTCCAGTTCTTCGGTGAGCGTGATCAGGTCGATGGCTTGCTGGGTTTCCGCCAGCGCGATCATCTGGGTGTAGACGCGGCGGTGCTGATCGAGAAAGAAATCCTCAGCGCGCAGCGTTTCGAGCGCGGTGTTCAGCGCGTTGTTATCTAGAATAACGGCGCCGAGAACGGAGCGTTCAGCGTCCAGATTGTTGGGCAGGGGGCGTTCGAGCGTAACTTGGGTAGCCATTTAGCTATTCGTTAGTAGTTCGCTTTACTTTCGCTTACGCTAACACAATGCTTCGCGCCGCGCAAGATCCGTCGCGCAGCGAGTTTTTACGGCACGAATTTTTTCAGGTGGCGAGTAAAAACCAGGCTCGACTTGTTCCCTGACCGGTGCTGCAAAAATTCTGTGAACGCATTCTGCGAGGAAGATGGCGGCGCGTCAATCAAGATTCGGCGGCGCGGCCTGTGGACGTTTCGGAAATGTTGAAAAACTTTTTTGACGAAGAGTTTTGCGATCGAGATTCTGTGGAACGAAAAAGTTTGCGCTCTTATCGAGATGATCGGCAGTGCGATAAGAAAGAAGGGCGCGATAAATCGCGCCCTGGAATTACCTTCGGACTGTTTTGGAGAAAATGTTGTGCGGCTATTCTTCCTTGGTGACGTGGACCTGAATTTGCGCGGTGACGTCGCGGAAGACTTTGATGGTGACCGGATAATCGCCGATCGCCTTGATGGGTTCGGCGAGCTGGACCTGGCGCTTGTCGATTTTGAAATTCTGCGCGGCGAGGCCTTCGGAAATGTCGGCGGTCGTGACCGAGCCGAACATCTGATCGTTTTCGCCGGTCTTGCGCGTAAAGCTCAGCGCAACGCCGTTGAGCACGTTGGCCTGCTTTTGCGCAGCGTCGAGTTCGGTGGCGGTTTTTTTCGCCAGCGAAGTGCGAATGCGCTCGAGCGCTTTCATGTTGCCGCTGGTGGCTTCAATGGCCAGCTTATGCGGCAACAGAAAATTGCGGGCGTAGCCCGGCTTGACGGTGACCACGTCGCCGCGGTGGCCCAGCTTTTCGATGTCTTCCTGAAGAATGATTTGCATGGTGGCTCTCTATGCTCCTGAATCTTTTTCGGCGCTTCCTAAATTCGTTTGCTCTTGCCTCGATAAGGGACGGGCTTAAGCCCGCCGCTACATTTTGTTCCCGCTGCGCTCGCCACGTTCTCAGTTCGTCGAACGCAGCGGTGCATTCTGCGTACGCCGCGCGTCAGGCCTTCGGCGCTTCCGCGGCAGGCGCTACAGGAGCAGGTGCCGCGGGAGCGGCCGGCGGATGAGCCGCAGGCGGATGCGCGGGGGCGCCGTGTTGGCCGCCGTGCACGTGTGCACCAGCGGGACGCGGTGCTTGCGAACCCGCCGCGCTGCCGGCAAACGGCAACAACGCGATGTTGCGCGCGCGCTTGATGGCCACGCCGAGCCAACGCTGATGGCGCGCGCAAACGCCGGTCATGCGGCGCGGCAGGATCTTGCCGCGCTCCTGCACGAACTGCGAAAGAATATCCGCGCGCTTGTAGTCGATCATGTCCATCTTCTCGACGCAGAACTTGCAGACTTTCTTCTTGCGGAAATATTGGCGCTTGCCGCGCGGACGCCCGCCTGGACCGCCGGGGCCTCCCGGCCCGCCTTCGCGCCGCGGACCGCCAGGACCGCCTTCGCGCCTCGGACCACTGGGCCCACCTTCGCGCCGCGGTCCGGAATGACCGCCGGGACCGCCGTGTCCTCCGCTTGGGCCATGACCTCCACTCGGTGCATGGCCGCCGCCTTCACTCTGTGGCGCGCCGGCGGGAGCCTGCGACTGCGCTGGTTTCTGTTCGTCTGCCATAACCTTGTGCCTTTCTTTTGTGAGGACTGCGCTCGGAGCGCGCCCTACCAATTCGCAATTTCTCTGCATTCGGCGGGCGCAGCAAGCTGCGCCACTACAAAAACTTTTGCTCACAACTGGCCGGGCTAAAGCCCGACACCTACAAAACCGCGGCGAAACCTTAGCCGGCGGCGGCTTGCTCCGCGGGCTGCGGCTGCGTGGTGCGGCGCGGACGGCGCGCGGCACGGGCTTCGCGTTTGCCGCCGAGTTTCTTCTGGCGCTTCAAATCTTCGTCGAGACGGATGGTCAGGTACTTGATGACCACGTCTTGCACGCGGAGGCGGCGCTCGAGTTCGGCGATCAGTTCGCCGTGGTTGGTGCGAATCTGCTGATACTCGTAAATGCCTTCGCGATGCTTGGCGACCTTATAGGCCAGCTTGCGCGTGCCCCAGTGCTCGCTCTTCTCGATCTTGCCGCCCTTTTCGGCGCAGGTGTGCTCGATTACGGAGAGGACTTTCTTGATTTCCTCTTCCGGCGTGGCGGGGCGGGCGATAAAGATCAGATCGTACAGACGCTCTTCCATGTGATGACCTCTTTCCTTGTTCCTCTGCTCCGGTTAGGGAGCGACAGCAATCTCGCCGTAACTGGGACGCGCTGAAGCGCGCCCCTACATCTGCTGCGAAAGCCTCAGGCCTGAGCTACAGGTCCGCGTGCGTTCCTGCATTTCGCTACTGCTCCGGCGCGTCCGCTTCGGCTTCCAGCGATTTGCGCCGGTTGAAAACGTTCATGGCCGGCTCGATTCCCTTTTCGAGAATCATTTCGACCGCGTCGCCCGCTTTGCCGATCATTTCGGCGGCGACTTCCAGTTCCGCCTTCTTCATCGGCCGCAACACATATTCCTTGCGGCTGCTGAGCGGATGCTCCGGCCCGGCGCCCAATCTAAGGCGCGCAAAATCCTGCGTGCCAAGAGCACTGATGACCGACGCCGGCCCGTTGTGGCTGCCGCCGCTGCCTTTGCGGTCGATGCGAATGGTGCCGAAAGGCAACTGCACTTCATCCCACAGCACCAGCAAATCGGCAGGCCCCAGCTCGTACTTGGCGAGCAGCTCGCGTACCGAGATGCCGCTCAAATTCATGTACGTCTGCGGCTTGGCGAGCAGCACGTCCTCGCCGGCCAATTTGCCGCGGCCGACGAGCGCCTTGCCTTCCGGGCGCTCGACGCGAATCCCGCCGCGATTCGCCAGCTCGTCAATGGCCATGAAGCCCAGGTTGTGGGGCGTCCATTGGTACTCCGGATCCGGATTCCCCAAACCGACGATAAGCCGCATGTGCCAGTATCTCGATCCACAGGCAGCTTCGACGCAAACCGAAACTGCCGGAAAATGTTGTAGGCGCGACTACTTCTTTTTCTCGCCGCCCTTGTCGCCCTTCTCGGCCTTGGCTTCGCCCTCGGCGCCTTCTTCGCCTTCGACTTCCTTTTTGCCCTTCTTGATGACTTCGGGCTCGGCGGGCGCGGCAGCTTCCGCGGCAACGGCTTCCGCGGGCTTCTCTTCTTCGACCTTGAGAGCCACGACGTGCGCGAGAACGCGTTCACCATCGGTGAGCAACTTGATCTTAGCCGTATCCACCGGAAGGTCTTTGGCGTGCAATTGCTGACCCAGCATCAAGCCGCTGACATCCACCTTGAATTCGGTGGGAATGTCCCCCGGCAAGCATTCGACTTCGACTTCGCGGTAAACGACTTCGAAGACGCCGCCTTGTTGCTTCACGCCGGCGGGCTCGCCGAAGGTGTGGACCGGAACATTGACGCGCATGCGCACATCCATCGCCACGCGAAGAAGATCGACATGGAGCAGCCGGCCGGTGATCGGATCGGTCTGCCAGTCTTTCAAGATAGCGGGTTCGTGCTTGCCCTTGAGGTCCACTTGAAAGAGCGTGTTGTGGCCGGTGGCGGAGCGAAGAATCGCGCCGACCTGCTTGGCATTGACCGTGAGCGTAATGGCATCGCCCTTGCCGCCATAGAGGACCGCGGGAACCTGCCCGGTCCGGCGGAGGCGCCGCGCTTCGTTTTTGCCGCGATCGGAGCGCGGCGCGCCTTCTACAACGATTTGCTGATTCTGAGCCATACTTTCTTTCCTTCCCTGATTGCGTGTTTCTGAAATCTCTAAATAAACAGCTCGCTGATGGACGTTTCTTCGTGAATCGAGCGAATGCCGCGCGCGAGCAAGTCGGCAACACTCAGAACTTTAATTTTGCCCAGAGCTTTCCCGGCGTCGGAAAGGGGTACGGAGTCGGTGGCGACGACTTCCTTGATTTGTGATTTGGCGATGCGGTCGACGGCCGGGCCGGAAAGCACGGCGTGGGTGCAGGCTGCGTAAACCTGCGTAGCGCCTTCGCGAATCAGGGCTTCGGCGGTTTTCACGAGAGTGCCAGCGGTGTCGATGATGTCGTCCACGATGAGCGTGCTGCGGCCGCGCACATCGCCGATGAGGTTCATGACTTCGCTGACATCGATATCGACGCGACGCTTGTCCACAATGGCCAAGGGAGCGCCAAGTTTTTTGGCAAAAGAACGGGCGCGTTCCACGCCACCGGCGTCGGGAGAAACGACCGTGAGATTCGGGAGTTTGAGTTGGCGGAAATGGTCGACGAGAACCGGCGAACCGTAAAGATGATCAACGGGCACGTCAAAGTAGCCCTGAATCTGGGGTGCGTGCAAATCGAGAGTCAGAGCGCGACTCGCGCCGGCGGTTTCCAAAAGGTCGGCCACGAGTTTGGCGGATATTGGGACGCGTGGCTTGTCTTTGCGATCCTGGCGGGCATAGCAGTAGTAGGGAAGAACCGCAGTAATGCGCCAGGCGGAGGCGCGCTTGAAGGCGTCAATCATGAGAAGCAATTCGAGCAGATTGCTGTCCACGGGATGGCAGCAAGGCTGCACCACGAAGACATCAGCGCCGCGAACGTTTTCGAGAATCTGAAAATAGATTTCGCCGTCGCTGAAGCGATCGAGCTTGGCCCGGCCGAGCGGCGTGTTCAGATGCCGGCAAATGCTCTCGGCCAACGGCGGGTTGGCGGTTCCGGAGAAGATTTTAAAACGGTCGTCGTGCACGACTTAGGCGCTCCAGAAAGCGACAGTTGAGCCCAAAACAAATTTGTGTCCGTGCGATCTTCGACAGAAGACCGCCGGCAGGATGCCGGCGCTACAAAAAAAAGAACTTCAGAGGAGGCGCTGCGGATTGTTTAAGGACACCAAGCTACGCGGTGCCCATCATCCTACGAACGTACCCGTCACGAGAGAGAGTCCCGCAAACAAAGGTCTGATCGTCGGGAAACCCGACAGCGGCTCGGCGCGCCAACGCTGGGCTCGGGAAAACTCCAAACACCGCCGAACCGCTACCCGCCAGCGAGGCTTCTGAAGCTCCTACTCGGAGCAAGGCCCGCTTGATTTGCGCCAAACGGGGGTGACGCTGGAAGACCGGCCTCTCAAAATCATTGGAGAGACCAGCTCCCTGCGTGCTCCAGCACAGAGCACAGAACCTCCAAAGTTTAGAGAGTGCGGAGGATTTTGTCAATGTCAGCGGCGCGGCGTTGAGCCACTTGTAGGCGTCGGGGGTGGGGACGTGAATGTCGCGCGGCGAAACGATCAGAATGGTGAGCTTGGGGATGTCGGGAAGCGGATAGATCTCGTCGCCGCGGCTCACGCCCAGCGCGCGGCCGCCTTGCAAGAAGAAAGGGACATCCGCGCCCAAAGCAGCGGCGATCTCCATCACCCGCTCGACTGGCAGCTTGGCTTTCGTGAGACGAAGATAGCCCAGCAAAGCAGCCGCAGCGTCACTGGAGCCGCCGCCGAGGCCGCGACCTGCGGGAATGGCCTTACGGAGTTCGATTTCGACGCCGGAACGGATTTTGAGTTCGCGGCGAAGCGCAGCTACGGCGCGATAGACAAGATTTTTTTGCAAGGGTTCCTGCGAGAGTGCGGGGTTTCCCTGGATGGACAACGAAATTGCCGCATTCCGGGTGCTCCGGAGGCGCAATTCGTCGTGCAGCGAAACGGCCTGAAAAATCGTGCGCAGTTCGTGGTAGCCGTCGGGCCGTTTGCCCAAAATGTCCAGACGCAGATTGAGCTTGGCGAAGGCTGGGAGTCGGATTTCGCGCATGCGGCTTATCGCGGCTTGGCGTCTTGTTGCGGCGAGGATTTTTGGGCCACGCGGTGCTTTACCTGGGAGAGCTTCTTTTCGACTTCGGCGATTTTGTCGTTCTCAATGTCGGCGGGGAGCGAACGGTGCCATTCGTTGAGGGATTTTTCCCACTCGATCGCCGCCAGGTCCATATGCCCTTCCTTGGCGTAAACGTCACCCAAGTGCGAACGAATGGTGGCGTCGTGGCTTTCCCGCTCGACTGCTTTGCGCAACGTCGCTTCGGCTTCGGTCAGCTTATTTTCCTTGTAGTAGATCCAGCCGAGGCTATCCAAATATGCGCCGCTGTGGGGTTCTTCTTTCAACGCACGCTGGACCATGGCTTCCGCGTCGTCCAAACGAATTCCCAGGTCGCCCAGCATATAGCCGTAATAATTCAGCACCGGGCCGTTGTGTGGGTCGACGGCGAGCGCCTTCTTAAACTCTTCTTCCGCTTTGTCGTACATTTTCTGGCGCTCGTACACGGCGCCGAGAAGGAACCAAACCATCTCGTTTTCGTGCGGATCGCCCGGCAGAACCTCGGCCTGGCGAGCGGCTTCTTCGGCTTCCTTGTAACGGCGGCCGCGCTCGTAGACCTGCGCGATGTTCAAGAGCGTGTCGCGGTCGCCCTCGCCATTGTTGAGCTGCGAGCGAAGGATTTTCACCGCTTCATCGATTTGGCCGTTTTCGCCGAGCAGCAGGGCATTGGAAGTTTTCACGCCCGGATCACTGGGATACTTGGCCAGCGCCGCTTTACCGGTTTCGAGAGCCTTAGGCAGGTCCTTGGCAGCGCGGTAGGTGTCCATGATGAGCATGCGCGCGCGCCGATCCTCTTCGTCGCCGAGATGGCCCAACTCTTCGAAAGTGTAAACGGCGGCTTGGTAGTTCTGCACATCGCGGTAGAGCTGGCCGAGTTGCTGGTAGAGGATGGCCAAAGTGCGGCGCCGCTGCGGCATTTGGACCGTTTGCGATTTCAAGCCGGTCGTGGCATCGGAGAGCACGCGGATGGCGTCGTCGTAGCGGCCCTGGGCCTGGTACAGCATGGCCTCGTTGTACATGACTTCGAGGCTGCCCGGAGCGTATTGGCGAGCTTTCAGCAGATTTTCTTCCGCTTTATCGAGCTGATGGAGTTCGCGGTAGATTTGCGCCAGGCGAAGATAAACATCCGAATCATCCGGCATCAAATCGGCCAGCTTCTGGTACACCGTCAAGGCTTCGGAGAATTTTTCCTCGGAGAGCAGGGTTTGGCCGAGGCCGCGCACGTGGCTCAGTTCGGAAGGGTCGAGATCCACGGCTTTGCGATAGGCCGCTTCGGCCTTAGCCAGCTCGTGGGTTTGCGTGTAAGCATCGCCGAGAAGATCGAGAAGGGCGGGGGAGGAAGAGCGATTGGTTGCGCCCTCCAGCAAGGAAACGGCATCGGCGGACTTACCTTCGTCGAGCAAAAGCTGCGTCAATTGTTCGACAGCGGCTTCATTTTCGGGATCCTGCTTGAGCATGCCGCGCAAAACGGCTTCGGCTTTGTCATTATCGTTGCGCAGGCGGTAGAGCCGAGAGAGCCAAAGAGCTGACTCCGCGTCGGTGGGATCCAGGCGAACGACTTCGCGATATTGCTCGATGGCCTTGTCGGCCATGTCGGATTGCGCGCTGGAGGTGAGATCACCGAGGCTGCGCAGATAAATGCGGCCAAGCAGCCGGCGCGTGGGGACGTCGTTGGGGTCGCGCTTGAGAATTTCCTGCGCTTCGGCAATGGCCTCGTGGACGCGTTGGGCCTTCCAGTACATTTCGGCGAGGCGCTCGCCGATGACCGGAGACTTGGGATCCAGGGCATAGGCTTTCTTGTAGGCATCGATGGCCTGGGTGGCCAAGTCGGCGTCGTTGGTGGTTTCGAACTTTTGCTCGTATAGGTGGCCGAGAGTGTATTCGTAGTAGGCTTCGGCGCGTGCGGAAGACGAAGTGGTGGCTGGAGTGTCGTTCGGCGACGCTTCGGGTTTGGCCTGCGGTTCGGCGGTTTTGGAAGACGGAACGTCGTTGCTTTGGGCGACAAGGATTCCGCCAAACCAGCAACAGCTTAAACCGGCCAGGGCCACTCTACTTAGTTTCATACGAGCCTCGGAAAAACCCAGTATCCCATGCGGCTGGAAGGCGGTCAAAAGCCAAAGATCCGCCGTTTCCCAGACCGGAAAGGGCAACCTTCAGTAGGATGCCGGATGCTCTGAAAGAGTTGAAGGGCTTGGCGCGAAGCCCAGCGAGAGCCCGAAGGGAGGCGTGGCAGGACCGGTCCGACAAGCGGGGATTAGTGGAGAAAGTGGCGCATGCCGGTAAAGACCATAGCCAGGCCGAGGCGGTCGGCGGCAGCAATGACGTCATTGTCCCGGACGGACCCACCGGGCTGGATGATGGCCGTGGCGCCAGCCTTGGCTGCTTCTTCGACGCCATCGGCGAAGGGAAAGAAAGCGTCGGAGGCCACGATCGTGCCAGCGAGCGACGATTGCGCTTTCATCACGGCGATCTTGACCGAGTCCACGCGGCTCATTTGGCCGGCGCCCACGCCGAGGGTCGCGCCATCCTTCGCAAAAACGATGGCATTGGACTTGACGTGTTTGCAGACTTTCCAGGCAAAGCGCAAAGTTCGCATCTCTTCTAAGGTGGGCTGGCGCTTGGTGACCACTTTGAGATTGTCGGCGTTCAGTTCGCCGAGGTCCGGTTCCTGAACCAACATGCCGCCGAGGATGCGTTTGAGCTGCAGCTCGCGCGCGGGTTGCAGCCCGTCGAGGGGAAGCTCGAGCAAGCGGAGGTTTTTCTTGGCGGCGAAGATCGCTTTGGCTGCTTCGTCGAACCCGGGGGCGGCAATGCACTCGGCGAAGAGCTTGGCCACTTCTTCGGCGGTGGCGGCGTCGATAGTGCGGTTGAAGGCGAGCACGCCGCCGAAGGCGGAGATCGGGTCGCTGGCGAGAGCCTTGCGGTAGGCGTCTTTCAGGGTAGGCTGTTCCGCCGTGCCGCAAGGATTGTTGTGTTTTACGATGATGGCGGCGGGCTGTTCGAATTCGGCAGCCAGGCTCCGCGCGGCTTCGAGATCGACGAAATTGTTGTACGAGAGCTCTTTGCCTTGGAGTTGTTTCGCGGCCGCCAGGCCAGAAGGCGCGCATCCTGCGGGAACATACAAGGCGGCGGCTTGGTGCGGGTTTTCTCCGTAGCGGAGGGACTGTTGTTTGCGCAACGCGATGTGCACGCGCTCCGGCAACAGCGGCTTTGCCGCTGCGAGCGTCAGATGACCGGATGGCGTGCTGAGGCGCTCGAGTTCGCTGGCGATCATTCCGTCGTAACGAGACGTAGTAGCGAAAACTTTGAGCGCCAGCTCACGGCGGGTTGCCAGAGAAGTGTCGCCTGTCGCGGCGAGTTCTTGCGCAACCTGGTTGTAATCGTTCGGATCCGTGACCACAGTGACGCTCTCGAAATTCTTTGCAGCGGAGCGCAGCATCGTAGGGCCGCCGATGTCAATGTTCTCGATGAGTTCTTCGGCACTGAGGCCGGCCTTGGCGGCGGTGGCCTCAAAGGGATACAGATTCACGACCACGAGATCGATCGGCGCGATGCCGTGTTCGGAAGCTTGCTTCTGATCGTCGGTGTGCTTGCGGCGAAAGAGCAGGCCGCCGTGGACTTTGGGATGGAGCGTTTTGACGCGGCCGCCCAGCATTTCGGGCCAGCCCGTAAAATCGGAAACGTCGCGGACGGAAACGTCAGCCTCACGCAGCAGCTTAGCCGTGCCGCCGGTGGAGAGAATTTCTATACGTAGAGTTGCCAAAGCTCTGGCGAACTCCACGATCCCCGCTTTATCGAAGACGCTGATCAGCGCACGCTGCACGGCCATGTCTTCCTCCAAGAGAAAACACAACAGTGTATGCGGAGGAAGAAAATTCGCAAAATGCCAGACCATCGAGCGCAGATTTTTTGGCTTGGGGAAAGAAGTGAAAGGATGGCGCGCTAGGCTTTGACCAGAGCCTTCAGCTTGACCTGGCCGTCGACAGTTTCGACAACATATTCTACATCGCGGCAGTTTTTTTGCTTTTGCAGATCACGGGTCTTTTTCAGAACGAATTCGTTGAAACTGGAGCGCGTGAGCTTGGCGGTTTGCTCGCCGGCCTGTTCTTTGGCTTGCAAAAAGGCGGCGTAAAGCTGATCCACTTTTTCGGCTTCGTTCTCCGGTTCGGAGCACACTACGCGAAAGGGCCCTCCCGATGCGCCGGCCCGTGCCGCTTTGGTTTCCGTCACCTTTTCTGCCTGCTTGTGCGCTTTTTCACGTTCCGCTTCGATGGCTTTCGCAGCCGCTCCATAGTGACGCTGGACTTTGCCTTCTTCCTTCTGCTGGGTCTTCTTGCGGAAAATGTCTTTGTACTTGGCGTAGGTTTGCGTGAGGTTATTCAGGCGAAAGCGCTGGCCGTACTTAAGATCGCCGCCGCGCTCGGAGTACCGCTTGATGAGCAACTCGATGCGCCACTCGATTTCCGTCGGGGGACGCTTGCGGCCACCACCGAAATACTGGTCGTACTCAATTTTCAGCTGACGGATGTCCCGTTCCATTTGACCGAGATCTTCGTCAATGGTTGCCATGGGTGGAAAAGCCCCTTGCAATAATGCTAGGGGGACCGGGCGGGGTCGTCAATGCAAGGTCTGCGGCGGAGTTCGCATCGTGTATCCCGTAACCGGCCCTTGGGTGGTTGCCGCGTCGCTCGGCGGTGTGCTGAAATGACTCCATGCAAAACCGTGCAAACCGGGCCTTTTCCCCCGAGCGGGCGGAACTCTTGCGGCAAATTCCTTCGGTGGACGAGCTGCTGGCGCAGCCGCGGTTGGCAGCGCTTGCGGGCCGCGTCGAACGCTCTTTGCTTGTGGAGGTGATTCGGACGGCCCTAGCCGACCTGCGTTCGCGGATCGCCGGCGAAGCAGATTTGTCGGCCTGTAGTGAAGCTACGGTGCTCCTTACGGATCCCAGGGCCTTGGAAGCGCACCTTCAAGCCGCGGTTGAGCGGTTGCTGGCCCATTCGCTGCAGCAAGTAATCAACGCCACCGGAGTCATTCTGCATACGAATTTGGGCCGCGCTCCGCTGCCGGAGGCTATAGTCGACGAATTTCGTAATACCGCGATGCGCTATTCCAATCTGGAATACGACCTGGAGGCCGGCGAGCGTGGCAAGCGCGACGTGCATACCTCGGCCATGCTGGAGCGCGTGACCGGCGCGGAAGCGGCGATTGTGGTGAACAATTGCGCCGCGGCGGTCCTATTGGTGCTCGCGGCACTCGCGCGCGGCGGAGAGGTGCTCGTCTCGCGCGGGGAGTTGATCGAGATTGGCGACGGTTTCCGTATCCCCGAAATCATGGCGCAAAGCGGAGCGGTTTTGCACGAGGTGGGCACTACCAACCGCACGCGGCTGGCCGACTACGAAAACGCGATCAGCGAAAGCACGCGGCTGCTGCTGCGCGTGCACCCCTCGAATTTTCACATCAGCGGGTTCACCGAGAAGCCTTCGCTCGAAGAACTCGCGGCTCTTAGCGCGCGGACTGGGCTTCCGCTGGTCGAGGATCTCGGCTCCGGCTGTGTTGTGGATTTATCCGCGAGCGGAATCACCGAGCCGCTAGTTCGCCAGAGTATCGCAGCGGGAGTCTCTCTGGTTATGTTCAGCGGGGACAAGTTGCTTGGCGGCCCGCAAGCGGGCATCATCGCCGGGAAAAGGGATTTAGTCGTGCGGGTACGGCGCCATCCCTTGTTTCGCGCCCTGCGCGTCGACAAGCTCACCATCACTGCGCTGGAAGTCACGCTCGGCGCGTACCTCCGCGCGGCCTGGGACGAAGTCCCCGTGCTGCGGATGATTCGCGCAAACGTTACGGAACTTCAGCGCCGATCCGAGAATTTCTTGCGCGGATTGCGCCCCGAGTTGCCGCCGGACGAAGTGGAGCTGGAAGTCGCCGACGGCAGCTCGCTGGCCGGCGGAGGATCCACACCGACGCAGGCTTTGCCGACCAAGGTGATTCGCGTTGCCAGTGCCCGCTATTCCGCGGCGCAACTCGAGCAGCGTCTTCGGCGCGCGCCCGCCGGCACTTCTGTGATCGCTCGCGTCGAGCATGACCGCCTGGTCCTCGATCTTCGCACCGTCTTCCCCGAGCAAGAGCCGCTGCTCGCCAAGACGCTTTCCGCCGCCCTACGCTAACTAATCCCAATCCTCTTCCTTATCAGCTCATTGCGCGCCAGGCCAGCGGGGCAACATCCTTGAAACTCTCCGCGACTTTCACGCGTCCAACGCATGTTTCGGGCAGTTTGACGGGCTGGCCCGAACTTTACTCACTCCTGGTTCTCGAAACGGGTTGCCCGAATCGTGTTTGCGCGAAAAAGGAGATAGGTGACATGAAGAAGTACGCGTGTGCATTGGCGGCCGTGGGTTTGTTGTGGGGATGGAATTCAGCGGCGGCTCAGCAGACCATCCCTCCGGGACAGCAGCCGCCGCAGTTTCAGCAGCGCACGCGCCTGCCGGAGCAACCCGGCGCGCAAGCGGAAGGCCGGCGCGCCGGTCAGGAACAAGGGCAGAAGCCTCCCGCGCCCGCCCCGGAAGAAAAATCTTCGGTAACGCATCATTCCGCGAAGATTGGCGGGCAGACGATCAACTACACCGCAACCGCCGCGACCTACAACATCAAGGCTGACGACGGCACCATCAAAGCCTCCATGTTCTACGTCGCGTATGTGAAAGACGGCGCCGACCCCGTCAAGCGCCCAATCAGCTTCGTCTACAACGGCGGTCCAGGCTCGGCTTCGCTGTTCACGCACATGGGCATGGGGCCGCGGCGCGTCGTCCTGACACCTGACGGCCACGGCATGCCCGCGCCGTACACCACCACGGATAACGAAGATTCTTTTCTCGATGCCACGGATCTGGTCTTTATCGACGCCGTTTCCACCGGCTTTAGCCGGCCCGCCCCCGGCGAAGCGCCCACGCAATTCCACGGCATCATCGAGGACGCCAACTGGTTTGCCGATTTCATCTATCAATACATCACCCGCAACGAGCGCTGGGCGTCACCGAAGTTTCTGCTTGGCGAAAGCTACGGCACCACGCGTTCCGCCGAACTGTCGGGTGTGCTGCAAGAACGTCATCAGATCTATCTAAGTGGCATCGCGCTGATTTCGACCGTGGCTTTTTCCAATTGGGGCGCCGACAACCGCACCGAGTTTTTCCTGCCTACCTACGTGACCAGTGCGTGGTACCACCACCTGCTGCCGTCCGACCTGCAGAGTCTTACGATTGAACAGGTCGCCCAAAAAGCGCGCGAATTCGCGCATGGCGAATACGCGCAGGCGCTCGAGAAAGGCGATCAGATGTCGCCGGAAGAGCACAAGAAAGTAGTCGACGACATCGCCCACTACACCGGTCTTTCCACGAAGTTCATCGAAGAAGCGAATCTCCGCATCAGCCCGCAGCGCTGGTTCAAGGAACTGGAGCGCGACAAGCGGCGTACGGTCGGACGCCTAGACTCGCGTTTCGAAGGCATGGATGTGGACGCCGCTGGCGAGCGCGTCGAGTATGACTCCAGTGAGGCTTCCTACGAAGGTGCGTTCGTCGCCACCTTCCATGATTACGTCCGCCGCGAACTCAAATGGGACAGCGACGCCTACTATACCGTCAGCGCCAACGTGCGTCCGTGGGATCAGACCGGCAACACCGAAGTCGCGGAAGTCCTGCGCGCGGCCATGACCCAGCAGACTTTCCTAAAAGTGCTGGTCGTCTGCGGCTATTACGATTTGGCCACGCCCTTCAACGGTATCGAAAACACCGTCGCGCACATGAATCTGGAGCCCTCGGTGCGCAAAAACATCAGCTTCAGCTACTACGAAGCCGGCCACATGATGTACATCGACGAGAAGGAACACCACAAGCTGCACAAGGACATCGACGACTTCATCAACGCCGGCTATACGCATTAGGCGACACAACTGCCGCTACAGTCCGGCCGGTGCCCGCCTCTGTGCTACTATATACGTGTTATATAGGAGGCGGCCGTGGCCACCGCGCTCATTCATTTTGACGATCAGCAAAAACGGCGCTTGACGGACCGCGCGCGGCTCCGCGGCAAGTCGTTTTCTCAGGAAGTTCGCGACGCCGTCGATTTGTACCTTTCTGTTCCCATCGAAACCGAAGCCGAGCTTGCTCTGCTGGCGAAGCAGGCTAACCTTGCGGCCGGACGGATCATCAAGCGCCTCGACAAGACCATCGCCAATGTCGATCGCACCTTGAAAGTGGCCAGGAACGGCAAGTGAGCTGGGCCAGCGAAGCAGTAGGCGCGATTCGCAAAATCGTACTGATCGAGGACCGCGTTGCCCAGTTGGCGGACCGCGTGGACCGCTTGGCGAGTTCGTACGCCGAACTCGACCGCCGTATGTTGAGAATCGAGGCCAAGTTCGAACTGATCGAGCGGATGGCGTCCTCCGCGCCGCGGCCTGCACGGGTTCGCAAGGCGCAACTTCTCCCTCCCGAAGAAAAGAAGTAGCTCCGTGCTCGCTTTCACGGTCACGAACCGCCGGCTGAAACCCACGGAAAAGCCGAAACCCAAGCTAAGGACCGGCTGGGCGCTCATTCGCGTGCGCCTCGCTGGCATTTGCAATACCGATGTGGAAATTCTGCGCGGCTACCACGCGTTTCACGGCGTGGCCGGGCATGAATTTGTCGGCGAAGTTGCCGAAGTGCGCGGCGTTTCCGCCTCGACAGCGAAGAGGTGGATCGGGCGGCGCATTTGCGGTGAGATCAATGTTTCGTGTTCAGCTTACGGCTACAAGCCGCTTTGTGACTTCTGCAAGCGTGGCCTCAAAACACACTGCGCACGCCGAACCGTCCTGGGCATCGTGAATCACGACGGCGCTTTCGCCGAGTACCTCACTCTGCCCCTCGAAAACCTGCACGTTGTTCCCGATTTCGTCAGCGATGAACAAGCCGTTTTTGTCGAGCCGCTGGCCGCGGCCTGCGAAATTCTTGAACAACTTCGCATTCGGGATTTTTGCGGGGCGGCGGTGCTCGGCGACGGGAAGCTCGCCCAATTGATCGCGCGGGTTCTGCGGACCGCGCTGCCCCGCGTCGTGATGTATGGAAAGCACGCTCCGAAACTGGCCCTCGCGCGCCGCGCCGGAATTGACACCAAGAAAGTCCGCGGCGATGAATCCGATCTGCGCCACGTGAAAGAAAGCTACCGTCTTCTCGTCGAAGCCACGGGCTCACCTTCCGGCTTAGCCCTGGCGCAGCATATGACCGAACCACGCGGCACCATCGTCCTCAAGTCCAGTTTTCATGGCGCGGCGCCCATCGAAACTTGGCCCATCGTTGTCAAAGAGTTGACTGTCCTTGGCTCGCGCTGTGGTCCTTTCGCCAA
>Ga0335073_10000680_pt1 | contig 44255 bp, 38 predicted proteins | sample Lox_Sample_22_FD_207093 | JGI IMG/M metagenome (GOLD analysis project Ga0335073, IMG submission 207093) | Soil microbial communities from Loxahatchee National Wildlife Refuge, Florida, United States - Lox_Sample_2.2 | ecosystem: Environmental > Terrestrial > Soil > Wetlands | place: USA...
TTCGGGAATGGCTCGGGGACATGCGCCGCGATGGCACACTGACCCGGCTGGCCCCGCAGCCAGAGATCCTCAGGCAGGCGGTCTGCGGGCTGGAGTACCTGGCAGGGCGGCCCACCGGCGCCGCAGCGCCCATCGCGCTGCCCGCCCTCGCCGCCCGAATCACCGGGGACACTAAGGCACTCAACCACGGGACGGCGCTCGCCACTGTCGTCCTGCGAGCCCTGGCCCTCCAGGCGGGCACAGCGCGTCCGGCATCCGCTGTCGAGCGGCGGGAGCTGTGGGATCGGGCCGGAGTGGTCGTCGATGACCTGGCCAGCCGCGTGCTTGTCCTGAACATGACCGCAGATGGTGAGGGTCTAGGCGCCTGGCTGACCAGCGCTGCGCAATACGGCACGCCGTTTCAGGTGACCCTGCATCAGCTTACTGCCCACCCGATCCGGGTTTCCTGCCCGCGAATTTACGCCTGCGAGAACCCGGCCATCCTGCGGCGAGCGTGCGCCGAGCTTGGCCCGGCCTGCCCGCCACTCGTATGCACCGAAGGGCGGCCGTCTATCGCCTTCCACCGGCTGGTGAGTCTCGCGGTAGGGAGCGGCGCTGAACTCTGGTACCACGGTGACTTCGACTGGCCTGGGGCCGCCATCGCGGCGGATGTCATGGCTCGATACGCGGGGCGGCCCTGGCGGATGGGCGCGTGTGACTACCGGCTGGCTGGCGGGTCGGGAGTGTCGCTGGCAGGCGATCCGGCGGAAACGCCCTGGGATGCGGAACTGCGCGAGGCGATGTGCAGCGAGGGTCATGCGGTCTATGAGGAGATGGTGGGCGACCAGCTTCTTGACGATCTCACTCGGTACCGGGTCTGACGCCCAAATTCGCTCGGCCCATTCCCGCAGACCTTCCACGGAGCGCCATGACCTGAATTCTGCTCGGCCTGCAGTGGCCACGAAATAGGCGTATCGCCGCCACGCTGCGACGCCCTTCAGCGCTACCTGGTGCCCGCTCATCATGGTGAGTGCTCGCCCACGAGGACCTCGGGGCGGTACCCCTCAAGCGACAACTGAGGCGCGAGGTAGTGCTCCGGCCAAGCTCACTGCTGTCGCAGCTGCCCGTCAGCCAGAGGCGCACAGCGTGAGGCGGATGGCCTCCAAGGCCGTAGCAGCCTCAAGCAGTTCAGCGCCGCATCTTGACCAGCCATGCTGAGGGTTTCTTGTCACGTGGCTGAGCTGGCGCCCGGCAGGCGCCGCCCGCCGGGCGTATCAGAACGCGCTGAACAAACGGAGTGCCAGCGAAGGCCACCAGCGGCTGGTTTGCCAGCCCAGGCCAGCGCCGCCGCCAGCTGTGCCTGCACAGGTCTCCTGGCCTCCCGGAACATCTTCCCGGATGGGGGAAGCACTCCTGCGTTAGCGAAATGCCTGGTAGTCAGCTTGGCCTTCAGGCCGGTTTGCCACTCAAGTGCCACTCGCCGGGGACGAGGTGCCCAGTCCTATAATCGAAAAATCTCCATGACCTCGAGCCGCCTTACGGAATCGAACCGTAGACCTTCTCCTTACCATGAACCCCCGCCAAGTTCCCTCGCTGTAGGAAGACCGCGCTGACCTCGAAAACACGAGCCCACGCGAGCACTCACAAGCCCGAGATAGGCCCTCACGAGCACGGTTTGCCACTCAATCTGCCACTCACTTTGATCTTGGAAAGGGGACAGCAGGGGCGACGACTTACGGGATGGTGACGCCTCCTTCGAGGCCGCGCGCAGGGCCCACTCACGGGTGCATCAGCGCCGCGGTGCCGCCCTGCGGCCAGTGGGCGTCGTATTGTCCCGCACCGAAAGCTGCCCAAGCGCCCGTGCGCTGACATGCGCTACCCATCGGCAAGAGTCCGGGTAGAGACAAAAGAGATAAATATGTAAGCTAATTATCAGGCGAGGAGCTCAACATGCAACGGGGGTGCCGGATCGTGGAGGACATCACCGTGGGGCTGAGGGCGCCCTACGACGCGCCCGGCGGCGCCGCAGGCCTGAAGCGATTCGTGGCGCGGGTCGAGGCGACCAGCATCGACCGCGTGTGCGTCGGCGACCATGTCGCGTTCAAGAACGGCCGCGGCTTTGACGGGCTGCTGAACGCCACGGCGCTGGCCGCGCTGTCGGAGCGGATCACCGTACAGACTGCGGTATACCTGCTGCCGTTGCGGCACCCGGTGCCGGTAGCACGTCAGGTGGTCTCGCTGGCCGCGCTCGCGCCAGGGCGGGTGAGCTTCGGTGTCGGAATCGGGGGCGAAGATCCCGCCGAGCTGCGCGCCTGCGGCATCAACCCGGCGACCCGGGGACACCGCATGGATGAGGCGCTCACCGTGCTGCGACCGCTGCTGTCCGGCGCGAAGGTCAGCATGGCAGGCGATTTCTTCCGCCTGGACCAGGTCTGCATCCATCCGGCACCGACGCCTCCGGTGCCAATCGTGATCGGCGGTCGGTCGGACGCGGCTTTGCGGCGGGTCGCCCGGCATGGCGAAGGCTGGCTGGGCTTGTGGATCTCCGCGAAGCGCTACGCGGACGCGACCACGCGGATCAGCCAGTATGCCCGCGTCGCAGGCCGTGCCACCACCCGCTGGCAGCACGGGATGCACGTCTGGTGCGCCTTCGGCGACTCGGCCGAAGCAGCCAGGTCCCGGCTCGCCCCGGCTATGGAGGAGTTCTACCAGACCCCGTTCGGCAAGTTCGAACGATACTGCCCGTGCGGGACCGCACAAGAAATCGCGGCCAACTTGCAACCGTTTGTGGACGCGGGCTGCCGATCGTTCAACCTGATACCGCTGGCCGACGACGAAGACCAGGCGATTGAGGGAGCCGAGGCGGTCCGCACCATACTGCGACAAAGAGCGCAGCGGACGTAGGCGGCGCGAAAGGGTCCGCTCGCGTTTCTGCAGGCGGGCTGTTTCAGGCCGGCGGTCCCGGTGCGAACGGCATACCGGGCGGGTTGACGAGCTCGGCAGGCACCCGTGGCTTGCGCCCAGGAGGGTAGTGACGGCCGTCGAAGAACCAGTCGTAGCCCTCAAGATCATCAGTATCCTGGCCAAGGATCCGCCCGGTCCGGCCGAACTCGTCGAGGACCGCGTCGAGGCCGTAGGCCTGCACCGGGCACACCTTCATGCACACCGCACATCCCGCAGCCTGGGCGACGATCGGGAAGCACCGCTTCGTGTTGAGCTTGATCTTCGTTACGCCGCGGTGCTCGCGCCGCGCGCTCGGGATTGCGCCGACCGGGCACCGGCGCACGCATGCCTGGCACCGGTCGCAGATCCCTTCGAGCCCGTAGTCGACCGGCGCGTCGAACTCCAGCGGCGCGTCGGTGTAGATCACCCCGAGGCGGCAGCGCGAGCCGGCCTGCGGCGTGAGCAACTGGCCGTTGAGCCCTAGCTGGCCTAGGCCCGCGGCGACCCCGTAGTGGATGAAGATCGACTCACCCTCCTGGTCATCGCCCTGAGCGCGGTACCCGGCGCGGTTCAGCCAGGCGCACAGTCCGGTCATCGCCTCCATCAGCTCGGCGTAGGTACTCAGCGCGGCCTGCTCGGAGGCCGAGGTAGGAAGCATCTGGGTAGTGGCGTAGTTCTGCTCCAGGATGCACACGATGACCCGGTCCTGCGGATGCTTCCCGGCGTACTCGGCGAAGGTATATTTCGGGTCGTACCTGGCCACCCCTACCGCGCTGATGCCGAGAGCGGCGGCCTGGCGCTTGAGCCGGGCCGTCAGCTCCGCTGCGGACGCGGCTGACATCTGCGGCGGCTGCCAGGGCTCTTGCCGGCGCGATAGCCGGACCGCGCGGCGGGCCTTCAGCAGGCGCGGCGCGACCGGAAGCCAGGCCCGCCACAAGCGAGGCGCCACCCAGGCCATCGTATCGGCGTAGAGGTGGAAGAAGCTGCGCAGCGGTGCAGCGTCGAAGGCGGCCTGCTCGGCCGGTTCGTTCCGGCGGATACCCGGCACCGTACGCAGCTCCGCCGGCACCCGGGCCGGGTTGAAGGGCGCCCAGGCACCGCGCGGCGCCAGGTACGGCCGACGGAACACCGCGGGCAGCGACGGGAACTCCCGCAGCCGCTTCAGCACCGGCGGGGACATGCCGCGGCCGAGCAAGGGAGTCAGGGCCTGCTCCAGTACGTGCGAATATCGCAGCAGCTGCCGGCGGGCGAACCCACGCCGCCGGACCCGGGCGCGCCGCACCGCCGCAGAGGCTGGTTGGCGTCCGGCACGCATCACGTTGGGCTTCCTTCTCTGCGGTTACTACCCTTATAGTTCAATTGTAAAGCTATTTCAACCCATTCGAAGTGACTGTGAGACCGGCGGGCAGGATTCAGATTCGGGCTCGTGGCCCGGCTGGCGGGCGCTGCCGTCCTATCCGTATGGCGGCCGACCGCCCGCCGGCGCTGCCACGGCGCTGGCCACGGCTCCCGTTATACTGAAGCACCTCCAACCCGACCAGGAGGTCCCCCTGCGTGCGGCCGAGTAACGAGCAGACCGTCGCGCCACGCAGCGGCGCGAGCGTCAGATCGCTGGCAGGCGCGGGGGGCGGTGCCCGGCTGGGGCGGGCTGACGGGCGTCCAGGCGATCGCCGTACCCGGCGCAGCACCGAGGAGGTCCGCCGGATCATCCTCGCCGCAGCGCAGGACATGTTCGCCGAGGGCGGGTACGCGGGTACGTCCACCCGCGCAATCGCCCGGCAGTGCGAAGTCGCCGAGCACCTCATCTTCCGCCACTTCGGAAGCAAGGCCGGCCTGTTCGACGCGGCGATCAGGGTGCCATTCGAGGAATTCCTGGCCGGGTTCTCCATGGCCTGGGAGCAGGGCTCGCACACGGCAGAGGACGTAGATCAGCGCTCCGGGCTGTACCTGACCGGCCTGTATGAGCACCTGCTCGCCAATCGCAAGCTGCTGCTCGCGCTGATCCGCGCGGCACAGGAGGACGGCGCGGAGGTATCCGCGCTGATGAGCGGGGCATCCTCACCGCTGCGCCGGTACTTTGACCGCGTCGAGTACCTGGCGGGCACGTCCATGAGCCAGGTCGGCTGGTCGGGCGTGGATGTACCGGTGGTGGTCCGGGCGACGTTCGCCATGGTCCTGGGTATGGCGATGGCCGACGAATGGCTCTTCCCGCCGGATGAGGAGCACCCCCGCCAGGAGCGGATAGTGGCCGAGATGCACCAGTTCATGGTGCACGGCCTGGCCCACCGCAACCCGCCGCCACCAGGCTGGCGCTCTTGACACGGCCGTGCGATACGGCCACCATTCAGTTAAACTAGTATTTTTCGCTAACTATTTATGCCAGCATCCTGGCCGTCGGCCGGGCAAGTCGGCCGTATCAAGCGAAACCGGCCAGGCAGGGGAAGACGTGCAGATCCTGCTGAAATACGACCTGCGAGTCCCAGATGGCTCGCCGGAGAGGTTCTATGCCGAGTGCCTCGACCAGTGCCGGTGGGCGGACGAGCGGGGCTTCTCAGGGGTGCGCTTCCATGAGCACCATCGCAGCGACGACGGTTATCTCCCCTCCCCCGTGGTCATGGCGTCAGCCGTGGCGGGCCGGACCAGCACGCTCGCGCTGCGCTGCTCGGTCATCGTGCTCCCGCTGCACGATCCGGTCCGTCTGGCAGAGGACCTGGCCGTGCTCGACCTGGCCAGCGGGGGGCGGCTGGAACTGGTGGTGGCGGCCGGCTACGTGGCGAGCGAGTTCGAGATGTTTGGCCAGGAGATCGTCCGCCGTACCGAGCTGCTCCAGGAAGGGATCCAGGCCCTCCGGCTGTCCTGGACAGGCGAGCCGTACACCTTCCGCGGCCGGCCGGTGAAGGTGCGCCCGCGGCCCGGCCGCCAGATACCGATCGCCATGGGCGGCTCGTCCGCCCGGGCGGCCAGGCAGGCGGCCCGGATCGCGGATGGCTTCGAGCCTGCGCCACGGAAGTATCTCCAGACCTACCTGGCAGAATGCGAGAGGCTCGGCCGGTCGCCCGGCTGGTACCCCGGGCCGGGGCATGAACTGCGCCTGCTGCATGTCGCCGAGGATCCGGACGCCGCATGGGAGCGGATGAAACGGCACGCCCGGCACGAGAACGACTCCTACCTCGCCCTGACCAGGCCAGCCGGTACCCAGGTCGGCTACGCGGCGGTCACCGACGCCGATCAGCTGCGCGGCTCCTACCTGGTTGTGACCCCGGACGAATGCTTGCGGCTGGTCCGCGAACTCGGCCCGGACGCCGAGATCCAGCTGCACCCGCTGATGGGCGGCATGGACCCGGAACTCGGCTGGGAATCGCTGCAGCTGTTCGAAGCCAAGGTCATGCCCCAACTCGCCGCGGAAGGATTCCTGTGATGACCGTCGCCGGCCAGGCCGATGCAATCGAAGCCATCAGGCAGCTCAAGGCGCAGTACTTCCGCCTGATGGACACCAAGCAGTGGGACGCCTACCGGCAGGTGTTCACCGAGGACATGGTCTTCTACTTCGAATCCGAGGACGCACCGACCGCGACATCCGGCGATGAATTCGTGGCTTTCGTCCGCAGCCGGCTGGCGACCGCGCAGACGGTGCACCACGGTCACATGCCGGAGATCGAGCTGACCTCAGCCAATTCGGCCCGGGGAGTATGGGCCATGTTCGACTGGGTCGACGACCCGGACCAGCACCGCGCCTTCCAGGGCTTCGGGCATTATCACGAGGAGTACCGGCGGGGCGAGGACGGCCGGTGGCGCATCTCGCGGCTGCGGCTGAGTCGCCTGCGCGTCGATGCGGTCGCGCCCAGCTCCGGAACGCTGTCCCGGTCGACGCCCGAGCCGAGGTGAGCGGCCAGCCCGTCCCGGGCCGCGTCGCCCTGGTGACCGGCGGGACGCGGGGTATCGGGGCCGCCGTCACCCGCGAGCTGGCCGCCGACGGAATCCGCGTCGCCGCGGCGTACGCCCGCGACGATGACCGGGCTGCGCAGCTGATCACGGAGCTGGGCGCCGCGGGCGCCGTGCCGGTCTCGGCGTACCGATGCGACATCTCCGACCAGGCGGCCTGCCGCGACCTGGTAAAGCGGGTGGTCAGCGAGCATGGCAGCCTTGACTACCTGGTCAACAACGCCGGCCTGCTGGAGGAGCGGCGGGTAGAGCGGACCGAGCCCGCCGACTGGCACCGCGCGCTCGAGGTGAACCTGTCCGGGCCGTTCTACCTGGCCCAGGCCGCGTGGGAGCACATGGTGGCGCGGGGGTTCGGCCGAGTCGTTAATGTCAGTTCGGTCACCGCGTTCATGGGCAATCCGCGGGAAACCGCCTACGGCGCGGCCAAGGCGGGCCTTCTCGGCCTGACCCGCTCGCTGGCGCTGGCCGGCGCCCGGCGGGGTATCACCGTCAACTGCGTGGTCCCGGGTGTCTTCGCCACGGACATGACGGCGTCCATGAGCGAGCGGGACCGGGAGGCGATCCTCGGGATGATCCCGCTGGGCCGGCACGGCCGCCCTGACGAGCTCGCGCACGCAATCCGGTTCCTGCTGGACGACCGGTCCGGCTATATCACCGGCGCCGTGCTCGTGGTGGACGGCGGTCTGAGCATGGGCACCTAGGCCGGGTGCCGGCCGGCGTTAGCGATCCCGCTGGCCGGCCAGGCTCGCGGCCACATCGCGCCATCGCCGCCGGTCCTCGGCTGATCGCAGCACGGCACCGTACGGCGCGACCCGGTCGACCAGCCCGCCGTACCGACGGCTCAGCTCTGCCGCCAGGTCATCCCAGGCCGCGGTGACGCTGAACGCGTCAACCATCTCCGCCGTCACCAGCGACGGCATCGCCGCGGTGTCACCGCGGGCCATCAGGTGATGAAGCTCGCCGCACACATCGCCCCAGCCGTGCGTGTCGAAGACCGGACGGTACGTGCGGGTCGACCCGTAGAACGCGATCTGCCGGGCGATGGCGGCCCGCTGCCGCCGGAGTTCCTCCTCAGCGTCGCCGACGGCGACGAAGACCGGGCAGCAGAGCGTGATCTGGTCTCGGTTCCGGGCGGCCGCGGCGGCTCCGGCCGTGACGGCCGGCAGCACGGTGGCCCGGAGGAACTCCGCAGAGTGCAGAGGATGGAGGAACACGCCGTCGCAGCACTCTCCCGCCATCCGCAGCATGGCCGGGCCTACGGCGGCGACCCACACCGGGACGTCGGGGTGGCCGATCGGGCCGGGGTTGAAGAAGTCGGTCAGCAGCGAGAAGTCGTAGAAGTCACCGGCAAAGCGCAGGCTGGAGCCGTTCTGGAAGGCGGCGAAGATGGCGCGCACCGCACGCACGTATTCACGCAGCCGGGGCACCGGCCGGTCGAAGGCGGTGGAGAACCTGCGCTCGATATGCGCCTTGACCTGGCTGCCCAGGCCCAGCACGAACCGTCCGCCGCTGGCCTCGGCGAGATCCCAGGCCAGCTGGGCGGTGACCATCGGGCTGCGCGGGAAGGCCACCGCGATCCCCGACCCGGCCCGGATCCGCTCGGCGGCGGCGAGGCTGACGCCGCAGGTCAGGAACGGATTGTGCCTGGTCTCGGTGACCCACATGGCGGCGAAGCCCGCCTCCTGCACGGAGCGCGCGGCCGTGGCCGCCTCCGACAGCCGCACGCCGTCGGGAAAGTAGCAATCAAGCTCCATGCCCAGACCTCCGTCATGTGACCTGGCCCGCCAGGCCAGATGCCGCTAGACTCGCTTAATAGTTGTACTGTTTTCATATCACTCCGGGAGCGCAGATGGCAGATGATCTGGTGCTGTGTGCCGTCGAGGAGGGGGTCGCGCTGCTGACCCTCAACCGGCCCGAACGGAAGAACGCCTGGACCATCGCCATGGAGGAGCGGTATTTCGACCTGCTCCGGACGTGCGAGCGCGACCCCGATGTGCGGGTCATCGTGGTGACCGGGGCCGGCACCGCGTTCTGCCCGGGCCTGGACGCCCAGGACCTGGAAGACATCGCGGCCGGGAGCAGCCGGCCCCCGTCCAGGGACCGCCGCCCGGCGACCTACCCGACGACCATCGCCAAGCCGATCATCGCGGCGCTGAACGGCGCGTGCGCGGGCATAGGCCTGATCCAGGCCCTGGTCTGCGACGTCCGCTTCGCCGCGGCGGGCGTCAAGATCACGACGGCCTTCGCCCGCCGCGGGATCATGGCCGAGCACGGCATTGCGTGGCTGCTGCCTCGCATCGTGGGCACCGGCCGGGCCATGGACCTGCTGCTGTCCGGCCGGATCCTGCTGGCGGAGGAGGCGCTGGCTCTGGGCCTGGTGAACCGGGTCGTCCCCGCCGAGGACCTGCTCGCTCAGACCCTGGACTATGCGCGGGACGTCGCCGCCAACTGCTCGCCGATCGCTACGGCCAGCATGAAGGCCCAGGTCTACGCCGCCGCCGAATCGTCGCTCGAGGCGGCCAGGCTCCAGGCGCTGGGACTGTGGGCGGACCGGCACAAGGGCCATCCGGACTTCGGCGAGGGGATACGCAGTTTCGTCGAGAAGCGCCCGCCCAAGTTCGAGGCCTTCGCCCGGGGGTAGGGGCGACCCGCCACCCCCGGCGCAATCCTTTACATAGGTTCGATCATCTGACACCTCGCTGTCATCCCGCTCTCCGACCCTGGTGTGATGACAGCGACTACGAAGATGCGCGTTCCCAAGATCGCGGAACTCATCGCCGGTCAGATCCGCGACCAGATCGGTTCCCGGCGGCTCCGCGAGGGTGATCGCCTCCCCCCCGAGCCGGTGTTGATGTCGACCTTCGGGGCCTCGCGTCCCTCGGTCCGCGAGGCGCTGCGGATCCTGGAATCGGACGGGTTGATCACCGTTCGCCGCGGCGTCGCCGGCGGCGCCCTGGTGGCCCGGCCCGATCACCGTCAGGTCGCCGACCGGCTGCGTGACGCCATCCGGCTGTGGGACATCGACCCGGGTGAGGCGACGGCACTGGCCGACGGGGCCGAGCTGGCCGCCGTGCGCCGGCTGGCCGAGGAGGTCGGCCAGGCCGGGATCGAGCCGTGGCCGGGCGTCGCGGTCTCCGATCCGACGTTCCACGGTCACCTGGTCAGCTGCTCCGGGGTGAGCCTGGCCCATGCTCTGATCATCGCGCTCGACGAGCTGCTCACGCCCTGGTGCACGGATTCCCGCGCGCACGCCCGGGCCTTGCGGGCCATCCGCCACGGCGATGCGCATGCGGCCGTGGAGATCTGGCGGTCACATCAGGCTGAGGCCGCGCGCTCGGCCGGGAACGCAGTAGCCGCGGGCGGCTGACCGGATATATAGTTTAATTGTTTATCAGTATAGGGAGCCATCGATGACGCTGACGCAGCAGGCTCTGGAAGCCAGGCAAGAGTGGTTCCGCGAGCACTGGAAGAGCCACATCGCCTTCAACCGGCTGATCGGAATCGAGATCCTCGACTGGGAGCCCGGCCTGGTCCGCGCCCGGGTGCCCTTCGCCGACCGGTTGTCCGCCCACAACGGCCTCTTCCATGGCGGAGTCGTCGCTACGCTCATCGACACGACGGGCACCGGCGCGGTCATCTCGGGCCACGACTTCAACCACGGCAGCCGACTCACGACCGTCTCAATGAACGTAAGTTACATGTCGGCGGCCCCGGGCTCGGACCTGCTCGCCGAGGGGATCTGCACCCGCCGCGGGCGGAGCCTGAGCTTCGCCCGGGTCACCGTCACCAGCACTGGCGGGAAGCTCCTGGCAGAGGGAATGCTCACGGTGAGCGTCTCGGGTGAACGGACGGGACTCGACCGAGCCACGAACGGTGACTCCCGCCAGCCGCAAGCGGTTTCGCCGACGAGCTAGCGCCAGCCACCCGCTTAGTAGTTAAATGATTAAACATTACTAACCAAGCGTGCGCGGGAGGAACGGCGTGCCCGCGACACGGCGGACAACGGAGCGATCATGGCACGTGGGATCCTGCTAGTCCTGAGCGAGCCCGTCAGCGAAGCCGACGACGCCGCGTACAACGACTGGTACGACAACATCCACCTGCCTGAGGTGCTCGCCCTCACGGGCTTTACCTCGGCCCGGCGCTTCCGGATGAGCGAGGTGCAACTGGAGAGCCAGGGCGGCCTTGAATCGGTGCGCAGCCGGTTCCCTAACCGGTACGTGGCCACCTACGAGGTGGAGGGGCCGGATCTGGCCGTCGCGGCGAAGGCGCTGACCGAGGCCTCCGCGGGGCTCGCCACGAGCCCCGCCATGGCCTATGACCGCACGATCGCGGTGCTGTTCGAGGAGATCAGCAGCCGATGAGCGGCGAGCCCGCCGGGTTGCTGGCCGAAGCCGCGGCCGCAGGGGCTAGGGTCCCCGGCCGCGGCGTCAGCCGAAGTCGTCGCCGCGGATCAGACGCACCGGGTTGTACTCCATAACCACATCGCCGCGCTGACTCCGGACCAGGTTCCTCGCCGTCACCACACCCCGGCCGGGCCGCCGAGACGCTCGCGATCCGGTGACCTCGACCTCGACGTGGATCGTGTCGCCGACGTAGACCGGCTTGCGGATGTCCAGGTCGGAGTGCATGAATGCCAGCCCGGTGCCGTGCAGCACGTTGGTCTGCTGGACCAGCCCCTCGGCCACGATGAAGGTCAGCCCGCCCGGTACGAGGCGGCCGGTGTAGCCGCCCTCAGCCGCATGGTCGGCCTCCAGGAACAGCGGCTCGGTGTACAGGGACAGCCCGAGGAAGTTGACGAGGTCGGTCTCGGTCATCGTGCGGCCTGGCGTGCGGAACGCCAGGCCGACGGGCATCTCCTGCCAGGTACGCCCCGTGGTCAGCAGCGGCGGCTGCGTCGTCTCGGTCATGTGAACTCCTCTCAGTCGGCTGGCTCCGGCCGCACGCGGCCGCGGGGCCATGGTTTTGGTTACCGAATTCAGGCATCTTTAGCGGAACGATCAGCCGATGACCTGCCGCGACCGGAGCACTTGCATCTCGGCCGGGCTGACCCCGTAGTCCCGCAATACCGGCACGGTGTCGGCACCCGGCGCCGGCGGGGGAGCGCCTATCCGGGCGGACGACGCCGCGAACCGGGGGGCCGGGGCCGGCTGGACCACGCCGTCGACCTGGACGAAGGTCGAGCGGGCGACGTTGTGCGGATGGTGCGGCGCCTCCTCCATGCTCAGCACCGGTGTCACGCAGGCATCGGTGTCCTCGAAGAAAGCGGCCCATTCGTCCCGGGTACGGGTCCGGAAGATCTCCGCGAACCGCCGCTTGGTCTCGGGCCAGCGGCTCCGGTCGTTCTGCGTCGCCTCATCCTCGGGCTCGAGGCCGAGCTTGCCGATCAGCGTGGCGTAGAACCTCGGCTCGATGGCGCCCACCGCCACATGCCTGCCGTCTGCCGTCTCGTAGACCTCGTAATACGGCGCGCCGGTGTCCGCGAAGTTCGTACCCGGCGTCGCTGACCAGCGCCCCTGGGCCACCAAGCCGTAGACCATCGCGGTCAGCAGCGCCGAGCCGTCGGTGATCGCCGCGTCCACGACCTGGCCGCGCCCGCCACGTGCGACGGCGAGCAACCCGCAGACCATGCCGTACGCCAGCATCAGCCCGCCGCCGCCCATGTCGCCGACGAAGTTCACCGGCGGCAGCGGGCACTCGCCCTGCCTGGCCACCTGGTGGAGCGCACCGGACAGGGCGATGTAGTTGATGTCGTGCCCGGCGGTCGCCGCCAGCGGACCATCCTGACCCCACCCGGTCATCCGCCCGTAGACCAGCAGCGGGTTGCGCGCCAGGCAGGCGTCCGGCCCGAGGCCTAGGCGCTCCATCACCCCGGGCCGATATCCCTCGATGAGGGCGTCCGCCTGCGCGACCATTCCCAGTAGCAATTCGGCGGCCCCCGTCGCCTTCAGGTCAACCCCGAGCGAGCGCCTGCCCCGGTGGAGCACATACCGGGTTGGATCGGTGCCGCGTACTCTGCGCTCAGTGTCCGGCAGGCTGCCCGAACTCGACCACCGGTCGACCCGGACGACATCGGCGCCGAGGTCCGCCAGCAGCATTGCCGCGAAAGGCCCGGGCCCCATCCCGGCCATCTCGATAACCCGAACACCGTCGAGCGGTCCCACGGCTGCCTCCGCCCCTTACAGGCTGCAACTTAAATCTCCTAATAATATAACTATAAATAAGACTATGCCGTTCTCGTCGTGGCCCGGCCGTCGACGCGCGGGCGTCAGCGCGGGCGGCTACGTGGCGCTGGCGGAAGGCTCGTGGGTCACCGTCTCGTCGTGGCTGACGTCGGCGATGGCGTTGCCGTCGCGGCGACGCCGCTGGGGCTTGCCGGCGCCCACCGACGCGTAGGCCGCGACGGCGAGGACGGTGAGCACCCCGGTCGCGACATTCACCCAGCCCAGCGAGATGTTCGCCAGCGGGGCGACGTTCTGTAGCAGGGCGAGAAACAGCGCGCCGAGGGCGGTGGCCACGAACGAGCCGCGGCCGCCGCGCAGCCCGGCTCCGCCGAGGAAGCAGGCGGCGAAGGACGGCAGGGCGTAGCCGGCGCCGACGCTGTTGTCGCCGATGCCGATCTGAGGGGCGAGGAAGAGCCCGGCGACGACCGCGAGCACGGAGCATACGACGAACCCGCCGACCTTGATCCGGCCGACCCGCAGCCCGACGCGACGGCTGGCCACTTCATTCAGGCCGGTGGACCGGACGGCTAGGCCCGGCGTGGTGCGATACAGGAGCAGGTCACCCGCGACCGCCGCCACCACCCCGATCAGGATCCCGACCGGGATGATGCCGAGCTGCTTGCCCACTGGATCGGTGAAGCCGTTCCCGATCAGCCCGCCGGGCTGGGGGCGGAGGATAATGGCGAGGCCGGACAGAATGCTCAGCATGGCGATCGTCGCGATCACCGAGTTGACCTTGAGTCCGCGTATCACTAGGCCGTTGGCCAGCCCGATCAGGACCCCGATCCCCAGCGCGGCGAAGATCCCTGGGAGCACGCCGATGAAGCTGCCCGAGCCAGCCAGCAGGGACACGAGCACCACTGCCAGGCTCATCGCGGAGCCGACGGATATGTCGAACCCGGCGGTGACCAGGACCGCCAGCTGGCCGAGCGCCACGAACAGGATAGGCACCGCCGCGATCAGCAGGCTCGACATGTTGCTGGACCCGAGGAAGGAACTGGATTTCACCGCGCCGTACGTGCCGACCAGGAGCATGAGCAGGACCAGCGCCGCCACCGGCATCAGCTGGGAGCGGAACCGCCCGATCAGGCTGGCCAAGTTCGCCCGCCAGCCTGTCGCATCGGCATGGCTGTCGGCGGCGGCCACGGCGGCCGCCGCGGCGGACTTCGCATTGACGAAGGCCTCGACAATGGCGTGGTCGGATACCGCGCCGCCGCCCAGCTCCTCCACTATCCGCCCACGTGAGATGACGTACACACGGTCGCAGAGTCCGGCGAGTTCGGCCGAGTCGGAGGAGTTCACCAGCACCGCCGTGCCCTGCTGAGCCTGGCCTCGGATGATCCGGTAGATATCCAGCCTGGTCCGGGCGTCGACGCCCTGGGTCGGCTCGTCCAGGACGAGGATGGGCGAGGGCTTGAGTACGGCCCGGGCGAGCACCGCCTTCTGCTGGTTCCCGCCGGACAGCTGGCTGATGGGCTGCTCGGGCGCCGCCGCCGTGATGCCGAGGGCGCGGGCTGCCCGGGTGAACTCGCGGCGTTCCCGGCGCGGGCTGATCCAGCCGGCCAGGCCGAGGCTGCTCCAGCGCACGACGCTGGCGTTCCGCATCACGCCGAGCGGGGGGAAGATCGCCTCCGTCGCCCGGTCACCGGTCAGGAACTGGATGCCGGCGCTCTCGGCGCGGCCCGGGGAGGTGATCTTGCGTTCGGTCCCGGCGATCTCCACCTCGCCGTGGGCGGGCAGCAGGCCGGCCAGCGCGCGGACGACCTCCCGCTGCCCGTTCATCTCCGCGCCGGCCAGCCCGACCACCTCACCCGGCTGGACGTGCAGATCGAGTGGCCCGAAGCGGTATCCGGCGTATCTTCTCGCCCTCAGGGCCGGCAGGCCGGCCTCGGCGTCCCTGGGTTTGGCCGGGAACGCCAGTTCGAGCGGGGCGCCGACCATGAGGGCAACGACCTCGCCGATCTGCCAGGCCCCGCGGTCCAGCGTGGCCTGCACCACGCCGTCACGCAGGATCGTCACCCGGTGCGCGAGCCGCGCGACCTCTTCCAGGCGGTGGCTGATGTAGACCACCGCGACGCCCTGCCCGGACGCCCGGGTCAACATATCCTGCAATCGTTCGGCGGTCGCGGCGTCCAGCGCGGCGGTCGGCTCGTCCAGCACCAGGACCTTCGGGTCGCTGGCCAGCGCACGGACCACCTCGAGAAGCTGCCGCGAACCCGGGCTGAGCTGGGCCACCCGGGCGTTCAGCGAGAACGGCAGGTCGAAGGGCCTGAGCCGGTGCTCGACCTGCTCGGCCGCGCCGACCCTGGCCCCGCCCAGCTTCCGCCAGGACAGCACGCAATTCTGCGCCACCGTCAGGTCCTGGACCAGGGCGGTGTCCTGGTAGGCCGTCACCAGGCCGAGGGCCATGGCCCGGTCTGGGCTCGCGTGCGCAAGGCGGGCGCCGCCGATGGCAACGATCCCGGCGTCCGGGCTGAGCACCCCGGCGGCCACCTTGATCAGCGTCGACTTCCCCGACCCGTTCTCCCCCACGATCGCGTGGATCTCGCCGGGTTCACAGGCGAACGAGACGTCGCTCAGGGCGCGCACCCCCGGGAACGTCTTGACGATCCCGGTCAGTTCTAGCGCGACAGTCACGGTCGTGATCCTCACTTCGGGTTGGGGCGCGCGGTCATCCGCTCGGGACGAGCACTCGTCCTATCCGAACAGCTTGGTCAGCGCCGCCGTCGGCAGGAACGGCATTATGGCCGTCGAGGCGGGCGCGCCGATTTGGGCGAAGCTCAGCGTCTGCTGGATCGGGATTGTGGCCCTCGGGAAGATGTCGTCGGCCTGGATGGGGGTGCCGTCGACGATCTTGTCAACGCCCGCGGTCACCGCGACCCGGTATTCCCAGGGCTGGAGGCTGGCCACGTAGATGTTGAACTGGTGCGCGGTGCCCTGCTCCTGCTTCCACAGCGCATAGGTGCCCTGCGAGACGCCGCCGGCCGAGTAGAAATCCGGAGGGGTTCTGCCGGCCGACAGGTAGGCCTTGATGATGTTGTCCGGCCCGGACTCATAGAACACGGCGGCGATGTTCTTGCCCGAGGCCAGCATGGCGTTCCCGGCCGACACCTCGCCCTGAGGGGTGTAGCTCGTGTAACCGGTGAAGCCGACCGTCCATCCGTGCGCGGCCAGCACCCGCTTGATGCAGGGCCAGCTCTCCGAGGAATAGGTTCCCCCCTGGGGGCCGGTGAGCAGCGCCGCCACCTTGCTGCCCGACGTCGTGCTGTTCACCGCTTTTTCGGCCGCGCCGGTCCACAGCGAGCAGATGTTGTTGTACACCCCGCTGGTGAAGTCCGTGCCCGGCTTGGCTCCGGGAACTCCCTGGGCTACCGCGAAGGTCAAAATGCCGGCCGCGGTGGCCTGCTTGAACAGCGGGAGGGCGGACGCCCCGTAGGAGTTGTTCACGATCAGGATCGATGGCTTCAGCGCAATGAAGGCACGGAAGTCGGTCAGGAACGTGCCCAGGTCGTAGTTCGCGTCGAGAATCTTCACGGACTTGATCTGCCGATAGGCCAGCGCCTGGGCCACCCCCTCGGCGTCGAAGAGGGTGAGGTATACGTTCGGGCCAGGATCGAGGATGCCGACGGTCAGACTGCCGTTGCCACCGGTGCTGCAGCCCATGTTCTTGACGCAGTTCACAACCAGCTTCTGCTGCGCGGCGGTCAGGTGCTGGGCGCCCGCGACGCGCAAGGTCTCCACCAGGTTGGCGGGCAAGGACGACGGGGTCACGTGGTCGTAGGTGGCCTTGAAGATCATCGAGGCCAGGGCCGAGGAACTGATCCCGGGGCCGGTGTAGGCCGTCTTCCGGCCGGATGTCGTGGAGGTGGACGAGGAGCTTGAGCTCGACCCGCAGGCCGCCAGGAGCATGCTCCCGGCGGCTATCGTGGCGACGGCGGCCAACCCGATCGGCCGCCGGAGCCGTGTCGGTCTAGGCGAGGGATGGCGCGGAAATAGGTTCATCTGCTTACCTCTTAGTCATCTGGCCGGCTTTTACTGACGGCGCGCGCAGACCAAGCAGGAAGGAACCGCCGGCCTCCGCCCGCCGTGACGAGCGCTACGGCTGCTATCAGGACCAGGCCTTGCGTCATCACCTGGACTCCGGCTGAATACGACTTCACGGCGAGGAACTCGTTCAGCAGGGTCAGGAAGAAGCAGGCCGCGAAAATGGACAGGACGCTCGACGGCCCGCCCGTGAGTGAGACACCGGCGAGGGCGACCGCGACGATTGTGACCAGCTGGTAGGGATCGCCCAGGCTCACGTCCGGCTGCCGGAGGAAACCCCCGAGGATGATGCCGGCTATTCCGTACAGGCCGCCCGCGACGGCGTAGCTGAAGACCTGGTACGAGATCACCGGCATGGCGAGGGCCCGGGCCGCCGCCGGATTGCACCCGACGGCTACGAGACCCCGGCCCCGGCGCGTTCCGTGCAGGGCGGCCGAGGTAGCGACCCCCAGCACGAGTGCGATGATCACGATGAGGCTTACCGGCCCCACCGTCTTGTGGGTCAGGGACTGGAGCGTGGCCGGCGTCTGGCCGGAGCTCGAGAAGTTAGTCCCGGCCCAGACCAGCACGGCGCCCGAGAGGATGCCGGCCATCGAAAGCGTCACGATTAGCGCGTTGATCCGCAGCACGGCGACTGCTACGCCGTTCGCCAGGCCGGCGGCCAGGCAGACGAGGAGCGCGACGCCCGCGACCGGCCACATCCGCGAGTCCAGGCCGTTGGTCGTCTTGACCATGATGACGGCCGCCAGCGTCATGATGGCGCCGGCCGAGACGTCGATCCCGCCCGTCGTCATCACCAGCAGCTCGCCCAGGGTCGCAACGATGAGGACGCCGGTGAGCGCGGTCACGATGCGCAGCGAGATCGTGTTCAGGGCGGCGGGGGCGAGTACGACGCACGCCAGCACCAGCAGGACCAGGGCGATCCATACGACCCGGTAGGCCGGAGGAAAGCGGAACCTGACTCCTGCGAACCTGGACCACGACACCCCGCCGCCGTCGGCCGGGGCGGCCGACGCGGTAGCCAGGATCCGCCGGTGATCCGGGGAAGGGCTGCTCTGCCTGGGTGTCATCTCGTCGCGTCCTCGATTGCTCACCTGTCGCGGGTCACAGCCCGTTGGCAGGATTAGAGCATACTTAGTTATACGGTTTAATTAGCTAACGTATTTATACTAAAGAGTTGAGAGTGGGGAAGCAAGGGCCAGGCCAGAGGAGTTTTCAAGCGCCTGGGCACGTGCGGCTTGGCGGCTGACCTGGATATGCTCCCGTCGCCGCCGGCCGCTCTGCTTGTCGCAAAGCCGGGCCGGCGCCTGCGACGGCCGGCGCCGGCAGGCTGACGTGCCCCTCACGAGAAGGCAGAGCCGCCGTCTACGGTCAGCGTGGCCGCTGTTGTCATCCGGGACAGATCCGAGGCTAGCCAGAGCACGGCGTTGGCGACGTCTTCGGGCTGCTGGAAGGTGTCCGGGAGAATGTTGAGCGCGTTGAACGTGTCCAGGCAATCCTCGAGCTTCGGCTCGTCGAGGTCCGGACGGAACATCCGGTACAGCGTGTCGTGCAGCAGCAGCTTGGTCGGGATGCTTCCCGGGTGGACCGTATTGACCCGGATTCCGTACTCGCCCGCGTCTTTGGCCAGCGTACGGGACAAGCCGACCAGACCGTGCTTGGCGGCCGAGTAGTTGGCAATATTCGCGATCCCGCGCAGCCCGGCCATGGAGCTGGTGATGATGACTGAACCGCCCGTACCCTGCGCGATCATCTGCGGGATGGTGGCCTTAACGGTGTGCCAGACGCCGGTGAGGTTGATGCCGACGGTCACGTCCCAGTCCTCTTCGGACAGTTCCCAGGCTTTCACCAGCTTTCCCATGACCCCGGCGTTGGCCACCACGACATCGAGCTTGCCCAGAGCGGCCACGCCCTCATCCACGGCGGCCTTGAGGGCGGCGAAGTCGCGCACATCTGCCTGCCTCGCCTCCACCCTCCGGTCGAACGACTCCACCAGCCGGACCGTCTCGGCCAGGTCAGCCTCGGTCGCACCCTCGTACGGGATGGTCTCGATCGGCCTGCAGACATCGATCGCGATGATGTCGGCCCCTTCTTCCGCCAGGCGGACGGCGTGAGCTCGCCCCTGCCCCCTGGCGGCCCCCGTGATCAGCGCGACTTTCCCTGCGACGAGTCCAGCCATGACGTCGACCTCCTGGTCAGCTCCCTAGCACGGGAGGTGCAGATATAAAGGTGGATTATCGGAAGCGGCCGAGGGAATCCGCGGGCATGGTCAGGTGTGAGCGCCGTCCAGGAAAACGGCCTTGGTCTCGGTGTACTCCATGACGCCCTCGGGGCCGTACTCGCGACCGTAGCCGGAGCACTTGAACCCGCCGAAGGGCACGTTGATGTCGACGTTCATCCCGTTGTTCACGTGGACGCTGCCGCAACGCATCCCCGCCGCGAGACGGCCCGCGGTGGCCGGATCGGACGAGTAGACGGCACCCGACAGCCCGTACGACGTCTCGTTGGCAATGCGCAGAGCTTCGTCCAGGTCCCGATACCGGATGATGGCCAGCACAGGGCCGAAGATCTCTTCCTGCGCCACTGTGGCCTGCGGGTCGACCCCGGTGAGGATGGTGGGCTCCACATAGAAGCCGCGCGTCAGGCCAGCAGGGACACCGCCGCCGACGGCGATCTTTGCGCCGTCCGCGACCGCGCCGCGGACGTACTCGAGCACCCGGTCGCGATGAGCGGCCGAGATCAGGGGACCTAGCTGGGTGCGATCGTCGGCCGGGTCACCGACCACAATCTCCTGGAAGGCCGCGCTGAGCGCTGAGGTAACCTCCGGCTCGCGCGCCTCGCTGACCAGCAGCCGGCTGATCGCAACGCACATTTCGCCGTTGATCGTCAGCAGCCCGGGGGGCATGGTCGCGACGAGCACGTCCAGGTCCGCGTCGTCGGCGACGATCGCCGCGGACTTGCCGCCCAACTCCAAGCTGACCCTGGTCAGGTTCGCTGCCGCCGCCGAGGCAATCCGGTGCCCCACCGCCGTGCTGCCGGTGAAGGCTACCTTGTCCACACCGGAGTGCCCCACGAGGCTGGCCGCGGTGACGGCATCTCCGGTGATGACATTGACCAAGCCGGGCGGCAGGGATGCCCGCTCCGCCGCCTCCGCAATGAAGCGTGCGTCGAGGCTTGTCTGCTCAGCGGGTTTGAGCACGACGGTGCAGCCGGCCAGCAGCGCCGGGGCGATCTTGTTCCCGGCCAGTGACTGCGGGCTGTTCCACGCGGCGATGGCGGCCACGACCCCCGCCGGCTCATGCCTGAGCTCGACCTGTGCTCCGCTCGCCCCGGAGCGGTGCTGGACGAAGGCGATCGAGCCCGCCAGGCTGGCGTTGTGCCGGAGCAGAGACGGCAGCTGGCTGGCCTCGAAGATGCAGTGGGACCGCGGGAAGCCGGTCTCGGCGAGGAGTAGGTCGGCGAGTTGCGGTCCGAACTTGTCGATCTCGTCCGCGAACCGCGACATGTACTCCGCGCGCTCGCTGACCGGCCGCGCAGACCAGGCCGGGAACGCCATCCTCGCCGCGGCGACGGCAGCATCGACATCCTTAGGGCTAGCCACCGCCGCCCTGCCTACGACTTCCTCGGTGGCGGGATTGAGGATCGCGAGCACATCCGGCGAGCTCGGCTCCTGCCAGCGGCCCTCGATGAACACCTCGGTCATCTCGGTCATAGGCCTTGCCCTTCAGGAGTTCTAAAAGACATCTAAGTTCAATTATCTACCACTTATGCAGCATAGGCAAGACCGGCCAGTCAGGTCCGTCGCCGAGCCGTCGGCCAGAGGCGGCACCATCGGCTCTGGGGCGGTTCGAGGCTGGTCCGCGGCACCGGATCCTGGCTGGCCACGCCCGCTCGGCGCGGGACACCATGCGCGGCCGCTGGCCAGACCGGCTTCAAGGCTACTTGCGGCATCAAGCTAACCTAGTTATATAATTTTTCTGATAGTCTCAACGATCGCTCACGGTCGGCGGCGGCCGCGAGCCCAGATCTGACCACCACAAGTGGTCCCCCAGCGGGAGGTCAGCCGTGGACTTCGGCCTATCGGACGAACAGCGGCTGCTGAAGGAGGTGGCTCGGGCATTCGTCGCGGATGTCTGCCCGCCTGAGCGCGCCAAGGAGTGGGACGAAGCCGATGCCGCCCCCGAGGAGCTGTTCAAGGCCCTGGCCGACATGGGATGGCTGGCTCTGCCGTTCCCCGGGAGGGATGGCGGCGGGGACGGCGGCGCGATCGAGCTCACCGTGCTGGCGGAGGAGCTGGGCCGTGCCAGCCTGGACGTCGCCATGTGCTACATCGGCGGCGTCGTAATTGGCCTGACCATCCACCGGTGGGGCAGCCAGCAGCAGCGGGACACCCTCCGCGAGAGGATGTTCACCGGTGAGCTCCGCTATGCCGTCGCGATGAGCGAGCCCGACAGCGGCTCCGACACCGCCTCGCTGCGCACCCGTGCCGTTCTGGACGGCGACCGGTTCATCGTCAACGGCCAGAAGATGTGGTGCACCGGCGCGGGCGTACCCGGCACCCACATTGCCACGTACGTACGCACCGGCGACAGCGAACCCAAGCACAAGGGCATCAGCCTGTTGCTCGTCGATCCCGCGGTGCCCGGAGTCCAGCTGAGGCGCACCCCCACCCTGGCCCGGCACGTACTGGGCACCTATGAGATCTACCTCACTGACGTCGCCGTGCCGGCCCGCGAGATCGTCGGCCGGCTGAACGACGGCTGGCAGGTCATGATGTCCAACCTCGAGCTCGAGCGCGCGCTGATGAGCGGCGCCTACGTCGGCGTGGCCCAAGCCACCCTCGATGAGATGCTCGCCTACTCCAAGCAGCGGACGCAGTTCGGCCGCCCCATCGGCACGTTCCAGGCCTTGGCCCACCGGATGGCCGCCCTGCAAACCGAGATCGACGCGGCCCGGATGCTGGCCTACCGAGCCGCCTGGCTCGTCTCCCATCGCCAGCCCGCCGCCCGCGAAGCCGCCATGGCCAAGCTCAAGGGCTCGGAAACCTATGTCGCCGCTGCCCGTCTCGGCATGCAGGTTCTGGCCGGGCACGGCTTCTCCACCGAAAGCGTCATGAGCTTCCGCTGGCGAGAATCCATCGTCGCCACCATCTCTGGCGGCACAAGCGAGATCCAGCTCAACGCCATTGCCCGCGCGATGGGCCTGCGCACTTACTGACCGGAAGACCAGACCGGTCGCGCCTTCCGCGCGCCGCTCGCCCCTGCTGCTGGTCCGTACCGAGCGCGAGGCCTCACCGGCGCCCCGCCTCACCGGGGCAGGCCGAGGGCCCGTTCGGCCAGGATGTTCAGCTGGATCTCGGTGGTCCCGCCGTAAATAGACTCGGCCAGCGCGGCCAGCGACGTCCGCTGCAGCTCGTCGAGACCGTAGCCCGGTTCCACCAGCTGCCCGGCGGCGCCGAGGGCATCGAAGGTCAGCGCGCCCAGACGCTGGTGGAACGAGGATGCGAACACCTTAGCGGCCGAGGGGAGGTGACCTGCCGGCTCATCGGCCATCGCGTGCTCCATCAGCCGCAAAGCCTGCCAGTGCGCCACCTTCGCGTGCGCCCACGCATCGGCGAGCTGCCGCCGCAGCACCGGCCCGACGGCCGGCCCTTCCCCCAGCGCCCGCGCCAGCCGCTCCACCTCGTAAACGAAGCGCATCTGCTGGGCCGCCAGGCTCGCGCCGCGCTCGGTGCCGAGCGCGCCCATCGTGACGCGCCAGCCATCGCCCGGCTCGCCGACCAGGAGGTCGGCGTCGGTTCGCGCCCCCTCCAGGAACGTCTGGCAGAACTCGCCGCTGCCGCACAGGTTCCGGATCGGCTGGATGGTCACGCCGTCCTGGGCCACCGGGACGAGCAGCATCGAGAGCCCTCTATGCCGCTCGCTGGCCGGGTCTGACCGGGCCAGGACGTAGAGCCAGTCGGCGCGGGCCCCGAGGCTCGTCCAGATCTTCTGCCCGTCCAGGATCCACTGGCCGCCGTCCAGCCGGGCCCGGGTCCGCACCGCGGCGATATCGGAACCGGCTCCCGGCTCGCTGAACCCCTGGGCCCAGGACTCCTCGACCGCCAGGATCCGGGGCAGGAAACGGCGCTTCTGCGCCTCGGAACCGAAGGCGAGCAGCATCGGGCCGAACAGTTCCAGACCATGTACCGAAGCCCGGTACGGCGGATTCAGCCGGGCGGCCTCGAGCGCGAAGATGATCTCCTGACGGACAGTGCCCCCACGTCCGCCGTATTCGGTCGGCCAGCTGATGCCGAGCCAGCCGCCGACCGCGAGCTCCCGCTCCCACGCGATGCGGACGTCCCACGCGTCGTCGTCGGCGGGACCCCCCATCCCGCGGCATCGCGCGAACTCACCCACCATGTGCTCGTTGAGCCAGGTGCGCGCTTCGTCCGCGAAGGACTCTTCCTCGCGGCTCAGGGCAAGCTTCATCGGCGTCCAGCTAAAGGAAGTCGTAGAGAACCAGTTCGTTCGTTACCACGAGCACCGAGCGCTCGTCGTCGACCCACGGTTGACCGAGGGGATGCGGGCCATCTCCCGAGAAGTATTCGGACAGCGCTGGACCCGACTCGAACCAGTACTCGTCGTAGGCGTCGAACTCCAGATGGCCACCGGGCCGGCCGCCAATTACCTCGTTTCTCGTGTACCGCGCCACCAGGCGGGAGCGGGGTCCGCGATCGACATCGTGTTCAAGCCATCGCGCCGTGAACTCGTCCCGGGTGAGATCACGGTGGCGCGCCAGGAAATGATTGGCCTTGACCGGACCGTGACCGTCCCGGCTGGCCCGTTCGTTCAAGAGCATCGCGATTTCATCTACATACGTCGAGAACGTTTCACGCTCATCCGCCCGCATCCGGTCACGGTCGGCGCGCGAGCCGGGGTTTGCGTCGGTGAACCAGACGATGCCGATGCCGTCGTACTCCTGCACCGCACGGCTCAATCCGGCCGGAACGGGCAGGCAATCGCACTGGGCGTAGCGTCCGATGGAGTCCCATCGGGCCAAGCCCATGGCGAGGGCACCGTGCTGTCGCCAGCGCCTAATGAACTGCTCCCGGCTCAGCGCCGGATTCCGCTGGGCGAGATAGGCCAGCTTCCCGTGTGCTTTCAACTCGTCTTTCCCTCAGACGCGCCGACCGGAGGTTGGCCGGTACCAGCTGATGGACGGGGTGACGCCGCCTTCGCGCCTCAGGCTAGCTTCGTCCGCATCAAACTCCTGGGTGCCCTCGCCGCGAGCTCAGCTCACGGGCTTCACCAGCCCGTCGACGGTGGGGCCGACCGGCACGTAGACGAAATCGGACGGGGCGAAGTTCGGGAAGTGCGCGTCGCCGCCGTAGAGCGTGCCCTGGCCGACGAAGTCCGGTACCTTCGACGAGCTGGTCAGCGTCTCGATCGCCGCCGCCACCTTCTGCGGGTTCACGGATCTCGCCTTTTTCGCCGCGGCGGCCCAGACCAGCAGGGGGTCATAAGGGTTCACGTAGAGCGCCATGCCCTGGGTCACCCGCGGAACATACTTCGACAGCGCGGCTGAGAACGTCTTGAACTGCGGTGTCTGAGTTGCGGGGCTGCCGTAGACCAGGAAGGTCTGAGCCTGGAGGTACACGTTTTTCCAGTCCTGGGGCGGTGCCTGCGCACCGACGTTGAACGAGGTTCCCGCGATATCGCTGTAGAACGGCACGTTCCATCCGAGCGTGGCGCGGGCGCGCAGCAGCACACCGTTCGAGGCACCGTCCATCACGAAGATCACCACCTGCGGCTTGGCCGCCATGAGCTGCTCAACCTCCGGGGTCGCGTCGACCGCGGTCAGGCTGACCTGCACGGCCGTATATGTCATGCCCGCTGCCTTGGCGTCAGCCTTCAGGTCAGAGCCGGTAGATACTGAGGCCTCGTCATCGGTCACGGCGATCCCGATCTTGGTATAGCCCTTGGACTTCATCTCCGCGATAAGTGCGCTGGCGGCCGACGAGCCAAGCGGCGTGCAGCTGAAGTGCAGTGGGTACTTTGCTGGATTGTCGAGTACCCCTGCGTTCCCGGGCGCCACGGTGAGGATTCCCGCCTTGGTCGTAATCGGGACGAGCGGAACGGTCTCCGTGCTGAGCAGGCCCGGTACCACGAGATTAGGCTTGGTGGGACCGGCTAGCTCGGACTCCAGCAGCGTCACAGCCGTGGTCGGGTTGCCGGCGTCGTCCTTCATGGTCAGGACGACCTTATGACCCAGCACGCCACCCGAGTTGTTGATCACGCTGACCGCGGCCTTCACCGCGTCGCCCGCGGCCTGGCCGTAGGCCGCATCCGGGCCGCTCAGAGCCTCGACGGCGAAGACGTTGTAGGTTCCTCCGGACGACGAGGACGAGGAGCCTGACGTGGCACCAGCCGACGATCCGCTCGAGCTGCATGCCGCCACCGACATCACGATCGCGGAGCAGACTCCGGCGATCACCGTCAACCTAACGCGCATCTCTCATCCTTACTCCCGCGCGGTTCAGCAGCGCGGCGATGCGGAGCTCGCTGGTACTGGCCGACACGGCCATGACATCGGCAGCCATCCTTCCGACGCCTACGCCGACCCGCCAGCCTCTCGCCGAGCTCAACACCTGCGCACCCCTCCGCTCGCCGCTTGAGGTCAGTAAACCATAATCTAAGCTAACAAGGAATAATCCTGTGCCTAATTTAACCTTTAAAGTTCCGGACGGTGACCGGCCGGTGCCCTTCCGCGCTGACGGAAGGGGTCTGCGCGGCGCACTCAGCGAATGGCGATGGGCACGCCGTCGCGCGAGGCGAACTCGCGGAGCTGCAGGACCGGCGCCACCATGACGTCGCCCACCGTCGCAGCATGGTGAGAGCGGCAAGCGCGACGTCAGCGAGCTCGCCCGCGAGCGGGGCCACCTCCCCCGGCGCTGTCCTTGCGGGCCGGGCCTGGCGGCCCGCACAGACATCAGGGCGGCGCGAGGCGCGCCGGGTCGAACGTCAGCCCCGGCGGGGCGACCAGCTCCTCGGCGATACGCGGACGCTGCCCCGGGGGGTAGTGCCTCCCGTCGACCGGCCAGTCGTAGCCTTCGAGCTCGTCGGTGTCCTTACCCAGGATCCGCCCGGTGGCCCGGTACTCCGCGAGCACCGCGTTGAGGCCGAACTTCTGGACCGGGCAGACCTTCATGCAGATCGCGCACCCAGCCACCTGAGTGACGATGGGAAAGCAGCGCTTGGTGTTCAGCTTGGCCTTGGTCACCCCGCGGTACTCCCGCCGCGCGGCCGGAATCGCGCCGACCGGACAGCGCCGCACGCAGACCTGGCACCGGTCGCAGACCCCCTCGATTCCGTAGTCCTTCGGCGAATCGAACACCAGCGGCGCGTCGGTCGTGATGCCGGCCAGCCGGCACCGGGAGCCCGCTTGCGGGGTGAGCAGCTGCCCGTTCAGCCCGAGCTGGCCCAGGCCGGCCTGCACGCCGTAGTGGATGTAGATCGACTCGCCCTCGTAATCCTCCGCGCGGGCCTGGAACCCCTGCTCTTGCAGCCAGCTGGTAAGCCCCACCATCCGCTCCAGCAGGCTGGCGTAGGTCCGCAGCGCCGCCGTCTCGGCACCGGAATACGGAAGTTCCTGGGTCGCCGCCCACGGCTGCTCGAGCACGCAGACGATCATGCGGTCGCCGGCATTACGGCCGGCGTACTCGGCAAAGGTGAACCGCGGGTCATACGGCGCGACCCCGACCGCGCTGATCCCCAGCCGCCGGGCCTCCTCCTTGAGCTGGAGCGTGAGCTGCTCCGGGTCGGGGCCGGCCGGGCATCGCGCCGCGGGCGGTGGATTATGCCTCTCGGTGTGGTGGATGGCACGCCGGGCGCGGAGCAGCCGACGCGAGACGGGCAGGAACGACCGCCAGTAGTGCGGCGCCATCCAGCGCACGGCCTCGGCGTGCGTCTTGAACCAGTCGTGCAGCGGGTGCTCGGTGAAGGCCCGGGTCTCTGCGTCGTCATCACGGCGGATGCCGGGCCCGGTAGCTAGTTCCGGTGGCGGGTCGGCCGGCGCCGCGGCCCACGGCGGGGGCGCCTTGAGCGGCGGGATCAGGTTCGGCCCGGGCAGGTCGCGGATCCGGCGGATCCCCCGCGGCGTCATCACCCGGCGCATGGGCGGGACCAGCGCGTGATCCAGCTCGTGTCCCACCCGCAGCAGGACGCGGCGGGCCGGGCCCCGGCGTCGCGGCCGATGGTCGCGCCTCATCGCCCGACCGCCCGCGGCGGGGGTGCCTGGCGCGACGGGAACGTTGTGCAGGTACATCCCATTGCCCTTCAGTCAGATCCGGGCCCGTGCCGTCATTCCACTGAATCTTTACACTATTTCCGCCGGAAGTCGATCACGTGATCAGGCGGACCTCGGGCATCGGCTGGTTCCGCAACTCCAGTTGCTCCGCTAGGCGGCCCAGCAGGATCTTCCTGGCCTGCGGCGACGTGCCGGGCAGCAATTTGTTGCCGGACAGGGGAAGGTTTCCGACCAGGCGGTTCACGGTGAAGATCGCCTGGGCCGCGGAATGCCGCACCGTCCCGAGAAAGGTCGCGCTCACCGCGAACGTCAGGCACGCGGGCCCGGCGGGCGACCAGGGCAGCCTGCCCGGCAGGCTCAGCTCGAAGCCTTCCTCCGTGATCCGGGCCTCGGTGGTGGGGAACGGCAGCGGGTAGCCGTCATCGTCGATGACGGTGAGGGTCGGGAGGGGAGTGTCCGCCAGCACGGCCTCGGCACCGTCCCGCCACGGGGACGCGGGCCATTCCTCCCGGCGAGCGCCTCGGCTGGCCGGGGCCGGATCCGACGGACGAGCCCGCCACTGCGGCGGCGCCTCCCAGACGACCGGTGCCGCCCCGCCCGAGGCGCCCGCCGGCCAGAAGAGAACACGCCGCGGAGTGCACTCGATGTAGATCCGCGCGTAGTACCAGACTCGCTCACGGTCCTGCTCCCACGGGACGCGCAGCGGGTGATCGCGAAGGAAGTCGCGCACGTACCTATCCGTGTTGGCCTGAATGTCGGAGTCTCGCACCGAGGCGGTGGCGCAGATCACCACCACCGGCTGGTCGCCCGGCGGCGCGGCCGCAGATCCCTCCACGCTGACCTGCCCGGGTAGTGCGCCCTTCACCACCGGGTCCTGCGCCGCTATGCCCGGCGCGAACAGCAGGCCGACTCTCGGGTTGCGCCGGGCCCGGTCGGCCTTGGCCGGGTAGGCCACACCGGTCGCCACATCGATGGTGGTCCCGGCCGGCCCGTAGTAGTGGAACAGCGGGTTGTTGACCGGAACGCCGCGGGCCGAGATCGTCGCGAACTCAACCTCGCGCGCCTCGGCCAGCACGGCGCGGATCTGCTCGGGCATCTCCTGGAGCACCCCGTCGGGGAGCTGGGCATGGGTCACAGATCGGCACGCTCCTCGGCAGCCGGCGATGTCGCACGCTCTCGCGTGGGCCGCCAGGCTTTCTAGATATATAATTATACTAAGATACTGATATCTGCGACGCAAGGTGCGGCGAGCGGCCCGAGGATGCGATCCGGGATGTTGAGGTGGCTGGCCCACGAGCGCACGTGATCCCCGGCTCGCTTCACCCGGCGCCGGCCTGCTGTCCCGAGATGAAGACGCCATGTGGAAGCCACCGCGATGCGGCCGATGGGGGACGGCGACCGGGATTGCGGCGCCGCGCCCGTCTTCCTCACCCGGCCGGGCGGAAGCCGCGGCACGAGTCCATGCGGCACCCTCGACGACGGGGTGCCGCATTACGATCGCCCAGTATGCCGCGCGATACCGGTATCGGTGCAGGTCAAGGCCACAGAACATCGAAACGCATAGTTTCCCGGCGCGACCATGAAAAGCGCTAGCTCCATGAGGCGTCCTGACACATCAAGGTCGCAGTTGTTTCACTCCCTTTCCCGTTACGGATCGCGGGTAGGATGTCCAGGTAGATGATCTAACGTGATTTATTACGTTCACACATATCCGGCTATCAGGCAGGCGCGTTCATGACCGAGGTTTTGCGGGACGGGGAGCTGCCAACGGTTGGCTCTCAGGTGCGGGTACCCAAGATGGGTGAGCTGGTCGCCAGCAGCCTGCGCCGCCAGATCGTGAGGGGAGACCTCGCGGAGGGTGACGCGCTCCCGTCGGAGTCGGAGCTGATGCAGCAGTTCGGCGTGTCCCGGCCGACGCTACGGGAGGCCTTCCGGGTCCTGGAATCGGAATCTTTGATAAGCGTCCGCCGCGGCGCGCACGGCGGTGCCGTGGTCCACGTCCCGAACGGGGACGTCGCCGCGCGCTACGCCGCTTTGGTGCTCGAGCACCGCGGCGCGACGTTGCGGGACGTCTATGAAGCGCGCGGTGTCATCGAGCCGGCGTGCGTCGCTCAGGTCGCGCGTTCCCGGACCCAAAAGGAGCTCGCCACGCTGCGCCAGGCCCTCGCCACCTCGCGCAAGCTACAGGACGACCCGGTCAAGCAGATGGCCGAGCAGAGCCGGTTCCATCAGCTCCTGGTGGAGATGACTGGAAACCAGACGCTGGTCGTGCTCTCCGGCATGCTGCGCCACATCGTGGACATCTCGAACCTGTCCCATGCGCGCGAAGACGCCGGGACCCCGGCGGGCGAGCGGGCCATGCGCAAGGGTTTCCGCGCCCACGAGCGGCTGATCGCGCTGATCGAGGAGCGCAACGTCGCCGAGGCCGAGAGCCTGTGGCGCAAGCACCTGCTCGCAGCCGACGAGTACATCCTCGAAGGATCCTCCAGCCTCACTGTCTACGACCTGATGGGCTGAGCCGCTCCGCTTGACAGATCATAACGTTTAATAATCTAATTAATTTGTCGGCCGGGCTTACACCGCCCGGCTGGAGGCCTGGCGGTCGGCTCGACAGGGAGCCCGTGCCCAGCCGGTCATCTTGGCCAGCTTCGCTCGGGCCTTGCCTGCCCGGTTAGGGAGGTCATGATCGTGACGGCTGTGCCCAGGGCGCCGGAGAACACGCCCACGACGTTCTCCGGGTTCGGACTCCCCGATGAACTCGGAGCACTGCGTGATCTGGCAGGCCGGTTCGTCCGCGAGCAGCTGCGGCCCGCGGAGGACGCGCTCGGGCCGGAAGCCACCGCCATCCCGCCGGAGGTGCTCACCGAGCTGCGCCAGCGAGCCAGGTCCCTGGGTCTGTGGTGCCTTGACGCGCCGGCTGAATACGGTGGTGCTGGCCTGTCGGCCTTCGAACTCGTCGTGGTGCTCGAGGAAGCCTGCAAGCACCGGTTCTGCTTCCCGCACGCCGGGGCCGGATCGTTCGGGCAGAGCCCGCCGGTGGTGCTCTACCAGGGCGGCCCGGACATCATCGAGCGTTTTGTCCGGCCGACGATCGAGCACGGCTGGACCTCGTTCACCGCGATCGCGGAGGAGTCGGGCGGGTCCGATCCGGCCCGCGCCATCCGGACCACGGCGAAGCGGGACGGCGACCACTACGTGCTGTCCGGCCGCAAGATGTGGATCACGAACGCCGAACGCGCCGACTATGGGGTCGTCTATGCCCGCACCGACGCGGGTATCGGTGCTTTCATCGTCGAGACCAGCCGTCCGGGGGTGGCCACGTCGCGCATCCCCGTGATCCGGGACCACGCTCCTACCGAACTGGTTCTCGACGACGTGCGCATCCCGGCCGGCAACCTGGTAGGCCAGGAGGGACAGGGCCTCACCCTGGCGGCCAGTTGGCTGGTCCGGGGCAGGCTGACCTACGCGGCCCGGGCGGTCGGCATCGCCGACGAGGCGGTGCGGCTGGCGGTGGAGTGGATGGGAACCCGCAGCACCTTCGGGGCGCCGCTGGCGACCCGGCAGGGGCTGCAGTGGAGCATCGCCGATGCCGTGGTGGAGATCAACGCCGGGCGCTGGCTGACCTGGCAGGCCGCGTGGAAGGCCGATACCGGCCAGGACGCCAGGCTGGAAGCCGCGATGGCCAAGCTCTACTGCACCGAAGTGGGCTTTCGCGTGGTGGACAGCGTCATGCAGATCCTGGGTGCGATGGGCATGGCCCGGGAGCTGCCACTGGAAAGCTGGTTCCGCGATCTGAGGGTGGCCCGCGTGGTCGAGGGGACCAGCGAGATGCTGCGGTCACAGATCGCCCGCCAGGTCATCGGCCCGGCCGTCAAGGCGAAGAACTGAGAAGCGGGCCCGTGCTGACCGCCGACCTGCGGGCGCAGCGGGAGCAGATTCTGCTCGAGCACGTCGAAGCCGAGAACAACAACGACGTGGACGCGGTCATCGCCACGTTCGCCCGCCCGCGGTACGAACTGATCCCGACGGAGGAGATCTTCGACGGCGACGCCGAGGTCCGCCGGTACTACCGGGAAAAAGAGGCACGAGGTCGTCGGCGATATGAGATCGTCCGGCTCTACCATTCCGACGACGCCGTCATCGTCGAGATCAGGACGCTCTCGATGGAGCCGGAACCGCCTTACCGGGTGGACCTGCCCAGCATCGCGGTGTTCGAGTTCGACGGCCCGCGGCTGATGTGTGAGCGGGTCTATTACGACCTGGCCAGCTTCATGCGCGTCGCCGGCGACTGACCTACGCGGGTAGTCATGGCGGCGCGGTGAGCCGGGCGATCTGGGCCACGTCGTCGAGCTCGTCCAGATGGGTGACTGCATCGAGGAGATCGTGGCTCCGTGCCGGGCCCAGGCGGCGGGTGCAGGACAGGAACTTCGCCCGCTGCCCCGCCGCGTCCAGCGGGTGGTCGGGATGGCCCAGCGTCCGGGTAGCCTCCGCGCTGCGCCGCCGCCCGTCGGCCAGCACGATCTCGACCCGCCCGGGCTCGGGAATCATGTCGGAGCTGAACGTCTCGTCGGACACGATGAGCCGCACCCGGCCCAGCATCGCGGCCAGTTCCGGAGCGGATCGCCAGTCCTGATCCAGCTCCGCGGCGGACAGCCGGCCGCGCAGCAAGGCCGTTGCCACCATGAACGGCAGGCTGAACTGGGCGAGCGCGAGCCCGTCCGGGCCGGCGAGCCGGTCCGGTGAGGCCTTCAGCTCGAGCGGGTCGCAGATGATGTCCCAGGTATCGGCTCCCACGCGGACGATGATCTCGCTGACTGACCGAACCCTGACGTCTGGATCGCTCCGCAGCTCGAGGACGGCTGTGATGACGTTGTGGCCGTATTTGCAGCACGCGAACGGCTTGATGCTGATCTGGTCGCCGAGGAAGCGCTGGCCGAGTTCGTGCAGCAGCCGATGGCGTGAGTAATCGAAGCGCCCCCCGAAGAAGGCCGGGTACCAGCCGGCCCGGCCTTCCAGACTGTTCCGGGCCCCGGTGATGCCGGCCCGGGCGAATTCCAGGGCCATCACGGCCGACTGGGCGGCAATGCCCTGCTGCAGCCGGACGGTCAGGGTTCCCTCGAACAGCCCTTGCAGGTTGCCTGCCACCTGGCTGTAGGCAACGCCCAGGCAATCAAGAAGCTGAGGGCGGCTCAGTCCAGCCAGGTAGCCAGCGACGAGCGAGCCGGCCAGCACGCCGACCTGGTAGGTCAGCGACATGACCCGAGGCCGCCGCTCCGCTCCCCCCAGGGGCATGTCGAGCGCGATCGCTAGCCGGCAGGCGATGTCGTTGCCGAGCGTGACGGCGTCCACCACGCGCCGGCCGCTGATCCGGCCGGACTGTTCGGCGACGGCCAGCGCTACGGGCACGGTCGTCGCCGTGGCATGGACGAGGGCCTTCTCGTGCACATCGTCGAGTTCCATCGCCCGGGTCAGCGCGGAGTTGACCAGCGCCGCGTGGTGCGCCGGTACCCGCGCCGGGGTTCCGATCACGGTGGCGTCGGGTCGCCCGCCCCAGGACGTGATCACGTCGCGGATGGCGGGCAGGCCGGGTGCCTCGTGCGCGGCGACGGCCGCCCCGACCGCGTCGAGTATGAGCTCGGCGGTCCGCTTGCGGCTCGCCTCGGGCAGGGGGCAGGCCCGCGCGGCCAGCACGTGGTCGGCCAGGATCACGCCGGGGTCCGCGTGTGCCTCCCCCGTGCCGGGCGGGAGACCGGCGGCGACCGTATCCAGGTTCATGGCTGCGTCCTTCCGGCCGGCCCCTCCGCTGGGTAGGACCGGTACAGCAAATCGCTGACGTAGCGCACGCCGCGGGTCAGCGCGCGGCGCGCGCCCTCGGCGTCGATCCGCGGCCCGAGCAGTTCGACGTCGAAGTAGCCCCGGTATCCGGCCGCGGCGACCTGTTCCACCAGCCAGCCGAGCGGTACCACCCCGTCACCCGGAACCACCCGGTCGGGCATGCTCACGCTCGTCGGGACGGCGTCGGCCAGCTGGACCAGCCCGACGTGCGGGCCGCACGCCCGCAGCGAGGCGGTCAGCGCGCGCTCGCGCCAGGACCAGAACATGTCCAGGCATACCGAGACGCCAGAGGCCTCGGCCAGGAGCGCCAGATCGGGGAGCGTGGACACGAAGCTGACGTCCTGGCGCAGCACGTTGGTCTGCTCCACGCACACCCGCACCCCGAGCGCCGCGGCCCGGTCCGCCAGCGGCTGGTAGGCCGCGGTGAACGCGGCCAGCGCCTGCTCCCAGGTCCTCAGCGACCCGGCCGGGCCGGTGACGGCCAGGATGGCGGGCGCCCGGATTTCGTGGGCCAGCTCCAGCGTCCGGCTGAGCGCGGCCCGCTCGGCCGGCCACGCCGACTCGTCATCAAGGGTGAACAGCCGGGAATGATGGACATAGGCGATCCGGTCGGCCAGGCCGGCTACGCGGCCGTCCCATCTGGCCAGCTTCTTCAGGCTGAGGCCGTACTTGGCCCCGCCGAGCTCGGCGCACAGCTCGAGCTCGGCCTCCAGCCGGGCGGCCGTATCCGCCAGCGGATTCACCACCGCAGCCGGGTGCACGGCGGTCGTTCCGCCGCTCATCGCGGTCCGGGCGCCAGCTCGCGCAGGGCCGCCATCTGGTCCACGTAGTGGGTCACGGACCGGCTCGGCATCCGCGGCAGCAGGATCGTCACGCCGGCCTGGCGGATCTCGTCCAGGAAGCGCCGTACGGCGGCCGGGTCGTCCAGCGGATCCACCTTGTGCTCGCTGCGGGGCAGGAGCACGATCTCGAAGTCCCCGGCTCGCTGCCGGCCGGGATCGAGATCGGCGAGCAGCGCGCCGAGCTCTGCCGGATGCAAGCCGGTCGGCGCCCAGCCTTGGGCCGAGCGCAGCGCACGGCGCAGTGCGTGGCGGCTGCCTCCGCCGATCCACAGCGGCGTGGCCGCGCGCAGCGTTGGCTCCACGATCATGCCGGAGAAGGAGAAAAAACGGCCCTGATAGCACGGCGTCGTCGTGCCGAGCGACGCGCGGATGGCCGCGAGGTTGTCGTCGGCGCGCGCCCCGCGGTCGGCGAAGGACGCCCCGAGCAGCTCGAACTCACCCTTGGTGCCGCCGACGCCGAGACCGAGGACGACGCGACCGCCGCTGAGCCGGTCCAGCGTGCCGTATCGCTTCACGATCTCCAGGGGATGGTGGTAACCGAGCACGAGGACGAGCGGGGCCAGCCGGACCCGCCGGCTGTGCGCCGCGATGAACGCGAGCGTGCACAGGGGATCCCAGTAGAGCGTCCCCTCCCGGCGTCCGGCCGGCACGGCCACGTGCTCCGGGGCGCAAATGCAGTCGTAGCCGAGCTGGTCGGCGGCCCGGGCGATGGCCGCCAGCTCGGCCGGACCGGCGTCACGCTCCCAGGACGGCGCCTGGTAGCGGGGATGGGATGAGACCACGGGCAGCCACAGGCCCAGCTTCACACGGCTCCCTTCGCGGTGCTCGCGGGTGACGTCACGGCCGCGGGCACGGAAAGCGCGGCGGACCGCCCGGCCACGCGCCCGAAGACCAGCCCATTGGCCAGCGCGTTGCCGCTGCCGACGTAGACGTCGCCGAGCACGCCGCCGACGCACTCCCCGGCCGCGAACAAACCCGGGACGGGCAGGTTGGCGGTGTTGATCACGCGGCCGTCGCGATCGATGCGCGGACCCACAGCGGTGACGCTCAGCTGGCAGAGCCGGAGCTCGGTGGCGTAGAAGGGCGGCGTCCTGACCGGACGAAGGACCGCCGGATTCTTCAGATGCACGGTGTCCTCCCCCGCCGCGACGTCGGCGTTGTACTTCTCGATCGTGCCGGCCAGGCCCGGCTCGGACACGCCCATCGCGCGGGCCAGGTCGGCGATGGACCCGGCCGTCATCACCCTCCCGGCCTCGACCATCTCGTCGATCACCGGCTCGACCCAGTCCTCCCAGGTTGTCCCGGGAATCAGCACCTTCTTGAACTGGGCGGTGGACTTGGGCTGCGACGCACGCTTGACCGCGTGGTCGAACACGGCCCACACCGGGCCGTCCTGGGCCAGCACGATGGGCTGGGTGACGCTGTAGGGAGACATCTCGTCGAAGAATCGCCGCCCGTTTCGGTTGACGCAGACCAGCCAGCCGGGGAAGTACGGGTCCGACTCGTGCGCGAAGTTCGGGCGCAGGTTGCACAGCCACCGGTTGTGCCCGGTGATCTGGGCGCTGACCGCCGAGACGAGGGCGAAGGCGTCTCCCCTGGAGTACTTGGCCACCGGCTCGAGCCCGTTCGGCCACAGCCAGTCCCCGCCCGCCGCCACGGCGTCGGGGAGGTACCGGGCGATCAGCTCGGGGTTGCCCTCGATCCCTCCGGTGGCCACCACCACCGCGCCGGCGGTCAGCTGCTCGCCGCCGGCTTCCACGCCGGTGACTCGCCCGCCGCCGGTCAGGAGCCGCTCGACTCGCTGCTTGAGGGCGAGGTCGATGCCCGGGTGCCGCCGGGCCCGGTCGAGCACGGCTTCCATGATGGCCGCGCCGCCGGGTGTCACGTGGCCACGCGGCACGATCTCGTCTCCGGAGTAGTAAACGTCGAGGATCTCCACGCCCAGCTCGGCCAGCCACTCGATGGACGGTCCCGCCTCATCGGCCAGGCGGCGCACGATCGACGCGTCGACCTTCCACTGGTTGAGCGTCATGTAGTGGCGGAAGAGGTTCTCGGGCGAGTCCTCGATGCCCTTGTCGCGCTGAAAGCTCGTCCCGGCACCCATGATCATCCCGGTGGAGAACTGGCTCCGCCCTCCCGGCTTCTCCTCAGCCTCGGCGATCAGGACCCTGGCTCCCAGGGCGGCCGCCTCCAGCGCGGCGCAGGTGCCCGCCAGGCCGCTGCCCAGGATCACGACGTCGTAATCCGTCACGATGCCTCCCTCACACCGACGTTGTCGCATAAATAATTAGATCTTCTATCTAAATAGCTTGGCGATCAAGTCGATCCGCTCGGCCGCGGCCAGCGCTCCGCACTTGGCCTAACACGGTTGATATAGATTAACAATTTGACTATAAGTGGAAGCATGCCGGGTATGGCGCCGTGCCCGGCCCGCGCCCAGGCCAGCCCCGCATGCGCCCGTCCCGAGGAGGCCAAGTGACGTCCGTCCAGGTCGAATGGCCCGACGTCGCCACGGCTGTGTTGCGCCTGTCCCGGCCCGACAGGCTCAACGCGCTGACCCACGAGATGCTCGACGAGCTGACGGCCGGCCTGCGCGAGGCGGCATCGAGCGAGCAGGCCAGAGCGGTCATCCTGACGGGAGCAGGCCGTGCGTTCTGCGCCGGGGTCGACATCGCGGGGGCGGCCGAGCGCGGCACGTCCGAACCCAGTCCGGCCCGCCGTTATGTCAGGCAGGAACACTTCGCGGACACGATCAGGTCGGTGCGTGGGTGCCGCCTGCCCGTGATCGCCGCGGTGAACGGGCCCGCCGCAGGGGCCGGGATGGCTCTGGCGCTGGCCAGCGACATCCGGATCGCCGCGCATGGCGCCCGCTTCCTGATCGGGGCGCCGCGGCTTGCCTTGTCGGCCGGGGAGTGCGGCATCAGCTGGCTTCTGCCGCGCATCATCGGCCCGGGGCGTGCATTCGAGATCATGCTCACCAACCGGGAGATCCCGGCGTCCCAAGCCGCCGAAATCGGACTGGTCACCCAGCTGACCGAGCCCGAAGGCCTGGCCGCCGCCGCGCTGGCGGTGGCCGCGGAGATCGCCAGCAACAGCCCGTTCGGGGTAACCATGACCAAGAAAGCCGCGTGGGCCGCGCTCGACCTCAGCTTCGATGCCGCGCTCGAGATGGAGAACCGGACCCAGATGCTCGCCCTGGCCACCGATGACTCGGCCGAGGCGCATCGGGCGTTCCTGGAGAAACGCGCACCGCGCTGGCGGGGACGATGAGCCCGGGGCAGGATACCCGTGCCCGCGCGGTGCCGGGCGCGGCCTGGGCCGAGATGGTAGCCAGGCACGCCCGGTCGGATCGTGCCGCGGTCGTCTCTGCCACCGGGATCTGGTCCTACCGCGAACTGGTGGACCGGGCGCGATCGTGGGCGGGATGGCTGGACGGGCTTGGCCTGGCGCCAGGGACCGTGGTCCCGATCCTGGTCGGCTCGACCCCTGCCGCGTATGCGCTCTTGCTCGCCGGGGCCCTGACCGGCCGGCCGCTGACGCCGCTGGGGACCCGGCTGACGGCCACCGAGATCGCGGCGTGCGTGCGCCCGTTCGGCTCTGCAGTGCTGGTGGCCGACCCTGAGTTCGCCGCTCTCGGTGCGAGCGTCGCCGAGGCGGCAGGCTGCCGGGCCGTCGGGCTGCCGGATCAGGACTCAGCCAGCCCGCTGCCGGAGGGAACGCTGAGCTTCCAGGTACCCCGCGACGCCGCCGCCGTCGTCCTGCACACGTCGGGCACCACCGGCGCGCCCAAGGCGGTGGCCTTCCGGATGGACCGGCTCGGCGCCCGCTGCCGGGTGTACGCCGAGCTGCTGCACCTGCGGGCCGACGACATCTACTCCTCCTCGCAGCAGTTCCACCATCTCGGGGGGATCGGTCTGCTGATGGTGGCCATGAGCATGGGGGCGGCGGTCGTGCCGCCGGCCGGCCGGTTCTCTCCCGAGCGCTGGCGGGCACTCGGCGACCTGGGCACGACGCACGCGACGCTGGCGCCGACGATGATAGAGCGGCTGCTGGCCGACGGTTCGCTCGAGTTCCCCAGCCTGAAGATGATCACCTACGGCGCGGCGCCGATCCGTCCCGCAACGGCTGCTCGCCTGGCGTCCGGCTACCCGCGCATCGGGCTGCTTCAGGGCTACTCCCAGACGGAGGGCGGTCCCATCACGGCCCTCACGCCGGACGACCACGTCCGCGGCGCAACCGAGGATCCCGCGCTGCTGGCCTCGGTTGGGCGCCCGGTGCCGGGTACCGAGGTGATCATCCACGACCCGGACGCCTCGGGCGTCGGCGAGGTGTGGGCCCGGGCCGACCACCTGGCCGCCCCGCAGCCCGACGGCTGGCTCCACACGGGCGACCTCGGCCGGTTCGGCGGTCAGGGCTACCTTTACCTGGCCGGGCGCAAGGGCGACATGATCATCCGGGGCGGCGAGAACGTCTACCCCGAAGAAGTCGAGAACCGCATCAGCTGCCACACCGGCGTCCGGGAAGCCGCCGTCGTCGGCGTTCCCCACGATGACCTCGGCGAACAGGTCGTCGCCTACGTCGTGCCCCGCGACCCATCCTCTCCCCCGCAGCCCGATGACCTGCGCCGATTCGCCCGGGCCGAACTGGCCGGCTTCAAGGTGCCGGCTCGCTGGACCATGGTCGACGAGCTCCCCCGGAGCCCGCTGGGCAAGATACTGCGCCGACGGCTGCGCGCGGAGTCCAGAGGGGCCGGTGGTGCTGGAGAGGCCGACGTTACATAGTCGGCCCCCGTCACCGCTCGGACGGCGCAGCCGTCACACCACCCGGGCCGCGGATGCGGTCCTGCGGACAAGCCCGGCGAGACGGTCGGCGATGATCGCTTCGGCTTCGGCCACGATCCTGGTCACGAGCTCGGCCACCGTCGGCACGTCGTTGATCAGGCCCTGCGACATGCCCGCATACCAGATCCCGGCCTCGAGGTCACCGAGCTCGTAGACGGTGCGACCGCGGGCCCCGGCCACCAGGCCGCGGATGTCGCCGAACTGGCCGCCGGCGTTGAGGATCTCGACCACCTCCCGGCTTACCGAGTTGTCCGCCACGCGGGCCGTGTTCCTGAGGGTGCGGAAGATGAGCTGGGTGCTGGTTGAGCTGGCCGCTACGATGGCCTGCTTGACGGCATCGTGCACCGGAGCCTCGGCGGTCGCCATGAAGCGGGTACCCATGTTGATCCCGTCGGCGCCGAGCGCGAGAGCGGCGGCAAGCCCCCGGCCGTCGGCAAAGCCGCCAGAGGCGATCATCGGGATCGTGAGCTGGTCGGCCGCCGTGGGGATCAGGATCAGGGCCGGGACGTCGTCCTCGCCGGGATGCCCGGCGCACTCGAAGCCGTCGATGCTGATCGCGTCGACCCCGATGGCCTGGGCCTTGAGCGCGTGCCGGACGCTCGTGCACTTGTGTATGACCCGTGCCCCGCGGGCGTGCAGCAGCGCCAGCCGCGGCTCGGGGTTGGACCCGGCGGTCTCCACGATGTCGATCCCCGAGTCGACAGCCGCCTCGAGGTACTCGTCGTAGGGCGGCGGGCTGATCGTCGGCAAGATGGTCAGGTTCACGCCGAAGGGATTGTCGGTCATCTCCCGGCACCGGGCGATCTCCCGGGCCAGCGCCTCCGGGCTCGGCTGGGTGAGCGCGGTGATGAAGCCCAGGGCGCCGGCGTTGGCCACCGCCGCGACGAGCTCGGCCCGCCCGACCCATTGCATGCCGCCCTGCGTGATGGGATGTTCGACCCCGAACATCTCGGTGAATGGCGTGGAAATCATGGCCTGCCTTCGTACGCCCCAGGGAATCGCCTGAACCGCATCACACCTCGCTCAATCCTGGCCCGGCGGCCTGAGCAGATCGCGAGCCGCCGGATCGCCGTCGAGCAGCCGGCTGGTCCGCCGCCTGACCCGCCAGGCGCCGTCGGCACGCTCCAGCTCCCAGCGGTTGGCGCTGACCCGCTCCAGCCGCCAGGACGTGCCGTCCCTGAGATAGACGCGCGAGTGATTCACCGCCACGGCGGTGTCCCCGTCGACGGCCACCTGCGGCAGGCTCAGCACGTGAGCGCAGCCGGCCTGCAGGTAACTCAGGTGCGGCTCACGGCAGACGAGCCCCTCGACCGCCGCGCGGCCCGCGTAGGTGTTCACGCCGCTGGGGTCGTAGACGCCGTCCTCCGACCACAGCTCGCCCACCGCCCGCGCCGACTGGCTATCGACCGCGGGGCCGTACGAGGCGACCAGCTGGTAGATGGCGAGGTGATCCTCCAGTGCCTGAACGCGTCGCGCCAGGTCGACAATCTGATCCTCAGGCACCTCGGGCTCCATACCGACATCTAGGTTTAGCAAGTTAACTATATAACGCGCGCTCCGGCGGTCGCGGCCGAGGGCGCTTGCGGCCCGCCGTCCCCGCACCCGGGCTGGCGTACGGCCATATAGATAATTAATCTAGCTACTTGATAAGCTCGGGTGTGATCAGCCAGATCGGAGAGCCGATGGACTTCGTTTTCACCGCCGAGCACGACGCGCTCCGCGCCGCAACCAGAGACCTGCTCCAGCGGCATGCTCCCGAGCCGGCGGTCCGGGCCGCGATGCAGACCGACGACGGCTACGATCCGGCGCTGTGGCACCGCATGGCCGCGGAGATTGGCCTGCAGGGGCTCATCGTCCCCGAGGCCCTCGGCGGATCGGGAGCGGACTTCATCGACCTCGGCGTGGTGATGGAAGAACTCGGCCGGGCGCTGTACTGCGGGCCGTTCCTGTCCTCCGCGGTGCTGGCCGCCACCGCGCTGGCCGCCGTCGGCGACGAAACCGCCGCCCGCACGTACCTGCCGGGGTTGTGCGCGGGCTCGCTGCTGGCCACGGTGGCCGACGACGGGTTGCTTGGCGGCCGGGACCTCCCCCTGCCCGCGGCCACGCCGGACGCCGGGACCGTGCGCATCACCGGCCGGGCGGGCTTCGTCCTGGACGGCCACATCGCCGACATTATTGTGGTCAGCGCCCGCCACGACGACGAGACCGGGCTGTACCTGGTCGACACCCGGGTGGCCGGTACCACCGCCACACCGCTGCCCACCATGGACCTCACGCGCAAGATCGCCGATGTCGAGTTCCGCGGAGCTCCGGCCCGGCGCCTCGGCCAGCCCGGCAACGCACGCCGGGTGCTGACCCGGGTCGGCGACCTGGCCGCCATCGCCCTGGCCGCCGAGCAGGCCGGCAGCGCGAACCAGGTCCTGGACATCACCGTCGAGTACGCCAGGACCCGGACCCAGTTCGGGCGCACCATCGGATCGTTCCAAGCCGTCAAGCACCGCTGCGCCGACATGTCCGTCGACATCGAGTCTGCCCGCTCGGCCGCCTACAACGGGCTCTGGGCCGCGGCCGGTGGCCAAGACGACACGCAGCTCGGCATCGCCGCTTCGATCGCTCACTGCTACTGCTCCGAAGCCTTCACCCGCGCCGCGGCCAGCTGCATCCAGGTCCACGGTGGCATCGGATTCACCTGGGAGCACCCCGCCCACCTCTACTACCGGCGCGCCAAGTCGACCGAGCTTCTGTTCGGGCACCCCGCCCAGCATCGCCGCCGCCTGGCCACCCTGCTCGGCCTCAATGCTGCCTAGCGGTATGTGCCCTTCCGCTGAACGCGGAGGCGAGGCCCGGTGCCAAAACGATTGACAGCACGACTTACTTCGACAGGAGAACCCTCGATGACAGGCGATCTCACTCAGCAGATCGGAGTACGAGCCACGTACCTGCACCGGGAACAGGTACTGATCGAGACCGGCGGCGGCACCCTTGTCGCTGATCACTCGGTCCGACTCGGTGGCGACGGGAGGGGGCCATCAGCCGGCGATCTGCTCGTTATGGCCCTCGACTCTTCGACGGTCCTCAACCTGGCTCGCGTCGGCATCCCGTGCCGCTCGATCGTCTCGCACTCTGCGTACCGCAACGGACTGCTCGACGACAGCGGACCGATGTCTTCCCTGATGTATATGGCTGAGATCGGTCAACGGATCGACGTATCTGCCGATTGCGACGAGGCGGCGCTGGCTGCACTTGCCGCCGCTGCCGACGGCGCTCCGGTCGCCCACGCGTTGGCCAACGGGCTCAGGCTGAACGAGAGCGTGGTCCTCGAACGAACGTCGGGCCCCCGACGGCTGAATGCACACGTCAACGAAAGCCTCCGCTCGTACATTCACGACGCCGAGCAGAAGATCGATGGCGCGCTGCACCTAACGCCGAACGAGCCCCGCTGGCGCGACGGTGCGTCTTACCTCGGCGATGGCGTAGCCATGATCAAGCACGACCACCAGCCGTATATCGCATCCGCTGGCGGTGCGGGAATGGGCATCTCCCCCCAGGAGCTACTCGTCGCGTCCTTGGCAGCCTGCACGGTGTACTTCGTCGTGCACAACACGGGCTTCGACGAGATCCCTTTCGACGACGTGGTCGTTGACGCGGGCGCAAGGATCGACCCGGACGGGATGATCCTCGAGATCGACCGCGTCGCCACGGTGACGGGTCCCGTCTCAGACGAAGAGGCAGCCAAGATCGAGTACTTCGCCAATCACTGTTACATCGGTGAGACGATGCGTCGCGGACCCCGGCTCACACGGGATCTTGTCCTTGCGCAAGATGACGAGGGGCGCGAGGTGCGCAGCGCAATCGCCGAGCTCTACACCGAGCCAACATCGGTTCCCGGCGAAGGCGTCGGTTGCGATGATGGCTCGTGTTGTGTGCCCCAACTCGCGCGGCGGAGCTGATACGGCTCGGCCCGCGGTCAGGAACCTCGGCGGGACCGCGACCATGGCTCATCGCGGTCCAGCCGCGGCTCGCGCTCCAGGCCCAGGATCCGCTCGCCGATCACCGTCCGCTGGATTTCGTCGGTTCCGCCCCGGATCGACATCGACGGGGCGGTCAGGTACTCGATGTGGCCCGGCGTGGTGCTCAGCAGGCTGTCGAGTCCCCCGGCGTCCTTGATCAGCTCCGCGCGCTGCCTGAACACGGCGGCCGCCCGCAGCTTCTGCCCCGAGCCTTCGGGACCCGGCGCGCGGCCCGCCCGGGCGTTGGCGGCCGCCCGGGCCTCGGTCAGGTCGGCCACGCACTCGCTGACGTAGACCTGAATGGCCCGGTCCCGCAGCACCTCGTCGCCCAGCGCACCATCGGCGGCCAGCTCGGCCAGCCAGGCCGGAGCGCCCGTCCCGGCGCCGACCCGGCGGGCCGGGCGGCCGTCGCCCGGCATGCCGCTGCGCTCGTTGGCCAGCACGGTCAGGGCGACCCGCCAGCCCTCGTTAACCTCGCCCACCCGGTCGCCGTCACTGACCCGGACATCCTCAAGGAACACCTCGCTGAAGTGCAGGTCACCGTTCATCTGCCGGAGCGGCCGGACGATCACCCCAGGCGCGTCCATCTTGACCACGAACATCGTCAGGCCCCGATGCTTGGGGACCTCCGGGTCAGTACGCGCCAGGCACATCCCCCAGGTGGCGTACGCGGCCCGGCTCGTCCAGACCTTCTGCCCGGACAGGATCCACCCCCCCGCGTCACGGCAGGCCCGGGTGGCGACGTTAGCAAGATCGGATCCGGCCGACGGCTCGGAAAACATCTGACACCAGATAGCCGAACCGTCGGCGATCGGCGCGAGCCAGCGGTCGTTCTGCTCGTCGGTGCCGTGCACGAGCAGGCTCGGCCCGACCAGGTACAGGCCGACCATGAACGGGTAGAGATCCTTCCCCTGGAAGTCCGCCAGTATCGCCTTGATCCGCGCCGCGTCCGCAGGAGGGGCGCCGCGCCCGCCGAACCGGGCCGGCCAGGACGGCACGATCCACCCCCCGGGAGCGAGCGCCCGCAGGTACGCTCGCGGCCCCTCCACGTCATCGCTTCCGGCCCCCATCCTCGAGTCCGCGGTCACCCGCAGGCCGGCAAGGGCGGCGCTGAGCTCGGCCCTGATCTCGTCTTCGGTCGTTTCCGTCCGCACCGCCAGCTCCCTCGTCAGTCAGGCTGATGGTCGATCGCGCCGGCCGAACGGATCCGGCCACGCGTTCGCAAACGCAGGCTCTCGCTTCTCGGCAAAGGCCCGGGGCCCCTCGAGCACGTCGCCGGAGAGCAGCACGCGATGCATCACCGCCTGG
>Ga0335073_10000681_pt1 | contig 44245 bp, 33 predicted proteins | sample Lox_Sample_22_FD_207093 | JGI IMG/M metagenome (GOLD analysis project Ga0335073, IMG submission 207093) | Soil microbial communities from Loxahatchee National Wildlife Refuge, Florida, United States - Lox_Sample_2.2 | ecosystem: Environmental > Terrestrial > Soil > Wetlands | place: USA...
AGCCCAGTTTGGATACCGCGGCGCAAAAGCATCCGCCGCCCAATGTTGGCGTAATAAAGAAGGCGACAAAACCCTGTCCAGGAAGAGGAACAGAATCAGCCACAGAAAATATAACGGGAAAATCCGGCAGATCCGCCGGAGATAAAAAGTCTTGAAGTAGTTTTCGGTATTGCGCTGGTCCAGAAGGATACCTCCAATGAGGAAACCCGATAACACAAAGAAGAGATCGACCCCGCTCCAGGACAGCGCCAAAGCACGGTTCAGGGATTCGACCAGCGGGCTGTCCCGCGGTTGGATTCGCCCGGAAAGATAATGATGAACCAAAACCACAAGAATCGCCACGCCCCTAAGACCATCCAGTTCCGGGATGCGAACACCGGTTTTGAGCTGGAATGCTGAACTCACACGGCAATCGGCGCTTTAATGGCCGGATGCGGGTCGTAGCCGGCCAGCTCAAAATCCTCGAACTTGAAGTCGTGAATGTTCTTTACCGCCGGATTTAACTTCATCTGCGGCAACGGACGCGGCGCGCGCGCGAGCTGCAATTTCGCCTGCTCCAGATGATTTTGATAAAGGTGTAAATCTCCGAACGTGTGGACAAATTCGCCGGGTTTCAATCCACAAACCTGCGCCACCATCCGCGTGAGCAGCGCGTAACTGGCGAGGTTGAACGGTACGCCGAGGAACAAATCCGCGCTGCGCTGGTACAGCTGGCAACTCAATTCGCCGTCGAGCGCGTAAAACTGAAACAGGGCATGACATGGCGCCAGGCGCATTTGATCCAGTTCACCTGGATTCCAGGCGGTGACGATGTGCCGCCGGCTGTCGGGACTCTTTTGAATCTGCGCGATGACGTCGTCAATCTGATTAATGGAATGGCCGTCAGGCGTGCGCCAGTCGCACCATTGCGCGCCGTAGATGCGGCCGAGGCTGCCATGCGCATCCGCCCACTCGTCCCAAATCGTCACGCCATGCTCGTGGAGATATTTGACGTTGGTATCACCGCGCAGAAACCAGAGCAGCTCGTAAATGATGGATTTGAGGTGCAGCTTCTTCGTGGTGAGCACGGGAAAATTTTGGCGTAAATCGAACCGTGCCTGCGCGCCGAATACGGAATACGTGCCGGTACCGGTGCGGTCGGCCTTGAACTTGCCGCGTTCCAAAACCAGCCGAAGCAAATCGAGATATTGAACCATCGCGGGAGAAATTTAACCGCGAGATACGCGAAAGACACGAAAAAGAAATCCACCCTGTATTATTTCGCCTGTCAGTTTCGGTCCAGCGCGCTTCAGATATAAAGGGCTTAAATTACCAGGTGACGGTCGAACGCAGGTCATCTCCCGGGGGAGAGGAAACAGGTGAGGGCGAGCCAAAAACTAAATTTATTGAGGAACGTCCGCCCTCATCCCGGCCTTCTCCCCCGGAGAAGGTGTGCAATGGGACGCCTTTTTAGGATGCGTGAGGCCGGATTTGGCGGACGGTCATTCGTAAACCAAAAACACCCGATGCTATTCCTTCTCCTGGGGGAGAAGGTTAGGTTGAGGGCGGTCAATAAAACTAACTTCATTTTTCAGCCGTAAGTACTACTTTTGCGGCATGGCCGATATCGCCCGTGCCCGCGCGCTTCGCAAAAAAGAGACCTGGGCGGAAGAGCTTATGTGGAGCTGGCTGCGGGACAGGCGCTTTAACGGCTACAAATTGCATCGTCAGCATCCGAAAGGGGTTTACTACCTCGATTTCTTTTGCGAAGAAGCCAGTCTTGCCATCGAACTCGACGGTTCAGGCCACGGCCATCCTGACCAACAAAAGTCGCGACACTGACCGCGAGAAATACTTGACCTCGCAAGGAATCAAGGTCTTACGGTTCTGGAATTCTCATTTACGACGGAACGCCCGCATCATCCGCGATACGATTTTCGAAGAATTGCAGAAGCGTGCGCCGCATCCATTGCCGGATTACACAAGACCAAATTCGGGAAAAATTGGTCGAACATGCGCCCTCATCCCGGCCTTCTCCCCCCAGGAGAAGGTGATTGGTTTGGCGCACCCTTGTGAATCCGGTTTTTGCTTGCCCAACGACGCAGTTACCCGGCCTATTGCTGTCATGCGTGAATTGCCTCACACCCATTCGTGCTTCGTTTGCGGCGAAAGCAACGCCGTTGGCCTCAAACTGCGTTTTACGACCGACGGGCACGTTGTCCAGACACGCTTCCGGTTGCGCGCCGCGCACATTGGTTTTCGCGGCATCGTCCACGGCGGCATTTTGACGACGGTGCTGGACGAAATCATGGTCTGGGCCTGCGCGGTGCCGACGCGGCGTTTCGCGGTTTGCGCCGAATTGACCGTGCGATTCCTGAATCCAGTGCGACCTGACAATGAAATTATTGCCACCGGCGAATTGCTGGCCAACCGCAAGAACCGTATTTTTGAGGCCAGGGCAGCGCTGGTTGATTCCTCCGGCCGGATATTTGCCGAGGCCACCGGCAAATATCTTCCGATTCCCCGGAGCGAGTTGACCGGCATGATGACTGATTTGATCGGTGACACCACTTGGTTGCGGGACGGCGCCGATTCGTAGGCGCCGACGTGAGGAGATGATCCGGAATCCACCATCGTTTGTCCGCCTCGTCACAGCGGCGGCTACCTCACACGGCGATTAATCGGAGATTGTCGAAATCCATGCCAACGAATAGGCTTAGAATGAATTGATTCCATGCGCATCCTTGCCCTCGATCACGGAACCAAACGCATCGGCGTCGCCGTCAGCGACGAGACCAAAACCATCGCGCAGCCATTGGAGTACGTCCCGGCCGCGCCGTTCGCGGATTTTCTGGCGCGATTGAAAAAGCTGCTCGCCGAAAAGGAAGTTGATCTCGTGCTCATCGGCCTGCCGCGCAACATGGACGGTACCTACGGCCCGGCGGCGCAAAAGGTTGAAGCCTTTATCGCGGCTTTGCGCAGCGCCATCACCATCCCGATTAAGACCTGGGACGAGCGGCTGACCAGCTCGCAGGCGAACAAAGTCTTGATTCAAGGCAAGGTTCGGCGCGACCGGCGCAAGGAGAAGGTGGATAAGATGGCGGCGGCGATTTTGCTGCAAAGCTACCTGGACGGTGTCCGGTGACAAGTGGCAAGTGACATGATCGACTCGCGTGTCACTTGTCACCTGTCACATGTCACTCAAGTTCAAATTGACCATTGCCTACGACGGCACGGCCTACGAAGGCTGGCAGACGCAAAAAATTGGCACCGGCGTCCAGCAAAAAGTTGAGGAGGCGCTGGCGAAATTGTTTCCCAGCCGCCCGAGTGTCCACAGTTCGAGTCGCACGGACACGGGGGTTCATGCGCTTGGTATGGCGGCGCATTTTGAAGTGCCGCGGGCTGAATTCAAGATGACGGTGCGTAAACTGGCGCTGGCCATCAACGCCTGGCTGCCCGAAGATATCCGGGTGCTTTCGGCCGCTCGCGCGCCGGAAAAATTTCATGCGCGCTTCGATGCCGGCGGGAAACAATACCGCTATTTTGCGTGGAACCATCCGGCGATGAATCCGTTGTTCCGGCAGACAGCCTGGCACGTGCCGCGGTCCCTGGACTTGAAAGCGATGAGGAAAGCCGCGAAACTGTTTGTCGGCCGGCACGATTTTCAGTCACTGGCGGCGAATCCGGGTTACAAAAAGGAATCCACCGTCCGCCGGCTGACGCGTTGCGAGATAAAAAAATCCGGCGCCTGGTTGATATTCATCGTTGAGGGGGATGGTTTTCTTTACAAGATGTGCCGGGGTATTGTCGGCACGCTGGTGCAGGTCGGTATGGGCAAGTTTCCGCCGGCGGAAATCAGGCGGATGCTGGCGAAGAAGGACCGGCGCGTGGCCGGCATGACCGCGCCGGCGCATGGGTTGGTGTTGTGGAAGGTGTTTTACAAATGACTTGCAGCGGCGGTCTGTGACCGCTGATGATTTTGATGAAGTTTGCGACGATCATAGACCACCGCTACAACATGCACATTGTTTTGGTTGAACCGGAAATTCCGCCGAATACAGGCAACGTGGCGCGGCTCTGTGCGGCGACGAAGACGACATTGCATCTGATTGAGCCGTTCGGTTTTGAGCTCGGCGACGCGCAACTCAAGCGCGCCGGCATGGACTACTGGCAACACGTCGAGTGGCACCGTTGGAAGAGCTGGACTGTGTTCGAGTCGGCTCATAGAGCCGACGCTACAACTGCAAGGTTTTGGTTTATTGAATCGAAAGGCCCCCGGCTTTACACGGAAGCGAAGTTTATGCCGGGCGACTTTCTGGTCTTCGGGCGTGAGACGGCCGGTTTGCCGAAATCGTTGTTGGAACAAAATCGCGAACGCTGGGTGCGCATTCCGATGTTCAATGCGAAGTCACGCTCGTTGAATCTATCGAACTGCGTGGCGCTGGTGTTGTTCGAGGCATTGCGCCAGCAGGGTTTTACCGGTGAGATTTGAAATTTGTCAAAACGGCGGCTCCCGTCGGTTTGACAGTCAGTCTGACGCCTGGCGCAGTGGCTGGCGTGTCTCGTTTACCCAAAAACTCGAGTTTCTTGGACTCACTGGTCCTCATTGGGAATCACTTGGACTGACAAGCCGATCCTTGTTGTTTTTTGTACCTGCTGGAAAGAACTCAAACGCACTCCACGGTCCCTGATTTTTTCCACCGGGGCTGATGTCGGGGGTGACGATTCCTCTGGTTAAGGATGTTCCACTTGTCAATGCATCGTATCCCTCTGAACACCAGAGGGCTTAAGCATGATTTACTATGTTCGTTCGATTGAGGCTTCAAAAGAGCCACTCTCTTCATTCCAGCGGTGCTGCTCATTGTGTTCCGCGGCAGGTTGCACCCCGCAACTTGCTTTGACCAGTTTGGGGTTGACAAAACATTTTATTTGCAGGATAAGACTATCTATTAGTAACGGTTGACGTCTCTTCCCGGCTCCAACCTATGCTTTCGAGGGGGCGTGAATCTGATAAACCCGACATCAACAGGAGAAGTTTATGAAAAACGGCGTGAAAGATTTGCCGGCCCTGCTGGCATTGTGCTCAATCCACGTTCTTCAAATCGCAACCTCTTCGCCCAAGGCAGGCATACACGTGGCCAAGCCAGGAGATGCAACTACCGGGGCACGGAGCGGCAGCAGGGAAATGAGGTTTCGTCTTTGGCGATACTTTTTGGAGACAAACCTGAAATAACCCCAGCCCACCAACTCAGCTTATGAAACCTATGTACCAACACTTCTCTTTAAATCGGGCCCGCCGCGACCGCTGGCCGCTGGCCCAAGTAATTGTGGCGTTCCTGGTGCTGTCGCAATTCAACTCGCTGGCAATTTCCGCCCCGTTTTGGATCACCAACAGCCCGATGCACACGGCGCGCGTCTATGACACGGCAACATTGTTGCCGAATGGAAAGATTCTGGTAGCGGGCGGCAACACCAATACGGCGGAGTTGTATGACCCCTCGACGGGTACGTGGGCAGCAACCGGTTCGCTCAAGGTAAACCATACCCAACACACTGCCACCTTGCTGCTGAACGGCAAGGTGCTCGTGGCCGGCGGCGCCAATTCCTCCGTCACCAACGCGGAGCTGTACGATCCCGCCGCCGGCACCTGGACGCCGACGTCGCCGATGACCGTCGTGCGATCCGGTCATACGGCCACGCTGCTGGCGGACGGCAGGGTGCTCGTCGCGGGAGGCTCGGTCGGTGGCTCGTACAGTTCCAGCGCCGAAGTGTATGATCCCGACTCCAACACCTGGACCGCGGTGGCTCCCATGACTACCGCCCGGGGCTATCATACCGCTACCCTCCTGTCCGACGGCGAGGTGCTGGTCGCCGGCGGCTTTAACGCCAATGACTTCGTCCTGGCCAGCGCGGAATTATACGATCCCGCGGAAGGGACATGGACTCCGACCGCATCCATGAACGGAGTGCGCGAATCCCACACGGCCACTTTGCTGCGAGACGGCGAAGTGCTGGTTGCCGGCGGGTTGAACAGCAGCTTCTTTGGCGGCATCACCAACGCGGAGATTTATGATCCCTACAGCGAATCCTGGACGCCGATCAACCCGATGACTTCCGGACACGAGGGACACACCGCCACGCTGTTGCCGAACGGCAGCGTCCTAGTCGTAGGAGGCATAAACTCCCAGGATACATTCGCCGGCGCGGAGATCTATACTCCGTTCAGTGGCGACGCCCTGAACGGTACCTGGACGGCCACCAGCGCGCCCAAGGTTTCGCGGATATGGCACTCGGCGACTTTGCTGAGTGACGGACGAGTGCTGATTGTGGGAGGGGCGTCAACAATGCTCGAGACCACCAATGCCGTGGAGACGTATGATTGGGCCGTTCCGACCTTCGCCATGCCCGCAGCGGAGCATACCGCCCGCGATTATCAACAGTCCACGCTGTTGCCGGATGGGCGGGTGCTGGTGGCCGGCGGCCAAAACACTTCCAACGTCCTTGCCAGCACCGAGCTATATAATCCGGACGGCGGATATTGGACCGCCACCAATTCGCTGACTGCCGCGCGGGTTTATTTTACGATGACTCTGTTGCCCAACGGCAAAGTGCTGGTCGCCGGCGGGGATGGCGCAAACGGTTCGACCACCAACAGCGCCGAACTGTTTGATCCAGCCACCGGCACGTGGACCACCACCGGAGCGATGAATGTCTCACGGGCGCAACACGCCGCAACCTTGCTGGCCAATGGCAAGGTGTTGGTGGCCGGCGGCGTCATCAACGGCGGCGCCCCGACCAACGCCGCGGAGTTGTACGACGCGGTCAATGGCACGTGGACGTCCAACAGCCCGTTGAACATCGCGCGCTCGGCGCCGACGGCAACGCTGTTGCCCGACGGAAAAGTTTTGGTGGCTGGAGGTTATGGCAGCGCCGGACCAACCAATGCTGCGGAACTCTACGACCCCGTCGCTCAGACCTGGACGATTACCGGCAGCATGACCGCGGCCCGCTATCTTCATACCGCGACGTTGCTGGCCAACGGAAAAGTTCTGGTGGCGGGCGGGGTTGGCAGCGGCGGCGCGCTCTCGAGCGCCGAGGTGTACAATCCGGCCACCGAATTGTGGACGGCCATCGCCGCCATGCCCAACGTCCACTATAGCCACACAGCCACCCTGTTGCCTCAAGGCAAAGTCCTGATCGCGGGCGGCGTCGGCAGCGGCGGCAACATTATCACTAATGCGGAGCTATACGACCCTGCAACCAGCACGTGGATTTCGGCCACACCGTTGAAAGTCGCGCGTGCGGGTCACACGGCCATCGTGTTGGCCAATGGCGATGTGCTGCTCGTGGCTGGCGAGAGCAATGGCGAACCGTTGGTCCCGCTTGCCAGCGCGGAGCTGTACGATCCCGGCCTTGGGTTTAGCGCCGACTGGCAGCCACAAATTGCCACCGTCAACTCGCCGCTCAACTCTGGCGCCGTTCTAACGCTGACCGGATCCCAATTCCAGGGAACGGGTGAAGCCTCCGGCGGGAACGATTATCAAAATTCATCTTCCGATTATCCTGTCGTACAACTGAGCGGCATCGCGAGCGGGCGAACGCTGTTTTTGCTCGCCGCGAACTGGTCCACCAACTCATTCGTGTCCCTGCCGGTCACCAATTTTCCGCCGGACTGGGCTTTGGTCACAGTGTTCGTGAACGGCATCCCCGGCGCCTCAGGCATCCTCCGGATTGCCCCCAACCCGACAGCGATTGTCCTGTCCAATCCCGTGCGGCTGCCTGGCGGCACCGTTCAAGTCGGCTTCACCAACACGCCCGGCGCGGTTTTCACGGCGCTGGCCACCACTAACCTTTCTGTGGTGTTGAGCAATTGGACGACCTTGGGCGGAGTCACCGAAATTGCCGATGGGCTATTCCAATTCACTGACACACAAGCAACAGATCTTCAGCAAAGGTTCTATCGGGTCCGGTCGCCATAAACATCACCAAATCAATCCAACAACCGTTCAAAAGAGGCCGAAAAAATTCAAATGGAAAGGGGCAAAAGATGAAAACCACCAACGCCTTCGCGGTTATTCAACAATGCGCACTCTGGCTGCTGCTCTCGACCCTTTACCGCCCCGAAGCCGCTCGGAGGCGGGTTCGCTCATTTTCCCGTCCGGTCCTGCTGTTGGGCCTGGCACTCAATCTTCAATTCGTAATCATACAAACTGCCAAAGCGGATTCCTGGACTGCCACGGGTTTCATGCAGACCGCGCGCGCGAATCATACAGCGACATTGTTGCCGGATGGCAAGGTGTTGGTCGCGGGGGGCTTTGGCACGAACGGCATTGCCCTGGCCCTGGGCAGCGTGGAGCTGTACGATCCGGTCACCGGGACGTGGATTGCGACCGCCCCGATGAATACCGCGCGCGGCCTTCACACCGCGACGTTGCTGCCCAATGGCCAGGTGCTGGTCGTGGGAGGCTATAAGAACTACAAATCTGCTTTGGCCAGCGCGGAGCTGTATGATCCGGTCAGCGGTACGTGGACCAACACCGGCTCGCTGAATACCGCCCGCTGGAGTCACCTCGCGACGTTGTTGCCCAATGGCAAGGTGTTGGTCTTGGGGGGTATTAATTCGAGCGGTAACCTGGCCAGCGCGGAGTTGTACGATCCGGCCAGCGGTACGTGGACCAACACCGGCTCACTGAGCGCGGCACGGTACGAGTCCACGGCGACGTTGCTGCCCGATGGCATGGTTTTAGTCGCGGGAGGCTATGCTACCGGCGGCACCTATCTGGCCAGCGCGGAGCTGTACGATCCGGTCAGCGGTACGTGGACCAACACCGGCTCGCTGAATACCGCACGCGGCTTTCACTCAGCGACGCTGCTGCCCAATGGCAACGTGCTGGTCATGGGCGGTTTGGCGCTGGTCATGGGGGGCGGTGGCATCAGCAGCCAACTGACGAGCGCGGAGCTGTACAATCCGGCCGGCGGGACGTGGACCAACACGGGCCCGCTGAATACGGGGCGTTGGAGTTTCCCAGCGACGCTGCTGTCCGGTGGCCAGGTGTTGGTCGCGGGAGGCTCTACCACCAATTCCACTTATTCGGCCGGCGCGGAGCTGTACGATCCTGTCAACGGGACGTGGACGAACACCGGCTCACTGAATATCGCCCGCGGTGCGCACACGGCGACGTTGCTGCCCAACGGCAACGTGCTGGCCGCTGGTGGATACACCAGCAGTGCCGGCAGCAGTGTAACGAACAGCGCGGAACTTTATGGTGCGACCAATACGATAGACACCAACCTGCCCACGGCGACCATGGATTGGAACACCGTCTATCAACGAATTGACGGTTTTGGCGCCTCCTCGGCGTGGCAACACACGTGGACTCCGGCGCAAGCCGACATGTTCTTCTCCACGAACAGCGGCACCGGCCTGGCTTATAACGGCACCAACTTCTCATTCACCGGCATTGGCCTCTCCCTGTTGCGCAATCACATTGCCTACGCCAATACGCCATTGGCGAGCGACACGCCGAGCACGGTGGAAACCAACATGATGCAGATGGCCCAGGCTCGCGGGGCCAGGGTATGGAGCACGCCATGGACTCCAGCCGCCGGATTCAAGAGCATAAATGACATCTATGATACCAACATCGCCACCGGTGGTGGAATAAACGGCGGCAGTTATCTCGGCGGCGGCAATAATGCCACCAACCTGGCTTACGCCAGCCAGTTGGCCAACTACGTGGTCAGCATGAAAACCAATTACGGGATCATCCTTTATGCGCTCTCGGTTCAAAATGAGCCGGACGCGAACGTCACGTCTTACGAGGCATGCCAGTGGAGCTCAGCGCAAATTCATGATTTCGTCACCAACCTTTACAATGCTTTGGCTGCCCAAGGAGTGGGTTCGACCAAAATTATAATTCCCGAGGGTGAAAGCTGGCAGGGCAGTTCCAATCTCTACACCGCGACCATGAGCGATCCGGTGTCGGCCGCGGACGTCGGCATCATCGCTGATCACAACTATAATTCCATTCCACCGAGCGGGACACCGATACAACTAGCCAGCTCCGGATTGCCGGCGTGGGAAACGGAGACGGCCAACCTGAGCAGCGGGAATAACGGCAGCATGGCTGAAGGGATATACTGGGCCAATCGAATCCACCTTTTCATGACGGTAGCCCAGGCCAACGCCTGGCATTTCTGGTGGCTTATGGGCGCCAGCAGTTCCGGCTATGACAATAGCAACCAGGGTTTGGCGGATACCAATGGGGTCCCCGCCAAGCGCATGTATGTACTCGGCCAGTACAGCCGGTTTGTGCGCCCCGATTATTATCGCATCGGCGCGACCAATACCGGAGCCATCCTGGTCAGCGCCTACCAGGACACCAACTCCGGCAACTTCGCCGTAGTTGCGATTAATGCCGACCCCAGCAATTCCATTGATCAAACTTTTACTTTTCCCAATGCCGCCATCAACGGGCCGGTAACACCCTGGATCACTTCCGCCACGCTTTCACTGTGCCAACAGGCGCCGATAATCATGAACGGTTCTTTTTTCAGCTACCAAATGCCACCCCTGAGCGTGGTGACCTTTGTGGGGCAAGCTTTCAGCGGCGCGATCCCAACGACGATCATCCTGGTCAATCCCATAGAACTCGGCAACGGTTCGGTCCAATTGGCGTTTACCAACACCCCCGGCGCCACCTTTACCGTGCTGTCGGCGACAAACCTCTCTCTCCCACTGAGCAACTGGACGGTGCTTGGCGGAGTCACGGAAATTTCTCCCGGACACTTCCAGTTCACTGATCCCCAGGCAACCAATCACATTTCGCGCTTCTACCGGGTGAAATCACCATAACCGCGCCCATTTTCTATTTTCCCCGCCCCACCGTGAGCTCACGCGCATTGACTGGCTGAATACGGCGTCTTTCCTGTCGGCGCAAATGGATTAAATGTCTCCCATTTTGTCCCTCGCCAGGCGATTTCTTCAATCAAGAACCGAAGCTTATCCGACTCACAGATATCGCTGCTACGATATTGCCAAAGCGGCCTTTTTATCCGGACTGGTTCGTCTTTACCGGCCAACGAGATGGCAGGTTGAAGGGCTTATTGAATGACGGCCCGATAATATCGAAACGCAAGATTCGTAGCAGCGGTATCGGTGAAGGAAACGGTTCCCGTCGGCGCGGCATTGGTGGAAATGGGAATCCAATTCTTAAGGTCGGTTGAGGCTTGGATCACATAATTGGAGCCGGCCGGACCGGACAATTGAAGTTTGAACCCGCCAGTGGTCATCCCAATTCCGGTGGAGACGAAATTCACCACATTCGAAACTGTGCTGGCCAGGACGACTAAAGTGGCATTGCTGCTGGTCGTTGAACCAACACCGTTAACAATGCGCACGGAATAGCCTCCGGCACTGGCCGGAGAGACATTGTTGATCGTCAAGGTACTGACCGTCCCGACCAGTGGGACATTAACGTTAACCACAGTCGTATTGCTGGTTGGCACCGATTGATTGTTGAACATCCAATAAAACCTCATGGAGGTTAAACTGACCGCCGTTGTCGTAATCAACGCAGTGCCTCCATTTTGGACAGCTACGCCCAAAGGTTGGACAGCAATCGTCGGCGGCGTACCGATTTGTGCGCTGCTTTTGATCGTTAAAAGGCAAGAAAAGCCCAGGAAGACTGCCATTACCTGCGGCCGAAGACTGATGAGTCTGCAAATACGTGCCATACTCATATTTATCATTTGAGACACTTACAGCTATTCCCGTGCCCAAAATTTAGAATCTGTATGTCAGTTTTATGCGAAAAGTGCGGCCATCCTGCTGAATGGCGTTCTGGAGATGGAAATTGGAGGCCGGCTCGTAGTAAGTCTTGTCCAACAGGTTATAAATGCTGGCGGAGATATCCAGGTTCTTGATGATGTTTTGGCTGAAGAGCGTGAAATTGACGACGGCATAACCGGGTGAGTCCGGTCCTGGCAATGTGTCGCCGGTAGTTGGGTCGGTAAAAACCGTATGACTTTTGCTTGTGTATTGGACTTCGAGCCCGGCAAATATCTTGTCCCGGTACAGCGGGGCGTTGAGATTGAGTTTAATCAAATGCATGGGCGAATCCGGCAAGCCGGCGTCCGAATCGCGGTTTTCAGTGTGTTGCAGCGTGTAGCTCAGGCGCGTGCTGATGCCGCTCTCCCATTTTCCTTCGAGCGCCAATTCCAAGCCCAGGGTGTCGGCATTAAAATTGGTAAAAGTCCCGTTTTCGAAATCAATCAGGTCATCCATGCGGTTGTAATAGCCGGAAACGGATGAGCGCAAATGCCGGCCGATTCCCTGTTCGTAAACCAGTTCGTAGGAAGTGATGCTTTCCGGCTGGGGCTTGATATTCAGGGAAGACGCCTCGCTCAACTCGTAAAAATCCGGGTCGCGAAATGCCGTGCCGTAAATGAATTTGAAAGTTGATTGGCGGAATGGATCGTAAATAAGCGCCACGCGCGGACTCCATGACGGGTTGAAACTATCCTGACGGTCATAAGATTGATCGTAACGCACGCCGGCGTTGAGGTGGAGATTGGTCAACACCGCAAAATTGTCCTGGGCGAAGAGGCTGTAATTTTGACGTTGGTCATACACGTTGCGAACATTTCCGCTGGTTGGCTCCAATTGAAATAAATGGTCCTCCTGGCTGAAGTCGTCACGGATTTCTCCGCCGATCGTCAGCAGACTGCGGTCCCACAGGTTTTTGTTAACCTGCACCCCGCCGCCAGCCCATTCGCCGGTTTCCTGTTCTTGATAGAAGACAGTGCCTGGAGCCGCGGCGCCAAACGGTTGCGGATAGCCAATCTGAAAATCACTCCGGTCATAGTAAACGTTGGCGGAAACATCCAGCGTGTCCGAAAATTTGTGCGCGTATTTGAAGGACGCATAACTCCGATCATCCGTTGTACGCAGGCGCGAATCGTCAAAGGTGCTGCCATATTGCGCGGTGGGATTTCCCTTGTCGCGGTTGATGTACCCGCCCTCCAGGGTGAAATCTTTGTAGCTGACCGAACCGAAAAAACTGCCAAAACCGTCGTCGTCCAGGTTGTGCGCGACTCCGTTATTCTGAGCCGGCGTGTTATATTGAGGATAGAACAGATCTTCCGGCCCGTCATTGTGGTAGAGCGTGCCCGACAATAAAAATTGCAGGCCGTTGGTAAATTGCCCGCCGATGCTCACACGCCCCGAATAGGCGTTGTAACTCCCGTACATGCCCGATCCTTCCACGCCGTTGACTTGTTTTCCGTCGCGGGTGATGACGTTGACGACTCCAAAAAACGCATTATTGCCGTAAAGCACCGAACTCGGACCTCGGATGATTTCCACCCGGTCAATCAAATCAACGTCAAGAATGAATGACGAGTCAATCGCGGCACTGTCATTGAGATCGTTGTTGATGCGGTGGCCATTGACCAACAGCAGAATGCGGTTATTGGCATCACCGAGATTGACGCCGCGCGTACCAAGGTAGGCGTAGTTGCGATCGTAACTCACATAAAAGCCCTGGACGCTGCCCAAGAGGTCGCCCAGCGTGCGCCAACCGTAATGTTTGATTTCGTCCGAGGTGATAACGGTGACGGATGATGGCGCCTCGGTGGCTTTCTGTTCGAATTTGGAGGCGCTGTAAACTTCCGGCACTTTGATTTGCATCAACTGTTCCAGTGACAGCTCTGTCAAATCCTGGACATGATCAGGATTGTTGGTTTTGGAAGCGCTGACGCCCGCCGGTGGCTGGGTAGTATCCTGAACCTGATTCGATCCATCGTCCGCGCGCGCACTGAGGTCCAGAAGAAAGAGTGCAATGGTGATATGCCGGACCAAAAACACGCGAGCGGGCAGGATTGGCAAAAGAGGATTTCTTTTGTTCATGCCCGGCAAGCGTCTTTTGGGATCATAAAAATCATCAGGTCCACCACCAGAACGGCTGGCGGCCACAATCCAGCACGATTGTTGCCAGATTGCCGCAAATGGATTCGCCTTTGGCGGGTAATCGGCAAGTAAACTGCGGTAGACGGGTGTTATTGTATTATTTTTAAACAGCTGGAGAACTTGACAATGTCAGGTAAATCCGCCGTGATAGTCCTAAAAGCAAATCTTGTGTGACCGGCGAACAAACGGAAATCGGATATACTCTCCGTCGCATCTGAAACCGGGTTCCGGTCATGCGACCGGGAAAAGTACGGCCTGCCGTTGGCGAAAAAACGCCGGTCGCGGAACACGCCTGCCAAGGATGGCCGTCACGCTGGTTCTCGGCCTGGTTTTCCTCCTTGAGTTCAGGGGTTTGGCGCAGGATTCATCCCCGACGGAATACCAAATCAAGGCGGCATTTCTCTATCACTTTGCCCAATTTGTCGAATGGCCTCAACGGGCGTTCGCCAGTTCCCATTCGCCAATCGTCATTGGCGTGTTGGGCGAGAACGTGTTTGGCGGCAATTTGCAGCAGATCATCCGCAACAAGACTGTCAACCATCGTCCATTCCAGGTCAAACAATTCCATGCCGTCCCCGAGACAACGAATTGTCAGATTTTGTTTATCAGCCCGTCGGAGAGGAGACGGTTGCCGGAGATCCTGAAGCGTTTGTCGGGCGCGAGTGTTTTGACCGTGAGCGAGATGGACCATTTCACCGACTCGGGCGGCATGATAAACTTCGTCATCCTGAACGACGAAGTTCATTTCCAAATCAACAACGATGCCGCCAAAAAGGCAGGCCTGCAAATCAGTTCCAAACTGCTGACCCTCGCCGTTCGGTGAAGTTTCGGCGGAACAAAAATCGCTTATGTTAAGTGAAAGCGCCGGTCATAAGCCCGTGCTTGTATCAAAAAGCGACACTTGTGCCGAGGTCTCAGGACATTTCCATCAAGCGCAAATTGACGGCCATCATTATGATTGCCAGCGCCGTCGCCTTGTTGCTGGTGTCCGCCGGTTTCGTCACCTATGACCTCCTCACATTTCGGAAGACGATGACGACCGACCTTTCAACGCTGGCGGAAATCATCGGCAACCAAAGCACGGCGGCTCTAACTTATGAAGACAAGGACGTGGCGAAGGAAATTCTGGGCGCGTTAAAGGCCAAAAAACACATTGTCGCCGCCGCGCTCTATGACAAGAATGGACAACGGCTGGCGTCTTATTCTGTCAATCGTGCGGCGATTTCTTTCCCCATCCGTCCCGAGGGGGAAACGGTTCGTTTTGAAAACAGCGCTTTGGTTCTCTTTCATGAAATCCGTTTGGATGGCGATTTCGCCGGAACCGTCTATTTGAGATCCGATTTGCAGGCGATCCATGAACGGTTTGCACGTTATGCGGCCATGATTTTGGTCTTCATGGCCGCCTCGCTGGTGGTGACTCTGTTTCTTTCAGGATTACTCCAGGGTGTCATTTCCCGCCCCATTTTTCACCTTGCCGAAATCGCCAGGGCCGTTTCCGGGGGGAAAAATTATTCCGTGCGGGCAACCAAATATGGTGGCGATGAGTTGGGACAACTGACCGACAGCTTCAATGAAATGCTTGGCCAGATTCAGCAACGAGATGCGGACCTGCAGCAGGCGCATGACAAACTGGAAATCCGCGTTGCCGAACGGACGCAGGAGTTGAGCGCCGAAATCGCCGAGCGCAGGCGCACCGAGCGGGAATTGACCCGGCAATTTGTTCGTCTCAACCTGCTCAACCAGATTACCCAGGCCATTTCGGAACGGCAGAACACCGACAGTCTTCTTCACGTGGTGCTGCGCCAACTCGAAGGTCACCTGGGGCTGGACCTGGGCATGGTTGCCTTGTTTGACGCCAAGCCCCACACGCTGAACGTGGCGGCCCTGAGCATAAGAGACTCCGTGCTGGCCGCCCGGCTTGATTTACACGAAGGTGACACGCTGTCCTTGAGCGAAACAGGCTTTGAATTGTGTGAGCGAGGACAGACGGTTTATTTCGCTGACACCGTCAATGTAACCGCGCCGTTCACCGAGAAACTGGTCGCCGCCGGTTGGCGTTCCGCCGTCGCCGTGCCGTTGATGGTCGAGGAAAAGTTTTTTGGCGTATTGTTATCCGCCCGCCTCAAGGCGGATGCTTTCAACAGCAATGACAGCGAATTTCTCCGCATGTTGAGCGAACACGTTGCGCTGGCCGCTCATCAGGAGCGTCTGCACAAAAACCTCGAAAACGCCTATAACGAACTGCGTCAGACCCAGGCCACGATTTTGCAGCAGGAACGGCTCAAGGCGCTGGGCCAGATGGCCAGCGGCATTGCCCACGATGTCAATAACGCTCTCTCGCCCATCGTTGGATTTTCCGAGATTGTTCTCAACGAAGAATATGGCTTGAACGCGGAAGGAAAAAAATTCCTGAGATACATCCGCACGGCGGGCGACGACATTGCGCACATCGTGGCGCGGCTGCGGGAATTTTACCGCGCCCGGGAGGACAATGAACCGTTGCAACAACTCAGCCTCAATGCTTTGGCCGAACAGGTCATTGACATGACCCGTCCGCGTTGGCGGGACATTCCGCAATCCAAGGGTATCACGATTGAGACGCAGACGGATCTGGCGCCAGACGTGCCGACGTTGATGGGGATCGAAAGCGAAATTCGCGAGGCACTTACGAATCTGGTCTTGAATGCCGTGGATGCAATGCCCAACGGCGGTAAAATTACCATCCGCACGTGGTCACTGCGCCACGAAACACAGAACGGACGCCCGGAGCAGGTCGCACTGGAAATCAGCGACACCGGCACGGGCATGAATGAGGAAACCCGCAAGCGCTGCCTCGAACCGTTCTTTTCCACCAAAGGCAAGCGCGGTACCGGTTTGGGTCTGGCTATGGTTTACGGCGTCATGGAGCGCCATGAAGGCAGCGTCGAAATCGAGAGCGAACTGGGTAAAGGCACGACCTTTCGGCTGGTGTTCCCGGTGCGCATCAAACCTTCCAAAAATGAGGAGAAGGAAAAAAGCCTGGTGGTTGAGCCGCTGCAAATTCTTTGCATTGACGACGAACCGTTGCTGCGCGAACTCATCAAGCAAATCCTCGAACGCGACGGTCATGAGGTTGAGGTCACCGACAGCGGTCAGTCCGGCTTGGACGAATTCCGCATTGCCCGCGAGCGCGGCCGTCCTTTCGACGTCGTCATCACCGATCTCGGGATGCCTTATCTGGATGGCCGGCAGGTGGCCAAGGCTCTCAAAAGAGAATCACCTACGACACCGGTTGTCATGCTCACCGGTTGGGGCGCGTTTATGAAGGAGGATGGCAACACTCCCGAAGAGGTGGACAGCGTTATCAGCAAGCCGCCGCGCGCGCGCGAATTGCGTGAAGTGTTGAGCCGGTTCCATGCCGTGCAGCGCAAAATTTAAGAACAGTCAGGTTGCCTTGGCCAGGGCTTCCGGCAACAGGGTGCCAGAGCTTGTTATCCCGGAATGGTCGTGTAATCTTCCATCGGTCGGGCGCTTGGCGCAGTGGCTAGCGCGTCTCGTTTACACCGAGTAGGTCGGGGGTTCGAATCCCTCAGCGCCCACCAGCCCCGCAAGCGTTCGGGGCGGTCGCGCCGAAGTGAACCAAGGGCGGACCAGGGACGATAATTCGGGAGTGAAACGCTCTACGGTTCGGCAAGCCGGCTTATTTCTCCGCCATTAATGTGCCGTCGCCGCGAAGTTTCATCCGTTGCCCGCGCCATTCAACCGTGTTACCCGCAAACGCCCCGAACCAGAGCGCGGCCTGCAGCAAATCCTTTACCGGAACCAGCCAGAACGGCGAGACCAATCGGCGATCCGGTGTGAACCGCCGTTGAAGATTTTGCGCGAGAACCATCCGGATCAAAAGAAATGTGACGGCAATAATCGTCCCGCAGGGAATTCCAATTCCCATTCCGGATGTCTGAAAGAAGCCATAATCGCTGATTTGGCCGGTTTTCACAGACAAACCCGGTAGTCCCGCCACCAGCCACAACAAAGGCCAGAGGGTCGCATTGGCCAGGATGCTGAAAAAGTAGGGGAGGGGCTGGCAGGTGCGGATGGTGCGCGCCCAGCGGAGTTGATGATGCCAGACGTCGCGCCAGCTCATCGGCGCATCCCAACATTCCACGACGACCGGGCAGAGCGCAATCCGATGGCCTTTTTGGGCGAGGCGATGACCCAACTGGTAATCATCGGCGAGGCAATCGGCGAGGGATTTGAAACCGCCGATTTCAGCCAGCGCCTTGCGGCGCACCAGGATGGCCGCGCCGAGTGCGAAATCAAGTGGCTTGAGACTGGCGGCTTGCAAGACCTGACTCCAAAAATCAGCATTGATGGCAATGGCCTCCCAACGCATGGCCGTGGTTGCCGGATTGGCCAGCCGATAGAAACAATTGACCAGAGCAGTCTCGTCATTGTGCAGGAGCGCAACCATATTGGCGAGGAAATCAGAGGGTGCGCGCACGTCGGCGTCGCTGATGAGAATTAATTCATATTTCGCCGAGCGCTCGAGCTGGAGGAGCGTGGAAATTTTCCCGTTCGTTCCGACGGTTTCATCACAGACGACAAGCTGTGTGTCGCGCCCCGGATTTTTTTCAATGAGTTCAGCCGCCATTCTACCAGCCGGGTCATGGGCATCCGCGACACCAAACAGGATTTGCATCGGTCCGGCGTAATTTTGATCGAACCAGCTTTGCAGCGAAGCGGGGGTCGTTTCGTCGCAGCCTTTGAGCGGTTTGAGCAAGGTGACGGCGGGTGTGCCGGACAGGCCGGCGGCGCGCTGGTGAAGGGGGAAACGCCGGGAGGCCAGCCATTGCCAGAAAACGAGCGCCAGGCTCAGGAAGGCGAGCGCGGCAAAAATTGCGTTAGTGAAATTCACCCGGGAACAGGTAACCGGACTTAAACCGTGGCCGGAGCCTCCGCCGGTTTGGCTTCGATGTTTTCGTCGAGGACCAGCACGCCGTGCGGCGGGATGTCGTAGTTGCCGGAAAACGTATTGCCCGTGAGGAAATCGTGCATCGGTTTGTAGAATTGAATGCGGAGGGGCGAGTTCTGGTGGTTGATCAGGAAGTAAACGCGCACACCTTCCTTTTCGCGCATGCTGACTTCGACATTTTCCGGAACCTTGAGTAACGGCTGCAACCCACACATCTGGCGCAGCCAGACGACGAGGTCGTGATAAAAATGCTGGTGACTCATGGTGCCGATGTACACGGCCCGGCCGAGACCAAAAGTATTCATCGTTATGGCGGGCCGGCCGGCATAAAAATCCTTCGCGTAGGTTGCCAGGATCTGGCAACCCTTCGGCTCGATGATGTCGCACCAGAGCCGGGCGGGATGCACGTGGCTGGTGGGAAAAGCGCCTTTGAAGGTGAGGTGGTTTTCTTCACCCGGCGGGATGGGATCAAATTCCAAAACCTCCAGCCCGAACAAATCGGTCAGGTCGTTCGGGTAACCCGTGTCGGGAGCGATACTGTGTTCGTTGACGAGGCCGGTATTGAAGGTGCTGACGAGGGTGCCGCCGTTCTGCACATAAAGTTTCAGACGGTCGGCCTCGCCGGCGGCCAGCAGGTGCAGTGACGGCGCGAAGACAATCTTGTACCGGGACAGGTCTTCGGTCGGCCTCGCAAAATCCACCGGAATATTGCGGTCATGAAGCGCATTGTAGATGAGTTGAATATGTTCGCGCAGATTGAAAAACTTATTGGGCTGCATCGGCTGTTGCAACGTCCAATCATTGTCGTGGGTGTACAGGATGCAGGTTTGCGCCACCACCCGAGTGTCCTTGAGCGCGGGCGCGAGCAGCTTCAATTCTTCGCCAATCTGGCTGATTTCCTTGTAGGTGCGGTTGTTGCCTTCGAGGTGGTGCGGCAGGACCGCGCCATAAAATTTTTCGTTGCCGATGCGCGGCTGGCGCCAGTGATAGTACAGCACGCCGCAGGCACCCCGGGAAATGAGCTGATACGTAAACAGCCGGATGATGCCCGGCCGCACCAGCGAGTTGACGTCCTGCCAGTTGACCTGGCCGGCTTTTTGTTCAATCACCCAGAAACCGCAGTCGCCGTCGGGCGTTTTGATGTCGTTTTTTTTCAGCGAACGGAGGATGTCAATGTCACACGCCAGCTCGGCGGATTTGGTCTTGATGGCCGGCCGGCTTTCCACGGAAACAAAGTCCACGGCGTCGGCCATGTCGAAGTGGTCGAATTTCCGATGGAGCGCGCGCAGGTTGACGGTAACGGGATGGTTGGGACTAAGTTCGTGCAGCACGTCGGCCTGCATGCGAACAAACGCCACGATGGCGTCGCTGCTGAACCGGTGCCAGTCCAGCAACAAAGCCGCGTTGTGCGTCGTGGGGGCGGCCATGGGCATGGGCACGTCGTCGAAGGTGGAGACAATCTGGCCCAGGTAACGCAAACCCAACTGGTTGTTCAGGCGCTCAACGGTCTTGTACTTTAATTTCAACCAGTTTTGCCATTCCAAACGCGAATCTTCGTTGAACGACCATTCGGTCTGATGCCCGCCGAGGCCGCTGTCAATCTGCCAGGCAGCCAGTTGCGGATGATCCCCCAGTGCTTTGGCCATGTTTTCGACCAGCCGCTTGGACGCGTTCCAATAGGCGTCATTGTTGAAGCAGGCCGCCCGCCGCGTGCCATCATGTTTGACCAGACCGCGTTCGTCGAGTGGCAGGATGCCGGGAAACTTTTTCGTCAGCCAGAGGGGGGGGGCGGCGGTGGGCGTGCCCAGGATAACCTTGATGTTGTGACGTTGCATGATGTCCATGACACGGCGCAACCACTGAAAATCGTATTTGCCCTCTTTGGGCTCGCAGATGCCCCAGCAAAATTCGCCGATGCGGACAACATTGATGCCGGCCTTGGCCATCAAATCGGCATCGCGTTCCCAAGCTCCCTCGGGATCATCGGCGGTGCCGCTGTAAGGGAAGACCCACTGCTCAGGATAATAGTCAACGCCAAAAAACATATAACCTTACCTCGGGCTTCAGTCGGAGTCTAAACGCAACCCGCCGGACGCGCAATTCCAAAATCACCAGCTTCACCCGGATACAAAACGGCGGGCGGACTCTATTTGCCCAGCAGCTTGTCGAACCCTTTGATGAGGTTGCTGGTGCCTGCGCCCGCATTGCTGCCGGCGCCTTTCAGCAGACTCCCCCCGTTTTTGCCTATGTCGGTGCTCGCCTTGCCGACCGCCTTCACCGTGGCGCTGACGATGGCGTCGAGGACGCTGCGGGTCAATTCCGTCGCCGTGATGCCGTCCTGGTTTTTGCCGAGGTCCGTGAGATGAATCGGCGGCAACGGCAGTGTCATCTCCTTCCCTCCCAGGTCCGTCAGGCTGACATGCACCTGGGCGCCGGTGATCAGCAGGTCATCCACTTCAAGTTTCCTGGCCGGTTTGGCTTGGGCAGGTGCAGTGGTCGGGGCCACGCTGGTCGAGGCGGGGTTTTGGGAGGCAGCATTGACGTTGTTCAGAATGGTGCTGAGGTTATTGCCGCCGAGGCCGCCTTCGAACGTGATTTCAGGCGATTCCACGTGAAGCGAGCGCACGACGATTTTGTCCGACAGCACGGACAGGGGGTTCACCCCTATGGAGATCAATCCGGCGCTGATGGCCTGCGGGGTTTGATAACCGGTAGGGTTGCCGACGACCAGGCCTTTGATGCTGGCCGATCCGGTCAACAACGTCAGGCGCACGTCAGCCACTGTGACCGGCACCCGGGTGATTTTGGGGCCGACGACTTCCACGCCTTTCTTTACGATGTCGCCGAGAAACACGCCGGCGACCACGGCGCCGATGATGACCACCACCACCAGGGCCAGGACCACACTCCAGAATATTTTTTCGAGCTTTTTCATAAAGATACCGATTCAATACTGCCTCCGGCTTTGCCGGGCAAACTCGAATTTTCTCACTGCGCTAGCAGGGAGCGAATCACTTCCACCAATTTTTTGATTTGATATGGCTTGGCCAGAAAATGGTCCGGTCTGACCGGCGAATCGGCGTAAATGCTTTCATCCACCGTGCCGCTGAGCAGGATGGTTTTTTGCTGGGGGTTGAGCCGTTTGCATTCACGAATCAAATCCATGCCGTTCATTCGTCCCATGGCGTAATCGGTGACGAGCACGTCCGGGGGGGATTGGGCGGCAGTGTACTCCGCCAGCGCCTCCAGCGGGTCACGGAACAGGCAGACCTCAAAACCCGCCGGTTCCAGGACCATTTCCGCCAAATCCAGCAATATTTGTTCGTCGTCCACCACGTAGATTGTAGGCGGCGAACCGGTAACGCCGTTGCTTTCAGGCTGACTCATGCTGGCCAGCCGGCAGGAGAACATAATTTGCGCCCCATCGCAAGCGCATTTGGCGGTGAAATTCCCATTGCGTTGCGCGTGCTTCCGCCGTAAAGTTCCCTTGGCCATGAGGACAGGGCCACGAACCAGGGATTTGCTGCTATGAAAAGAAAAACGGCAACCGCATCCATCAAGAAGAAGACCGCCACCCAAACAGAACCTTTGTCTCGCGCTGCCGACCTTCCGCCTGAAGAAACCGCCGCCGGCGACCATCCGGTTGCTCCGGTAAAAACCAAAAGTGCGACGGTGAGAAAATTAAAAAAGCGCATCGTTTCCGCCTTTGAAGCCGTTGCCACTCCTCTGAAAGCCAAACGCGCCGTCAAACCCAAAATCGGTGGGGCCTCCCGCCGCCAAAAAATTGAAATTCCCGCCATTTTACTGGAGGGCGACCGGCCCACGCCATCTCCCATCGGTGGTCCCGGCCAGAAATATGCGCTCGGTCCCGTGCCGCCGGCGCAACAGTTTGAAACGACCGAGACCGGATTGCCCGACGGCTACGGCACGCGCCAGTTGTTTTTAACCGCCCGCGATCCGCACTGGCTTTACGCGCATTGGGACCTGACGCACGAGCAGCAAACGCGCTGCAACACGCGTTCTGCTGACGGCCATCTGGTGCTGCGTGTTTATGCGCACAAGCTGGAGGGCCATCCCCTCAACGAAATTCACGTCCACCCGGAATCGCGCCATTGGTTTGCGCACGTGGAACGCGCGGGAGATGCCTACGCCGCCGAACTCGGCTACTACTCGCCGGTCGGCAAATGGGTGCGGGTGGCCGCGTCGGCCGCCACGGTAACACCGCCCGATGCGGTTTCACCGGAAGGCAGCGCCGAATTTGCGACGATTCCGTTTGAGTTTCCGTTCGCCCAGTTGATGGAAATTATCAAGGCGGCGGTGCATGAACATCTGCCGCTGGCCCGGGCGCTCGAGGAGCTTCGACGGCAGGGCCATCGCGATCTGCCGCGGGCAACCTCGCATCCGTCCCTGTCCTGGACGCCGGAGCAGGAACGGGCGCTGGCAAAAATCATCAACATTGACGACGTCCGCCGCGTGTGGATGGGGTCGCTCGAAATCACCGAACTCATCCGCCGCCGGCTGGCCCATGAGATTTCCTCGATGGGCGCATCGGCCTTCGGCATCTCGAGCATTTCCAGCCCGTTTGGCGGTCTCGGGCCGGCCAAGGGTTTTTGGTTCAACGTCAATGCGGAGTTGATTATTTACGGCGCGACCGAGCCGACCGCCAAAGTCACCCTGGGGGGGCACGAAATCAAATTGCGTTCCGATGGTTCGTTCAGTTACCGTTTTGCGTTGCCGGACGGAAAATATGATCTGCCCGCCGTCGCCGTTTCAACCGACGGCACCGAGGCCCGGGCGGCGGATCTGAAGTTCAGCCGCTCGACGGAATATCTTGGCGACGTCGGCGCGCACCCGCAGGACCCGTCATTGAAAGCGCCGTCGCCGGAAAACGTTTGAGCTGCATGGACGCGCCCCACCGCGGAGCCCTGATGCTGGTTCGCTTTATCGCCGCCGCATTGATCGGCCTCGGTGTGATTGAACTGAGTTTGTCCTGGGTGCAAAGTTCCACGCGCCACACGCCCATGCGAATTTTCGATTTTGTGCTTCCCGCCGTGCTCGTGATGCTGGGGCTGGCGGGCCTGGTCAAAGCCGGCCCGCTGGCGGAATGGATTTCAAACAAACTGGACGAGTGACGGCACTATTCTGACCGACTATGCAAGGCTATTTGTCCCTGGTGTTGCACGCGCATCTGCCATTTGTGCGACATCCCGAGCATGAAAAATTCCTGGAGGAATCCTGGTTGTTTGAAGCGGTCACCGAAACCTACCTTCCGTTGCTGCAAACGCTCGAAGGCTGGCGCCGCGACGGCATGGACGCGCGCCTGACGCTTTCGCTCTCGCCCACCCTGTGCGCGATGCTGGGCGATGCGCTGTTGCGCGGGCGTTATGAGCGGCACTTGAACAGCCTGATCGAGCTGGCGGAAAAGGAAATCCACCGCACCCACTGGGACCGCGCCTTTCGCGAACTGGCGTGGATGTATCATCACCGGTTCTCTTCGATGCGCGACCTCTGGCGGGCCTGCGATGGCAATCTCGTCAACGCCTTTCGCAAACTTCAGGACGACGGGCGAATTGAAATCATCACCACCGCCGCCACGCACGCGCTGCTGCCGTTGCTGGCCGGCCATCCGCCGTCGCTCCGCGCACAAATTCTGACGGCGCGCGACCACTACCACAGCTGTTTTGGCCGCGACCCGGCCGGCTTTTGGCTTCCCGAATGCGCCTATGTGGAAGGCGTCGAGGTGTTTTTACAGGAAGCCAACGTCCGCTGGTTCATTCTCGACACGCACGGCCTGCTGCACGCCCGCCCGCGTCCGCGGTTCAGCACGTTCGCGCCGATTTACACGCCCAACGGCATCGCCGCGTTCGGTCGCGACTTTGATTCCTCGCGACAGGTCTGGAGCCAGCGCGAAGGTTATCCCGGTGACGCGCGGTACCGGGATTTCTACCGCGACATCGGTTTCGACCTCGATTTCGACTACGTGAAACCGCACCTGCCGTCGCCGGCCAACCGCGGGTTCACCGGCCTCAAGTACTATCGGATCACCGGTGGGGCCGGGGAGAAGCAGATTTATCAACGCGACCTCGCCTTGCAGGCGGCGGGCGAACATGCCGGGCATTTTCTTGATGAACGCATCAAACAGGCGCAGGGCGTCGCCGGGTTTCTGGATCGCCCGCCGATTGCCGTTGCGCCGTATGACGCGGAATTGTTCGGTCACTGGTGGTATGAAGGGCCGGAGTTTCTGGATTACCTGGCGCGCAAACTTTTCTATGACCAGAAGATCCTGACGCTCCTGACGCCGAGCGAATATCTGCACCGCCATCCCACCAATCAAATCGCCGCCCCCGGCGCGTCGAGCTGGGGAGAGGAAGGCTACTGGCGCGCGTGGTTGAATGAATCGAACGAATGGATTTATCCGCACCTGCAAATCGCCCAGGAACGCATGACCGAACTGGCCAAAAGATTCCGCACGGCGACCGGTCCGAAGACGCGGGCGTTGCGGCAGGCCGCGCGCGAACTGCTGCTGGCACAGGCCAGCGACTGGCCGTTCATTTTGCGCACGGGCACCAGTCCCGATTACGCGCGTCGGCGGGTGAAAGACCATTTGCTCCGCTTCATCGCCTTGCATGAGCAACTGACCGAGACGACCGTGGACGAAAAATGGCTCCACGAAATCGAGTCCCGCGACAATCTCTTCCCCGAAGTGAACTGGGGTTACTGGAAGTAAAGCTCTGTAGCGGCGGTCCATGATTGCCGTCACAATGACGCCGCGGAGCTGCATAAGAAAAGGCGGTCAGCGGGATATTTCATTCAATCCAAGCTGATTTTGGCTTGCAAGTCCATACCGTTCCCGATATTATCCTGCATTCGGCAGAAAACCGGCCGTAATTTCAAATAATCCAGAAAGGGAAAGACATGAAAATCAATCGCGGAATTTTCCAGCGGTTGGAACTTCTTTCCGACTCCGTGGGAATCCGCCGTCTTAGAGACACCAAGACCAGGTCCGGCATAAAACTATTATCCATCGCGGCGGTCGCCGCCCTGATCGCGTTTTCGGCGTCGGCCTCTTCTTTTATCCAACTGATTTCCCAGCGCGATGGTTCGCTGCCGCGGATTGCCGGTGGCGGCGGTTCGTCCCAAATGCCGATTGTCAGCGCCGATGGCCGGTACGTCCTTTTTTCAAGCACGGCGAATAATCTGGCGCTCATGACCAATGACGCTCCGATGGCCGCCACCACCTTGCCGACGTTGAACGTGTTTCTCCGCGACCGCGACCGCAATACCACCACGTTGGTGAGCGTCAATCTCACGGGAACCGGCGGTGGCAACGGCAATTCCCTGCCGTTCAGCATTTCCACCAACGGCCAGTTTGTGCTTTTCGAAAGCGTCGCCGGCAATCTGGTCGCCAACGACACGAACAACGCCCAGGACATCTTTGTCCGCGATGTGGTCAACGGTGTGACGAGGCTCGTGAGCGTGAACACCGACGGGTGGAGCGGCAGTGGCGAATCGCGCGACCCGGTCATGACGCCGGACGGCCGGTACGTCGCGTTTGCCAGCGCCGCCGGCGACCTCGTGCCGGGTGACGCCAACGGCATCCCGGATATTTTTGTGCGCGATTTGCAGTCGAACACGACGACACTTGTGAGCATCGGCGCCCTGTCAACGAGCAGCGGTTCTGCGACCGGCAGTTCGGAGGCGCCTGAAATTACGCCGGACGGCCGATATGTGGCGTTTTACAGCACGGCTACAAATCTGGTCCCGGGCGTTGCCTCGACCGGTGAAATTTATGTGCGTGATTTGGTGGCCGGCAACACCCTTTGGGCCAGCGCCAATGCGCGCTCCATCTTCCAATCCGTGACCGGCGGTACAAACGAAGTTTCCTGCAATTTCCGCATCAGCGCCGACGGCCAATTTGTCGGTTTCGAGGCCTGCTCGAATCCGCCGTCAGGTTCAGCCCTGCAAGGAATCATTCTCCGTTACAAAGTCCAGTCCGGATCGAGTGATCTCGTTTACCCGAACGCCGCGGCGGTCGTGGAAAGCTTCGACAGCATTCACAACCTGGACATGACGCCGGACGGGCGGTTCATCGCGTTTGTCGCCAATGTCGGGAATACGTCGCTGACCAACACCGCGATTTATCTTTGGGACGCTCAAACCGGCAGCAACACGCTCGTCAGCGCGGATCAAACCACCGGCGGGCCGGCCAGCGGCGTTTGTGATTCTCCGTCGGTCAGCACCGACGGACAATATGTGGCCTTCCTCAGCGGCGGCGCCAACCTGGTTCCGAATCCATTGGCCGGCCAGTATCATGTTTATCTGCGGGACGTGCCGGCTGGTGCCACAACCCTGCTGGATGAGGACGACAGCGGCGCGGGTTTCGGAGTGAATGCCGTCACCGTCCCCAGCATGAGCGACGATGGGAGCGTGGTGGTCTTCGAGAGCGGCGACGACAATATGGTGCCCGATGACGGCAATCCCGACAGCGATGTTTTTCTGAGTGAGCTGACGGCTTGGACGGCTGAACTGGTTTCTGTCCACGATCCGTCACTGCCTTTCCAAACGCCCAGCGGCGGAATCTCGGGCGTAACGCCTTATTCACTCAGCGCCAATGGCCGCTACGTCGCGTTTTTCAGCGCGGCCGCCGACGTTTTTCCAAACGACACGAACGGTTACCGCGACGTTTTTGTGCGCGACTTGATGACCGGCGCGGTTTTTCCCGTGAGTTTGAACACCAACGAAGTCACCGGCGACGGCATTTCGACTGACCCGGCCATCAGCGGCAACGGCCGCTACGTCGCCTTCTCCAGCAGCGCCAACGATCTGGTGGCGAACGATGCGAACAGCGCGCAGGACGTGTTCGTGCGCGATTTGCAGGCCGGAACCACCACCTTGGTGAGCGTCAGCACAAATGGAATCAATTCGGGCAATGCCGATTCATATTCGCCCATGATCAGCGCCGACGGACGCTATGTTTTGTTCCACAGCAAGGCGTCGAATCTCGCTTCGGGCAATTTCTCCAGCGGTTTTGAAAATTTATTCCTGCGTGATTTGCAAACAGAGACAACATACGCGCTCACGTCAGGTGGTTCCTCAACCGGTGTGTACGCCGCTGCCATGACCCCGGATGGCCGGTATGTCGCCTTTTTGGGTGCGATTTCCGGAATACTGGGGGTCAATGTGTATGTCTGGAGCACAACAGCAGCCATGCTCACTTATACCAACAATTTACCCGTGGCTTTGGGTCTGCCTCTTGCCATTTCCATCAGCCCCAATGGCCAAAAGCTCGCCTGCTTCCAAGGATCCTCAATAGGTTTATACGGCGTGGACGTAATTTCAAATACAACCTGGCTCATTCAGACCAGCTACAGTGGAGTGTATTTGCTGCCGTTTCTTGGATTGCAGTTTAGCGGCGATGGGCGATTCCTTACATACGCGATGTCAATCAGCTCTTTTATTACTAACAACGTTTACCTGTACGATTTCCAGACGGGGAACAATATTCTCGTGAGCCGGAACCCCAACACACTTCAGCCCGCCAACGGCTCATCGGACTCTCCGGATATCAGTCCCGATGGCCGGTTCATCGCCTATCGCAGCGCCGCCACCGATTTGGTTCCAGGCAGCACCAATGGCATTCCGCAGTTGATTGTTTACGATCAGTTGGCCGGCTCGAACAGCCTGTTAAGCACCGACACAACCGGAACCGCCAGCGGGGACAATCGGTCACTGATGCCGGTGTTCAGTGCCGATGGCCGGACGCTCGTTTTTCCAAGCTGGGCATCCAACCTGGCCACCAATGATTTCAATCAATTCAGCGACGTCTTTGCTTTCGCGTTCCTTTACGTGAACGTCACACCGGGCGCCGGCGGTCAGGGACCAACCATTTCCTGGCCGTACGTCTCCGGGCACAGTTATCAGGTCGAATACCAGAACAACCTGACCGACAGCGCGTGGCAGCAGGTTCCCGGCAATATGACCATCAACGGCAACCAGGCTTCCATGATTGATCCGACGCCGGCTTCCGGCCAGCGATTCTATCGGGTCGTTGCACAATGAAACCTGGACTCAAACAGAGAAGTGCGGGGATGAAAGTGCAAAAAGCAGGCTTTACCTTGATCGAGTTGCTGGTGGTGATCGCGAGCATTGCCTTGCTGGCCGTCACGTTGCTGCCGGCGCTGGCCGGGACCCGGCAGAATTCCCAAGTCATCGGATGCCTCGCCAATCAGCGGCAATTGGCCGGCGGGTGGATGATGTACGCCCAGGATAATCGTGATGTGCTGGTTCCCAACCGGGGTTTTAACGGCGCCAATGGCGTCAATTACGCGGGAGACCCTCGGCAGGAAACCCAACTTCAACCTGGAGGGGCTAATGCCGATTGGTGTCCGGGCAATCTACAAAACTCGCAGGACACTGTACCGGGCAACTATCCGGGAGGTTCCAAATATAGTTGGTGGATCCAGACGGGCCTGCTCTATCCGTATATCAATAACATCAACCCTTACCGTTGCCCGGCCGATCACCACATTCTTCCACACGGCGGCGGGGCATTCACGGCGCCAGCCCTGCGCACCTATTCGATGAATGGCTGGGTGCAACCCATGGATGCTCCAGGTAATGCGCCAGCGCCTTGGAATGGAATCAATGGCTACCTCTTTTATACCAAGTTGTCGAACTTGGCCCGCCCGGGTGCGAGCAAGACCTGGGTGTTCATCGAGGAAAATCCTTACACGATTGACGACGGTTTTTTTCCGATTGATCCGAGAGAAACGACCATATGGTACGCCAGTCCGGCGGTTTTGCACGGCAACGCCAGCGTGCTGGCATTTGCCGATGGACATTCGGACGCCCATCGCTGGACGGACAGGAATATGATTACCGCAGGACCATACACGCCGCCGACCGGCTCTTTTCCTGATACTCCCGCCGACCCCACCTCGCGAGATTTGGCATGGTTGATTTCAGCCAGCACAGCTCCGCAATGAGGCGGGTGCGAGAATGATTCGCCGAGCGAGTTTCAAGACGATGAGAATGTCTATGCCGCGGGCGGGTCGAAATCGAGTTTGGGGGCGCAGCGGACCAACTCGGCGGCGCGATGGGCCGCTTCCGAGATCTTCTTCAACGTTGGCCCCAGGAGGGCGTCTTCCTGATGTTTGACAAAAAGGCGGTCGGCGTGACCCTGAACCACGGTGAGGAGATTGTTCAATTCATGGGCCAGGGTGAGCGAGATGTGCCGGTCGGCATCGGCGGGGCGGTTATCCTGGCGATTTTCCCCGCCGTTAGATGGAGACGGCGAAGCCATTTTTTCATCCGTTGATTCAAGATGTGACATAGCGTCTGGCAAAGCACCCGGCGGGCCACATTTTTCCGGAATAAATTTTCCATTTCTCCGGGACAGACTGTGCCGGGACGGGACAGGGAAAATGCCGAAGGCGGAACGAGGAATGAAGAAATAAACAGCCAGACGCTTCCAAGCCTTTTTGCATCCGGCAAATGCGCTAAAAGACAGCGCATTTCCGGGCAAAAAGGAAACCTGCTTGTTTCCGCATTCTGCCTTCTTCATTCTACCCTCACATGACTACCGCGCCCGCCTCGCTCGGCCTGATTGCCGGCAACCGCTCATTGCCGCTGGAATTTGCCCGGCAGGCGCGCGCCGCCGGCGTCAAACGCCTGGTGGCCGTCGCGTTTGAAAATGAGACTGACGCGGCGATTGCCCAACTCGTGGACGAAGTGGTCTGGCTCAAAGTTGGCCAGCTTTCCAAAATGATTGCCGCGTTCGCCGACCGCGGCATCCACCAATGCGTCATGGTGGGACAGATTGCGCCAAAAAATCTTTATGATCTGCGCCCCGATTTGCGGGCGATGGGGCTGCTGTTGCGTCTGAAGGAAAAGAACGCGCACACGATTTTCGGCGCCATCGCGGATGAGTTGAAAAAGGACGGCGTGGAATTGATTGAGGCCACGCTGTGGCTCAAACCGCTTATGCCGCAGGCCGGCTTCCAGTTGGGCCCGAAACTTTCCGCCGGGCAAAAGGCCGACGTGGACTTTGGTTTTCGCATGGCCAAAGAAACGTCACGGCTCGAAATCGGCCAGACTGTTGTGGTCAAAGGCGGCGTGGTGCTCGCCGCCGAGGCGTTTGAAGGCACGGACCAGTGTCTCGCGCGCGGCGGCAGATTGGCAGGCAAGGACGGCGGCGCCGTGGCCGTCAAGGTGGCCAAACTCAACCACGACATGCGGTTTGACATACCTTGTATCGGCGCGCAAACGCTGGAAACCTGTGCGGCTTCGGGTGTGGCCGTGCTGGCGCTCGAAGCTGGAAAAACGCTGTTGCTCCAACAGGAGACTTGCGGACAACTGGCCAAACAGAATAAAATTTCCGTAACAGTGGTTGGTTAAATCAGTTAAATGAGTAATCGGTTAATTGATGATTGGCAACCGGATCGTTCAACTTATTTAACCACTTACTCATTTAACAAATCACTGACACATGCTGACCTCGCACGAACTCTTCGGTTTCATGTCGGCCAACCTGGCCAATGAAATTCTCAGTTTCACCCATGAGTCGGACAGACCGACTTACAAGGCCGCGCTCGGCGCCGTGGCCCAGGCGCGCCACGTCCGCCCCGTGTTCCTCGAACGCCAGCCGCGCGCCCAGTGCCACGCGGCCATCATTTCCACCCTGTCCAAACCGGCGCTGGAGGCCGCCGCCGGCGGGCTCATCCGCGTGTGGCTCGTAAAAAAGCAGCGGCCGATGCTGGTGGATTTTCTCAACGCGCTCGGCCTGCCCAACAACGAAGGGGTGGTGGATGATTTGCCCGCAACCATGGACGACGCCAGACTGAAATCCGCCATTGACGCGTTGCTGGTCAAATATCCCGGGGAAGCCGTGGCCGTTTATTTGAACGCGTTCAACGACATGAACGAGGCGAACTGGGTGAATTTGAAAACGATGCTCGAAAGCGACAAACGTCTGCAATTGGGTGCGGCGGCTTAAACGGGCACGGCTTCGTTTCAACGATCCGGCGGCAGGGTTTCGGAATTTCAGTTCACAATTTTGGGTGGGTTTTTCATAAAATACTGCTGGCGCGCCGGGCGGGCTGTTGTATCGTCGTTTCTTACTTTTTAACCGATACGACAAATGGAACCGCAAGCTGACATCGCATTGATTGGTCTGGCCGTCATGGGCCAGAATCTCATTTTGAACATGAACGACCACGGTTTCACCGTCGTGGCGTTCAACCGCACTGTTTCCAAGGTGGACGATTTCCTCAACCGGGAGGCCAGGGGCACCCGGGTGATTGGCGCGCATTCGCTCCAGGAAATGGCCGCCCTGCTGAAAAAGCCGCGCCGGGTGATGCTCATGGTCAAAGCCGGCCAGGCGGTGGACGAATTCATCGAGCACCTGCTGCCGGTGCTGGAACCGGGCGACATCATCATTGATGGCGGCAATTCACTGTTTGAAGACACGAACCGGCGCACGAAATATGTCGAGAGCAAGGGATTGCTTTACATCGGCACGGGTGTAAGCGGCGGTGAAGAGGGTGCACGGCACGGCCCGAGCATCATGCCCGGCGGTTCGCCTGCCGCGTGGCCGCACGTCAAAAACATTTTCCAGAGCATCGCCGCCAAGGTGGCCGACGGATCGCCGTGCTGCGATTGGGTGGGTGAGGGCGGCGCCGGTCATTACGTGAAGATGACCCACAATGGCATCGAATACGGTGACATGCAGTTGATTTGCGAGGCCTACAACATCCTGAAGAACGGTCTCGGCCTGAGCGCGGCCGAAATGCATGAGATTTTCAAGGAATGGAACACGGGCGAGCTGGACAGCTACCTCATCGAAATCACCCGCGACATCCTGGCTTACAAGGATGCGGACGGCACGCCGTTGGTGGACAAAATCCTCGACACCGCCGGCCAGAAAGGCACCGGCAAATGGACGGTGCAGAGCAGCGCGGACCTGGGTATTCCCATCACGCTGATTGCCGAGGCGGTTTATTCCCGCTGCGTTTCCGCGTTAAAAGACGACCGGGCGAAGGCGGCAAAGAAATTGAAGGGGCCCAAACCGCTGATGAGCCTCGCCAAGAACGATGCGAAGAAGAAGGATTTCATCGTTCAAGTTCGGGACGCCCTTTACGCCTCAAAAATCGTCAGTTATGCGCAGGGTTACATGCTCATGCGCGCTGCCGCGGCCGAGCACAAATGGAATCTGAATTACGGCGGCATCGCGCTGATGTGGCGGGGCGGGTGCATCATCCGCTCGCGTTTTCTGGGCAAAATCAAGGAGGCCTTCGACAGCAATGCCCGGCTCACGAATCTGCTGCTCGACAATTATTTCCGGGGCGAAATCAAGCGCTGCCAGAAGAGCTGGCGCAATGTGGTGTCGGCGGCGGCCAAAAAGGGCATTCCAGTGCCCGCGTTCAGCACCGCGCTGGCGTTTTACGATCAATACCGTAATGCCGTGTTGCCGGCAAACCTGTTGCAGGCGCAGCGCGATTATTTCGGCGCACACACGTACGAGCGCGTGGACAAACCGCGCGGGGAATTTTTCCACACCAATTGGACCGGCCGTGGCGGCACCACCGCTTCCAGCACGTACAACGCCTGAGCCTCCGCCGTGGACGCTTTCAACTCAGAAAAGCGTTGGACGGAAAAATTCGGCAGCGCGCGCGGCCTTGCCTGGCTCGACTCAGGATGGGCCGGGTTGGCCGTGGTGGCGGTCGCGTTTATTGCGATAGCGGCGGCGTCCTGGCGCAAATGGCCGGACGCGCTCATTGACTTCGGGCTGCAACTTTACCTGCCCTGGCGGATCAGCCAGGGCGCAGTGCTGTACCGGGATTTGCATTATCTGGCGGGCGGCCCGTTGTCCCAATACTTCAATGCGCTGTTGTTCAAAATCTTCGGCGTTTCATTCCGCACGCTGATTTTTGCCAATCTCGCCATTACCGCCGCGCTGCTCGTTTTAATCTACCGCCGGTTTCTGGCGGCGGCCGACCGCTGGACGGCCACGACCATTTGCCTCGGCATCGTGCTGGTGTTCGCCTTCAACGAATATCAGGTCGTGGGCAACTACAACTACATCGCACCATATTCCCACGAGCTTTTGCACGGCCTGGTGCTTTCCCTCCTGACCATCGCCCTCCTGTCTGATTGGGTTGGCAGGCGGAAACTCCAATACGCCTTTGCCGCCGGTTTCTGTTTCGGCCTCGTGTTTCTGACCAAACCGGAAATTTTTGTCGCCCTGGCGGCCGGGACTCTTTCTGCTTTCCTCCTTTTTCACGTCACGCACCGGCGGAGAGACGTCGCCATCAAATCAGCGGCGGCGTTTCTACTGGCTGCCATGATCCCGGCGCTCGGATTTTTCCTTTATTTCCTGAGCCGGGAAGATTGGCGCGCGAGTTTGTATTCCACCGCTTTTGCCTGGGCGCCACTGTGGCTGACGCCGGTGGCCAGGGATCATTTTTATCTGTGGTGCACGGGACTCGACACCCCCATCTCGCATCTCCTGGAAATGGTCATCCAGTTTTTCTGCGTCGCGCTGTTGGTGGCGCTTTACGCGAGATTGTTCCAACGCGAGACGGGTTTGGGCGCAAAACGTACCACGCGGCTGGTGCTTATGGTGCCGTTGCTGGCCGCCGCCGCCTGGTTCAACTGGCTCAACTGCGGCGCCTCACTGCCTTTGCTGGGGCTGGCCGCTTGTGTTCTGCTTTTTGCCAATTATCGGGCGTTGTCGGTTGAGCGGGAGATGACGTTCCCGATGGTATGGAGTGTGTTCGGTCTGGTCTTGCTGGCGAAACTCGGATTGTTCTCCCGCGTCTGGCACTACGGATTCGTCCTCGCCATGCCAGCAGCGGTCATAACCATCTATTTATTGCTCTGGCTTCTGCCGGTTTTGCTGGAAAAAAAATACAATGTGGATCCGCGGCCGTTTCGCCTCACGGTCTGGCTGGCGTTGCTCATTGGATTTGCGGGTTTGGTTCACGATTCGGAATCGTGGTACACCACGAAGGACCTGGCGGTGGGCCAGGGCGGCGACCGAATTCTTGCCTTCGACCCGCGGCTCAATCCGGCGGGAGCCGGCGTGGGACTGGCCCTGGAATGGATTGAGAAAAACGTGCCGCGCGACGGAACACTGGCGGTGTTGCCGGAGGGCACCACGATCAATTACCTCAGCCGCCGCGTGAATCCGACACCCTGTCTTGATTGGACGCCGACCGTGCTGACCGCGTTTGGCCAGGCTGGCATGACGGCCGCCTTCGAGCACGACCCGCCCGACTATGTTTTTCTCGTGGAGCGGGACACGGCCGAGTTTGGCGTTGGATATTTCGGGCGCTCACCGGGCTATGGCGTCGAATTGATGCAATGGATCGGGGAAAATTACCAGCCGGTGTATTTAATCGGTCACGAACCGCTCCGCAACGGCCTGTTCGGCATCGAAATATTGAAGCGGCAGCCGGCCAGCCCGCCGTCCGGCGCGAAAAATTTTGTTTTGCAAAATCCCACCCGCCCGCGTTGAATGGAGAAAACCAGGCTTGGTCTGATCCGCGAATCTTATGAAACCGACCGTATTTGTTTGGGCGATCGTCGCGTCACTGGCAACCCTTTCCACCGGCGCCGCCGGGACTTTCAAAGGGCCGTGGGGCCTCCAGCTTTACAGTCTGCGCACCGAACTGGCGACCAACGTGCCGGGCACACTGGACGAGGTGAAAGGTTGGGGCGTCAAGAACGTCGAACTGGCCGGCACCTACGCGCTCACGCCCGAACAGTTCAAGGCCCAGCTCGACGCGCATGGTCTGACCGCCGTCAGCGGACATTTTCCCTATGACGAATACCGCACGAATCTTGACGGTGTCATTCGCGATGCCAGGATCCTGGGATTGAAGTATGTCGGTTGCGCGTGGATTCCCCACGACGTCAACCGGCCATTTGACGAAAAGACCTGCCGGGAAGCCATTGCGGTTTTCAACCACGCGGGCGAAGTGCTGGCCGGGCATCACCTGACGTTCTTTTATCATGCGCACGGGTACGAATTTCAACCTTACCAGGACGGCACGCTATTTGATCTGATGATGAAGAAGACAAATCCACGATATGTGCATTTTCAGATGGACGTGTTCTGGATTGTGCATCCGGGCCAGGACCCGGTGAAATTGCTGAAAAAATACGGCAGACGCTGGCAACTCATGCACCTGAAAGGAATGCGCGACAGCACGCCTACGGGTCTGCTCACGGGCCAGACGGATGTGACCAACGACGTGGCGCTGGGCACCGGCAAGATTGATTATGCGCCGGTACTGCGTGAAGCGGAAAAGATTGGCGTAAGATGGTACTTCATCGAGGACGAGTCGCCGTCCTCCGAACAACAGGTTCCGCAAAGCATCCACTATCTCGAAACGGTGAAATGGTAAAATCCGGGAATTATTGTCTATGAACAAACTGGCCCTGGCATTGGTGGTTCTGTCCGGAAGCGCAACACTGCTTTTTGGCGATGCAACCGCCAACCCGGGCATCTTTTCCGGGCAAACCGACATCGGCAACGTGGCCAGGCCCGGCTCGGCCAGTTTCAACCCGACCAACGGCGAATACCTCATCGCCGGCGGCGGCGGAAACATGTGGCTGACCAACGATGCATTCCATTTCGTCTGGGTGAAAATGTCGGGCGACCTTGGTCTGGCGGCGGACATCAAGTTTCAGGGCACCGGCGGCAATCCACATCGCAAAGCCTGTCTCATCATCCGCCAGTCGCTGGAACCGGATTCGGCGTATGCGGATGTGGCGGTACACGGCGTCGGGTTGACAGCGCTGCAATACCGGGAAACGGCCGGCGAGGTGACGCGTGAAATCCAGTCGGACATATCCGGCCCCGTGCGGGTGGGCCTTGAGAAGCATGGTGACTACGTGACCATGTCGGTTGCGGGCACGGGGGAAACGTTGCACTCCGACGGTGCCATGTATCGGTTACCGTTCCAGGAGCCGTTTTATGTCGGCCTCGGCGTTTGCGCCCATAATAACAAGGCCCTCGAACAAGCTGTTTTTTCAAACGTACAACTCAATTCCATCCCCTCCGGAACCAGCAATGAGGCGGTGATCGAAAGCGCATTGGAGACTGTCGAAGTCGCCTCGACCGACCGGCAGGTGGTTTATCACACGCGGGACCACATTGAAGCGCCGAATTGGTCGCGGGACGGAAAATTTTTCCTCTTCAACAGCAGGGGGCGGATTTACAAACTGCCGGTCAAGGGCGGCACGCCGGAATTGCTCGACACCGGCGGTCAGACGCAATGCAACAACGACCATGGCCTTTCACCGGATGGCAGGCAATTCGCCATCAGTGACCAGACCCGCGGCGGCCAATCGCACGTTTATGTGTTGCCGACCGCCGGCGGCAAACCGCGACTGGTGACCAGGCTGGCGCCCTCGTACTGGCATGGCTGGTCGCCCGACTGCAAAACGCTTGCGTACTGCGCCGAACGCAACGGGAATTTTGACATTTACACCATTTCGGCCAAAGGCGGGAAGGAAAAGCGGTTGACCACGGCGCCGGGTCTGGATGACGGCCCGGATTATTCGCCAGATGGAAAATACATTTACTTCAATTCCGAACGCACCGGCTTGATGCAAATCTGGCGCATGAAACCGGACGGCTCGAACCAGGAACAGGTCACGTCCGACGATTACAACAACTGGTTCGCGCATCCTTCGCCGAATGGCCGGTGGATTGTCTTTCTGTCCTACGACAAAGATGTAAAAGGCCATCCGCCGGGCAAGAACGTGATGCTCCGGCTCATGTCGCTCGCCGACGGAAAAATACAAGTGCTCGCGAAGTTGTACGGCGGGCAGGGAACCATCAACGTTCCGTCCTGGTCCCCGGACAGCCGCAATCTCGCTTTTGTCAGTTACCCAATAACCCGTCCCTGAATATGGCTACGAAAAAATATCTGGTCGAATTCATCGGCACGTTTTTTCTCGTGCTGACGGTCGGCATGACAGTCATCAATCCGGACGCCGGTACGATTGCGCCGCTGGCGATCGGCTCGGCGCTCATGATCATGGTTTATGCCGGCGGTCACGTGTCGGGGGGGCATTACAATCCGGCGGTCACCCTGGCCGTCTGGCTGCGCGGTCGTTGTCCGCAATCGGACGTCCTTCCGTACCTCGGTTCACAATTCGCCGGCGGCATCGTGGCGGCGATGGCGGTGCTGTTTTTAAAAGGTGACCCGACGGTGATGCCGCAGGAGCTGGGGATTTTTCCCGCGCTGGTCGCCGAATTGATAGGGACCTTTGCACTCGCCTACGTGGTATTGAATGTCGCGACGGCGAAAGCCACGGCGGGCAATTCCTATTTCGGTCTCGCCATTGGATTCACCGTGGCGACCATGGCGTTTGCGCTCGGTGGCGTTTCCGGCGGCGCTTTCAATCCGGCCGTGGCCCTCGGCATCACCGTCATGCATCTGGCCAGGACCGCCAACCTCTGGATCTATCTGGTCGCCAATTTCGCCGGCGGCGCTTTGGCGGCGGCGGCATTCCGGTACATCAATCCCGAGGACAAATGAACCGATGGGATGAAGGGACGATGGGATTTTTGGACTGCTGGAGGGCGTTTGTTTGGCAATCACTCATCCCATAATCCATCAAACCATCCCTCCCATGTCATTGCCGGCATTCCTCCGCGTCCAGGGGGACGGTGTTTTGCTGTCCGTGAAACTCCAGCCGCGCGCGTCCCTCAACGAAATTGTTCCACCCGACCGGGCCGGTGGCGAGTTGCGAATCCGGGTCACGGCGCCGCCGGTGGATGCCGCCGCGAACGAAGCGCTGGTCCGGTTGCTGGCCGAACGATTGGATTGCGCCCGGAGTTCCGTCGAATTGGTGCGCGGCCACAAATCGCGGCATAAAACGGTCAGACTTCACGGTTTTACGGCCGAAGAGGTGTTAAGGCGGTTTTAATTGATATACTCCGTGCTGAGTCGGCGCGGAGTGGAGGCTTCGCCGGCAGTTTCCCTTGTCCCATTTGGGGACAAAAATTCACCCGTCGGCAGATTAGAATAACACCGCGGAATTGCGCGAAAAAGGCACTTAAACTGCTAGTGTTTAAGCCTACCCGAGGGGCCTCAACGGAACCGGGGTATGAATGAATTAGCATGAAGCCGCTTCAACACAAAAAACCGTCACTGTCTGACAGTGCTTTTGGCTCGAACAACGGACCGGCCACGGATTTCTTGGAGCGGTCCTCGGCCGCCGGGCCGGAAAAGCATCTCCGTGACGAGAACGCCCGGTTGGCGAAAGAAAACGCGCAATTGACCCGCGAACGGGATTCCCTCAAGGCTTTGATTGACAGACTCTCCGTTCAGGCCCCCGCGGACGCGAAAAGTCTGGAAGGAACGCTGAACAACCCCCACCGGCTCCTGCAGGCCATTCTGGACAATGTCCCCGACAGAATTTATTTCAAAGACACACAATCTCGATTCATCAAGCTCAGCCAATCCCTCGCCCGCCGCCTGGGCCTGGAAAATCCGGCTTCGGCCATCGGCAAGACCGACTTCGATTTTATCCGTACGGAAAGCGCCACGGAATACCATCAGGATGAGCAACGGATCATGCAGACCGGCCAACCCCTGATCAACAAGACGGAAAGACAAATCCTGCCGGATGGCCAAATCGGCTGGACTTCCACCACCAAAATACCGTTGCGCGACCAGGCGGGTAATGTCATCGGCCTGGTGGGGATCAACCGCGACATTACGGAGCAGAAACGCGTGGAAGAGGCGCTCCGTAAATCGTATGACGAACTGGAGAAACGAGTCGCCGAACGCACCGCCGAGATCTCGCGGGAACGACTGTTGTTGCGCACGTTGATTGATAATCTGCCCGACTATGTTTATGTCAAGGATGGGGAAGGCCGGTTTGTGCTGGCGAACCTGGCGGTGGCGCGTCAAATGGGCTTTTCCACCCCGGATGAGATCATCGGAAAACCGGATTTCGACCTGTTTCCCCACGAACTGGCCGCGCGCTATCGTGCCGAAGAAGAGGAAATGATCCGGTCGGGCAAAATGCTGTTCAACCACGAAGGGCCGACCGTGGATGTCAGCAAGAAAGGGAAAGACCGATGGGTCTCAACCACCAAAGTGATTTTGCGTGATCCACAGGACAAGGTTATCGGAATCATCGGCCTCGGTCGCGACATCACGGAACGCAAACGGATGGAGGAAGTGCTGGCCCAGGAGCGATCCCTGTTGCGAACGTTGATTAACAATCTGCCCGATTCCATCTACGCCAAAGACACCGCCGGCCGAAAAATTCTGGCCAATCCGGCTGACCTGAAAAACCTTCGCTGTGAGACTGAAGCCGAAGCCATCGGTAAAACCGATTTCGACCTCTTTCCGCGCGAAATCGCCGAAAAATTCCATGCCGATGACCAGAAGGTGTTTCGGGGGGGGGCAGTCATTAATCGGGAGGAGTATTTCCTGAACGAAGCAGGCGAAAAACGGTGGCTGTTGACCAGCAAACTGCCACTGCGCGATCAAAACCGGGAGATCATCGGGCTCGTGGGGATTGGCCGCGACATCACGGAACAAAAACAGGCCACCGAGGCTCTGGAGCAGAGCGAACAGCGGCTGCGGGAAGTCATGCGGAGCACGCGTTGCATCCTGAACTTCGGAAGTGTTGTGGCGCCGAAAGGCTGGCGGGAACGGGTGATGAAGGAGCCACGGTTATTCCATTGGCATTTTCCCGTCGTGAATTTGGAAGCGGCGCAAGAGGTGTTTCCGATCGACGTGCCGCCGGGTGAGCAATACCAGGAAGTCTGGTGCAGCAAACGCCATCCCGATGACTTCGAGCAAATGCACATCGCCACCCGGGATGCATTCCTCCGGGATGCGCCGTTTTATCGCAACGAATTCCGCTGTGCCGACAAGCACGGCGTCGAACACTGGTTGCAGGAATTCGTCACCATTCGTAAGCTGGACGAGAACCACTGGCAGCTCTTCGGCATTACCACCGACATTACCGATTTGAAAGAGAGCGAGACTGCCCTGCGGGTGAGCGAAGGAAAATTGCGGCAGTTCACGACGCAGCTTGAGCGCAGCAACCGCGAGCTCCAGGATTTCGCTTACGTCGCGTCGCACGATCTCCAGGAGCCACTCCGAAAGATCGTGGTTTTCGGCGAGCGGCTCAAGGAACAGTCCGACGAGAAGCTGGACCCGGAGTCGCGCGACTTCCTGGAACGGATGCAGAAAGCGGCTTCCCGCATGCAGACGCTGATCAACGATTTGCTGGCTTTTTCGCGCGTCACGACCAAGGCCCAGCCGTTCATCCAGGTGGATCTGGCACACGTGGCCCGCGAAGTCGTCAACGATCTGGAAGGACGAATTGAACAGGTCAAGGGCCGCGTCGAAATCGGAACCCTTCCACTGATTGACGCGGAAGCGCTTCAAATGCGCCAGTTGATACAAAATCTGATCGGCAACGCCCTCAAATTCCGCCGTCCCGACGTGCCGCCCGTGGTAAAAGTCACCGCGCAAATCATTACCGGCCCTTCGCCGGATGGCGGGACAGCGGTGGCGAAGAAATTTTGTCGCTTGACGGTCAGTGACAACGGCATCGGCTTTGACGAAAAATACCTGGACCGGATTTTTAACGTATTTCAACGGCTGCACTCGCGTAATGAGTATGAAGGTACGGGCATGGGACTCGCCATCGCGCGAAAGATTGTCCTGTTGCATCACGGCGAAATCACCGCCAAAAGCAAACCCGGCGAGGGCGCCACGTTCATTGTGACGCTGCCGGTGACCCACCCCAAGGAACCACAGAACCCAGGAGAAAACCATGAGTAAAGAAGGAAAAATGATTACCATTCTATTGGCGGATGACGACCCGGATGATCGCCAGTTGACTCGCGATGCGTTCGCGCAAAACCGTCTGGCCAATGAACTGCACTGCGTCGAAGACGGGGAGGAATTGATGGATTACCTCCACCGCCGGGGTCGCTACGAGAATTTGGACGGCAAACCTTTGCCGGGTCTGATCCTGCTCGACTTGAACATGCCGCGCAAGGACGGGCGCGAGGCCCTCAAGGAAATGAAACTGGACCCCATTCTGCGCCGCATTCCCATCGTCGTGCTCACCACCTCCAAGGCCGAGGAGGACATCCTGCGGAGCTATGACCTGGGCGTGAATTCCTACGTGACCAAACCCGTCACCTTCAAATCACTGGTCGAGTTGATTAAAGTTCTCGGTCAGTATTGGTTTGAAGTTGTCGAACTGCCCAAAGACTAGGGAAAGCCGCGTATGCCGGATGGCCCCGTCAGAGTCCTGCTGGTTGATGATGATGAGGATGATTATGTCATCACGCGCAACCTGATTTCCGAAATCAAGGATCGCCGGTATCAGCTCGAATGGGTGGATAACTATGACGCCGCCCTGGCTGCCGTCCATCGTCACCAACACGACATCTGCCTGTTGGACTATCGGCTGGGCGGCCGGACCGGCCTGGAGTTGTTGCGGGAATCCAAATCTCTTAACGACCGGTTGCCCATCATTTTGCTGACCGGACAGGGTGATCACGAGATTGACATCGAAGCCATGAAGGCCGGCGCCGCCGACTATCTGATCAAGGGTCAGCTGGATTCCGACAAACTGGACCGCGCTGTGCGGTATGCCATTCAGGGCCAGGACACCAAGGAACGCCTTCGCCGGGAGCGCGATCTCATTGGGCGCATCATGGAAACCAGCCCCGTGGGCATCGTGGTGGCCGATCAATCGGGAACAATCAACTTTGCCAATCTGCAGGCGGAAAAGATTCTCGGCCTGACCCGGGACGCCATCACCCGGAATTCATGCAGTGTTTTGGACTGGCATCTGACCGATTCGGAGGGCAATCCGCTCTCCGGACCGGCAGCCTCCTTGAGACAAATCCTCGATTCCGGACGGCCGGTGCACGACGCCTGTTACACCGTTGACGCCGGCGCACCGACGGGGGCTGAGGTTTCCAGCCGGGACCGCGCCCTGCTGTCCGTGAATGCCGCGCCGCTTTTTGACGCTGGTGGCAGGATTGACGGCATGGTGGTGACGGTTGAAGACATCACCGCACGGCTGGCGCTGGAGGCGCAGTTGCGGCAATCCCAGAAAATGGAATCCATCGGCCAGTTGGCCGCCGGTGTGGCGCATGATATTAATAACATTTTGACCATCATCCAGGGACACGCCGGCCTGCTGCTCAATGTGACGTCGCTGGACGCGGATGCGGTGAAATCCCTGAAGCAGATATCCGCCGCCTCGGAGCGCGCGGCGGGATTCATCCGGCATTTGCTCATGTTCAGCCGCAAGCAGGTCTATCGGACCAAGATTCTGGATTTGAACACGGTCTTGCACAATTTGGAATACATGTTGCCGCGGATGCTTGGCGAGCACATCGCCCTGGAAGTCCGCTGTGCTCCCAAACTGCCGCGCATCGCTGCCGACATTGCCATGGTGGAGCAGATCGTGATGAATCTGGTGGTCAATGCGCGGGACGCCATGCCCAAGGGCGGCAAACTCCTCATTGAGACCTCCGCCGTGGAGACCGACTCCCTTTATGTCAGGCTGCATCCCGAAGCGCACCTGGGCCGGTTCAACCGTTTGTCCGTCACCGACAATGGGTGCGGCATGGAGCGCAGCGTGTTGCAGCGGATTTTTGAGCCGTTTTTTACCACCAAGGAGGTCGGCAAGGGAACGGGACTGGGGCTGGCCACCGTTTACGGCATTGTCAAACAGCATCACGGCTGGATTGAAGTCCAGAGCAAGGTCGGCTTGGGCACCACGTTCAAAGTATTTTTCCCGGTCGCCGGCGAAACCAGCCCTCTTGCGACCGGTTCAACTCCGGAATCCGGGACGGTCAAAGGCGGCCGGGAAACGATTCTTCTGGTTGAAGATGAAAAGGAACTGCTGGAACTGATGAAGGAGGTACTCCAACAATATCAATATCACATTTTAACCGCTTGCTCCGGCGTTGAGGCATTGCAGGTTTGGAACGAGCATGGCGGCCGGATTGATTTGCTCCTGACCGACATCATTATGCCCGGCGGCATCACGGGCGATGAACTGGCTGCCGAATTGAAACGTCGGAAGCCGGATCTGAAAACCGTCTACGCCAGTGGATACACCTCCGCCTTTGTGGGGCGGGATTTCGGCCGGGATGCCATTTGCTTTCTGGCCAAACCCTATCAGCCGCTGCAGGTGGCCCAGGCGATTCGGGAGACACTGGATGCCCCATCCAAGGGCCAATCTCTGCCGGACGACCGTCCGACCGAGGCCGGTCCCGCTTTGACCCGGCAACCGGGTTAAGGTGAATCAGAACCCGATCGCCGGTCGGA
>Ga0335073_10000682_pt1 | contig 44231 bp, 36 predicted proteins | sample Lox_Sample_22_FD_207093 | JGI IMG/M metagenome (GOLD analysis project Ga0335073, IMG submission 207093) | Soil microbial communities from Loxahatchee National Wildlife Refuge, Florida, United States - Lox_Sample_2.2 | ecosystem: Environmental > Terrestrial > Soil > Wetlands | place: USA...
CGCGGTGAGGCCCGGCTCGTCGATCGCGCATTTCAGCTCGTTGGCCTTCACATCGGTATGCAGGATGCCCTTGGTAAGGTCGCCGACGAACAGCGAGACCATCTGGTCGGGAAGGTCACGCAATCCCGGCAGATCGAGCTTGCGCAGCGGCATGGGCACGACATCGAAGGTGTAGCAGCCGGTCGCCACGATGATGTTGAGATCGGTGCGCTCGGCCACCTTGAGCATGCGCGGAATGTAGCGTCCCAGCCCGAGGACCGTGAGATCGATGATCGTGTCGATCCCCTTGGACTTGAGCTCGTTCAGCCGCTTCACCGCGTCCTCGATACGCTCGGCTTCCACGAAGTCCCCGCGGTAGTTCTGGGTAAACTCCGTGTGCATCGTGAAAAGATGCTCGTGCACGAGCACGCGCCCGAGATTGGCCGAGTCGACGGGCCCTTTCAGGGTGTTGACGAGCGTCATGGCGCTTTGCCTCTCTCCAGTCGGCCGATAACGTGAGCTCCCGCATCCTATCGCGCGGGGCCACGCCTGCCTTGACCCGTCGCGTCAAGCGGCGGCGGGGTCGGTCGCCTACAATGCGGATCTCTCGCAACGCATGGCGCGGCATATCGCGCGCCGTATGCGCTGCGCCAAAGGAGGGAAGTCATGACGGAGCCAACAAGCTTGCGTGCCGCGGCGGGCGCGCCGCGCTCCGCCTCACCGGCAGGCTCCCGGCTCGAGTGCGCGCGCGCCGCCTTCGGCGACTCCGTCCTGCTGACCGAGCCTTTTGCGGGGCGCCCGCCGCTGTGGATCGAGCCGCGCGATGCGCTGCTGACCCGGGACATCGGGGCCGCCGCGAACTGGATGGCCGCGCATCGCGCGCCCATCGAAGATGCGCTTCTGAGCTTTGGCGCGGTCCTCTGGCGCGGCTTTCCCGTCACCGGAGCAGATGATTTCGAGAGGTTGATGACCGGCTTCACGCCTTTCTCCAAAGGCTACGTGGCGGGTACCAGCGAGCGCAAAGCGATCAAGGGCAACGTCATGGAGTCCACCCGTACGCCGCCCGACGTCTACATCTTCCTGCATCAAGAGATGGCATACCTGCCCTTGAACCCGCGGCTCGTCGCCTTCTATTGCAAGCACCCCGCCGACGAAGGCGGCCGCACCGTCATCGCGGACATGCGCGGGTTGCTCGAAGCGTTGCCGCCCGCCATGCAAAAGCGCCTGGTGGATCGGGGCGTCATCTACGGCCGCAACATGCGCAACGAGAAGCTCGAAAACGACTGGCGCGCCGACCCGATCTATCGCCATCACACCTGGCAGCAATGGTTTGGCACCGACGATGCCGCCGCCGTTGCAGCCCAACTCGAGGAACGCGGTATCAGTCACGAATGGGACGAGGAGCGGAATCTGCGCTTCTGGACCCATCGCCCCGGCGTCACCCACCATCCGGCGACCGGCCAGCTTCTGTTCTTCAACCAGATCTACGCACAGACCCCGCACCGGCTCTGTGTCGGCGAAGAGTATCCCGCGCTGATGGACGCTGCCTATGGCGACAGCGTGCCGCGCCCCTATTTCGTCTCGGTCGGTGACGGTGCGCCGCTGACCGAGGAAGAGTTTTTCAGCATTCATGACGCGCTGGAACGGCGCCGCGTCGATTTCGATTGGCAGCCGGGCGACGTGCTGTTGCTCGAGAACAAGCTCACAGGCCATGGCCGCACGCCTTTCCGGGGAGCGCGCGACATCCAGGTGATGCTTTTCGAGTAGGCGGGCGCAGCGTGCGCGCACGCAGCTCAGCCCCGCGGCTGCGGATGTATTGCCGGAGCGCGGCGATCTCCCCCGCCGACAATTCGTCAAAGCGCGGCATGCCATCCGCCACCCGCGTGCCGTCGTGCACCACCGCGCGGAACAGGTCCGCCGCCTGCGGCACCTCGGAGCTGCGCAGATCCGGCGCGGCCCCGCCGCTCACCGCCCCCGGGCCGTGACAGAGGCCGCACTTGAACCCGAAGGTCGCCGCACCTCGCGCTGCCAGCGCCGGATCAGGCTTGTAATCGGGATCTGACCCGCCTCGAATCACCGCCGGCGGCGCAGGCGGCAGCTCGGCGGTCCCGTCGAGCTCGAACGTCAGCACTCGCCGCCTCTGCGTCCGATAGTCGAACTGAAGGCCGTGCTGGCTCGGGGGATCGAGAGCCGCCGTACCGGTCATGCCGACGACGACCGACACATATTGCTTGCCGCCGACCTGGTAGCTGATCGGCGCCGCGAGCAGCGCATCCTGCGCCGCGAAGTGCCATAGCTCTTTGCCGTGGCGCGCCTCATAGGCGCTGAACCTGCCGTTCAGCTGACCCTGAAACACCAGATCGCCGCCGGTGGCCAACACGCCGCCATTCCAGCCGCCGAAGGTCGGCACCTGCCAGACGAGCTTCTGGGTCACCGGGTTCCAGGCGATCAGTGCGCTGGTCTCGTTCAGCCTATTGGGTTTCGGCTCGCCGATATTGGCGCCGACGACCCGTAGATTCTCGCCGGCATCGATTCCGCGAGAATCGAAGGTCAGGCCCTGCGAGAGCCTCGGAATGTAGACGAGGCCGGTCTCTCGACTGAACGCCATCGGCATCCAGCTATGCGCGCCACGCGGCGAGGGCCACAGCTCGAAGGCGTGGCCGTTTCGATAACGGATCCCGGACACTTCGATCGGGCGACCGGTCTTCGTGTCGATGCCTCTGGCCCAGGTGAGCTTGGCGGCGATCTGGCCGGCCGACAGGAGCTTTCCATCGGTCCGATCGAACACATAGAAGTAACCGTTCTTCGGCGCCTCCATTGCGACCTGGTGCACCTTGCCGCCGATCAGGAGATCGGCGAGCTCGATATCCATGGCGGCGTCGTAATCCCAGGAATCGCCCGCGTTGAACTGATAGTGCCAGCGATACTTCCCCGTATCGGCATCGACCGCGACGATCGAGCACAAGAATAGATTGTCGCCACGAGCTGAGCGGATCTGCGAGTTCCAGGGATAGCCGTTGCCCACGCCGAACAGGATCTGACGGTTCGCGGCATCGTAGGCAAAGGCGTTCCAGGGCTCGCCGCCTCCGCCCCATTTCCACCATTGCCCGCTCCAGGTCTTCGCGGCCATCGCCATGGCCTCGCTCTCGAAGCCTTTGGCCGGGTCGCCCGGGACCGTATAGAAGCGCCACAACGGCTTGCCGGTCTCCGCATCGTAGGCTGCGGCATAGCCGCGCGCGAAGGAGAAATCGCCGCCGCCCTGGCCGACGACGATCTTGCCAGCCACGGCGCGCGGTGCGCCGCTGATGAACTGGCCGCCGCCTTTGACCGTGTGCTGCACACTCCAGACGACGTGGCCGGTCTTGCCATCGAGCGCGATCAAGCGGCCGTCCGCCGTGCCGATGTAGACCTTGCCGTTCCACCAGCACAATCCGTGCGAACCCCATGAGAAGCGCAGGCTCAAGCCCGCCTGCTCACCGGCATGCGGGTCGAAGCGCCACAGCTCCTTGCCGGTCGTCGCATCGACTGCGTGCACGATGCTGAGCCCCTGGAGGTAATAGAGCACGCCGCCGACCTCGACCGGCTCGGTCGCCGCGTTGCCGGGCGGCAGATCGATGAACCAGGCGAGTCCGAGACGCGCGACATTGCGACGATCGATCTCGCTCAGCGGGCTGAAATGCTGTTCGCCGTAAGTGCGCCCGAAACCCGGCCAGTCGGTGCCGCTCACCGAATCAACATAGTGTGCCGCGGGCGCATCGAGTGCGGCGCCGGCGGCGAGGCCCGCAGGCACGGCGCCGAGGGCAAGCGGTCCCAGAAGAGCAGCCGGGAGTGCGAGCGAGCCCCAGTGCGATCGCCGGTGCATGGGATAGAGTCTCGTGCCTAATCCTTCCTCGCCGGCGTCACCTCTTTCCAGTCGATCGGCGCATCGTCGATCTCGACGCCGGTGGTCTCGAGAAAGCGGCTGATCATCATGTACATGCCGGTGACCAGGGTGAGATCGACGACCTGGGTGTCGCTCAGATGCCTCCGTACCGCGGCCAGCGTCGCATCGCTCGCACGCACATTCTTCACCAGGTCCTCGGCATACGCGAGCACCGCCGCCCCCGCCTCGCCCAGCACGGAAGCCGCCGAGCCGCCTGCGCGCACCGCGGCGATCTCAGCGTCATTCAGCCCGACATAGCGCGCAAGCGCCTCATGCTGAAACACCTCGTAGGCCGAATTGGACAGATAGCCGACCCGCAGGATGGCGATCTCGCGCAGCTTCGGCGGCAGCGGCGAGCTCTCGCCCATGAAGCCCATCGAGAGGGCGGCGACGCCCTTGAACACGGGCTCGGAGGCGGCGGCCAGCATGCGCGTGACATTGGACGGGTTCTCACGCACGACCCGGCGCATCGCTTCGGGCAGCGTCGCGGGATCAGGATAGGGAATGCGCGCCATTGTCGTATCTCCTCGTGGCTCGTAGCAGCCGCGCCCCAATCGGCGAAAGCTGACACACTATCCAACCAAAATTGACACACTATCAAGTTTTGTTAATGTGCGAAGCTCGAGAGGAAAAATATGAGCAAACGCCTGGAAGGCCGGGTTGCGATCGTCAATGGCGGTGGCAGCTCCGGGCCCGGTTGGGGCAACGGCAAATGCACCGCGCTGCAGTTCGCCCGGGAAGGCGCCAAGGTGGTGGTGGTCGATATCAACCGCGCCGCCGCCGAAGAAACCGCCGCCCTGATCGCCGGCGAGGGCGGCCAGGCGCTGGTGATCGAGGCCGATGTCAGCTCCGAATCCGACATGCAGGGCATGGTCGCGCGCACCCTGTCGGAATATGGCCGGCTCGACATCCTGGCTCACATCGTCGGCATCTCCTCCCGCCTGGCCTTTTTCGAGGAAACCGAAGCGGATTGGGACCGCGTGATGGCGGTCAACGTCAAGGCCGCGTTCCTGTCCGCGCGCGCCGTGCTCAAGCCCATGATCGAGCAGAGATGGGGCCGCATCGTCACGGTCTCGTCCATCGCCAGCTTGCGCTCGCTCGGCAAGAACATACCGATGGTCTACGGTGTATCGAAGGCGGCGCTCGCCATGCTGACGAAGCTGATGGCCGTCGAGTTCGCGGACAAGGGCATCACCTGCAACTGCATCGCGATCGGCATGATCGACAGCCCGATGGTGCGCGGCATGGTCGGCGAACATGCCGCCGCGGTCAGCGCCCTGCGCGACAAAGGCTCGCCCACCGGCAAGCAGGGTACCGGCTGGGACACCGCTCATCTCGCCGCTTTCCTGGCGAGTCCGGAAGCCAATTACGTCAACGGCCTGGAGTTGCCCCTCGATGGCGGCTTCACCGCCAAGGCACCCGATATCTACCCTGCCGATCCCGCCGCGCGCGGCCAGGCACCCGTTTCACCGTGAGGAGACCTTGAGATGAGCTACAGTCTCTCCCCGCTCCCGGGCCAGCCCCTTTTTGGAGTGGTCATCACCGGCTTCGAGCCGGACATGATCGACGATGCGAAGATCCGCAAGGCGCTCTACGATCTGTGGATCGACAAGGGCGTGCTGGTCTTCAAGAAGCTCGCGGGCCTCGATACCCACCTCAGACTGTCGGAGGTGTTCGGCGAGAACCAGGAGCATCCGCTGCTGCGCGGGCTCGATGTCCCACGCGAGAAGAAGCTCTCCATCACCATCGACGAAGTCGGCGGCGGCGTGTACGAGGTGCATGGCGAGGAGCTTTCGGGCTGGCTCGCCTGGCACAAGGACTCGATCTACACCGACCAGTTGAATCATGGCGGCATCCTGTGGTCGCTCACCGTGCCCGAGCGCGGCGGCGAGACTGGCTTCATCGACCAGATCGCGGCCTATGATGCGCTCCCGGACGAGCTCAAGGCGCGGGTCCAAGGGCTCAACGTGATCTACGCCTACAGCCGCGACAGCTGGGAATCGAAGTTCGGCGAGAAACCGGATCGCCGCATTCGCCTGAGCGAATTCCAGTCGAAGACGATGAGCCATACGACCCGCTCGCGAGTGATACACCCGATGGTCTATGTTCAGGAGCAGACCGGGCGCAAGGTGATCAATGTCTCGCCCTGGTTCGCCGACGGCATCGAGGGCATGGAGAACGAAGAAGGCGACGCGCTCCTGCGCGAGGTCATCGCGCACATCACCCGGCCCGAGCGCGCCTATTTTCACAAGTGGGTGCCGGGCGAGATGGTGCTGTGGGACAACTGGCGGCTCTTGCACTGCGCCTCCGGCACGCCGGTGGGCATGCGCCGCGAGATGCGCCGCACGACCATTCATGGCGACTACAAGCTCGGCCGCAAGGAAAAGGTCGAGGCGGTCGCCTAGAGAGCCGCATCGCTTCGACGCGGAGCGTGTGCCACTGCGCGCTCCGAGCGCCCCCGGCTCGTGAGGTCAATACAGTCCGCGCGCCGGCATCGTAAATAGGACGCTTCGTAGTTCCAGGAGCGGAGCGTATGAATGCCGTCAGCAAGTCGCCCTCACCCGGGTCGGCCGGGGCCAACCAGGCCACCCGGAAGATCACGGAGAGCGATGCGGAACTGTCCGAAATCCTGCAGGGCGTGAGTCCGCTGGTGCTCGCCCTGTCCGCCGTCCACATGTCGGGCTCCCTCGACATCATCAAGAGCGGCGCGAAGCCGCGCCCGCCCGCCTGTCACGCCGATCAGAGTGGCTCGCTCAGCGCCGAGGACGCGGCGAACCTTCGAGCACGCGCGCTCGAGATCATCGCCGCCTGGCGCGATGCGCATCAGCCGGCGCCCTACGTCCCGACGCAGGGCGAGCTGCATGAGATGATCAATTTTCTCTTCGGTCGCGACATTCCGGCCGCCTACCTGCCGCTGGTGCTGGAAGACATGGCTTTCGACGCCGCGGACGCCAGGGCATTTCAATGGCGGCGAGAGGTGAGCGCAGGCGCCAAGCAGTCCCATCCGATCGTGATCGTGGGCGCGGGAATGTCGGGCCTGTTGATGGGATATCGGCTCAAACAGGCCGGGATCCCCTTCACGATCATCGAGAAGAACGACAGCGTCGGCGGCACGTGGTATGAGAACCAATATCCGGGTCTGCGAGTCGATGTTCCGAGTCACGCGTACTCATTCTCGTTTCGCCAGAGTCACCGCTGGCCGAATCTTTACTCGAAGCAGGCGGAGCTTCTCGCCTACTTTCGCCAGTGTGCCGAGGACTTTGGCGTCTTGCCTCACATCCGATTCCGGAGCGAGGTATCCGCCGCCGAGTGGGTCGACAGCGAATCGATGTGGCACGTTCACCTGACGGATCAGAACGGATCCAAGGAGAGGCTGAAGGCGCGATCGCTGGTGAGCGCGGTGGGCTTCCTGAGCCGTCCTCAAATACCCGAGTTCCCGGGCCTTGACCGATACCAGGGCATCGCCTTTCACTCGGCGCGCTGGCGCCACGACGTGCCGCTCGCGGGCAAGCGCGTCATCGTCATCGGCAATGCGGCCACCGGCATCCAATCGATTCCGGAAATTGCCAAGGCCGCCGGACACCTCACCATCTTCCAGCGCAGCCCGGGCTGGTCGCTGATCATCCCGGAATATCACCGTGCGATTCGCGCCCAGGAGCAGTGGGCGATAGAGCACCTGCCCTACTACGCCGGTTGGATGCGCGCGCTCTTGTTCAATTGGTGCCAGGACCTGAGCCCCGAGTGGATGATGGTGGAACCGGACTGGCCTCAGGACGGCCGCTCCGTGGGTCGGGTGAATGACATGTTGCGCCGGCTGATGCTCGGGGACATGCAGCGGTTCATGTCCGACCGCCCCGACTTGCTGGCGAAGATCGCGCCGGACTATCCGCCGTTCGTCAAGCGGCCGATGCTTCAGACGGGCGAATTTTACGAAACCCTCAAGCGCGACAATGTCGATCTGGTTACGGAGCCCATCGAGTGTTTCGTGCCCACGGGAATCCGCGATCGAGCCGGCGTCGTTCATGCGGCGGACGTGGTGATATTCGCGACCGGGTTTCAGGCGCAAAAGTTCCTGACTCCAATGGTGATCAAGGGCCGCGGCGGCACCGAGCTCAATGAGTTCTGGCAGGACCGGCCCGGCGGATATCTGGGCATCGTGGTACCCCGGTTTCCGAATTTCTACATGATGTACGGCCCGGGGACGAACCTGGGCTACGCCGGCAATTTGATCTACAACTCCGAGATGCAATCCCAGTACATCGCGGGATGCCTACGGATGGCGGTGGAGAACTCCTGGAAGCGCCTCGAGGTTCGCGAACCCGTATTCGAGGACTACATGGCGCGCACGGCACGCAAGCTGGAGCTCTTCGTATGGTCGACTCCCTACGGTACGACGTATTTCCGCAACTCCAAGGGCAAAGTCACCACCAATTCGCCCTGGTCGTTGTTCGAGATGTGGAGCTGGACTCGCCAGCCGGACGCCGAGCACTTCCTGCACGACTGAGCGCGCGAGCGCGGCCCGTCAGCCGCGAAACAAAGGCTCGGCAAAGCCCGCGACGCCCGGATCGAACCGGTAGATCCGCCCATCGGCGTCCGTCAGGGTCGGGCCCAGCTGCAAGCGACAGCTGGTCAGGAACATGGTGCGCAAGTCGGGACCGCCGAAGCTGACCTTGGTCGGATTGCACACCGGCAGCTTGATCTCTGCATCGAGCGTCCCGTCGGGGAGGTAGCGACGCAGCTTGCCGGCGCCGACCAGCGTCACCCAGTAGCCGCCCTCGGCATCGAGCGTGGCGCCGTCGGGAAAGCCCGGCTCATCGGCTCGCAGCATGAACAGCTGCTTGGGGTGGGTGAGCGCGCCGCTCTTCAGGTCGAGATCGAAGCGCAGGCTGCCGCGCGAAACGGAATCCGCAAAATACAGGTGGCGGCCATCCTTGCTGATGGCGAGGCCGTTGGCACAGCCCACATTCTCGAGTACCGCCACCAGCTCATCGCCTTCCAGGCGAAAGAACTTGGCTTTGCCGCGGCGCGGGTTGGCGGCAGTCAGCGACAGGTCGATCGACCCGACCCACAAGCGTCCGCTCGGATCGCAAGCGGGCTCATGCAGCGCCACACCCGCGAGCGGGTTCTTGACCCGCAGCTCGAGGGAGCCGCTCGCGAAATCGAAATCATAGAGGCCCGAGGCCAGCACCACCAGCGCGCCGCCGCCCTCTTTGAGCACATAACCGCCGATGCGCTCCGGCATCGGCCAGCGGGTGAGGACACCACTCTCGGGATGCCAGCGCAACAGCTCGGGATCGTCCTCCACGCACGTGAAATACAGGGCGGATTCGGCCACCGACCAGACCGTCGTCTCGCCCAGGTGGATTCGCAGTCCCGGGATCGGCTCCATCTTCGGCGAAAGTTCTCGCATGTGGATCTCCAGGGCGCGTCACAGCACCCATGAACGGTCAAGCTTGGCGACGTCCGGGCAGCCCATCAGCACCATCGTGCGGTGAAGATCCGCCCTCAGCAGATCGATCACCTCCTTGACGCCCTGCCGGCCGCCGGCCGCCAAACCATAGACATACGGCCGGCCGACGAACACTCCGTCGGCGCCGAGGCACAGCGCCTTGATGATGTCGCTCCCGCGGCGGATGCCGCCGTCCATCAGCACCTCACCGCGCGCGCCGAGCCGCTCGCGGATCGCCGGCAGCGCATCGAGCGCGGCGAGCGCATGGTCGAGCTGTCGGCCGCCATGGTTCGACACCACCACCCCGTCGGCTCCGATCTCCACCACCGCACGTTCGGCATCGTCCGGATCGAGCAGGCCCTTGATGTAGAGCTTCCCCTTCCACCGATCGCGCACCCAGCGCATGTCGTCCCAGTGCAGATCCAGCATCATCATGCGCGCCTGCACCCGCGCGGCGCGCTGCAGATCGCTTTCGCCGGCCCGGGCGCGCTCCATCTCCGCATAGAGGATCGGTACCGTGCGCTTCTTCCTGAGCGCACCCCAGGTCCAAAGCGGATGGCGCATGAAGTCCCACGCGGTTCCGGGCGTCAGGGTCGGCGGCACCGTCGAGCCCGTGCGCGTCTCGCTCTCGCGATGGCCGCGCACCGGTGTATCCACGGTCACGAACAGTGCCGTATAACCGGCGCTCTGCGCACGCTCGACCAGCTTGCCGATGGTGTCGGGATCACCGAAGCAGTAAAGCTGAAACCAGTGCTTTTCCTGGGTGGCGGCGGCGACCTCCTCGGGCGTGTAGGAGCAGGCGCCGCTCAGCGTGTAGCGGATGCCGGCGGCTTCCGCCGCCTGCGCGCAGGCGACGTCGCCGCTCCAGTGCGACAGCGCGGTCATGCCCGTGGGCGCCAGCGCGAATGGCATCGAGAGATCCGTCCCGGCAAAACGTTTCGCGAGCTTGGGCGCCGCGACGCCGGTCAGACAGATCTGCCGTAAACGATACTCGTCGAACGCGGCCTCGTTGCGGGCTTTGGTGCGGCAGCCCTCCGCGCCGTCATCGACATACGCCCAGATCATCTCGGGCAATGCCCGTCGCGCCGCCTCGCGCCAGTCGGCGACGCTCGCGGGCTTCCGCTCCCGACGCAGCCGGTACTGGAACGAACTTGCCATCGAGCGAAACTGCATTCGTCGAACCCTTCTCCCGAGTTTCTTCGACTATGCGCCGTTCCGGCCTGCCCTCGCCGGCCGGCCTAGACCTCAGGTCGAAGGTCCGGCGAGGCGGCGCCTCTTGCCGCGGGGACGATGTGAATGGGGCCAGGGCCGCGCATGGTAAAGGTCGCGAAGCTCGGGCTGGGCGTGGTCAGCTCGTAGTCCGGGAAACGAGCGAGCAAGGCGTTCGTTGCCTCCACCGCCTCGATGCGCGCCAGCGTCACGCCGAGGCAGCTGTGCAGCCCATAGCCAAAGCCCAAGTTGGCCTTGCGCTCGCGATGGATGTCGAGACGCTCCGGATCTTCATAGCGCTCGGGATCGCGGTTGGCGCCCCCCAGCAGCAAGATCACCTCCGTACCATCCTGAAGCCTCTGGCCGGCGATCACCACGCCATCACCGCGCACGCCACGCGGCAACGTATGGACCACCGGCTCCCAGCGCATGATCTCGTCGAGCGCCTGCGCGGTGAGGCTCGGGTCGGCGATGATCTGGCGGCGCACCTGCGGATAGCGGCCCAGGGTCACGACGATGTGAGCCAGCCAGTTGGCGGTGGTCTCGTTGCCCGCGAATAGCAGCTGCCTCGTGTTGACCATCATCGCTTCATCCGACAAGGTGCGGCCCACCTCGGAATGCACGATCTGGCTGATCAGATCCTCGCCGCGATGGCTGCGCCGATGATCGATCTGCTCGTAGAGATAGGCGCCGAGCTCCTTCTTGGCGCGCTCCCCGGCAAGCCAGGCGGGGTCGTTGTCATAATCGATGGGGAAACCGCCCGAGGCGGAATTGGCCATGAGGTCGCTCCACTCGATGACCGTCTGCTTCATATCGTCCGGGATGCCCATCATGTGGGCGATGACGCAAGCCGGCAGCGGGCGGCAGAAACCCGGGACGAGATCGGGGCTGCCGCCTTCGCGAAGCCGGGCCTCAACCGTCGTCAGCATCCCGTCGGCATAGCCGCGGATGACGCCGGTCAGAGCCGCCAGCACGTCGCGCCGGAACGCGGTCATCCACACGCCCCGCAGCGCATTGTGACGCGCGGCCTCATCGATGGCGATGAACGCCTCGGCACCGAAGAAATTGGCCATGGCCCCTTGCTGGCCGAGCGGACCCGGCCGGTTCAAGATCTCGCGGCACACCTTGTCGCGCGCCGTCATCCAATGGCCGCGCTTGTTCCAGACCAGCGGACCGAGCTCGCGGATCTCGCGCAACACCGGGAAGGGATCGTTGCACATCCGCAACGAGGTGAAATCGACATCCGCCACCGGCGCGCCCGCCGGCGGAGCCGGCCAGCTCATTCGTCGGTCCCCTCTTCTTCTTCCAGTTCGATCGCGGCGACCGGACAGGCCGCCGCGGCGCGCCGCGCATCGTCCACCTGAGCGGCGATGGGGCGCGTCACGCGCGCCACCACCACCCCCTCGGCATCATGGCCGAAAAGCGCGGGCGCCACGATGCTGCAGTTGCCGCTGGCGATGCATTTAGTGGGTATCGTCTTGATCTTCACCGAACGTCGATGTTGTAGAGCTTGGCTGCATTCAGCGAAAAGATCTTGGCCCGTTCCTCCGCCGTCATCTCGGCAATCACGTCCACCAGATATTCGAGGCCGTCCGGAAACAGACACGCGGGATGCGGGAAATCGGTCTCGAACATGATGTTGTCGGAGCCGATCTGGCGCATCGAGGCGATGAAGTTCTTCTTCTCGAAGAACGAGCAGGCGTAAATCTGCCGGCGGAATACCTCCTCCGGAGGGGTCTTGTATTCGAGGCCCGCCTCGATGCTCATGTACTCCAGCGCCTCGAGCAGATAGGGAATCCAGCCGACGCCGCTCTCCACCGAGACGATCTTGAGATCGGGAAACTTCTCCAGAAAGCGCGACGCGATGATCATGCCCATGACCCGCAGGTTGCCGATGAACAGCATCACGCTGCCCGTCGCCATTTGTTGGTTCGGCGTGAAGTTCGGCAGCGAGCCCTTGAAGTACCAGGAGACCGATTCATCCGACGCGCCGATGTGAAAGTTGATCGGCAGCTTGTTGGCGATGCACATCTCCCACAGCGGCGTCCAATGCGGATCGGCGATCGAAGGCAGCCCGTGCGCATGCGTGTCGGGGTTCCAGTTGATTCCACGCATGCCCATCTTCAGGCAGCGCTCGGTCTCCTTCAGCGTTTCCGCGAGATCCCACCACGGCAGCATCGCCATCGGGAAAATGCGATTTCCGGACTGCGCCTGCATCTCGCCCATCGCATCGTTGAATATCTGCATCGCCAGAAGCCGCAATGCGGGATCGGACTTCATGGCGTTCTGGCCGCTGAAGCCGAGAATGTTCGGATAGGCGATCTGCGCGTGGATGCCCTGCTCGTCCATCATCTTGACGCGCGCCTTCACGTCGTGAGCGGCGGGACTGATGCCGGCGAACTCGGTGGTCACGAACTCGAACCCGCGCGTCTTGGTGCCATCCTTCATGACCGCCGAGGCAGCACCGGTGTTGTAGAGAAAAATATCCTCGCCAATGACCCAGCGCCGATCCTTGCCGGTGCCGACGATGCGCGGCATCAAATTCTTCATGCTCTGCGGTGCGCGCTCCGTCCATAGCTCGGGCCACTCGCTGATGTGAGTGTCGACGTCGATGATCTTGATGCCGGCCAGTAGCTCGCGCGCGGTCGGTTTGGTCTTGCGCAGCGATGTCACGTTTTGGCTCATAAATGACCCTCCTGCAGATCGGGGTGCCAGTCTCGTACTCTTCGACTGCCGCTTCTTGATGTCAGAGGACAAGGTGGTGCAGAAATGAGTGAGGCGGCGTTTCCGCCGCCTCGAGCCGTGCAAACGGCCTGGCGCAGGCCTCTTCTAGCGGAACTTGACCTGGACTTCGCCGCCTACGATGCGAGGATTGCCCCACAGAGCATTACCGCCCAAGGCCGAGATGGAACCAAACGTGTAGTACGCACGGTCAAATACGTTGTTGGCGTATATGGAGAACGCGTAGCGGTCGTCCGGGGTCTTGACGCCGATTCGAAAGTTCGTGAGCCAGTACGCCGGAATGACTTCGTTGGGCACACCCGGATAGACGGTGTACGTGGTGGTGACCTCGCTGATGTAAGCGGTCTGCCAAGTCCCCGTGAGGTTCAGGTTCCCGGTGATCGGCTGATCGAGCCCCGCCGAGAAGGCCATTTGCCAGCGCGGCGAATTGATCATCCGGTAGCCATCGAAGTTGAAGGTGGAGAGAACCGACCCGTCCTCGTTGGAAAAGCTGCGATACTTGGCCTCCAGATAGGCGGCGTTGGCGCTCAGCGTCAGGGGCCGCAGGACCCGCCATGCCACGCTTCCCTCGGCGCCGTAGGTTTCGGCCGTTCCCGCATTGACGATCGCCTCGATCAGCGCGGGATGCTGAGGGTTGCCGGCGGTGGTGTACTGCAGGCCGTTATAATCGTTGTAGAAGATGGCCGAGGTCACCTGCACGTGATGATCGAGCAGCTCGTCCTTGTAGCCCGCCTCGTAAGTATTGACCTGCTCCGGGCCGAACACCTTGCCGAAGTCGTTCGGGAACAGGGTCGGCGGCACGACAGGGTTCACGCCCCCGGCCTTGAAGCCCTTGGCGTACCGAATATAGACATTCCCGCCGCCGTCCAGCGCATAGCTCAAGGTCGCCGAGGGCAAGAACTTCTTCGCATCGATCGATGAGGACGAGTCGATCGGGTTGGTGAAGTTCGCTTCGTTGGTCTCATGGATGTACCGCAGCGACGTCGTGAAGTTGAGCTTGCTGGTGATGTCGTAGCCGACCTGTCCGTACACGGACCAGTTGTTGACGAGGTCGGTGGACTCCACGAAGGTGTCGATTCCCGCGCCGGCGAGGGCGGGAATACAGCACAAGGGCGGAAACAGGACGTTGGTGGTCTTGCCGAGCGTGTGGTCCCGCAAATACGTCACGCCGCCCAGGAAGTGGAACGGGCCCTCACCCGTCGAGATGGCCCGTAGCTCCTCGTACAGATACCACTTGGAATTGTCCACGGTCGGTATGTCGACGGTGATCGGACTGGCGTAGTTCTGAGTGTAGAGGGTCTGCTGCTGGCGGTACGCGAGTATGTTGGTGATGTCGACGCCGGACAAATTCCACTCGGGGCGGATCGAGAGACCGTAGTCGGTGAGCCAATCGGCCGCGGGCGTCGAGTTGTAATTCGTGAAAGCGTGTGTGACCGGCTTGTAGAACCCGGGAGGAAGCACGATGTTGATGCCGAACGCCCCCAAGACCGCAGTGTCATAGCCTTGCGAATAGGCGGGCGTCTGCAGGAACCACTGATCGCCGTCGGAGTCATGCTTCTGGGACCAATCGGCGTCCAGAGTCACCTTGAAGTTCGGTGCGAGCTGCAGGCGCAGCTTGCTGTCGCCGGCCCAGAAATCCTGGTTCCCGTAGCCGCTTTGCGGGTCGATCGCCGAGTTGAAAAACGCCGCCGTCTGCGCGGGCGTCACGACGCCCACGGTGCCCAGCAGGAAGCCCCCGCCGGTGGGGAAGTTCGCGGCCGTGAGCGGATTCGGCTGCAGCAGGTTCTTCACGTAGTCATCGTGCGAATCCCGCTGGAACGCGACATTCCAGGCGACCACGTCGTTGACATGCAGGTTGCCGTAGAGCGCGACCTCGACCGTGTTCTTCATGCCATAGTCGACGCGTGCATCGGCTTCGTTGGTGTCGCCGGGCTGGCGCGTGATGATGTTGACCACACCTCCCGTTGCATTGCGGCCGTAGAGGCCGCCTTGCGCGCCCTTCAGCACTTCGACCCGGTCCACGTTCACGAAGTTGTTGACCAGCGAACCGTAAATGCGCGGCACATCATCGATGTTCGTCAACACCGATGGGTCGGCGCCGACGAAGATGTTGTTGCCGATGCCGCGCAGATAGATCTGGGTGTAGCCGACACCGTTGTCCGTATAGAAGCCGGGCGTCGTGAACTGCAACGAAGAGATCTGGTCGATACCCGACGCGACCAGCTGCGCGCCACTCGCGGCGGAAATCGAAACGGGTACGCGCATCAGATTTTCCGACTTGCGCTGTGCCGTGACGACGATCTCTTGCAGTCCCGAGTCATCGGACGCCGCGCCGGATGCCGGCCCCGCGGCTTCCTGGGCCATGACCGGTGCCGCGATCAACAAGGGCAGCGCCGCCAAGCCGCGGCACAGCCACCCACCTCGAGCAATTCGCTTCATATCATTCCCCCCCAACCTCGTTATTCTGTCCGATGCTCGATGCACGGCGCTTCTCTGTTCGCTAAACGGCGCTTCTCTGCTCGCTATGGTTAGTGCCGGCGTCGCGTATATCTTGATCTTTTGAGACAGATCGTTGACAGGCCACAGCAAGCGCCCGAAAAACGCGCGACGCCTCACCGAGCGACGTTTCGCTGCCTTTCGAATCGTGATGTCCCGGCATGGGTCCATCGCGTCGGCGCGACCTCGAAGCTGCGCTCCGCATCGCCGACCACTGCTTCGACGTGCAGCGCGCGCCCGGTCTCCGGATCGAGCCATGTGCGATAGAATACGTCAGGACCATCGGCATCACCGCGGCGCTCCGTCAGCATCGGGCAACCTTCGGTCCAGTGATCCGGAGCGCGCGCAAGCGGCGTGCCACTCAACTCGCAGAGCGCGATCGCGCCCCGCTGCACCACGCCAGGATAGATCGGCAGCGCCTCACCCGAGATTTCGGTGCGCGCGCGAGTCATCGGCTTGCGCGCCGGCTGGGCACGCGCCAAGCGCTCGCGGCGCATCGCTTCGCGCAGCGCCGAAGTCGCCGCGGCATCCCCGAGCACCACGCCGTAGCTGCGCCGCGCAACCTCGGCGTCGATCCGTCCGTGCGCGACGTCACGCTCGACCGCCGCCACCTCCCGGTCCAGCGGATCCCCGTAGCCGCCGCCGCTCGCCATGCGCATCTCGAACCAATCGCCGGCGCCCACCACCGCGGCGCCGGCCGCGAGCTCCAGCGTCTGCGAGGAGCCGTCGGCGCGATGCACGATCAACTCATTGCAGGCACCGGGTCGACCGCCTGCGAGGCCCTGCAGCGGCAGCCAGCGCCGCATGCCGAAGATGGTGCCGACGATCTCGCCGATGCCGTGCGGACGGAAGCTGAACCGGTTCCCGCCGCCGGCGCGGAATTGGCCCGCGCCTTCGGCGCCGCCGCGCGAGCGGCGCTCGAGAAACAGCAGCGGAAACCAGCTCTCCAGCACCTCGATATCGGGAAAGGAGCCTTCCACGGGGGGACCGATCAGGTCGCGGCCCAGATCGTTGCCGTCTCTCAGACTGCCCGCGGAGCCACCGGCCCACAGGCCATCCATGGCGAGGAATGCATCCTGTTTGCCGTTCGCGTCGGCCCATGACCAGAGCTGCGTCGCGATGGCCGACCCCCAGCTCGCTCCGCCGAGACGCGCAGGCTTGCCTGCATTGGGGGATGCGCCGATGGCGAGCGTGAGCGCCTGCATCGCCACGCAGGCGGCGTTCAACGCGACGTGCATATGGGCCGCGCCGATGGGCGCGGGCGGTTTCGCGTTGACGATCGATCCTTCGGGACAGCGAATCGTGACCGGAGCGAACAGTCCGTCGTTGAACGGCAGATCGGGAGCGATCCGGTTCGCGAGCAGCACCATCAGCTCGGCCGTGATGATGTGCGGCTTTGAGTTGAAGAAGCGCTTGCATTGCGGCGATGCGCCTTGGAAATCGAACAGCATGCGGTCGCCCGCCACGGTCAGCGTGCACGGGATCTTGTAGAACTCCCTGTGATATTCGGTCCACGACGTGGCTCGATAGGTACCGTCGGCGAGCGCCGCGATGCGACTGCGCATCTGTTGCTCCGACAGGTCGCGGATCGCCGCGAGACTCGCCAGAAATTCGTCGCGCCCGGTTTGTTCGACCACCTGCCCGATGCGCTCGGAGGCATGGTGCGCGCCTGCCACGAGCCCGCGAAGATCCATCTCCACCAGCTCGCACATGCGTATGTTGGTACGCAGCAAATCCCAGACCTCGCTCACCTCCTCCCCGGCACGGAACAGCCGCACGGGAGGGATGCGAAATGCTTCCTGGTAGCACTCGGTCGCGTCGGGCGCGAAGGAGCCGATCACCATGCCGCCCATGTCCATCAAGTGCGCGGAGGCAGCCACCCAGGCGACCCGGCGGTCTCCGACGTAGATCGGCTGCTGCAGCATCACGTCCTGCGGATGCAATCCGCCGCCGTTGTGAGGATCGTTGGCCAGGAACACGTCGCCGGGCCGGATCGCATCGCCGTAGCGCGCAAGCGTCGATCGCACCGAATGGGCCGCAGCCCCATAGTGATAGATGACGGGACCCGATCCGATGATCAGGCCGCCGGCGGCGTCCATGAGCGTGACCGAATAGTCCTTCGATTCGGTGATGGCGGGAGATACCGCGGTCTGCTCGATGGTGCGACAGGCCTGTTCGCCGACCGCCTCCAGCCGCGATCGCAGCACCTCGAGATCGATGGGATCGACTTCACTGGCTGTCATGTTTGCATCTCCATGAGCAGGGTCCCCTGCCGGCTGACCGTCGCGCGCGCACCGGCCGGTACCCATATGGTCGTGTCACGCGCGTCGATCAAGGCCGGGCCACCGAGTGTATGGCCGGGGCGCAGCCGATCGCCGTCGAACACGTCGATGTCCTCGCGGCCGTGATCGCCGCGCACGAGTCGTACCGAGCGCTGCCGGGCCGCGCGCGCCTCGGTTCCGTGCTCCACCACATCGCTGTTGATCGGCGACAGCATGGCCTGCGTCGTTCGACCGATGCCGACCGCGCGGATCGTCGCCAGCTCGATCGGTGCGCCGAGCGCGAGCGCACCGTGCCCGTAACGACGCGCGTATTCGCTGCGGAAGGCGCCGATCAACGCGGCCTCCGCGTGCGCATCAAACTCGCGGCCGGGCAAGGGCATCGCGATCTCCGATATCTGCTTGGCGAAGCGCAGGTCCGCCTCGAAATACACGCGACGATCGGCCTCGCGCACCCCGTCCGCGGCCAGGTCCTCGAGCACCTGCGTGGCCAGCTCCTCGGCGGCCCGCGACACCGTGGTGGGCTCGAGCGGAAACAGCGCTGTGAGCGAGCGGATACGCTCGCGGCGGATGTCGGTGGTGGCGGCGCCGAAAGCGGAGAGCACCGATGCGAGTTCCGGTACCAGCACGTGTTTCGCGCCCACCGCGAGGGCAAGATCGGGCGTGAACAGCGATCCCGAGCCGCCGAAGCTGATGATGGCCTGGCGGCGCAGATCGAGCCCCAACATGCCGGTGCGTCCCCGGGTCGCTTTCACCATTCCCGCAAGCGCCAGCTGGCGGATGCCCCACGCGGTCGATTCGAGATCCATGCCGATTTTCTCGCCGAGCGCCGCGCACGCATTGCGCGCCGCGGCGGCATCCAGGCGGAAATCCCCGCCGAGAAAGCGCTCCGGATCGATATAGCCCAGCACCACCAGAGCGTCGGTGACGGTCGCCTGCGACCCGCCGCGTCCGTAGCAGGCCGGTCCGGGCACCGAGCCCGCCGACTGCGGGCCGACGCGCAGCTGCGCGCGCGCGTCGATCCAGCCGATGGATCCGCCGCCCGCGCCGATCGATTCGACATCGACCTGCCGCAGCGCCGTCCACATTCCCATGACCTCGCCGCGCGTGCGGCTCGCCGTTTCCCCGGCGACGATGACCGACACATCGAACGAGGTACCGCCAACGTCGCAGGTGACGGCATCGGTGATTCCCGCAGCCTTCGCGACGGCGGCGCAGGCCGCAACGCCCGCCGCGGGCCCGGATGCCGCGAGCCCGAGCGGCCGATGCTTCGCTTCCGCGACGCTGATCGATCCGCCTTGCGAGTGAACGAGCAACAGCGAGGGCTTGAGCCCGAGACGGGCGAGCTCGGCGGCCAGCTCGTCGATACCGCCGAGCGCCCCGGAAACGTAGGCATTCAGCAACGCGAAGCTGGTGCGCTCGAACTCGCGCGCGGCCGGGTGAAGCTGTCCGGCCGAGAGCACGGTGAGCTGCGGATACATGCGCCGCGCGAGGGCAACGACCTGCTCCTCGTGAGCGGGGTTGCGAAATCCCCAGAGGAAGGACACGACCAACGCCTCGACCTTGGCGTGCTCCACCAGGCGCCGGATCGCGGCCTCGGCCTGCGCCGCATCGAGCGGCGTGACCACACGTCCCTCGCGGTCGACACGTTCCGCGACACCCTCGATCGAGTCGAGGTCGATGATCGAGGGCGGCGTGACCAGCCAGCCATCATCGTCGATCACCCGGCTGCCACGCGCGAATGGAATCATCTCCTCGAATCCGGCCGTGGTCACCAGACCGACGCGCTTGCCGGTGCGCGCCGCGAGCACGTTGGTGATCGCGGTGGTGCCGAGGCCGAAGCGCGCGACCTTGGGCAGAGTCGCCCGCAGCGACTCGCCGCGCCGCTCCGAGGCGAGTGCCGCGGCCGCGAGCACGCCCTTGCCGATCTCTCCGGGCGTGGTCGGAGATTTGGCGCGCCATACCCGGTCGCCCTCGGTAAGCACGCAGTCGGTGAAGGTGCCGCCGACATCGATTCCGAAGCAGAGCCCAGCTTGTTCCATGTCGCCGTGAACTATAGGGTGCGGGGCGGCCTGAAACTTGATCCTGACCGACAGTCCCGCGGCTCCGTCGCGCGCTCGCAGTGAGCTCTGCTAGGTGTTCCACACCGCGCGTGGCGCACGACGCCGCGACAGCAGCTCGTCGATCGCGGGGCCGACATCGGCCGGTGCCCAGCGTCGCTGATGCTCGACCTTCGGACCCAGATCCCAGCCCTCCTCGAGGCCGATGAGACCGCCACCGACCTCGAACACGCAGCCGCTGACGTGGCTGGAACGCTCCGAGCCGAGCCATACCAGCGTCGGGGCGACATTCGCGGGATCCATCGCATCGAAGCCATGATCGGGCTTGGCCACCTGCGCGGGCCAGAATTCACTGGTCATGCGCGTACGCGCGATCGGCGCGACGGCATTGACCGTGATGCCGTAGCGTGCGAGGTCGGCCGCCTGAGTGAGAGTGAGCGAGGCGATGCCGCCTTTCGCCGTGGCGTAAGAGGCCTGGCCGGCGGCGCCTTGCAACCCCGCTCCGCTCGAGATGTTGATGATGCGGGCCGCGACCGCACGACCGGCCGAATGCTCGGCGCGCCAGTGCTCAACGGCATGCCGTGCGACGCAGAAGTGGGCGCGCAGGTGCACTCGAATCGTGAGGTCCCAGTTGTCGAGCGGCTCCTCGGCGAACGGGAAGATGCGCAGGATGCCGGCGTTGTTGACGACGGTGTGCAGAGCTCCGAACGTCTCGAGTGAGCTTTGGATCAGGCGTCCTGCGCCGTCCCAGTCGGCGATATCGTCATGATTGGCGACGGCCTTGCCGCCGGCGCCCTCGATCTCCCGCACCACCGCCTCGGCAGCGCGGCGGTCGGCGGCGCCGCCGAGGTCGTTGATCACCACCTGCGCGCCTTCGGCAGCGAAGGCGAGCGCATACTCTCGCCCCAGGCCGCGGGCGGCGCCGGTGACGACGACCACGCGGTTCTCACAGATGCGCGTCATGCGGAAGCACTCCCACGTTGGTAAGCAAGCGGTCGCGCGGCGCGCGCCTCGGGATAATCACCGACCCACAGCATCAGCAAGCTGGCGAGCGCCGACAAAGGAATGCCGGCCATCATCAGCAGTTGATAGCTGCCGGTCTTGTCATAGATTCGACCGGCCAGAACCGGACCGATGCCCGTGGCAATGGTCAAGGCCCAGCTGATGAAGCCAAATATGGTGCCGAAGGACCGCATGCCGAAATGACGCGTCGTCAGATAGACCACCAGCTGCAGCTGGGCACCGGAGGATACGCCCACGAAGCTGATCGCAACCAGACAGGTCGCCACCGAGGCGTGGGGCATCATGAGCAACGCGCAGGTCACGACCGGCAGTATCAGCATCCCGGCCGCGACGATCTGCGCCGAAAATCGATTGGCGAGCAGCCCGTAGGAGAATTTTCCGACCACGCCGAGCAGACCATAGCTGCCGGCGATGAGCGCCGCCTTGTCGCGGCTCAGGCCGGCATGGGTGAGAATGGGCATCATGTGGATGCTGAAGGCCATGATGAGCGAGAAGCTGCCGAGCATCGCGACCGCGATCTTCCAGAAGGCCGGCGAGTGCAGCGCCTCGCGCGTGGACATGCCATCGACCGCCGCCGCCTCGCTTCGGCTGCGTCGCAGCCGGTCGCGGCGGCTGTAAAAAAGGAACCAGGTGATCACCAGCAGGAAGGCCGCCGACCCGCCGCCGAGGATTGGATAGGCCTTGCGCCAGCCGAATGTGTCGATCACCAGCGTCGAGACGATCGGCACCACCGCGCCCGCGAGCGCCGCGCCCGATAAGGTGAGCGCGAGAGCGAGGCCGCGGCCCGCCTCGAACTCGCTGGCGACGGCCGCGGACCAGACCGGCGTCAAGATGAGCTGGGCCGCGAGCGAATAGATCAGCCAGAGCAGCAGCCAGCCGATCAGCGAGCCGTTGGCCGTCGCAAACAGCGAGAGCGCGCATCCGGTCGACGCGAGCCCCACGAGAGCGATCCGGCGAGGGCCCAGGCGATCGATCATGCGGCCGACGATGGGCTGGCAAACGACGCAGGTGATCGCATAAATGGTGAATCCCGAGGTGACCTCGCTGCGCGACCAGCCGAACGCCTTCTCCAGCGGGGCCATGAACGGCCCGAGCGAGAAGTTTGCGACTCCGATCATGGTGAAGCCGAGCATGCTCGCAAGGACCAGGGGCCAGTGAGCGCGCCACTCGGCTGCGGCGGTCGTGTGCGGCGAGTTCTGTTGCACTGCCTTTGCTCCCTTCTCGGTAGAGCTTCGTGGTCTGGATTCGAGCCCGGACGCTCAGCGTGTCAAGTGGCGGCGCAACTCACTTGGCGTGGCGGCAAACCATCTGCGGCAGGAGCGCGAGAAGACCGCCGGCTCGGAATAGCCGAGGCGGTGCACGATTTCCGCCAGCCGCAGATCGCTGCGCGCGAGATAGCGCGCGGCGAGACTGCGGCGCACCTCGTCTCTCAATGACTCGAAGCTGGTGCCGATTCTGCACAGTCGCCGCTGCAAGGTTCGCGAATGCACGCCCAGGGATGCGGCGACCTGCTCACGAGTGCAGTCCTCTTCCGCGAGCGCGCGCACGATCGCCTGGCGAACCCGGACCTCGAGCCCCGGCAGATGCGCAGGAAAGCGCTCGGTGATCGCGCGGTACTCCGAGGCAAAGACGCCCGGGTCGCGTCCGACCACCTTGGACTCGAAGTCAGCGTCGGTGTAGAACACCCCGTCGAAGGGTTGCCCGAACTTGACCGGAGCACCGAAGCGGCGCGCGTAGTTGATGGCGCAGCCCGCGCGCGGGTGAGAGAACCACACCTCGCGGGCGCGCGCGACACCGCCCGTCAACGCCATGCTGCTGTTATGCGCCAGCAGGTTGATCTGCTCGGCGATCTGCGGGCAGCTCACGAAATCGTCGAGCAGAAGCTGGAAGCTGAAAAAATACATCCGGCGCTCCGCGTCGCGCTCCAGGGTCGCGCGGATACCGGAGCTGTAAGCTTCCATGTGAGACACGATATAGCGGTCGATATCGCCCAGCGTGGGGGCATTGCAGATCAGGCGGTCGAGCGGCTTCATGAGCGCGCCGTTCTGGCGTTCCGCCAGTTGCAAGCCGAAGTCGGCGCAATCGAGGGCGCGGGCGCTGTTCTCGAGGAGCATGGCCGTGGCCAGCAACGGAATCTTGCCGCCGCGTTGCTGCAGTGAGGAGCCGTCGATGCCGCCCGCCGCGAGCAGCGCGCCGGCGTCCCCCCCGAGATCCCGCACCAGGTCGCAGTACCCGCACAGATACTCGTTGGGAATCAGCTTGGCGCCATCGAACGAAGTCGCCTCAGCTGCATGAAGGTCCGACCCTTGCTCGAGCGTCGCACTCTTACCCGCCATCGTCCCCCCTACAATCTCGGTCAAGTGCCAGCCGACCCGAGTCTGTAGATCTTCACGACCTCGAAGGCGGCCAACCAGCCCCGAGGCTCCATTGAAGCTTACTCGGGATCAATCTCGTTTTCACTTCGCTTCCGAGGCTCTGTCACCCACCGGCGGTTTGTCCCGTCAAGTCAAGACGGCCCGCAGAGGGCACCTCTAGGATGAACGAGGAGCTAGACCCATGCAACTCATGTTAGACATTCCGACGTGAGTGGAGAGAACATTTCATGCCAGAACCGCAGGGCAGCCCGGGGAAGCTTGATTTCGACGTCGATGCGCTGCGCAAAAAGTACACCGAGGAGCGGCAGAAGCGCCTGCGCCCGGATGCCAATGCCCAATATCAGCAGCTGTCCGGCAGCTTCGCCCGCCTGGCCGAGGATCCTTATGTTGAACCGGGGTTCACGCGCGCACCGCTCGCGGAGGAGGTCGAGGTCCTCATCGTCGGCGGCGGCCTGAGCGGCCTGGTCACCGCCGCCCGGCTGCGCGGGCAGGGAGTCGAGTCGATTCGTATCGTCGAGAAAGGTGGCGATTACGGCGGCACCTGGTACTGGAACCGCTACCCCGGCGCGGCCTGCGACGTCGAATCGTACGTCTACATGCCCCTGCTGGAGGAGCTCGGCTATGTCCCGAGCGAGAAGTATGCCAAGGCGCCCGAGATCTATCGGCATTGCCGCAACATCGCCAAGCACTACGATCTCTATCGCGCGGCGCTCTTTCAGACCTCGATCACCGCGTTGCGCTGGGACTCGCAGCGGGACCGCTGGATCGCCTCGACCAGTCGCGACGATCGGCTCTCGGCGCGGTTCGCCATCATCGCCTGCGGCTTTCTCAGCATGCCGAAGCTCCCCCGGATCCCCGGTATCGAGAGCTTCGCCGGCCACAGCTTTCACACCAGCCGATGGGACTATGACTACACCGGCGGCAGCAACCGGGGCGGCCTCGCCAAGCTGGCGGACAAGCGCGTCGGCATCATCGGCACCGGCGCCACCGCGATCCAGTGCGTGCCGCATCTCGGGGAAGCCGCGCAGCAGCTATACGTGTTCCAGCGCACGCCCTCCTCGGTCGACGCGCGCGGCAACCGCCCCACGGATCCGCGATGGCAGAGCGGCTTGCGGCCGGGCTGGCACAAGCGCCGCATGGAGAATTTCAACAACATCTGTTGCGGCATAGCCGAGGAAGAGGATCTCGTCGGTGACGGCTGGACCGATATCCTGCGCGAGCTCAATTTCGTACTGAGCGCCGCCGCCACCGCGCCGGACCCGCACGCGGTCGAGATTGCCCTGTTTGCCTCGATGGAGAAGTCTCGCCGGCGGATCGACGCCCTGGTGAAGGATGCCGCCACCGCCGAGACGCTCAAGCCTTACTACAACTATCTTTGCAAGCGGCCCTGCTTCAGCGACGACTATCTGCAGACCTTCAATCGCGACAACGTCACCCTCGTGGATACGCAAGGCAAGGGAGTCGAGCGCATCATGCCTCACGGCGTGGTCGTTTCAGGCCGCGAATATCCGCTCGACTGCCTGATCTACGCCACGGGCTACGAATTCATCACCGAGCTCGCGAGCCAGATCGGCTTCGAGATCCACGGGCGCCGCGGCATTCCGCTGAGCGAGAAATGGAGCCGCGGCGCCCGCACCTGGCACGGTCTGCACACCCGCGACTTCCCCAATCTGATCATCCTGGGCTTCGCGCAAAACGGGATATCGGTAAATTTTACACACCTGATCCAGGAGCGCGCCGCCCACGTCGCTTATCTGATCAAGCGTTGCAAGGACGCCAACATCAGCACCATCGAGCCGAGCCAGGCCGCCGAGGACGAGTGGGTCGAGAAGATCATCGCCGGCCGCGGCCCGCGGCGTGCGTTCCTCGAATCCTGCACGCCCAGCTATTACAATCAGGAAGGAAAAGAGACGCCGGCGACCTCTCTCAACGACATCTACGCCGCCGGATCCGCCGCCTTCTTCAAGATCCTCGAGGAGTGGCGGACCGAGAACACATTGCGAGGTTTGGATGTCACGGTGAAGGAACGCGAGGCGATGACGGCAAGCTAGACACTGCGCTCAAAAGACCATCCGGACCTGCCGAATTGGCCGGCGAGTCTGGAGGCGCACCCCGGGTCCGCTGCCGGGGGCGTCCAAGGGGCGGCGGCCACGGGCCGCACGCCATCAACTGTGCGAGGGGGGGAATGACGTGATAACCCTACAACCGAACGAGATTTGTACCACCGATACGATCGCGTTCGACACCAGCGCTTCGCTGGTGCGGATCGATGCGCTGCGTAATTTCCGCAGAGTGGTCGAGAGCTTGCGCGGCGATCCGGACGATCTGCTGGTGAAATCGCAGATCGAGCCGGCGTTGCTGGAAAATCGCCATGCCGCCATCGCCTACCGGCGCATGGTGCATCTGCTCGAGCGCGGCGCGAGTGAATTGAGCTGTCCGGATTTCGGCTTGCGCCTAGCGGCGGTCCAGGACGGCGCCAAGGTGCTTGGCCCGGTACAGATCGCGATGGCCAATTCCAATACGCTCGGCGATGCGTTTCGCTATTGCGCAGCCCACATCCAGGCCTACAGCTCCGCCACTCAGATCTGCCTGGAAAAAGATCCGGAGCGTGGGCGTACCTTCATGCGGTTCGAGGTCCTGCTGAGCCGCCTGCCGTACCAGCGGCAGGTCGTCGAGCAGGCGCTGCTGCTGACCCAGCACGCCGCCCACGCCCTCACGCGCGGCCGCGCTCAGGCACGCGAAGTGTGGTTCTCACACGGACCGCTCATGTCGCACTCGACCTATCGCAATTACTTCGATGCGACCGTTCGATTCGGCGCGCCGTTCAACGGCATGTTCTTCGCCGATCGCGACCTCGACTGCCCTCTCTCCGAGACTGACCCCTGGCTCTACGAGGTGGCTACCCGCTACATCGATAGTCACTTCCCCTCGGTGCGGCTCAAGGTGAGCACCCGGGTCAGGACGATCACCGCGCGGCTGCTCGCGGTCGGCCGATGCACCAACAAGCGCGTGGCTGCGGCCCTCGGCATGCATCCGCGCACGCTGTTGCGGCGCTTGCGTGAAGAAGGCGAGTCCTTCGAGAGCATCAAGGACAGCGTGCGGCGGGACATCGCACTTCGTTATCTGTCCCAATCGGACGTGCCGCTCACCCGCGTGGCGGAGCTGCTCGGCTACTCGGAGGCCTCGGTGCTGTCGCGCAGCTGCGCCCGCTGGTTCTCCGCCTCACCGCGTCAATTGCGTTCCGAGATGCTCAACCAGCCGGGTGCGACTCTGCCCTGGGGGATGGCCTGAGGGGCGCGCGTCCGCTACGCGCGTCCGCTATGCGCGTCTGCCACGCGCGTCCGCGCGGACCGATCAGCGGTCGGGAAACAAGGAGAGTCGGAAGATCTCCGAGAACTCATCGAGCATCTTGATCGCGGTCGCGTCGTGACCCTGGATGTTGACCAGGTAGAGAAGCCGATCCATGAGGAGGTACAGCAACACCAGCCGAGTTTGAAACTTCGCCCTCGCCTCCCCCTCCGCGAACGCCGACATGACCTTCATCGAATCGGTCAACTTGAAAGTCACGGGCACCAGCTCGGCGGCGAGCTTGGGATCGGTGCTGGTCGCCTCCCAGTAGGCGTCGCACAGCACGTGCATGCGATGCCACATATCGCCATACTGGTCCACCCAGTTGCGGATCGCTTGACGTGTCGGTCGCTTGACCTCGTCGAGCCGCTGTAGCGACTTTCCCACCTCGACGTTCACTTCATCCTGCAAGAGGCGCGCGAGGTCGGACTTGCCGGAAAAATACCGATAAAACGTGGTCGGTGTGGTACCCGCGGCCTTGGCGATATCGCCGACGCTGGTGGCTCGGTAGCCACGTTCGGCAAACAGCTCGAGAGCGGCGGAAACCAGACGGCTCTTCGTCAGCTCCTTGTGCTGATCGCGCAACGACAGAACTTCTTCGGAACCCTGCGTTCGCTTGCCCGCCGCGGTTTGGGGAGGAGTCATGAGTCGGGGTGAGTCCTTGGTGCAAGATCGCCGAGTATCATCGATGCCCGATTTTACAAAAAATGGGCACAGCAAAATAAAAGATTACACGTGAATATCTCAAATGTCACCTGCGCAATCGACGTTAGATCGTGTCTCGTCGAGGTAACCCTCGACAAGATTCACGAGTCGCGAGCCGATAATCGACGATGGCGCAGGTGCCGCGCTCTTTCCTCAATCGAGGCAGAACGCGCAGAGCTTGTTGCCGTCGAGATCGCGGAAGTACGCGAAGTACATCTTCGGCGCCCGCTCGCCGGGTGCACCCTCATCCTTGCCGCCGAGCGCCAGGGCCTTCGCGTGAAAGGCGGCCGCTTCCTTCTGCGTATCGAAACGAAAGGCGGCCATGGAGCCGTTGCCGACCGTCGCCGGCTTGCCATCGTAAGGCGCGAGCACCGCGAAGGTCAGCGTGCCGCCGCAGCCGTACACACGACCTCCCCTCGGATGCTCGTATATGCCGCTCATCCCGGCGGACCCCAGCAGGGCGTCATAAAAAGCCTTCGCCTCCTCGAGCCGGTTGGAGCCGACGGTGCAATAACTCAACGCTGCCATGTTGTTCTCTCCTTCATGAGTTGATTTCGATGTTATCAGACTGCGGCATCATCGACCCGGCACCGCTCTTGCGGCGGGATCGACCGATCGGCGCCATTCGCCCATGGCGTCGGCGTGGACGTCTTGCAATGCGCCTCGATCGCCCGTGCGAATCTTGGTGACCCAGCGCGGATCGCCGAGGATCGCGCGTCCGACGGCGATCAGATCGAACTCTTCGCGCTCCATGCGGCGAACGAGCCCCTCGAGGCTCGCGGGATGCGCAGTCTCGCCGACGAATGCGTCCACGATGTCGCAGGACAGACCGACGGAACCCACACTCACCGCCGCCGCGCCCGTCAGCTTCTTGGCCCAGCCGGCAAAGTTGAGGCCCTCCTTGCCGTCGATCTCGGGAAATTCGGGCTCCCAGAAGCGGCGCTGAGAGCAGTGAAGAATGTCGGCGCCGGCTTCGACCAGCGGTGCAAGCCATTCCGTCATCGCGTCGGGTGTCGCGGCGATGCGAACGGTGAAATCCTGCTGCTTCCACTGGCTGATCCGCAGGATCAACGGAATCTCCGGACCCAGTGCCGCGCGAACGGCCTTCACCATCTCCAGCGCGAAGCGGTTGCGCGCCCCGATGGAGGCCCCGCCGTAGCGGTCGCGGCGCAGGTTCGTCGCGGGCCAGAAAAACTGGTCCACCAGATAGCCGTGAGCGCAGTGGATCTCGACCGTGTCGAAGCCGAGCTGCTTGGCGGCGGCGGCCGCGCGCGCAAAGGAGGCAATCGTATCGGCGATCGCCTCCTCATCCATCATCGTGCCCTTGAATATTCCGGGCGCGATCAGCCCCGAAGGGCTCTCCACGGGCACCTTCGGGGTCCAGTCGGTCATCGGGCTCGCGACGGCGCCGATGTGCCAGATCTGCGGGCCCATCTTGCCGCCCGCGGCATGGACTTGATCGATGACACGCCGCCAGCCCGTGAGCGCGCTCTGTCCGTGGAAAGCCGGCACACGCGGGTGGTACATCGCCGCCGGCCGGTCGATCGGCGTTCCTTCCGAGATGATCAGCCCGACGCCATCCGCCGCGCGCAACCGATAATAGTGCGCGTCCTTCTCATCGGGTATGCCATCGGGCGACAGCATCCGGGTCATGGGCGCCATGACGATCCGGTTCTTCAGTGCGAGCGATTTCAAGCGAAACGGCTGAAAGAGTACGTCAAGACATCCGGATGTCATGCCTGCCCTTTCCCCGCGCCGTCAAAGGCTCTGAAGATTGACGTGCTCCGGCAGACCGGTTTGCGATCTCCAGAACTGGGCCTCATCGAAGGTGGTCGCGCCGTCGGCGGCCGTGTAGGTGGGCGCGGCGGCTCGAAAATTGACGAAACTGAGGCCGGCCGCCCCGACTTGAAACCCATATTTGACGTTGGCTGCGATCGCCAGGGCCGCTCCGGCACCGTAGCGGCGGTGGCCGACGCAGAGCTCGCCTTCGCGCACGAAGATGATTTCCTCCTCGGAATGCGAGTGCGTCGGCACCGGAGTGCCGGCGACATAGAAGTCGTTCTCGTGCAGCCACAGCTGGCAGCAAGCGGAGCTTGCATCGGCGTGCAGCGCGCCGCCGACCGTGCCCTGGCTCATCAGATCCCGGCTCCTCGGAACACGCTCTCGAGGCAAGAGGTGCACATACGATCCGGAGCGCTGCCTGGGCGGCTGCTCGCGCGGGCTGAAAACGAGAATCGACGCTCCTCGCTCGAGCGCGTTGATGTCGATCGAGCCACACCGTTCGACGATCAGGCTCGATCGCTCGCCGAGCTGCATGCCGCGCGCGATCACGGCACCGGCCCAGACGTAAGCGAGGAGGTCGCTCGCGGCATTTTCGAGACGCCAGGCCACATTGGCTCCGAGATGATGCACGGTCAGATGCAGCGGGTCGGACGGCTGGTTGAAATAGATCCGGGATCTCATCCGCCCGGCTTCGGGCCGCAGCGTGTCGATGGGTCCGGTGGACTCAGGCGCAACGATTCTTACTCGTGCCATGCGAGCTCCCTCGAGGGACGACGCTCGAATCATACTCCGGCGCGTGCCGTCGCGACATCGCTCACCCGCTTGCGCGCGCTGCCAGGATGCGAGCTCTGGTGGTGTCGGGAAAGGTCACGCCGCTGTCCAATACGACGCGGGCGGCGCCGATCGCATCCTTGTATTCTTGAGAGTGGAATTCGGATGGAGGACGCCCATGGAGCTCAAGCCGATCCACATCGTCGACACGCTGGCCGTGACGCCGGCCAATCGGAAACCGCTCCTCAAGCTGCTCAAGGAACGAGGCATCCCGGTGATGCAGCGCGCCGGGCTCGCACTGGTCGGCCTCCACTCGACATCCCCCGATCTCGACGAGGAAGTGCTGATCCAGGTCACCTGGTCGATCGCGGATCACTCCGTTTACAACCTGGCGCGCAAGGCATTCGTCACCGACCCCGAGTGGTGGGCATACAGCGCAGATGCCAGCCGGCTGTGGCACGGCGGAAACAGGCGGTTCTTCTATCCCGCGCCGCTGCATGAGGTGGAGTGATGCTGCGCCGCTACGAAATCTATTCCCTCGATCCGCACGCGCCGCCGGAACGTGTCGCGACGATGGCCCGCGTCATGCGCGACGCTCACCGCTACATACCGGAAGTGTTGCACTCGGCCATCGGTTACAACCGGTCGCCGGTCGGCGTGAGCTTCATCTGGGAGCACGCCTATGCCTCCCCGGAAACCTACCAGCGCTACATGATCCATCCGTTTCACGCGAACATCTATGATCGGTTTCTCTTGAACGACAGCCCGGAGAGAATCGTCGTCAACAACTCCTACGACGTCGGCTTGCTCGGCTACAGCTGTGGATCCGCCGTTTATTTCCTGCCTTCGGGCGCGGCCCGTCGCGTGGTGCTGCTGCGGCTGAAGCCCGGCGCATCGGGCGCGTTCCACGCGATCGCGGAAAAAGCCCGCAAGGCAAATCCGCGCATGATCCAATCGGTGATCGGCGAGAACACCTTCGCGACGCGATGGCTGGACGGCGTCACTCAGATCCTCGAGGACACCACCTACACGCACATCTGGGAACAGGGATATGCCACGCTGTCTGACGCCGCGGCGGCTTCGAGCGCTTGGCAGACGCAAGCTCGCGACCTCACCGAGCGCGTGATCGAGGTCTGGTACCAGCTCGAGACCGGGTATGGTTACGACGCGGCCCCCGCGGCGACCTCGTGATCAGCGCCGGTGTCTGCGAGACTCCTCATCGAACCGCAAAATCTGCGGAGCAAGCAAGGGATAGCGGCGGAACAGGCCGTTCTTGGCATCCGCCATCCGCTCGAGCCACTCGCGATCGCCCCACGGCGGCTCGACCAGCTGGGACTGGGAGACGAGGCGATGCACCGCTTCGCTGGTCTCGCGCGGGTGGTGCGGATCGGAATGGCCGCTGCGAAATACCAGGACGGGCATCTTCAGGGCCGCGAAATCCTCAGGCAGCAGGCCCGGCACCGGCGAGCCTTGCTCCGGAAAGAACGATTTTGCCCAGCGCTGCATGGTGTCGCAGAAGCGGTCGACGTCCTGCGAGAGGATGCGCTCGCGGTTGCCCGGATTGCGCGCAATCGTTTCGGGCCACCAGCCCTCCTTGGCGACGGCCTCCATCCCGCCCATCCGTGCGGCGACCAGCGCGTTGCCGCAATAGACGTTCGCGAGGCTCGCAAGTCCCGTCCAGCCGCCCGATATCCACACCAAGGCGAGGGCGTCCACCACGTCGGGATGACGCCGTGCCGTGATCAGCGAGACGCGCGATCCGGCCGAGCCGCCGACCACGAGCGCCGGCGCCATGTCCAGCTTCTTGAGCAGCGCCGCCAAGGTATCCGCATTGAGAATGGACTCCGTCTCTCCCTCGAAGCACACGTCCGATTCTCCGCAGTTCGGCCGGTCCCAGATGAGCACCCGCATTCCACCCGCCGCCAGCGCCTGCGCCAGCTCGCGTATGCCCGGCGAATCCTTGGCGAAACGCCCGCCCGGCGTGATGACGGCAGGTCTCGGTCCGGTGCCGACGATCTCGTATCCGATCGCGATACCGTTGATGTCGATCTTGGCCATGGAGAGCGCACCCCGCGAGTTTCGGCGTATCCGGTCGCCGTTCGCATACTGCGCGGGCGTCCAGAACGGGTCTTGATCTGGCGAGACAGCGCGTCGCGACCTGCGACTCTTTGCCGAACCGTTAGAGTGTGCTATTCACCGATGAACCAATGAAGCTCGACCTGACAGAAAGCCAAGCCCTGCTGCGCGATTCGGTCGCGCGCTTGTTCTGCGCCGAATCGACCATGCAACGCGTGCGTGCCGCGGAGCAGACCGGCGGCTTCGATCGAGCGCTGTGGGAGCAGATCGTCGCGCTGGGCCTCGTCGGCATGCGCGCGAGCGGTGCCGAGGAAGGCGGATCGAGTCTGCTCGATGCGGTGCTGGTCGCCGAGCAGGCGGGCCGCCATTTGGTGTCGGCACCTCTGGTCGAGGCGATCGTCGCCGGCGCGCTGCTCGAGCGAGTCGCGGCCCCGGCGGCGCTCATCGCGGAGGCGAACGCCGGCGCGCTCGCCGTGCTCGCGCTCGAGCCGCTCGTCGATCACAAGCCACAGCCCGTCCCGGGCGGACACGCCGCCCGACTGATTCTCGCGCTCGACGGCCACGAGCTCGTCGCGATCCGGCGCGGCAGTGGCGCACCGGCGTCGCCGGACATTGCAACGGGTCCGCTCGCGCTCCTCGATCTGCGCACGCGGGATTGCGGTGGGCGAGTCGTGCTCTCATCGGGCGAGCGGGCGCGCACCGCGCATGCGATGGCGGTGGAGGAATGGAAGCTGCTCTCGGCGGCGCTCCTCGCCGGCATCGGCCAGCGCGCAGTGGAGCTCGCCGCCGCCTACTCCTGCGAGCGCCGGCAGTTCGGCAAACCGATCGGCGCCTTTCAGGGCATCGCTCATCCGCTCGCCGATTCAGCCACCGAGCTCGACGGCGCGCGGCTCCTGGTGTGGTGGGCGGTCTGGGCGAACGCCACCGGACGTTCCGACGCGGCCGCGGCGAATGCCATGGCGTGGTGGTGGGCGGGACGCGTGAGCGAACGGGCGGCGCTGCGCGCGGTGCACACCTTTGGCGGCTACGGAGTGACGCTCGAATCCGACGTGCAGCTCTATTACCGCCGAGCCGTGCTCGTGTCCTTGCTCGCGGGCGAGCCGCAGGCGGAGCTCGAGCGGGTCGCGGCGCGGCTGTTCGAGGGCGCCGCGGCACCGCTGCCGCCGGCGGGCGCCGTCGAGATCGATTTCGCCTATGGCGACTCGGCCGATGCCTATGCCGCCGGCCTGCGCGCCTTCGTCGCTCACAACATGACGCCGGAGATCGCGCGCAAAAGACATCATTCGACCTCGGGCCACCATCCCGGGTTTCACAAGAAGCTCGCGCAGGCCGGCTATGCGTTTCCGGACCTTGCGGTCGAGGGCAATCCCGCGCGCACCCGCTACGAGGTGCTGGCTGCCGCATCGCTCTGGGAGGAGCTCGACTGGACGCGCGTACCGAGCGCCACGACCGAGATGGTCGCCAAGGCGGCGCAGGTCTGGTCACAAGCGGATGCCCGGCAGGAGATCCTTTCGCGCATCGTGAGCGGCGAGGCGCTCGGCGCGCTCGGCTTCAGTGAACCCACCGCGGGATCGGATGTGTTCGCAGCGAAATTCAGCGCCACGCGCGACGGCGATGCGTGGGTCCTGAACGGTCAGAAGATGTTCACGACCAATGCGCAAAACGCCGACTACATCATCATGCTCACCCGCACGACGCCGGGCGGAAAGAAGCATGCGGGCCTCACCATGTTCATCATGCCGCTGAGGCTTCCCGGCATAGAGATCCAGCCGGTCCATACCTTGATGGACGAGCGCACCAACATCGTCTTCTTCAGCGACGTGCGGGTTCCCGACAGATACCGCTTGGGGGAGGTCGACGAGGGCGCGAAGGTAATGGCCTCGGTGCTTCAGCTCGAGCACGGCGGCGCCGATTATCACTATTTGCAGAGCGCCATGTTGCGCCACGCGCTGGCCTGGGCACGGCGACCGGCGCACGACGGCAGCGCCCCGGCAGCCCGCGCCGAGGTGCGGCGCACGCTCGCGCGCGCGGCCGTGCACGACACGGTGAGCGAGGTGCTTTGTCGGCGGGCCGCATGGGGCAGCGTCGAGGGCAAACACGAGATTGCCTGGGGTCCGATGTCCAAGCTGTTCACCACCGAAGCGCTGTACCGTGATGCACGCGCTGTGCTCGAGCACGCCGCCCCGCTGTCGGCGATCCGCGGGATCGATCAGGACCTCGACAAGATCGAGCTCGCCATGCGCCGCGCGATCGGCATGCAGATCTACGGTGGCACCAGCGAGATCCATCGCTCGCTGATCGCCGAATACGCGCTGGGAATGCCGAAATCACGCGACTGAGCGCCGCGCCACGGCGGACCTCGGCGCAGGCCGCGGCGCGGCCGCGGGCGCAGCGGCGCCGCGGGGCTCAAAGCGCGGGATGTAACCAGTAGAGCGCGAGCAGCACCGCGCAGGCGCCGATGGCCCAGAGCTCGAATGCGGCGCGCAGCGCGATCGGCGCCACACGCAGCTCCATGAACTCGACGCCGATCAATCGCGCCTTGACGAAGGCGATCACCAGCACCGCCGAGGCGAGCAAGCGATGGGTTGCGGAGTGCCGCGCGGAGTCCCAAGAAAGCAGCGTCGCCAGGATCAAGAGCATCCACACGACCGTGACGCGCAAGCGCGGACGGAATCCCAGCGCCTCGGCACATCGCATCATCGGATTCATTTCACCAGGTACAGTACGGCGAACAGCAACACCCACAACAGATCGACCAGGTGCCAGAAAGCAGCCCCGCCTTCCATCACCGCGGCGTAGCCCGGTCCCGGTTCCGGCCGGCGCGAACGGTTGAATAGATAGCCGAGCACGGCGATCCCGATGAGGACATGCACCAGATGAAAACCGGTGAGCATGTAATAGAATGTGAAGAATTCGTCGGTGTTGAGGGTGATGCCCTGCGCGATCCGGCTGCCCCACTCGAGGGCTTTCGAGGCGACGAACGCGGCGCCGCAGCCGATCGCCGCCAGCAGCAGCCGCAGCACACGCGGCCGTGTACCGCTGCGCGCGGCGGCGACCGCCAGGGCGACGAACCACGAGCTCGTGAGCAGCAGCAGCGTGTTGAAGAGGCCAAAGGCAGCTCCCAGCATGGTCTGGGAGGCGGCGTACAGTGCGGGACGTTGCGCACGATGGTACATGAACACGCCGAAGAAGGCCGAAAAGGCCAGCAGATCACCCAGGATCAACACCCACAAGCCCGGCTCGCCGGGCACATGAGTGCGCGTCCGAGCCGCCGGTCCCGCGGCATCCACCGCGCGCGCTCAATCCGAGGGTGCGCTGATTTGCCGCAACAGCGCGCCCCGCATCGCCCAGAAATTGACCATCATCCAGATGCCGAACGCAATGAACGCCACCCAGAAGGAGATGGCGCCATTCCAGGCAAAGGGCCCGTGCAGGAACAGCGTGACCAGGCAGCCCGGAGTCGCGAGAATCGCGGTCCAGACATTGAGGTATCCCACCCAGCGTGGGAACACCGGCTGCGCGCGGCGATCTGCGAGCACTGGAATGGCCACCGACAGCATCTGCACCGTGCCGGGGAGCGAGGGACCGACGAACATGATGAAGCCGAAATCGTTCAGCACCCGGATGATCTCGTCCGATCGATCCGGGCGGTATGCGGCGGTGCTGAACAGCATCTCGGCGATGATGAGAGGGACGAACCCCATCACCGAGGTCGTGAGCAGAGAGTATGTCCAGAGCTTGGAGGGCGCCTCCATGCGCGCCACCTGCAGCGCGAGCGCACAGTAGAAAGGCATGAGCATCGAGGACGCTCCCAGCATGCACATCCCTCCGACGATGATGCCGGTTGCGTTCGAGCGATAGATCGCGGCCACCTCGCGCGCCGTGAGCGCGGGATCGAGCGGCGGAAAGAAATGCATCAGCGGCCAGATGCCGACGAAGATCACGCCCATCGCCGCGAGGCCCATCCAGGCGCAGACCAGCTCGGCTGCGTAATGCGGGCGCGACTCGCCGCTCACTTGCTCACCCCTGACGCTCGCCTCGTTCCATCAAGCACATGTTGCGGGGCGACCTGCGAAATATCTTGACGACAGGGGACAACTGCCCGGTTGTCCCGCCAGGTAAAGAACCCCGGACGCCTTCTCGGCTAGGATGAAGGCCCTCAAGCGCCAGCGGAGAGCTTCCAGATGACGTTCGATGTCGCCCCACTGCCCGGCCAGAGCGCCTTCGGCGCCGTCGTGAGCAATCTGTCGCGTGTGGCGCTGCACGATCCGGCCATCCGCAAGACGCTCTATGACCTGTGGATCGACAAGGGCGTGATCGTGTTCAAGGGCATGACCGCACTCGAGAGCCAGCTCGAGCTATCGGAGATATTCGGCGAGCCCGAGATCCATCCGCTCCTGGTGGGGGTCGATCGCCCGCGCGAGCACAAGTTCATCGCGGACATCGAATACGATCAGGCGGATGGCGACCTCTACCAGGTCGACGGGGAAGTTCGCGGTGGCTACCTTCCCTGGCATTTCGACCTGGCCTACGTCGACCGCATCAATCACGGCGGGATTCTGCGGCCCGACGTGCTTCCCGCCCGCGGCGGCGAGACCGGGTTCATCGACCGCATCGCGGCCTACGCCTCGATGCCGCGAGAGCTGCGCGACAGGATCGAGGGAAAGAATGTCGTCTATCGATTCTCGATCGATTCGAGCCGGATGAAGTTCGGCAAGCGCCCGGAGAAGCGCCTGCGAATTTCGCGCGTGGGTCAGATGGCCGGCGATCATCCCTCGGTGAAGTCCCGGGTGATTCACCCGCTCGTCTATGCGCAGGAGCAAACCGGGCGCAAGGTGCTCAACGTCTCGCCGTGGTTTGCCGAGGGCATCGAGGGCATGGAAACTCCGGAGGGCGACCGGCTGCTCGCCGAGGTCGTCGCCTACGCAACCGAGCCCCGGCTCGCCTACTACCATCACTGGCAACCCAACGACATGGTGCTGTGGGATAACTGGCGCATGCTGCACTGTGCGTGCGGCGTCCCGCCGGGAGAGTCGCGCCGCATGCGCCGCACCACCATTGCGGGGGATTACGCGCTCGGGCGACGCGAGGTCGCGAAGCCTTCGTAGCCGTTTGCCGCCACCTCCTTGCACTTCGCCACATAGGTGCTGAAGCCGCCGATGTAGGGAAGCAAGCCGCGCTTCTTCCCGGACACATTGGCCCCCATGTACCAGCTGTCCGTCTGCGGGAACAGTGTATGACTTCCGACTTCGGCCACGTGGTCGGTCCAGGCAATCTCCGCCGCAGATGTTGCCTCGATGGCTTCGTGGCCGTGTTGCTCCAGCCACCCGATGCAATCGGCGATCCAGTCGATGTTCTCTTCATCCACCGAGATGACGTTGCCGAACACCGAGGTCCCGCCGGGGCCGGCGACCATGAAGAGATTGGGAAACCCCGCGATGCTGAGGCCCAGATAGTTGCGCGCGCCGTCCTTCCAGACCTGCTTGAGATGCACTCCCCGCCCGTTCACGGGGTCGATGGCGGTCAAGGCGCCGGTGAGCGCGTCGAACCCGATGGCGAGCACCAGCACATCGAGATCATGATGCTCGCGCGAGGTCTGGATGCCGTTCGAGGTGATTCGCTCGATGGGCGTCTCGCGCAGGTCGACCAGCGTCACGTTCGGCTGATTGAAGGCCTGGTAATAGCCCGTCTCGAGACAGGGACGCTTGGTGCCGATGGGATAGCCGGTCGGCAACAGACGCTCGGCGACCGTGGGATCGCGCACTTGCGCGCGGATGCGGGCGCGCACGTAGTCCGCGACGATGCGATTCGCCTGCGGATCGAACAGCACGTCGGTGAAGATGCTGACGATCCCGAGGCCGCCTTCCTGCCACAGATCGTCGAGGATCCGCCGCTGCGCCTCCGGATCGAACTCGGCGGCCCTCTTGCCGGTCGTGGCCATGTAATTCGCGGCGAAGCCGCTCTTGAGCTCTGCGCGATACTGCTGGTAGCGCGCGCGCACGGCGGCGAGCTCCTCGGAAGGGAGCGGCGCGTTGCGGGCCGGCACCGCGAATACCGGGGTGCGCTGGAACACCGTGAGGTGCGCTGCCGACTGCGCGATCACGGGGATCGACTGCACGCCGGAGGAGCCGGTCCCGATGACGCCCACACGCTTTCCCTCGAAGCTCACCGGGCGATGAGGCCAGTTCGAGGTGCGGTAAATCTCGCCGCGAAACTGGTCGATGCCCGGAAAATCCGCATCCTTCGGCGCCGACAGCGGGCCGGTCGCGAGCACCACGAAGCGCGCCGTGTAGCGCTTGCCGCCGCCGGTCTCGAGCATCCATAGCCCGGTGCCGTCGTCGCGCTTCATCCCGGTCACGCGAGTGTTGAACACGATGTGGCGGCGCAAGTCGAAGCGCTCGATGACGTGGTGGATGTAGCGCAGAATTTCTTCCTGGGGCGCGTAGCGCTCGGACCAGACCCACTCGTCCTGAAGCTCCTTGGAGAACGAATAGCTGTAGTCGATCGAGAGGACGTCGCAGCGTGCGCCGGGATAGCGGTTGTGATACCAGACTCCGCCGGCATCGTCCGCGGCCTCGAGGCACTTGACGTCGCGCCGGTCCTTCAGGAAGCGATAGATTCCATAGACGCCGCCGAATCCGGCGCCGACGATGATGACTTCGTGATGCTCGATCCCGCCGCCGTTGGCTCGTGGTCCTGCCTGCATACGTCGCATATTCTGGGCAAATGCGCCGTGCGCCTGCTTGACCTCACGGGACCTGGCTGCTGCGACTTCAGACGGTCATCTCCAGAATCTTGTCGCCCTTGGTCGCACCGCCTTCGAAGCAGCCGAGACCGTAATCGCCGAGGATGGTGGTGCGCTGCATGCGGCGCTCGTATTTCGGATCCATGCCGCTGACGCTGTGGAGCATGCGCCAGTTGTCCCAGATCACCATCTGATCGGGCTTCCACGCATGATAGTAAGGGTGAATCTTGGAGATCATCTCTTGGCACACCTGCTCGAGCAGCGCGTCTCCCTGAGGGTTTTCCTGGCCGCGAATGCCGACCGCCATCCACGGCGAGACATGCAGCACCTTCTCGCCGGATTTGCGGCGCCATACCGCCGGGTGAATCGCCCGCGGCAGATTCTTGGCGTAGGCCGAGGATGAGTAGGCGGATTCATTGACGCGCAGCTCGCGAAATCCCTTGGGAACGCCGAAGCGCATGTGCGCATACAACAGATCTAGCGTATAGATGATGTGCTGACCCTCGATCTTGGCGCGGGTCTCGGCCGAGATCGCGTTGTAAAGCTCGATACCGTCGGCGAATCCGGTGCGGCCGCCTTCGGGCGGAATGGTCACGGCACGCAGCACCCCGGCGCGGTTGAGCTCGTTGTTATAACAGTGGTCGAAATGCCACGGCAGCCATTGCGCCAGCGGCTTGCCCTCGATCTCGACCACTCCGCCATTGACGGGGTCGTACTTCATGTCGATCACACCCGGCGCCTTCTTCTGATCGACGCGTGCAACCACCGGTACCGGATGGTCCTTCAAAGGTCCGAACACATCGCTCACCGCGAGGTGCATTTCGATCGTGGGCTCGACACCCTCGAAGACGATGAGACCGCGGCGCTCGAAGACCTCGTTGATCTCACGGCGCACCTCGGAGTCCTTGGTCGCAGCTTCATCGACTCCCGTCACGATCGAGCCGAAGCCGAGCCCATCGCTCAAATTACGAATTTGCATTGCCATGGTCATTGACTCCCGCGATTATGTGAACAAGTGGCTGCGAGCCCTATTCTGCTATCGAAGTCAGCTGGCGAGCAGCTCGATAAGATTGCCATCCGGGTCCACGAAATAGATGGATTGGGCGCTCATTTCGTCGCTCGCGACACGCGGCACCGGGCCCTCCCGCACCGCGACGCCCGCTTCCTCGAGCCGCGCCAGCGCACTCTCGATGCCGCCGCCCCAGCGAAAGCACAGGTCCGCGGATCCGGGCGTCGGCCGCCGCGCCACGAGATCGACGCCATTGCCCTGCTGGTGGACATTCAGCAGAGCATGACCCACGCGCACGCGCCGGACAATGGTACGGCTATCCACCTTGTAATCCGCCTCGACCCGTGCCCCGAGCACGCGCTCGTAGAAGCGGCAGGTCGCATCGAGGTCGGCCACCGTGATGGCCACGTGATCGAATCCCACCACCTCGCCGCGCGCGGAATCAGGCCCGGTCATGCTCGTAGTTCGCTCAGCAGCGGCTCCGTGAGCCGCGCACGCGCAGCGGCGCGGGACATGCGCAGCGGCATGGTACGAATGCCATGAATGAGATTGTCGCGCACCAGCTCGACGGGTCCATCGAGCGTGATGGAACCGGCACGGCGCAGCAATTCCTCGAACATCACCTTGAGCTCGAGCCTCGCGACGTGCAAGCCGAGACAGGTGTGCGCGGCGGAGCCGAAGGCAATATGCTCGTTCGCGGCGCGCATCACGTCGAATAGCTCGGGGCGGTCGAAGTGCGCGGGGTCGAAATTGGCGGACCCGAGCATGAGCGCGATCGGATCTCCCGAGCGGATCGTCGCGCCATGCAGAGTGACGTCCTCGAGCGCGATGCGCACCGTATGCACGGTGGGGGATGACCACCGCAGAATCTCCTCGATCGCCGAGCTTGCCATGGTCCCCTGCGCTCGGACCAGCGCCATCTGCTCGGGCCTTTGCAGCAAGGCGAGCAGGCCAAAGGCGATCGCGTTGCGGGTCGTCTCGTTGCCGGCGGCCGCGAGCTGCAACATGTAGCCGCAAACCTCATCGTCGCTGAGGCGGCCCTCGGCGCGGCCTTTCGCGACCGCCGTCATCACGCGATCGTCCGGCTCGCCCAGACGTCGCTCCGCCAGCTTCAAGCCGTAGCCCCACAGGCCTTCGAGCGCATCCTCGAAGTTGCGCCGCGTGGGAGTTACATGAGGATCGAGCGGCACGGCGACCAGGTTGGTCCAGGCCAGAATCTGCTCGCGATCCTCCACCGGAATTCCAAGGATGTCCGACATGGCATCGAGCGGCATGTAGCAGGCGACGTCCTTGATGAAGTCCACTCGCTCCTTGTCGAGCGCGCGCTCGATGAGCCTTGCGGCGATCGCCCGAAACTGCTGCTCGAACGCCTGCGTCGCGCGCAGCGAGAACATCTTGCTGGTCACCGTGCGATTGTTGCGGTGTACCGCGCCATCCATGGACACCATCGTCGGCTTGCCGCCGCACGCCGCGACCGTCGGATCGAAGCGGCGCACCGAAGTGCCGGCTCGATTGGAAAAGCGCGCGGTGTCGCGGATCATCGCCAAGACGTCGGCATAGCGAGTGACCACCCAGACGCCATCGATGAACATCGGCTCGGCGGTCAAGGATTGCCAGAAGCAGGGCTGCTCGGCGCGCAGCGCGGCGAAAAGCTCGAGCGGAAGCCCGGACTGCCAGGGGTCTCCCCGTGCATAAAGGTCCGGATCGAAGACTCCCAGCTCGCTCATGGCGCCATCACCCGCGATCGCCGACGTCGATGACGAGCTTGCCGCGCACGCCTCCCGCTTGCATCGACGCGAGCGCATCGCGGGCGCGATCCAGCGGATAGCGCGTGATCGCCGGCAGGCGCATCTTGGCGCCGTCGATCACGCGCGCGATGGCGGCGAGATCGGCCGCGACCGTGGCGATGTCCAGGAGCAGGAAATGGACCGAGCGCTGCTCGCGCTCCGCCCGCTTGTGAAGCGCGGCTATGTCGCCATCATGCGTAACGGTGGCCACGACCACCATCCGGCCGCCCGGCGCGAGCGCATCCAGCAATTCCGGCTGAGTTCCGCCGGTCGCGGCATCGAGGACGAGATCGACCCCGCCCGGCGCCCAGCGCCTCACCGCGCCCAAGGTATCCCCCTGCGTGTAGTCGCTGGTGGCATCGGCGCCGAGGCTGCGAAGATAGGCGCCATTCACTTCGCGGCAGGTCGCGGCCACCGCGGCGCCCGCGGCCTTGGCGAAGCCGATCGCGAAGCTGCCGATGCCGCCGGATCCGCCCTGGATCAGGAGCGACTGTCCCTTCTTCAGAGCCCCCATGTCCTCGCGAAACAATCCCTGGTAGGCGGTGAGCCCGGCAATGGGAATGCTCGCCGCCTGCGCGAGGCCGATCGAGCTCGGCGCTTTGGCCGCGAGCTTTCGATCGACGCGCACATACTCCGCGAACGTGCCGCACTGACCTTCACGGCGGTCCGACAGCAGCATGACGCGGTCGCCGGGAGCGAAATCGTGCACGCGCTCACCGACCCGCTCGACGATGCCCGCAGCGTCGAATCCCGGCGCCCACTCTGGCGCGTAGGGCGGATAGAAACTCGTGAGATTGCCCTCGATTTCCTTCCAGTCCGTCGGGTTGACTCCGGCCGCGATGACCCGCACCAGCAGATCGTCGGGACGGCATTGCGGCTTGGGCAGCTCACCCGGCGAAACCTGGCTCGTCGCCCCGAAGCCGCGCATTACCGCCGCGCGCATCAGCGCCGCGTGCATGGGGGCCTCGCCCCGCGCTGCCGGTCGCGCATCAAGGACCATTCGCACCCGCCCGCTCGAGGGGCCGCTGCACGGGCTCACTGTCCCGTGGCTGCTCCTGCTGCGTGCCGAGCGCATGGTGGGCGGCCACGTAGCCGAAGGCGAGGCTTCCGCCGATGCTCGCGCCCGCACCCGGGTAACAGGCGCCGACCACCGGCGCGGTCGCGTTCCCCGACGCGTACAGTCCGCTGATCACACTGCCGTCGGCGCGCAATACCCGCGCATATTCGTCCGTGACCAGGCCGCCCGAGGTGCCGACATCCATGGGCCAGATGGTCACCGCGTAAAACGGCGCCTGCTCGATCTTGCCGAGCGAGGGATTGGGTTTGACCGTGGGGTCACCCATGACACGGTTGTAGACGCTCTTGCCGCGGCCAAAGTCCGCATCCACGCCGGTTTCCGCGAATTTATTGAACTTTGCGATCTCGGCCTCGAGCCCATCCGCATCGATCCCGCAGCGCTGCGCGAGCTCGCGCACCGTGGCGCCGCTCTTGAGATAGCCGCTCTCGATGAAGCTCTGAATTTGCGCTCCCGTCCGGAGGGGCCCCCAGGTGTAATGCGCGAGCGCGCGGCTCTCGATGATGGCGAAGGCCGGCACGGCGCCCGCGGCGAACATCCTCTGCCCGAACTCCATGTAGGCGCCTGCTTCGTTGCCGAGGCGGCGGCCGTTCTTGTCGACGATGATGATGTGCGGCTTGCCCGACTCTCCGGGCACGTGGAATCCCGCATAGCGGCCATTGGGCAGCAAGGAGCCCGGCGTCCACCACGCCTCGCGCATGAGATCGACGTCCGCCCCGAGCTTCTGGGCCAGCTGGATTGCCTCGCCCGTGTCACCGGGATTCGACATGGTCCAGTCGACCGAGGCGGGCGCGGGCTGGTAGGCCTGGCGCATGGCGAGGTTGTGCGAGAAGCCACCGGTGTTGAGCAGCACGCCGTGGCGTGCCTCGATGAGGCGCTCGCCGTCCGCTCCCTTGGTCTTGACGCCCGTGACGCGCTGGCCTTCGACGATGAGCTCCGTCATCGCCGTGGAGAGGCGGATCGGAATTTGCTCGCGCAGCGCGACTTGCAGCATCCGCCCCTGCAAGGCGTTACCCGATCCGACGCGACGCTGGCCGGTGAGCTTGTCCCACGACATGCGCGCAGCGAGGCGCAGCGCCGCGGCCTTGCCCTTGAAGGTGCGCTTGGCGAGGGTCAGATTGACGAATTCCCAGGAGTTGACCGGCAGCGGCGGGAAGCCGTAGAAGCTGCCGACCTTGTCCTTCCACTCGCCGAGCTCGTTGATGTCGAACAGTTCGCACATCAGCGAGCGCCCGTACTCGTGAGCGCCCGGCAGCTCGGTATAGTAGTCCGGCCAGAATACCAGGATGAACTTGACCCCCTGCTCGAGGAGGAAGCGGATCGCCTTGGGCCCCTCCTTGAGGAACATTTCGCGCTTGGCGGGAGGCGACGCCTTGCCGCCGCCCTTGCTGCCGATGAG
>Ga0335073_10000683_pt1 | contig 44174 bp, 41 predicted proteins | sample Lox_Sample_22_FD_207093 | JGI IMG/M metagenome (GOLD analysis project Ga0335073, IMG submission 207093) | Soil microbial communities from Loxahatchee National Wildlife Refuge, Florida, United States - Lox_Sample_2.2 | ecosystem: Environmental > Terrestrial > Soil > Wetlands | place: USA...
CGCCATACCGAGCGCCGGGGCGGCGCGGATCGTAAGCATGAAACGTGGCAGGCGGGACATTGTGCACGCGAGCCCGACGGAGGAAGGCTCGCTCGCGGCCCCTACTATCGCGCGCCGGTCGGCCTAGCGCGCCGTCAAACAACCATGCCACGCCTCGCCAGGCGCCAGCGCCAGGCCCGCCGGGGCCAGCGCCACGCCTCGCCGGCCGACCGCGCCACGCCGCCCCACCCGCGCACGCGCGCACGCGTGGGCTCCCGCCCAGCGCCACGCCCCCTCAGCCGACCGCACCACGCCAGACGCACGCGCGCGCACGCGCGCGTGGGCTCCCGCCGACCAGCGCCACGCCCCCCCAGCCGACCGCGCCACGCCGACGCGCGCACGCGCGCGCGCGTGGGCTCCCCGCCGTCGAACCTGAGCCGGAACGCCCGACCGACGCCTCCCGCTGGCGAAGGTGCGCGTTCTGGTATCGGAACGCACTATCGTGTCGCGCTCTGAAAGCGCCCTGGCTGGCGCCTTTAGAGTTCGGATCTCAAAGAAAGGATCAACACATGACGCATCGGTCACGCCGATCGTCGATCGGGGGGACTCTGGCTGTCGCGTTTCTCGCGGCGACCTCGACTCTTGCGACGACCGGCCTTCTATCCGCGGGCGCCGCTCAGGCCGCGTCGCTGCCGACGATCTCGATCGCCGCTACGGCCACCACGGCTACCGTGACGGGGCCGCTCGAATCGGGTGGCGCCAACATCGTTTCGTCGGCGACCGGCATCAAGGAAGGGTCGCTGATTCTGTTCCTGCTCAAGCCGGGGGCGACGGTTGCTGAAGCCGAAGCGTACCTGCACGGAGGGAAGGGCAAAGGTGATCCAAACAACTCTGCCGAACTCGGCACGATCGTGTTCGACACCGAACTCGCCTCGGGGCAGCGCGGCGAATCCCAGACCAACCTCGCTCCGGGCCAGTATCTGGTGCTGGTCGGCCTGAACGAAGGCAACGGCGAACCGAAGCTGGCGTCCACCTTCAAGGTGAGCCCGGCGAAAGCTCCCGCCGCGCTGCCGAATCCCGAAGCTACGGTCCGTTCGATCGATTTCGCGTTCCGCGGTCCGAGCACGCTTCACGATGGCGAGCTCGTGCGCTTCGAAAACGAAGGCTTCCTCGTCCACATGGACGTGGCGTTTCCGGTCAAGAGCATGAAGGCCGCCAAACAGGCGGTCAAGTACCTGCTGGCCGGCAAGGAAAAGGCCGTCGAAAAGCTGATCAGCGGACCGCCGGCAACTTTCGCCGGCCCTCTCTCGCACGGCGCCTACCAGCAGGAGATGATCAGCGCGAAGCCGGGCATCTACGTCCAGGTGTGCTTCATGGAGACCCAGGACGGTCGCGATCACACGCGGCTGGGCATGGAGCGCATCATCAAGATCACCAAGTAGCACTAGTCGCAGCCACGCAGCTGTAGTCGCCCGCTCCCGCTGACGGAGTGAAAGCGCGGGAGCGGGCTGGGCTGTGGTCGCCACCGCGCAAGACGCGCGGCACCGCCGTCACATGCGTCAACCTCCGTCGGAGTTGACCAAACCGGATCGACAGGCCTACAGGACGCGCGCAAACGCCGCGACGCGGCGACAGCTGGCGAAGTTCGGACGGCGCGTGACGGTGCTCGGCTCGATCGCGCTGGCGCTGCTGCTCGCGGGGGCGCTTGCACTGTCGCTGAGCGAAGGCGTGGGCTACTGGTATGCGTTTCGCTGGGCGCTCGACACCGCCGCGACGGTCGGCGGGTTTCCGCAGCCGCAGAGCACGTTCGGCCAGATCGTGCAGGTGGGGCTGATCGTGCTTGGGGTCGGGACTCTGTTCTACGCTCTGGCGACCGTCGCCGAGCTGTTCGTCGCGGGGCACCTCGCGGACCTGCTGGCGTTGCGGCGCAGGCAGAAAGTGATCGAGTCGTTGCACGACCACCACATCATCTGCGGATTCGGACGGGTCGGCCGTCAGGTTGCACGCGACCTGCGGGCCGCGCGCGCGGACTGCGTGGTGGTCGATACCGACGCGGAGAACCACCTGTTGGCCGAGGGCTTGGGGGTGTCGTTCATCGAAGGGGATGCGTCCGAGGACGGCGTGCTGGCGGAGGCCGGCATCGAGCGCGCCCGCTCGATCGTCGTGTGTGCGGACTCGGACGCGAACAACGTGTTCATCACGCTGACGGCGCGCGAGCTGAGAGGCGACATCACGATCGTCGCCAGGGCCGCGCTCGAAGACACCGACAAGAAGCTCAAGCGGGCCGGCGCGGACCGGGTGATCTCGCCCTACAAGGCGAGCGGCACCGAGATGGCGCGGCTCGCCCTGCATCGTCAGCTGAGCGGCGTGGTGGATGTCGACGTGCAGTACCGGTTGGAGGAGATCGAGGTGGGCGAGACCTGCGAGGCGGTGGGCAAGACGGTCGCCGACATTCGCGGCGGCTCGATCATCGTCGGGTTGCGGCGCGGAGCGCGGTTCGAGCCACAGCCGTCCGGTGAGACCGGCTTGCTGACAGGCGACGTGCTGATCGCGATCGGCCCGCCGGCGGCGCTCGAGCGCCTCGAGGCGCTGCTGGAAGAGCGAGCCTCGTGAGCACAGGACCGACCGTCTAGTCTGGGTCGTTCACGATGCCGCTTGGATTCCGCTCAACGAGGCTGTGATGGCGACGCCCGGGCTCAGCGCTCGCGTGCTGTCCAGCTCTCAGCTGGCGCTGCTGCGCGAGCACGGCGAGGAGCGGAGCGCCGATGTCGGCGAGATCCTGTACGAGATCGGTGACGCGAGCTATCCGTTCATCGCGATCATCGAGGGCGAGGCGGCGGTGCTCGACGGGGCGGGCGGCGAGATCGTGCGCCACGGCGTTTCGGGGTTTCTCGGCGAGGTGAACCTGCTGTCCGGGCAGACCGTTTACGTGACCGCGGTGGCCACCCTGCCGCTGCGCTATATCGCGGTGGATCGCGAAGTGCTGCGCCAGCTGCTGTTCGAGGACGGCGCGCTGTCGGAGCTGCTGTTGACCGCGTTCGTCGAGCGGCGCGAGCTGCTTCAGCAGCGCGAAGGGGTCGGCTTTCAGATCGTCGGAGGGCGCGAGCACCCGGACACGCGGCGGCTGCTCGAGTTCGCGCGCACGCAGCGGCTTCCGCACACGTGGATCGACGCCCCGAGCGACGACGGGACGGAACGCGACGACGGGGAGAGCGGGGCGCCGATCGTGCGATTGCCGGGGGGCGCGGAGCTGCGCAATCCGAGCAACGGCGAGCTGTGGCGCGCGCTCGGGGTCGGGATGGAGCTCGAGCAGCGCGAGGAGGTCGATCTGCTGATCGTCGGCGGCGGGCCCGCGGGGCTGGGTGCCGCCGTGTACGGGGCCTCGGAGGGGCTCGAGACGCTCGTGGTCGAGAGCACGGTGCTCGGCGGCCAGGCGGGGACGTCGCGTCGGATCGAGAACTATCTCGGCTTTCCCGGCGGGATCAGCGGGACGGAACTGACGAGCCGCGCGATCACGCAGGCACGGAAGTTCCGCGCGCGCGTGGCCACGCCCTACCGCGCTCAGGCGCTCGAGCCGGGGATCGCGCGGCATCTGGTCAGGCTGGAGGACGGCAACGAGGTGGTCGCGAGCGCGGTGCTGCTGTCGACCGGCGCGCAGTACCGGCGTCTGCCGGTGCAGAACCTCGACAGCTACGAGGGGGTCAGCGTCTTCTACGCGGCGGGCCCGCTCGAGGGCCAGCTGTGCGCGGCACGCCGGGTGGCGGTGGTCGGCGGCGGGAATTCCGCCGGTCAGGCCGCGGTCTGGCTGGCGCGGGGCGGCGCGCTGGTGACGCTGCTGCACCGTCGCGGGGACCTGCACGAGACGATGTCGCAGTACTTGATCGACGAGCTCGATCGCTACGGAGTGGCGGTGCGGGATCGCAGCGAAATCTCCGAGCTGCACGGCGACGAGGGCGCGGGAGAGCTCGAGGCCGTGACGCTGACCGACGGAGCGAAGCTCGAGTTCTCGGTGCTGTTCCTGTTCCTGGGCGCGTCGCCTTGCACCGACTGGCTGGGCGACGTGGTGGCGCGGGACGCGCACGGGTTCATCCTCACCGGCGCGGACGCGGGCGCCGAGGGTCCGCTCGAGACGAGCGTGCGCGGCGTGTACGCGGCCGGCGACGTGCGCGCGGGGTCGGTGAAGCGCTGCGCGACCGCCGTCGCAGAGGGCGCCACGGTGGTGAGCCTCGTGCACGAACGCCTCGCCGCGGGCGCGGTCGCGCGCGGCTAGCGCCGGCCCCTGATCGACGACGCAGACGCACGCGCGCGCGTACGCGCGGGCGCGCGGGCTCCCGTTTTGAAGCGTACGATCAGCCCGGAGGTCGTCGCAGCGAGGCGCGCGGAGCAGCGAGGGGCCGAAGAGCGAGCGAAGGGATCTGAGATGAACGGCGAGCAGACGGTGCTGGTGACGGGGGGCTCGGGCTTTCTCGGGGGATGGTGTCTGGTGGAGTTGTTGAGGCGCGGATACCGGGCGCGGGCGACGGTGCGCGACCTCGTCCGCGAGCCCGAGGTGCGTGAGAACGTCGGATCGCAGGTCGCCGTTGGCGACCGGCTGACGGTCCTCGCGGCGGACCTGAGCGACGATCGCGGCTGGGCCGAGGCGGTTGAAGGCTGCGATTACGTGCTGCACGTCGCCTCGCCGTTCCCACCGGCACAGCCGAAGGACCCCGACGAGCTGATCGTGCCGGCCCGCGACGGGACGTTGCGCGTGCTGCGGGCGAGCCTGGCGGCAGGCGTCAAGCGGATCGTGGTGACGTCGTCGGTGGCGGCGGTGCGCAACGGCGAGGCGGGCGCGAACGCCGGCGGGCGCGCGCTGACCGAGGCGGACTGGAGCGACCCGGACGACACCCAGCTGACCCCTTATGTGAGGTCCAAGACGATCGCCGAGCTGGCGGCCTGGGAGTTCATGCGCTCACAGGGAGCGGAGGAGCGCCTCGTGACGGTGCAGCCGGGGGCGATCATCGGTCCGGTGCTCGGCAGGGACCGCTCGTATTCGCTGCAGGCGATCGACCGATTGATCTCGGGGAAGATGCCGGGGCTGCCGCGCCTGGGGTTCAGCTTCATCGACGTGCGCGACGTGGCCATGCTCGAGGTCGAGGCGATGACCGCCGAGGACGCGGGCGGCCAGCGGCTGATCGCGGCCGGGCCGTTCTTGTGGTTCGCCGACGTGGCGACGATCCTGCGCGAGCAGCTCGGGCCGGACGAGGCGCGCAAGGTGCCGCGCCGCAGGGTGCCCGACGTGATGGTGCGGGCGATGGCCCTGTTCGACCCGGGGGTGCGCTCGGTCGTCGGGGATCTGGGCAACAAGACGACTTATTCGCTCGAGAACGCGAAGCGGCGGGTCGGATGGGAGCCGCGCCCGATCGAGCAGAGCGTCGTCGAATGTGCGCGGAGCCTGCTCGGTCAGACCGCGCCGGCCGCGGCGCCGAGCCCGGCATAGGCGGCAGCGGACGTCGCGGCGTCAGGTCAGACCAGCCGTCCGACCCCAGCCCACCAACCACCATGACCCCCAACAACACCTACTGCAACCGCCCGCTTGACGCAGGCATCCATCTCAGTAGTAGTCCTCGACGGTCATCGACCAGCGAGCGGAGTCGCGCCCGCCGGAGACGACCAGGTTGTAGAGGCCGGGGCCGCTGCTGAAGGTGTGGGTCTGCGACTGGCCTTCTTCCAGTTCGAAGTCGCCGGAGGACGAGCCGGTGTCGAGATCGACCGCTTCGGCGCTGGGCCCTTCGCAGACCACGATCAGCAGGCAGAGTCCTTGGAAGGCCATGTCGTAGCTGACTCGCCAGCGGGCGCCGAGGATGCGAAAGTCGACGGACCTGCCGGCATCGACGCCCGAGAACGTCGTGAGCGGGCGCCAGCGCGGCGTCTCCGCGACCGAGAGCGCCACGGTCGAGCCGTGCGGCACGGTCACCGCCGAGCTGGGCTGCTGCGTCGTGACGACACCGGCGCTCGTGCCCGGGTCCGGCACTTCGTTGACGTGATAGCGCAATCCGGCGGTCGCGAGCCGGTTCTCCGCCGCTTCAGCCGGTTCGCCGACGACGCCGGGGACGGCCACGGGAGGAGGGCCGGCGCTGAGCGTGACGCGGACCGCCGACCCGTCGCTGACGCGCGCGCCCGCTGCCGGAGTCTGCGCGATTGCGATCCCCGTGCCGGCATCGGAGTAGCGCCGCGAGAAGACCGGCTCGACGTGCAGGCGCCGGGCGCGCGCCAGCACGCCGCCGCGCGGAAGCCGTTGCAGATCGGGCACCGTGGTGGTGGCGCCCTGCGCGGTGATCAGACGCACAGCAAGCGCACCCGCGGCGAGCAGCACGAGGCCCGCGAGCAGCGGCAGGGCGCGGCGGCGTCCGCTTGACGGGTCGGATGCGCGACGGTTGCGCGCCGGGCGGGTCTCGTGGGCGTGCACGAGGATGCGGGTGGGAGTCGTAGCACGCTCGGGCCGGCTTGGACGCTCAAGCGTGGCCGGACGCGGTGCGAGCGCGACAGCCCGGCCGGACCGGCGCGAGGCGGCTGGACTCGGCGCCGCCACTGGACTCAGCGCGGCCGCCGAGCTCGTCGCTCCCGCTCGACCCGGCGCTCCCGCTGGACCCGGCGCTGCCGCTGGACTCGGCGCTGCCGTCGGACCCAGTAGCGCCGCCGCTGGACCCGGCGCCGCCGGACTCGGCGCCCCTACTGGGTCTGGCGCCGTGGGTCGGGTCGCCGCGATCGACCGTGCGGCGGCGCCGGCCTCGCGAAGGGCTGCCGGCGCGGCGTCGCGAAGCGCCCCGGCCATCGCGTCGCAGTCCGCATAGCGCTCGGCCGGGTCCTTTGCGAGCGCGCGTTCGACGATCTGGCGCAGCGCCGGCGGAACCCGCGAGGGCAGCGGCGGCGGCGGGTCTTGGAGGTGGCGCAGGCCGAGCTCGACGGCCGTGCCGTCGACGAAGGGCGGCTTGCCGGCGAGCATCTCGTAGAGCACGACGCCGGTGCTGTAGACGTCGGTGGCCGCCGTCGTGGTGCGCCCGCGGGCCTGCTCCGGAGACATGTAGCGGGGAGTGCCGGCGACCGTCATCGACGGGGCCTGCGAGGTGCCCTCGGCCAGACGGGCGACGCCGAAGTCGCCGACCTTGACCTTGCCGGCGGCGCCGAGCAGGACGTTGGCGGGCTTGACGTCGCAGTGCATGACGCCCTGCCTGTGCGCGCAGGCGAGCGCGCGGCACAGCTGCTCGGCGACGTCGCGGGCCTGCTCGACCGGGAGCGGGCCGCAGCGGAGCCGGCCGGCGAGGCTTTCGCCGGCCACGAGCTCGGCGACGTAGTAGGGACCCTCGGCGGCGTTGCCGATGTCGAAGATCTGCACGATGCCGGGGTCGTTGACGCGCGCGAGCATCTGGGCCTCGCGCTCGAAGCGCTCGACCCAGGCGCTGTCCTCGGCCCACCAGGGCTTGATCACCTTGACCGCGACGGCACGTCCGAGGCGCCTGTCGAGCCCGCGGTAGACGCGGCCGAAGGCGCCCTCACCGATCATCTGATGAAGCTCGTAGCGGTCATCGAGCACGCGTCCAGCGAGATCCGGAGCCCGCGACATAGACGTTCAGTATTCCGAGCCCGCGAGGCGCGAGCGCCGGCAGCGTGCCCCGGCGAGCGCCTCGCAGCAACGCGCGGGGCGCCCGGTCTGCACCGATCGGGGCACCGGCACCGGATGGCAGCGCTGAGGCCGCCGCCGCTAGCGGCGCACGTCGGTGGGATCGAGGTCCGCCGGCAGCGGGACCTCCTGCGGAGAAGCGCCGGCCTCGTCGGTCCACGCCACGAATGCCTCACCGTCGCGGCCGCGGTGCTCGCCGTCCCCACCCAGCGCGAGCAGGATCAGGCGCCCCGGGCCGCGGTTGACGAGCTGTCGGCGAAGCGTCGGGGCGACGCGCACCAGTTCGCCCTCGCCGAGCTCGGTTTGCTCGCCTTCGACGATCAATGTGAGGCGGCCCTCGAGCACGAGGTAGACCTCCTCCTGGCGGTGATGGCGGTGAATCCGTCCGCGCTGACCGGGCGCCAGCACGATCTGGTTGATGCCAAACGAGCTGACCCCGAGCTGTCGGCGCAACGGCACGAAGCGCTCTGCTGTGTCTCGGTCGAGTCGGGTGCGGGCGGTGCCGTCTTGCACGAGATCACGTTCGCGGGAGCACGCTAGCCGGCCTCGGCTGCGGCGAGCTGCGCCTGCATGGCCTCGGCCAGCGCGAGCGCGCCCGACAGCGGGCGCACCATCACCACGAGCTCATCGATCAGACCGTGCTCGTCGAGATGGATGAAGTCGCAGCCCTCGATCCGCTTGTCCCCGACCCGGGCCTGGAACACGAGCGCGTGATCGCGCGCGTCGGGGGCGCCGATTTCGCGCAGGTAGGAGAAGTCTTCGAACACCTGCGAGACAGCGGTGAGCAGCATGCTCACGGCGGCACGGCCGTGATAGGGCTTGAAGACGATCGGGCTGCGGAAGACGACCTCGTCGGAGAGCAGCGCGGTGACGGCGTCAAGGTCCTGTGCCTCGACGGCGGCGCGAAACGGGTGCACGAGCGGACCTCCCTTTCGGTCAGATCGGTTGAGCGCCGGCGTGAGCAGGCGCTTCTGCGAAAGCCAACCGTACCCGACGCGCGCGAGGCGGACCGCTTCGGCCTCAGCTGGAGTCGGACCGCGCCGGCCTCGGCCGGAGTCCACCGCGCGGCCTGAACCGGACCCTGCGAGCTCAACCTGACCGAGACAACTCCAGCCCGAGGCTCGAGTCACCGCCAACAATGCGTAACCCAAAGGTTGCACATCGAGCTGCGCTCGTGTAACCTGCCGGTGACACTACGACTTCGGAGGTGGTTCGATGACAGTGCAGACCGACCGCATCGAGAGAGATGTTCTGATCGCCGCGCCCGTCGAGCGCGTGTGGGAGCTGATCACGAGCGCCGAGCACATGGGTCGCTGGCTCGGCGACGCCGGCGCCGAGATCGACCTGCGCCCGGGTGGCAAGCTGTCGCTGAGCTGGCGCGAGCACGGCACTCACTACGGTCGCGTCGAGGCGGTGGAGCCGCCGCATCGTTTCGTCTATCGCTGGCTGGCGGAGATCGACGCGCAGGAGGAGCCGACGCCGGCCAATTCGACGCTGACCGAGTTCATGCTCACGGCTGAGGGCGACGGTACGCGCGTGGCCGTGGCCGAGAGCGGCTTCGACGGGCTGGACGTCGATCCGGCAAGCCGTGGCGCCACGTTTGCGTCGCACACGCGCGGCTGGACGGCGGAGCTCGACGAGCTGCTCGGCTACGCGGCCGGGACCCCGGCGGGACGATGAGCACGGCACTCGCCGGTCCCGAGCCGGCGGTGTTCGCCGCGCTTGCCGACCCGACCCGCTGGCGGCTGCTCGGGATGCTCGGGCAGCAGGGCGCGGGCACGGCGACGACCCTTGCGGCGAAGCTGCCGGTGAGCCGGCCGGCGGTGATCAAGCACTTGGGCGTGCTCGACCGGGCGGGGCTGGTGACGCGTGCGCGCAACGGCCGCGAGGTCCGCTACCAGGTGCAGCCGGCGCGCCTCGACGAGGCGGCGCGCCAGATCGCGGCCGTGGCCGCGGCTTGGGATCGGCGCCTCGCGGCGCTCAAGGCGCTCGCCGAGGATGATCGGAAATGAAGGCTGCGACGGAGCAGTCAGGGCGGCCGCAGAGCAGTCGGGCGGTCCGTGCGTTCACGACGAAGGGAGCCGATATGGAAATGCCACCGGTGGTGTCGCAGCAGGAGTGGGAGGCGGCGCACGAGAAGATGCTGGCGAAGGAGAAGCAGCTCACCCGTGCGCGCGACGCCGTGGCCGCCGAACGGCGGCGTATGCCGCGCATGGCCGTCGAGCAGGAGTACCGCTTCGAGGGCCCGGACGGCCCGGCGAGCCTGCTGGATCTGTTCGACGGGCGCCGTCAGCTGATCGTGTACCGCTTCTTCTACGAGCCCGGCGTGGCGGGCTGGCCCGAGCGCGGCTGTCGCGGCTGTTCGTTCCTGGCCGACCAGGTGGCCCACCTCGCGCACCTGAACGCGCGCGATACGACGCTCGTGTTCGTCTCGCGCGCGCCACAGCCCGAGATCGGTCGCTGGAAGGCGCGGATGGGCTGGGAGATGCCGTGGTACACGCTCACGGACGACTTCGACGCGGATTTCGGCGTCGCCGAGTGGCACGGCACCAACGCCTTCTTCCGCGATGGAGACAAGGTGTTTCGAACGTACTTCGTCAACAACCGCGGCGACGAAGCGATGGGCAGCACCTGGAGCTACCTCGACATGACCGCGCTCGGGCGCCAGGAGCAGTTCGAGGATTCACCACCGGGCTACCCGCAGACGCCGAGCTACAGATGGTGGAACCTGCACGACGAGTACGACGATCCACGCTGAGCTGACTCCACGCTGACCTAGACTCGCGACCATGTCGCTGCACCTGTTCGCCGGCGTGCGCGTGCGAGACTTCCAAGCGGCGCGGGCATGGTACGAACGGCTGCTCGGCGAGCCGACGTTCCTCCCCCACGCCAGCGAGGCCGTGTGGACCCTGGCCGAGAACCGGTCGGTGTACATCGTCGCGCAGCCCGACGGCGCGGGCAGGTCTGTCGTGACGATCTTCGTGGACGACCTCGATGCCCAGGTCAGGGAGATCGCCGATCGCGGGCTGCAGCCAGACGAGCGCGAGACGTACGCCAACGGCGTACGCAAGGTGCTCTACCGCGACCCGGACGGCAACGAGCTGGGGTTCGGCGGCGGCGGTCCGGTCGACGCCGGTTGATCGACGGCCAACCCCCGCTTCGCACGAGACGCCGATGGCGAACCAGGCGGCGGCGAGAGACCGGGGCGATCGCACGACCGCCCTTCCAGGCCGTAGCGGGGCAGTTCGCATGGAGCTACATACATACACGAATGTATGATATGGTTGTCGGAGCGCCGCCCCGATGCGTACGGTCTCGGCGAGCCCCGCATGTCCACAGTCTCGACCCGACACTCCAGACCCCCCGCGCGAGGCGATCACAGACCGGCGGGCGCGTCCGCCGTCCGCTGGGGGCGCGAGGTTCCCGCGGCGATCCGCTCGCTCGGAGCGCTCGCGAACGCCGACTACGCCGACATCGTGACGGCCACGATCGACGTCGCGCCCGGCCGCACGCTCGATGAGCTGATCGACGCCACTTTGAAGGATGTGCCGCGCGGCCTGCCCGTGTTCGTCACGATCGTGCAGCGCGCCTTCCTCGGCCTGCGCCTGGAGCTGCGGCCTTCCCCGGATCACCTGCTCGGATGGAGGATCGCCGATCGCGGCGAGAACTGGATCAGGATCGAGGCTGCCTCGTGGTTCCTGACCGGCCACGTGGTCATGCAGATCGACGAGCGGGAGCTGTCTTTTGCATCGTTCGTCCGCTACGACCGGCGGCTCGCGGCGCTCGTCTGGCCTGCGATTTCTCTGATCCACCGTCAGGTGGCGCTCACGCTGGCGCGCAGCGCCGTGCAAGCGCTGTGAACGCAAGCGCTGTGAACGAGCCGCAGGATCGCCACGTGCCCGATCGGAGCGGAAGGCTTCCCAACAGCGCGCATACGTCCCGTGCTTGGCGGATCCATGAGCTCGCGCCCGATTTCCGGCTCGAGGATGTGTGGGCGCTGCCCGCGTATGGGGAGCGCGGCGACTTCCCGGCGCTGGTCCAGGGCTTCGCCGACGGCGACCCTGCGCAGATGCCGTCGCGGCTGGCCCGCGCGCTGTGGACGATCCGCTGGAAGATCGGGGGGCTGCTCGGCTGGGACGATGCCGGGGCCGGGCTCGAACGGAGGGTGCCGACGCTGCGCGAGCGTCTGCCGCAAGACCTGCTGGACGCACCGGGCCCCGACTTCGCCATCCTGCCGTTCACGTCGCTGTATCTGCTCGACGACGAGTTCGCGGCGGAGATCGCCAACGGCACCATGCATGGCGTGATGCATCTCAGCATCGTGCCCGACGGAACGGGCCGCTACGGCGTGCGGATGGCGGTGCTCGTCAAGCCCAACGGGCTCTTCGGGACCGCGTACATGGCCGCGATCAGACCCTTTCGCTACCTGATCGTCTACCCGGCGATGATGCGCCAGATCGAACGCGAAGCGCGGCGATGGGAGCGAGACGGTGCTCTGCTCAGCTCGCAACGGCCGTCGCGTCGCTGACCGTCGCACCGCGAGCTTCGCTGAGCACGACGCGCAGACGCTTCTTGACCTGTGCCGCGCTGAGGTTCCGAACCGCGAACTTGAGGTTCTGCAGCGACTGGCCGCGGCCGAAGTGAAGCGTGCCCGACCGCCTGTCCCATGTTCCGCCGACGTTCGGTTTGAAGGTGACGAGGTTCACGCGGTAGCTGACCGAGATGGTGGTGTTGGTCGGCACTTCGCTGGTGACGCCGCAGAAGAACCAGGTGAAGCCCTGACTGCGCTGGACGTGGCAGTTGTGGATCGCGACCGTGGCCTGCGGGTTCGCGGCCACGACAGGCGCCCCCGGAAGGGCGAGCACGAACGCACACAGCAGCCCCAGGGCCAAGGGTCCGCGAAACACGTTGGTCACGGCTCAAGCTGTACCACATGAGCCGCCGGCCGGTCGTTTCGCCGGGCTCCGAGGCGCTGCGGCGCGGAAGCTAGTCTGAAGGTATGGCAAAGACGTGGGTTCTCGATACCGAGACGAAGGGCACGGGCGCACACATGGTGCCACTCGAGAAGGTGCTGCGCGGCAGAGATCGCGAGCCCGAGCTGAGCCTCGTCAGGCTCGGAGGGTCCGCGCCACCGAAGCCCGTTCGCGAGCCTGATCCGCCCGAGCCTCGTGTCTTCAAGGTGCTGGACCTGATGACGCGCGGGACGCTTGCCGAGGGCGTCGACCTGCGCGCGACGGTGAAGCTGCTCGGCGACGTGCGGAGCGTCGTCGATGTTCAGATCTACGTCTGGGACGCGGCCCGGCGGCGCTGGCGGATGCTGAGCTTGGACGAGCGGCGCGCCTTGTGGGACGCTCGCCCTCGGCGGCGACGCGAGCCGCAAGCAGCGTAGCCAGAAGTACGCTCGTCCTCGGCGCCGACGCGAGCCGCAAGCAGCCTAGCCAGAAGTGGCGCCGGCGGGCGGGCCTGGAGACGAGGACACGCGACGGCTGCGGGCACGCCCGCAGAGATCAGGACCTGGGACGATTGCGGACGTGCCGATCGCCCTGATGCTGGCGACCCTGACCGACCGTCGCGACTTCGGCGAGGACTGGCTGCTGGAGCGTAAGTTCGATGGGGAGCGGTGCGTCGCGCGCAAGCACGGCGAGGACGTGCGCCTGGAGTCGCGCACGGGAAAGGCGCTCACCGGTACCTACCCGGAGGTCCGCGTGGCGGTCGCGGGCCAGCGGGGTCGGCGGCTCGTGCTCGACGGCGAGGTGGTTGCGTTCGATGGAGAGCAGACGTCGTTCAGCCGGCTCCAGCAGCGACTCGGAGTCACGAGCCCGGCGCCGGAGCTTGTGGCTGCGTACCCGGTCGTGTTCTGCGTCTTCGATCTGCTCGAGCTGGACGGCGACGATCTCCGCGACCGGCCGCTGCTCGAACGCCGCGCGCGCCTGACCGAGGCGGTCCGGCCGGGCACGGCTTTGCAGCTGAGCGAGGCCTGGCGCGATGACTCGCGGCGGCGGTTCGCGCGGGCTTGTCGGGCGGGCTGGGAGGGGCTGATCGCCAAGCGCGCGCAGGCGGCGTACGTCGCCGGCAGATCGAGAGACTGGCTGAAGCTCAAGTGCGTCTCCGAGCAGGAGCTCGTGATCGGCGGCTACACCGAGCCCGGCGGCAGCCGCAGCGACTTCGGCGCGCTGCTCGTCGGGTATTACGAGGACGAACGGCTCAGATACGCCGGCAAGGTCGGGACCGGGTACACGGCCGCGACGCTGCGCGATCTCGGGGCGCGGCTGCGCGAGCTCGAGACGTCCGAGTCGCCGTTCGTGGACGCGCAACCGATCCCGCGAGGCGCCCACTGGGTCCGACCGGAGCTGGTCGCGCAGATCGGGTTCGCCGAGTGGACGAACGACGATCGTCTGCGGCAGGCGCGCTTTCTCGGCATGCGCGACGACAAGCCTCCGGGCGAGGTCGTGCGGGAGCGGCCCGTGTGAGTCAACCTCGGCGTGAGCCAGCGCCAGGACTCGACAATCGAACAAGGCCCAACAAAGGGAGGTCAGCATGAGCACCACCGATCGGGAGATGGTTCTGGCCCATTTCATCGTCTCAGACGATGTCGAGCGTTCCCGTCGCTTCTACACCGAGGTGCTCGGTGGTAGGACTGTCGTCTCGGGTGAAGGGGATGACCAGGTCACGTACGTGGCGCTGGCCAACAGCTGGATCATCATCAACGTCGGCGGAGGCCCGACCGACGACAAGCCGACGGTCACGCTCGAGACGCCGCCCGATCCGGATCGCGTGAGCAGCTTTCTGAACATCCGCGTGGCGGACATCCAAGCGGTGTACGCCGAGTGGAGCGGGCGCGGCGCTCAGTTCCTGACACCGCCGAAGCAGCACGCGACCGAGATGCGCTGTTATGTCCGTGATCCCGACGGCTACATAATCGAGGTGGGCCAGACGACCCTTGCCAGAGGCTGGCGTCCACCCTCATAGGGGACGCCGGCGATCCACTCCCCGACGCCGGCGATCCACTCCCCGAGGCCAGCGATCTACGGGCCGAGGCTAGCGATCCACGGCCCGAGGCTGCCCGATCAGACCGTCGCGGTCACGACGTTCGATCGCGCCAGCGAGCTGCCCGTGACGTCCAGCGCCTGCGCCGCGAAGCAGGGCCCGGCCGCCGTGATCGGTAGGGCGCTCTCAAAGCCGGTTGCGCGAACGCTCGCAGCGGCACGCAGATCGTTGACGTCGGCGCCGGCGAGCAGCTGCCAGCTGTCCACCTGGGTGGCGCCGTTCCAGCTTGCGTAGGCGGTGAGGTCGCGGCCGCGAGGGATCAGCGCGAGCGCCGGGAGCTCGGCGGGCCGGCCCGTCCAGGGCAGGCGGAAGGCGCGGTAGGACTCGTAGCGCTCACCCAGGATCGCATCGAACAGCATCCGGCCCGAGCGATCGAACTCCGATACGCGCGGCGCTTCTCCCCAGCCGACGAAGACGTTTCCGTTCGCGAGCAGCTGCACGCTGCCCTGGCTGCCCGCGAGGATCCGGGGATGGCGGTACTGGTGCAGGAGCGTGGCCGTCATCGCTCGTTCGTTCAGCTCGAGGATCAGACCGCGCGAGAGCCGCTCGACCGCCGGCGTGGCTCCGTTGTCGAAGACGGTCAACGCCCCCTCAGGCTGGCGACGTGCATCGTGCTGCCAGGCGAAATCGGTTCCGGGACCCATCCTGAAGTCGCTGTGCTTGCCGCCGAGGCGCCAGCGGATGGTTCCGGAACGGTCGATCTTGTAGACGGTGTGCGTGCTGCGGGCGGATACGAGGAAGCTGCCGTCGTGGTCGAGGTCGACGGAGTTGATGTGAAAGAAGTCCCAGTCCGCGCCCACGGGCGCGTAGGACTCCTGGATCGGGATGTGATCGAGGCTGCGCCACTCGAACAGGACCGCGCCGGTGGCGAGCTCGATCTCCTGGAAGATGGCGTCCTGAATGGTGCCTCGACGCGGGCCTGCGACGGCCGAGAGGTCGGCGTGGGTGACGACATAGCTGGTCAGCAGCGCCGTGTCGCGCGGGGTGATCAGGAACTCGTGCAGGTCGCCGCGAAGACCGCGCCCGGCCTGCACGCGCCGCACCGTGCGATAGCTCGCGTCGGCGATCACGTATTCGCCCACTCCGTGTCCGAGCTCGATGCTCCCCTCCCACCACGTGAGCACCGGGCTGCCCCGGTAGCTCTGGACCCGGAAGTCGGTGGTCACCTTGTCCGCCAGCGGGTGCTCCCAGATCGGCTCGCCGTCGTTGTCGGCGATCACCGCGCCGGCCTGGCCATCCGGCGCGTTGTAGGGCGCGACGAAGATCGGATCGGCGCTGGCGCCAGGCTCGCTGCGGGCGACGGTCAGCGCTGGGATGCGCAGGTCCGGTCGGGAATGCCACGCGGGTGCCCGCGGTGGCGCGGCGCTGCGAGACGCGAAGGCGTCGCCGAGCAGCTTGCCGGCGGCGCCGGTGAGGCTCAACCCGGCGGCTCCGACGCCCGCACGGCAGAGCAGTTGCCTGCGGGTCAGCGTGTGCTCGACGGCGGTCATCTCTATCCACCAAAGCGCAGCGTGCCTAAAAGTTGCTGAGCCGGCACTCAAGCCCGCCTCAAGAGTGTGCGAGAAAGGCCCAAGAAACGACGGTCGGATGTTGCTCGCGAGCGCGTGCCAGACCGAGCGATAGCCGTGCCAGACCGAGCGATAGCGTTACGTGGGCGATGTCGCTTCCCGTCGAGGGCTATCAGCTGAAGGGGATCTCGTCGAAGGCGTACGAGCATCCCGCCGACCGGGCCGCGACCGCCGCGCTGAAGGCGGTCCCGCGCCTGGACAGCGTGGTGCGGAAAATCGTCGAGTTCGGTTACGAGCGGGCCTTGCGCCGCGGCGTGCTCGGCTCTGCGGTGCGGCTCGGCGAGGACCAGCTCTCGCACGTCTGGCATGCCCACGCGCGCGCCTACGCGACGCTCGACCTCGAGCCGGTGCCGGAGCTGTATCTCACTCAATTCCCGGTCGCCAACGCGATGACGATCGGAGCGGGTCGGCCGATCGTCGTCGTGAACTCGGAGTTGGTCCAGTTGCTCGACACCGAGCAGCAGCGGGGCGTGTTCGCCCACGAGGCGGGGCACGTGCTGTCCGACCACGTGCTCTATCGCACGGCGTTGGTGATCTTGCTGAGACTGTCGGTGCTGCCCGGCATCCCGATACCGGTGTTTCCGCTGCGAGCAGCGCTGCTCGAGTGGTTTCGCGCAGCCGAGCTCAGCTGTGACCGTGCCGCGGCACTGGTGATCCGCGATCCGCAGGCGATCTGCCGCACGCTGATGGTGATCGCCGCGGGCGCCGAGGCTGCCGACCTCGACCTCGACGTGTTCATGAGGCAGGGACTGGACTACCGCGAGAAGGTGTCGCCTTTCGACCGGGTCTCGCGGCTGCTGAGCGACCTCAACCTCACCCATCCGATGTCGGTCCAGCGCGTGCACGAGCTGATGGAGTGGGTCAAGTCCGGCGACTACGATCGGATCGTGGGCGGCTCCTACATCTCGCGCGACCAGCCGCAGAGCGCCCGCGCCGAGGCAGGCGATGCGATCGCCCACTACAGCGAGCGCTTCCGGGCCACGTTCAACGAGCTTGGCGAATCGATAGAGGACGCCGGCAAGCAGCTGAGCGATTGGCTGCGCAAGACGGGTCGGACCGACGAGTAGGCGCGTGAGCAGGTTCAGCTGAGCTTGATTGGAGGCCGATTGTGCGCGAGGACATCGAGATCGGGGCGTGCTTTCCCGACTACGGGCTGCCCGACCAGGACGGCGTGGTGCGCCGTCTGTCGGAGCTGCAGGGCTCGAACCCGATGGTGCTGCACCTCTCACGTGGCGGGTTCGACCCCAAGGAGCACCGTTTCCTTCACTATCTCGTCGACGCGTCGCTCGACTTCCGGGTCGGGTACACGCGGCTGGCCGTGATCGCGACGGACAACCAGCTCGAGATCAACGAGTTCCGCGACGGCGTCGGCGCGGAGTTCCCGTTCCTGTCCGACCCCGAGCGAACGGTGCAGCGAGATCTCGAGATCGTCGAGTACACCGATCCGGTCCACGACCCGATGATCCCGCATACGTTCGTGCTCGCCCCCGGGCTCGAGATAGCCGCGATCTACAACGGCTACTGGTACTGGGGGCGCCCGACGGTCGAAGAGCTGCACCGCGACCTGCGCGAGGTCATGCGCAGGTCGCGCCCGGACTTCGATCTCGGCGCACCGGGGCTGCGCGAGGCCTGGGATCGCGGCGAGCGCGAGCAGTTCCTCGTCAGTCCCGTCGAGGGTAAGGCGATCCGCTACACCGAGGGGACGGACGTGGGAGTGAAGCGATGAGCGAGGGTCGTTCGCCCAGATAGGACCGGGCCGCTCCGCCTGGATGGGCAAACGTCGGCGCACCCGTCGTGGCTCGCGGCGCTGGACGGGCGCCCACGAACGGCGGCGGCGCCAAACGCGGTCGTGGCTTGCGGCGCTCGAGGGGCGCCCACGACCGGGGACGGTGCCAAACGCGGTCGGGGCTCGCGGCGCTCGAGGGGCGCCCACGACCGGGGACGGCGCCAAACGCGGTCGTGGCTCGCGGCGCTCGACGGGCGCCCACGACCGGGGGCGGCGCCAAGCGCGGCGCTAAGCGGTGTAAGACGAGGGCATCGACTGAGGGGCGCGCTTGTTCCATCCGTGAAACGGCGAGTAGTCGCCGGCGTCCCATGCCTCGCGCAGGCCGGGCTTGCTCAGATCCCAGTCGGGGCGGATCTCGCTGCTCACCTCGCGCAGGTCGTGCCAGAGGTCGATGACCGAGGGTCGGCCCCAGAACCAGTAGCCGTCATAGATGCTGTGGATCACCAACCCTGGCTTGAGCACGAGCGTGTGCGGGATCATCGGGTCGTGTTCGGGGTCGGTGTACTCCTGGATCTCGAGGTCCTTCTGGACGGTCCGCTCGGGGTCGGAGAGGAAGGGCCAGTCGGCGCCGATCGAGGCGCGGAACTCCTGGCTGGTGTGATGGGTGTCGGTCGAGATCGTGGCGACCTTGGTGTAGGCAACCGCGATCTTGGGATAGTTGGCGGCTAGTTCGAGATGCTGCTGGTGCTCCTTGGGGCAGTAGTGCCCGCGCGCCAGCGTGAGGATCAGCGGGTCCTCGCCTTGGATCTCGCTGAGCTTTCGAGTACGGTTCTCGTGATCTGGCAACTCGTAGTCGGGAAAGGTGCCACCGGGGACGATGTCGCTGCGCATGATCTGCTCCTATCGACGGTTTGCGGAGTGACGAGAACGATGGCCACCGTGCCGCCCGCGTGCGCCCGGCGCGACACGGGCCGGGATCCCCGGTTCGCGACACGGGCGCGGGCCGGTGGCAGCTCGGGCGCCATCGGAGCCTTCCGGGTCCGCGTTGAGCCTAGTCAACCGGCGCCGGGCGTGCGGCAAGGGATGCGCGCCAGCGGAGCCGTTCGAGTTCCCGCTGAGCCTCGTGAACCGGCGCTGCGCGTGCGCCGAGCGGCGCCATCCCGATGAGCGCCCGCACGCCCGTGTGCGAGCTGCTGGGGATCGACCACCCGATCCTCTGCGCGCCTTTGGCCGCAGATCCCCGGCTTCCGGCCGCGGTCTCGAATGCCGGTGCCCTGGGCAACATGGGGCTCTGGTGGGCCGAGGACGCGGGAGCTCTTGTGCGTGAAACGGCGGCGCTGACAGATCGCCCGTTTGGCGGCAACTTCGTGCTCGCCTCGGACCAGCACCATCGAGTCGAGCAGGCCCTTTCCGCTGGCCTGCGGATCGTGTCTTTCCTATGGGGCGATCCCGAGAGCTATGTCGACGTGGTGCACGACGCCGGGGCGCTCGCTCTGCACACGGTGGGGAGCGCCGAGGAGGCCCGCCGCGCGGTCGCGTGCGGGGTGGACGTGATCGTGGCGCAGGGCTGGGAGGCCGGCGGGCACGTGTGGGGAGGCGTCGCGACGCTCCCGCTGGTGCCGGCGGTGGTCGACGCGGTGGCACCGGTGCCGGTGATTGCGGCCGGTGGGGTCGGGGACGCTCGCGGTGTGGCGGCCGTGCTCGCGCTTGGCGCGCAGGCCGCCTGGCTGGGGACGCGATTTCTGTTGGCCGAGGAGATGCCGGTCCATGACGAATACAGGCGCCTGCTGATCGGCGCGAGCGAGAGCGACGCGGAGTGGTACGCCAACCTCTATGAGGTCGGATGGCCGGACGCCTCGCACCGCGCCCTGCGCAACTCGACGGCTGAGCGCTGGGAGGCCGCGGGCCGGCCGCCACCGGGCAGCCGACCGGGAGAAGGCGAGGTGATTGCGCACTTCCCGACGGGCGAACCGATCGTTCGATATTCCCCGGCGCCCCCGCTCGTCGGAACCACCGGCGAGATCGAGGCGCTGTCGCTGTGGGCTGGACAGAGCGTCGGGCTCGCCAGGCAGACACAGCCTGCTGCCGAGATCGTGGCCGAACTGGTCTCGCGCGTGTAGGCCGGCGCGGGCGACTTCGCCAACCTCACCCACGCAACTTCGCCAACCTGCGCGCAGGCAGGTTCGCCAAACCCCACCCACGCAACTTCGCCAACCCGCGCGCGGGCAAGTTCGCCAACCCCTACCCAGGCAACGTCGTCAACCCCGGTGCAGCCAACTTCAGCGGCCGAGCGGCGCCCAATCGAACGAGACCAGGCGATCAGGCCTCGCCGGTCGATGGCCGCGGATCTTTGAGGCCGACGACGAGATCGTGAAGGTCGCCGCCGACCTCGAGACGGCCCGACTGTTCGAGGCCGCCGGCCTTCACCGGCTCGAAGCCGGCTGAACGGATCAGCCTCGCGACCTGCTCGCCGGCAAGCGGGTCGTCGGTCACATAGAAGAGGACCGCCCGTTCCGGCGAGCGTTTGCTGGAGGAAGCGAGAAGATCGGCGGACAGGGTTCCGAACGCCATCGCCAGGGCCGCCTCGGCCGGCAGCCAGCCGGCTAGAACCTCGCCAGAGGACTGCCCGACCGGCAGGAGACGAGTGAGGTTGCCCTGTGCGTCGATGCCCAGCGGGTTGCTCGGCACGACCACGAGCTTGTCGGCCAGCCGCTCGGCGAGTTCGTCGATCACGCCCTCCAGCACCGTGAACCGCAGCGCGAGCACAACGGCATCGGCGCCCCGCAGCGCGTCGCCGTTGTCGGCGGCGAGGACCGCGGCTGGACCGATCTCCGCGGCGAGCGTTTGCAGCGATTCCCTATCGGCGCTCGAGAGCCGCAGCGTCTCGCCGCCCGAGGCGAGCAGGCGCGCGATCACCGATCCGAGCACTCCGGTGCCGATCAGCGCGGTGGTCATGCGCCATTCACTCCGAGCCGGCGGACGCGCCCGACAGCCAGCCGGCGGGCGCCCAGTCGCCCTCCGGGTCCGTGGTTTGCCCGACCTCGATCAGATAGCCGTCGGGATCGCGGATGTAACAACGGATCTCGTACTGGTGCTGCTTGGGCGGCGTCAGGAACTGGGCGCCCCGGGCGCTCCATGCGGCGTACACGGCCGCGATGTCTTTGACGCGGATGTTGAGAAAGCTGCTCACGCGGTCGGGGTCGCGTGGCGCCTCCAAGGTGACCGCCGGCTTGTCGTCGGTCGGGGCTCCGCCGACGTTGATGATGATCCAGCTGTTGGATAGCGCGACATAGGTCGGTTCTGGGCCGAAGACCACCCGGCCGCCGAGCACCTCGGTGTAAAAGCGGCGGGAACGCTCCACGTCGTTTGACACGATGAAATGGGCCAGGACCAGCTCGTTGTCGGTCGTGTTCATACTGACCTCCGGTTTTTTTGAAGACTTGACGCTGTGGTCACTCAGTGTCCGGCGCTCTGACCGCCGTCGATGTGCAGGATCTCTCCGGTCACGAACGGGGCCGACTCCAGATACAGAACTCCGCCGACCACATCCTCGACCTCGCCCACCCGTCCGATCGGGTGCAGCGCACCCATCCCCGCATACGAGCTGTCGTCGTGCGCCGGCGTCTTGATGACACCGAGAGAAACGGCGTTCACCCGCAGGCCTCGTGAGCCGTACTCGACCGCCAGCGACCTCGTGGCCGCGACCAGGCCTCCCTTGGTCAGCACCGAGAGAGCGGCCGGCCTGCTTTGGTCCGCCTGTTCGACGAGCGTCGTCGAGACGTTCACGACGTGACCGTTACCTTGATCGAGCATCTGTTCGATCGTGCGCGCCGTCATGTGAAAGAAGCCCGCGAGGTTGACGGCGACCAGGGCATCGAAGTCCTGCTGGGTGTAGTCGGTGAAGGGCTTGCCGATGTAGACCCCGGCGTCGTTGATCAGGGTGTCGATCCGGCCAAAGCGCTCGACCGCCGCGGATACGGCGCGTCGCGCCGTATCGGGGTCGGCGACGTCGCCGGCGATGCCGACGATGCCCGGGTCCTGCGAGGGCGTGATCGATAGAGCGTTCGCGATCACGGCATAGCCGAGCTCGCGGTAGGCGCTCACGAGACCCGCGCCGATGCCCTGCGAGGCGCCGGTGATGATCGCGACTTTTTGATCTGCTGGGTCAAGCACGTTGAGCACCGCCCTGCGCCTGCGCCGCAGCGCCCGGATCTCGGCGTGGCGGCGTCGGGCGCCCGTGAGTCTACGCGCTGGCCGTCACGCGGAAGCGGGCGTCCTCGGCCACACAGGCTGAGCTCGGGACTCGGCTAGAGCGCACCGAGCAGCTCGCGCAGGGTGTCGGTGTAGGTGTTCAGCGCGGCGCGACCCTGGGGCGTGAGTGCGACCGAGGTGCACGAGGCGGTGCCATTTCCGTTTTTCTCGCTTTGGGTGTAGCGGGCCTCCTCGAGCCTGCGCAGGTGCGTGATCAGGTTTCCCGGGGTCAGCTCGAGGATCTCCTGCAGGCGCGTGAAGGACAGCGTCTCGCCAGCCGGGAGCGCGGCCAACGTTGCGACGATCCGCAGTCGCGCCGGTGCGTGGATCACCTGGTCAAGTGGGTCCATGCCGGATCTTCGCTGCCTGCGCTCGCTGCGACCGGGCCCTGGCGAGGGCGTAGACGAGCACCCCGACGAACAGGCTGATCCCGGCTGCGAGCCACGCGCCGCTCGGCCCCGCGAATGCGGCGACCACGCCGCCGGCGACGACCGCGAGCGCGGCGCTGAACTGCGGCCGGTCGGCCTTGCTGGCTGCGATGCCCATGACCGTGGTACCCACGACGATCAGCGGCGCCGCCGCCGGGATCACCCCGTAAACGATCGCGTCGCCGGCGCCGTAGTGATACAGCGCGCCCTGCAGCACCGGGCTGCCGAGGACCAGGGATGCCAGGATCGCGACCCCCTCGCGCCGTTGCTGGCGAACGGAGGGTCCTTCGACGCCGAGGGTGGCGCGCCGGTAGACCTTCGCGGACACCGCGATCGAGACGGCCACAGCCGCGTACACGAGCGCGACTACGCCGAGGCTTGGTCCCGAGTAGGGGTGCTGGCCGCGCACCGACAGCCACAGCGCCCCGTAGGCAACGAGGATCACGCCGCCCCCGAACGCGGTGATCCATGGCGGGCTCGGGTCGAACTGGCGCCGCGCCTCGCGCTCGGCGCGAGCGAGCAGTCGTGCGGCTTCACGGGGAGCCAGCTCGTCGCTGTCGTCAGCTTCCGTGGTCGCTTCGACGTCGTGTTCATTCGACATGGCGCTGCCCTCTTCGATTGACTTTGTGGCACAAAGTATCATGCTTTGCCCGCGTGTCATCGCCGCCCATCGGGCGCCGGCGTGACGGTGTAGCGTCCAGGAATGGCGGAGGTCGATGGCCGCGCTGGCGATCGGAGTGAGACCGACCCGATCTCGGTGGCCGCGCCGGATCGCGAGCCCAATCGGTGGGCGGTTCTCGCCCTGCTCGGCATCGCGCAGCTGATGGTGGTGCTGGACGCGACGATCGTGACGATCGCGATTCCCTCGGCCCAGAAGGCGCTCGGTTTCTCGACCGAGAGCCGTCAGTGGATCGTCACCGCGTACGCGCTTGCCTTCGGCAGCCTGCTGCTGCTGGGTGGCAAGCTCGGTGATCTGTTCGGGCGAAAGTGGACCCTGATCGTCGGCCTGGCCGGGTTCTCGACCGCCTCGGCGATCGGCGGACTGGCTCAGTCGTTCGCCGTGCTCGTGGCCGCGCGGACGCTCCAGGGGGCGTTCGGCGCGCTGCTCGCACCGTCGGCGCTCGGGCTGCTGACGGTCACGTTCGAGGGATCTCCCGACCGGCCCACGGCGTTCGGGATCTTCGGTGCGATCGCCGGCGGTGGCGCCTCGCTCGGGCTGATACTCGGCGGAGCGCTCACGCAGGCCTTGTCCTGGCGCTGGTGCCTGTACGTCAATCTCGTGATCGCCGTGCCCACGGCGATCGTGGCATTGCGGGTGCTCGTCAATCGCCGCGCCGTCGAGCGCGAACCGATCGACATACCAGGGGTCCTCACCTCGGCGCTGGGCCTGTTCGCGCTGGTGTACGGGTTCTCGAACGCCGAGACCCACTCCTGGAGCGCACCGGCCACGATCGTGGCGCTCGTGGCCAGCCCCGTGCTGCTGAGCGCCTTCGTGCTGATCGAGCGCCGCGCCAAGCATCCATTGCTGCCGCTGCACATCCTCTGGAACCGGGGCCGCGGCGGCGCCTACACGACGATCACGCTCGCCGGCGCGGGCATCTTCGCCGTTTTTCTGTTCCTCACGTACTTCCTGCAGGAGCAGCGGGGCCTCTCGCCGCTCACGACCGGACTGGCGTTCCTCCCTCTGACCGGAGCTCTGGTCGTCACCTCGACCACCGTGCAGACGCGCGTGATCCAGCACACCGGGGTCAAGCCGCTGGTGCTCGCCGGAACGACGCTCGGGGCGATCGCGATGTTCCTGTTCACGCGCCTGACGCCCACCTCCAGCTACGCCGCCGACGTCCTCCCCGGCCTGCTCGTGCTCGGCGTCGGGATGGGCTGCATCTTCGCGCCGGCGTTTTCGACGGCGACGCTGGGCGTGGCCGGGCGCGAAGCCGGGGTCGCCTCGGCGATGGTCAACACCTCACAGCAGGTCGGCGGCTCGGTCGGCACCTCGCTGCTGAGCACGATCTTCGCCAGCGCCCTGGCCAGCTACACGGCCAGTCACCTGCACACCCCCGGCCTCGCCGACGCCGCGGCGGTTCACGGCTACACGACGGCGTTCTGGTGGTCGGTCGGGATCTTCGCCCTCGGCTTCCTGTTGGCGCTCGCGATCCTGCCCGGCCGGGCCAAGCCTCGGGCGCCCACCGTCAGGGCCGCGCTCGCGCGTCACGCGATCGGCAATTGCCACCACGTCGATGCCGATGGCGCCCGGTTTGGGCTCGGTGCTAGGACGGGTGCTGGGGTGCGATGAGCAGCGGGCGCTTGGTGTGGGCCGCGAGCGCGTGGGAGACGCTGCCGAGCAGCGCGCTGCCGATGATGCCCCGGCCGCGTTGGCCGCAGACGACCAGCCCGGCGTCGATCTCATGGGCGATCTCGTCGATCGTCTTGGCGACAGACTCGTTGGCTTGCGCGATTCGCGCAGACGCGTTGTAGCCGTGCTCGCGGGCAAGCGCGGCGCCCTCCTCTGCGATCGTTCGCGCGGCGGCCGCCTCCTGCTGGTCGATCTCGCCCTCGTTCGGGATGGCCACCAGGAACGAGCCGGCGCGCGACAGCTGCACCGCCGCCGGCGTCCACACGACCAGTACGACCGCATCGCCAGGCTTGATCAGCTGGCCCGCGGCGGACACCGCCGTCTTGGAGCCGTCGGATCCGTCGTAGCAAAACAACACCGGCCTGCTCACCGCTCAGCCCTTCTGTCGCGCGCACCTGCGGTCGCGGTAGAGGCTACTTCGCGGCAGGACTCGAGGTCGTTACCGTCCGGGGGAGACTCGAAGGCCCTCTCAGTGTTCGGGGCGCAGACCGTCGGGGATTTGCTTGCGCTTCAGGTCGCGGTCTGGGTGTGGGCGGGTGGCGGGCATAGCATCTTGACTCGACGACCTGCCACCTCGGCGAGTGCGACGCGATAGAAGCCAGGCGGGGGCAGCTCACCGGATGCTCTGCGTCCATAGCGCGTAAGGGCGTCGGCCGTTGAGACGTCGCTGAGAAGGTGCATGCCGCGTTCGGCGAGGTAGGGCGCAAGCGTCGCCGGCTCGAGGCCGAACGTGAACGGCTCGCCGGCCTTGCGGACCGACGCGACCCACTGCTCTGAGCCGGGGAACGACTTGGAGCCGTCTAGGAGGCCGCGATCGACATAGGTGAAGGAGATCCGGCTGTCGGGCGCGGAATGCTCCGCGATCCAACGCAGCGTCCCGTCGACGGCGTCGTCGTCGAGGTAGTTGGTGACTCCCTCCCAGATGAAGAACGCCCGTTGGCTGACGTCGTACTCAGCTGCCATCAGGAGCGGCCCGAAGTCGGCGCGCATGAAGTCGACCGCGACAAACGTCACGGTCGAAGGCAGCACACCCAACATGCGCCCGAGCCTTCGCCGCTTCGCCGTCTGCGTGGTCGGATGATCGACCTCGAACACGTGAGCGTGCTCAATCCCCTTGATCCGGTAGGCGCGGCTGTCGTAGCCCGCGCCGAGGATCACCACCTGTCGCGTGCCTTCCGCCAACGCATCTGTCAACGCGTCGTCGATCATTCGCGTGCGCACCAGCGCGGAGATGCGCGGTCCCGGCGCACGATGGTCGATCACCCTCGGGACGAGCGAGCGCAGGCCGGGGAAACGCGCAGCCGTTACCGCGGCCCGCAGGCCGGATGTCAGAAACCCAATCGCGAACGGGTCGGTGAACAGGCGAAGATGCTCCGCCCGGCATGACTCGACGGCCCGAAACAGCGCCATGTACTCGGCGGTGCGACTCGGCTTGCCAACCTGCATCCCGACATCAAACCAGGCCGTCCCGCGCGCGACTCCACGAGGTCATCGACGGCGCGCGACGAGCTCGCCGCGCGCCCGATGCCGGCCGACGATCGCCACCATCCCCAAGCTGCCGGCACAAGGAGGCAGGTCTCGTGCTCGTCACGATGTTTCCGAAAGGCGGCTCGCGCAAGCCGGTGGTGATCCGCTTCGGGTTCGTTCACGCGAAGGGGGAGTGCGAGCGGCGCTCCGAAGTGCTCTGCGCAATGGTACGTTCCGTGCCCAGAAAATCGGTCCGGGGGTTGTTGGTGACGGAGTCGGTTGAGCTTGCGACGATCCTGTTTACCGACCTGGTCGGCTCCACGCGGCTGGCGAACTCAGTGGGTCCCGTGCGCGGCGATCAGCTGCGCGAGGAGCACTTCGAGCTGCTGCGCGACGCCATCGCCTCCTCGCGAGGGACGGAGGTAAAGAACACCGGCGATGGCCTGATGGTCGCCTTCCCCTCGGCATCTGAAGCCGTGCGCTGTGCGGTCGCGATGCAGCAGTTGTTCGAGCGCCGCTACCGCGACGCCGAGCAGGCAATGCACCTGCGGATCGGCCTGGGCGCCGGTGAGTCGACCGTTAGGGACGGGGACTACTTCGGCATACCCACGATCGAGGCGGCGCGGCTGTGCGCGCGGACGCCAAGCGACGGCATCCTCATCTCGGCGACCGTGAAGCTGCTGTCCGGACGCTGCGACGGCATCGCGTTCTCGAGCGTGGGCGAGCTCGAGCTGAAGGGCTTCGAGGAGCCCGTGGAGGCCTTCTCTGTCTCCTGGGCACCGCTCGGGGAGGAGACCGAGGCGTCGAGTCGTTGGCCTTTGCCCGCGCTGCTTCGCTCGGTGCCGGTCGTCTCCTACGTCGGCCGCGCCGAGGAGCGCGCCAGGATCGAGGAAGCGATGACGCTGGCGCGCGACGGAGCCCGCCGGGTGGTCTTGCTTTCGGGCGAGCCCGGGATCGGCAAGACCCGCCTCGCAAGCTACGCCGCCCACCATGCCCACAGTGAGGGCTTCGCGGTCGCGTGGGGGGCGTGCACGGAGGAGCTCGCGGTCCCCTACGAGCCTTGGATCGGGATCTGCTCGCACCTGATCGAGCACGCTCCGCAGGATTTGCTCGAGCGCCATGTCGAGCGCCACGGGGGCGAGCTGTCACGACTCACGCGCAACCTCGCCTCGCGCATCCCGAACCTCCCTGCGCCCCAGTCCTCTGATCCGGAGACCGAGCGCTATCTGCTGTTCAACGCCGTCGCCGGCCTGTTGTCTGAGGCCGCGGAGGCGGTGCCACTGTATGTGGTGCTCGACGATCTGCACTGGGCTGACGCGCAGTCGCTGGCCCTCTTGAAGCACGTGCTGCGCGCCAATGAGCACGGCTCGATGCAGGCGATCGCCACCTTCCGCGACTCCGAGCTATCAAAGGACCACCCGCTCACCGCCACCCTCGCCGACCTTCCCCGCATGCAAGGAGTGCAGCGCATTGCCCTGCACGGCCTCGGCACCCACGAGGTGGCTGGGATCATGACCGCGATCGTGGGACATGAGCTCGAAGCTGACGCGATCGAGCTCGCCGGCCAAATCGCGGCCGAGACCGGCGGTAACCCGTTCTTCGTGGGGGAGATCCTGCGGGGGCTGTCTGAGTCCGGTGCGCTCGTGTTCGATGAGGCCGCTGGACGTTGGAGCATCGACAGCTCCGCCGGGATCGCGCTGCCCGAGAGCGTGCGCGAGGTGATCGAGCGCCGCGTCGAGCGCCTCGGCGGCGAGTCGCTGGAAGCGCTGCGCCTCGCCGCCGTGATCGGCCGCGAGTTCGACCTGCGGCTGCTCTCGGCAGCACTTGCCGTCGAGGAGGGGGAGCTGCTGGATCGGGTAGAGGGCGCGATGTCCGCCTCCCTGCTGGCCGAGTCATCCGAGCAGATCGGTCACTTTCGCTTCGCCCACGCGCTGATAAACCAGACCCTCTATGACGGGCTCAGTGCCACGCGCCGCGCGCGCATGCACCATCGCGTTGCCGAGGCGCTCGAGGAGCTCTACGGAGCCGATCCTGGCGAGCACCTGGCGGAGCTCGCGCTGCACTGGCGGCTGGCCGCGGTCTCGGTCGACAAGGCCAAGGCAGCGGAGTACGCGCTCAAAGCAGGACGGCGCGCGCTCGAGAGCCTTGCCCCAGCCGAGGCGGTGCAGCTCTTTACGGACGCAGTCGAACTCTCCGGCGAGACAAGTCGGCAGCGCTGCGAGGCGCTGATCGGGCTCGGCGAGGCGCAACTTCAGACGGGCGTCGCGGCATTCCGCGAGAATCTTCTGGAGGCATCGCGCATCGCCTCGCAGTTGCAAGACGGCGAGCTCGCCGCACGAGCCTCACTGGCCAACAACCGAGGCTTCAGCAGCGCAATCGGCGCCGTCGACGACGAGCGGCTCAGCGCGATCGAGCGTGCGATCGAGCTCGACGATCCGCCGAATCCTGCTCGACGCGCCCGCTTGCTCGCACTGCAGGCGCAGGAGCTGGCCTGGGACTCCGACGTCGCACGCCGCTGGGCGCTTGCAGAAGAAGCAATAGAGCTCGCGCGTGGTGCGGGAGACAAGCGGGCGCTGGCCTATGTGCTGTGGGCCGCGGGCGTCGCGCTCGAGGGCGCGCAGACGCTCGAGCTGCGAGCCACCCTCGCAGATGAGCTGGTCAGGGCTGCCGACGAGCTGGACGATCCTGCACTTCGTTGGGAGGGGGCCAACCGCGAGCTCATCGGCCGTGTCCAACGAGGGGAGCTCACACGCGTTCAAGCGCCGCTCGAGCGCATGCAGCGGATCGCGGCAGAGCTAGGGCAGCCCACAGTCGTCTGGCAGACCGAGTGGCTGACATCGGCGATGGCGTTGCTGCGAGGCGACCTGGTTGCCGGCGAGCACCTCGTTGAGCGAGCGTTCCGGACCGGACAGCAGCTACAGCAGCCCGACGCTCTCCTTCTATATGGGATACAGATGTTCTATCTGCGCGTCTTCCAAGGACGCGGCGAGGAGATCATCGCGATGCTCGAGCAGAGCGTGCAGGCCAATCCGGGCATCCCTGGCTTGCGCGCGCTTCTGGCATCCAGCCTGTGCTGGCTCGACCGTCGCGAGGACGCCGCGACGATCCTCGCGCGGGCGGCGAGCGACCGCTTCGCGGACATCCGGCCCGCAGCAGATGAGCTGACCGGGCACGTACTCTACGCCGAGGCAGCGACCCAGACAGGCGACCGCGAGGCCGCCGCTATCCTCTATGACCTCATCCAGCCGTGTGCTGACCAAGTCGACTGGAACACACTGTTCAGCGCTGGACACGCGCGACTGTACCTGGGCCTGCTCGCCTCGGTCCTCGCTGAGCACGCGCAGTCCGATGAGCATCTGGCGTTCGCGTGCGAGTTTCACGAAGCGAACGACATGCCGCTTTGGAGCGCCCGCGGTCACCTCGGCTGGGCCGAGGCACTCGCCGGGCGTGGCGAGACCGACAGCGCACGGGAGCACGCCAGGCGCGCGCTCGAGCTCTCGCGCGAGCACGGCTACGGCGCCTTCGAACCGCGCGCGGCAGCTCTGGCGGAGACCGAGTCAGCCGCCGGCGCCTGACGTCGGCGTCGGCGGTCGCCTGCGCTTCCACGGACTGCGCCACCCGTTGGCGAGCCACATGATACGAATCGACGTGTTCCAGTGACCGGTCGGAGGTGGAGCGTTTCCTCATCTGATGCTCTCGGGGCATCTGCGGTGGGCGGCAGGCCTACCGCGGATCCTCCGGTCACGCAAAAGCGGGCGTTCTGGATGCTCGTCGGTTACGCCGCCGCTCTCGGGGTGTTTGGTGCGCTCGCCGGACTCGTCTGCCTGGAAACGATCAAGTTCGGGGAACGTTGGGGCACGTATTCCAGTCCAGGCTGGTTCGGCGGTCACTGGTGGTGGGTGGCGGTCACCGCCGCGGCCGGCGTCGCGGTTGGCTTGCTTCGGCGGCTGACGCGCCTGCCCGAGGCCGTTCCGGGCTTGTTTGAGGACCTCCGTGCCCAGCACGTCGACCCGGGACTGGTGTGGCGGACCGTGGCCGTCTCGGCCGTGTCACTGATTGGTGGCGCGAGCGTCGGTCCGGAGAAGGTGCTGGCCTCGTTGGGCGGCGGCGCCGGCGGCCGGATGGCCCGGCGACGAGGGCTGTGTAAGGAGGATTCACAGGTGAACACGCTGGCTGGCATCGCCGGCATCTTCGGCGGCCTGTTCTCGAGCCCGTTGATCGTGGTGATGCTGATCCTGGAGGTCGTCCGCCCGGGCGGACAGCGGTTCAGTAAGACCCTGGTCACGGACATCGTTGCAGCGAGCGTCTCGTTCGGGATCTACTTTGCCATCGCCGGCGCCGTGTTTGTCGGCGCCTACCAGGTGCCGCGGTATCCGTTCGCGGACTGGCAGCTGCTCGCCGGCATCCCGCTTGGTCTGTTTGGTGGCATCGTGACGATCCTGGCAGCTGGGTTCACGGTGCTGGCTTCGAGGCTGTTCGGCCGGCTGAACGTCCCGGCCATCGCGAGATCGACGTTGGGGGGCGCGATGTTCGGCATCGTCGGCGTGGCACTTCCGCTGACGATGTACTCAGGCGCCCAGCAGCTCGGCTCCGTGTTGAAAGGTGCGAGCACGCTGGGCCTCGGCCTGTGCGTCGCGATCCTGATCGCCAAGATGGTCACTTGCGCGATCAGCCAGGGCAGTGGATTTGTGGGCGGCCCGATCTTCCCGTCGCTCTTCATTGGCGGAACCGCTGGGGTCATCGTCCACCAGGCCATCCCCGGCGTACCGCTGGGACTGGCGTTCAGCTGCCTGCTGACCGCCGTCCTCGGGTCGCTCGCGGCCGCACCGTTTGCGATGGTGCTGATGGCTGCCTTCGTGACCCGCGTTGGGCCATTGCAGACATCACCCATCCTGATCACCGTCCTCACCGCGTTCCTCAGCGTCGAAGGCCTCAAGTACTTGATGGCGAGCCGCGTGCAGGAGCGCGCGCGGCGGCGCTCGGGGGCTGGGATCTGAGCAAGCCGCGGCGAATGTGGCGGATCGCCGCGGATGGCGCCGGTTTCTGTTGGATTCGGGCACTCTCGGCGATAGGTGCCTGAAACGCGCCGCGGCCGCCCCGCCCGCAGGCGCCCCGTGCGAAGGCCCGCGCTTGACCAGAGCAGGCGGTGAGCTGATCGGCGAGATCACGCACTTCCGCACGCCCGCGATGGTCGAGCGCTTCGGGCTGGCGCTCCGAGGCGGCTGACGGCAGTTGCGCCGCCGGTGCCGTGCGGCCACCCAGCCCCTGGAAAGTGGCAGTACATCTTCTACCTGAACGTCCCGATCGGGGTCACCGCGCTCGCGCTGGCACCGAGGATCGTGTCCGAAAGCCGCCTCACGCGCGGATCGCGCGGATCGCCGGCCATGATCGCGGTTTCAGGCACTCGAGCGGCGAGTGCCTTAATCAGCCAGCTTGCGGATCAGCGGCGTTGATCGCCAACTGGGCCGCAAAGGCTCGTTCGTATGCGGGGCGCGCCTCGCCCCGGGCAACGTAGGCAGCCAGAGTCGGGAACTCGTCGAGAAGGCCCGAAGCTCTCAGCCTGAGCAGCACCGAGACCATCAGCAGGTCACCGGCGCTGAACGCCCCATCGAGCCAGTCGCCATCACCCAAGCGCGCAGAGAGCTGAACCAGCCGATCGCGAATGCGGTCCTTGACCAGAGGAAGGCGCGCTTCGGCCCAGGGCTCCTCGGCCTCCAAGATCCTGGCGGCCACGAGTTCGAGGATCGGCGGCTCCACGGTGTTCAGGGCGGCGAACATCCAGGTGATCGCCCTTGCCCGCGCGTTGGCATCGTCGGGGAACAGCCCTTCATGGTGCTCGGCGATGTGCAAGACGATCGCGCCTGTCTCGAACAGCGCAAGCGCACCCTCCTCATAGGTCGGGATCAGGCCGAAGGGATGAAGGCGCAGATGCGCGGGCTCCTTCTTCGCACTGAATGAAACAGGACGAACCTCGTAGGGCTGTCCCACCTCCTCCAGCGCCCAGCGAACGCGTGTGTCGCGCGCGAGGCCCTTGCCGCCATCGGGGGACCGCTCAAAGGCGGTGATGACGATGGTCATCGTTCTCCTCGCCTGCGGTTGGGCTCAAAGGCATGGGACCAGGTCCACGTCAAAACTCATCGCCGGCCGCCGAAAGGTCGATCGCAGGTGCGAAGCGGCGGCAGCATAGCACCAACAGGAGGGGGCAGCCAGCGGAACTGAACGACCAAGCGCGCCGAGTGGGCCAAGGTCGGCACGAGCGCCTACCACGACCGCCGGCGCGAGGACGAGACAGGACCGCTGCGCTCCGGCAGCGCTTGGCCGAATCCGCGATGCCCGGCACCTCGGACGCGGCGCCGGTCACTGGCCAGCGGAGGTGTGGCCGGCCTGTGTCCCCACCAAACTCCCAGCTCGCTCTAACGTCCTGCGCACGCCCGTGCCGTGTGATGGTGGCCAAGCGCCGCCTGGTCGCTCTCGATAACGAGGAAAGGACGCACGATGGTCAAGCTGCCTGGAAGCCCGAGCAGGAAACGAATGGCCCTGCTTGTCCTGGGCACAGGCTTGGCGCTCGTCGTCGCGGTGTTCCTGGTGGTCTATTTCGTGATCTTCCCCACCTCCTCGCCGAAGCCGTTCAAGCTCGCCACATCGACCGCCACCGCACCCGCCGCCACCAGCTCCGCGACCGGCTCGAGCTCGAGCGCCGGCGGACGCTGGAGCGTGACCACCGGCTCGCAGGCGGGCTACCGCGTGCGCGAGAAGCTTGCGTTCCTGCCCGCAGAGAGCGACGCAGTGGGCCGCACCTCATCGATCACCGGAACAGCCATGCTCAGGCAGTCCAAGGACACGATCACGATCACCTCCGCCTCCTTCGACGTCGCCGTCAACACGCTCAAAAGCGACCGTTCGATGCGGGATGAAAAAATCCATGAAATCGGCCTGGAAAGCAACCGCTATCCGACGGCCACGTTCGTGCTCTCGAGTCCCGTGACACTCTCCAGGAGCGCCGTCACCGGCCGCGTCATGCGTGTGCCGGTGACAGGGGTGTTCAACATTCACGGGACCCCCAAGCGTGAGACCCTGCCGGTCGAATTCAGCCTCGCGGGATCGACGCTCGAGGCGGCCGGCTCGCTCACCTTCCCTTGGAGTGAATTCGGCATGACCGCTCCAAGCGTGGGCGGCTTTGTCAACGTGACCGAAAAAGCGACCATGGAATTCGACCTGCGCCTGCAGCGAGCGTAGGAGGTCGATGCGCCGCGGAGGATCGATGCGAACCTCGATTTTGCGGCGCTCGACGCAGAGCTCGAGTGAGCGCCCGCGACGTACCTCGCGCCCTGCGCGCCGGTGTCGGCATCCTTCACGCAGCTGTGACCGCGACGCCCATGACGGAGCTTCTCGTTGTCGGGAGGATCTCTGAATAACCTAGTCCTATGAGCTATACGACGGCCGAGGCAAGGCAGCAGCTGCTCGACACGGTTGCGGCCGCAACCGAGCAGATCGCGTTCGCTCTCGCCGCCCTCGGCGAGGCCTACGAGCAGCTCGACGAGCACAACGCCGAGAATCTCGAGCGAGACCTCTTCAGACCGGTCCAATTGGCCTACGGACGAGCACAACGCACGTACCTGGAGTTCGCCGAGCGCCAGGGACTGGCGAGCCGCACATTTCAGCCGGCGTCACCAGGTGCTCCGTCAAGGGGCGTGAAGGGCTTTCTCGACAGCGCCGTGGAGGCGGTCGCAAGCGCGGACAGCGCGCTTGCGACGCTTCAAGATTCGATGCTGCCGGTCGAGGTTGGCGACGCGGATCTGCGCGCCGGTCTTCAGCAGGTTCGCGAGCTGCTCGCCGGGGTGAGCGGCCGAGCCCGAGACCTTGTGCGCACTCTGGGACGCTAGATCCGACCCGAGGCCTTCAGTGTGCCCGCGGGTTCTGTGCTGCGTCGACGGCTGCCTGGACGGTCGGGAAGAAGTGGGTGAGGGCTGGATCCTCGGGCTCGGGCTCGCGCCGAGCGTCGCGATGGATCAATCGACGCTGCTCTCACGATCGCCTTGGGCCACACCGAGCGTCCTGTTCCTGGTCGAACACGGGGCGTCGCCGTCTGCTCAGCCATCGTCGCGGATGATGCAGCGAAAGCCGATGTGGCTTGTCGAGGTGTCGATCGCCTCCGGCTGGCGGGCGGCAGGCCGGTAGCGAAGGCAATAGCTGGGCGCGCACAGGTGCGAGCCGCCCTTGATGACGCGGCGCGGGACGCGCGCGCCGGGATGGCCGAGATCGTAGCTCGCGCTGGGGCTCTCGACGCGCGGGTTCAGAGGCGGCGCGCAGCAGGCGGTCGATGCGGTATCCGCGCCTGGGCCGTCGGCGGAGTAGTAGTCGGTCGTCCACTCCCACACGTTTCCGGTGACGTCGTGGAGCCCGAAGCCGTTGGCAGGGAACAGGCCGACCGGGGATGTCCCGCGCCATCCCCTCGCACCGGTGTTGCGCCAGGGGAACTCGCCCTGCCAGAAGTTCGCCATCAGCTCGCCGCCGGGTTGCGACTCATCTCCCCAGGCGAACACGGCGCCGTCGAGCCCGCCGCGGGCGGCGTACTCCCACTCGGCCTCGCTCGGCAACTGCTTGCCGGCCCACTCGGCATACGCATGGGCGTCCTCGAAGGCGACGTGCGTGACGGGGTGCTCGCCCCGATCTGTGTTGTCGCTGCTTGGTCCCCAGGGATGGCGCCAGTTGGCGCCTGGCACGTAGGCCCACCAGCGCGTCGGGTCATCGAGCGGCACGGGGCCGGGCGTCGGGTGGAACACGGCGGACCCCGGGCGCAGCAGCGAGGGATCGGCGTCGGGGTAGTCCGCTGGGTCGGGGGGGCGCTCGGCGACGGTCACGTAGCCGGTCTCCCCTACGAAGCGCGTGAACTGATCGACTGTGACGGGCCCGCGGTCGATCGCGAACGCGGCCACCTCGACCTCACGAACCGGCGCCTCTTCGGGATAGAAGGCCGCCGACCCCATCCGGAACCGGCCACCGAGGACGTGAACCATTTCGGGGTCGCTCATCCTGGAGGGATCGTAGAGTCGCATGAGCGGTGGCTCGACGCGACCGGCGGACTGGACCGGTCAGAGACGCCGACGGCTCCGGTGTTCGATGCCGCCTGCTCCGGCGTCCGCTTGCGCCTGGGTCCCCCGAACTGGAGGAGGCCGCGCAAGCCCGGCCTCGTTCGCGCCGCCTCCTTCGCCCGGGCCCACCCTCCCAGTAGGCTGGTCGCGAGGGCCCACCGACACCTCGCGTTCGGGGGCCGACCACATACGAGCGCAACCGGAGGCTGAGGCTCATGGCTAAACCGTTCAAGGGCGTCGTCAACGTCGATGTGCGCGACTCGGTCCCCGACTGGACCCCGTTCGAGCCGCCGCGCGCCCCTGAGGGAGCGCCGAACGTCCTGTACATCGTGCTCGATGACGTCGGCTTCTCGGCGATGAGCTGCTACGGCGGGCTGATCGAGACGCCGAACATCGATCGGATCGTCGACGCGGGCGTGCGCTACACGCAGTTTCACACGACGGCTCTGTGCTCGCCTACTCGCTCGTGCCTGCTCACGGGCCGCAACCACACGCGTAACAGCATGGCGTGCATCACCGAGGCGGCGATCGGCTATCCGAATGCGAGCGGGACCGTTCCGCCGGAGAACGGGATGCTTTCGGAGATCCTCGGTGAGCGCGGGTGGAACACGTACATGGTGGGCAAGTGGCACCTGTGTCCGACCGACGAGATGAACCTCGCCGCGCCGCGGCGCAACTGGCCGACCGGGCGCGGCTTTGAGCGCTGGTACGGCTTCCTCGGCGCCGAGACCAACCAGTGGTATCCGGATCTGGTGTATGACAACCACCTGGTCGACCAGCCCAAGACGCCCGAGCAGGGCTACCACCTCACCGAGGACATCACCGACAAGGCGCTGGAGTTCATCCGGGACTCGAAGGCGGTCGCCCCGGAGAAGCCGTTCTTCCTGTACTACTCGCCCGGGGCCTGCCACGCCCCGCACCACGCGCCGAAAGAGTGGATCGACAGGTTCAAGGGCCGTTTCGACATGGGCTACGAGGCCATCCGCGAGCAGGTGCTCGCCCGCCAGAAGGAGCTGGGGATCGTGCCGCGGGACACCGAGCTTCCGCCGATCAACCCGATCGGGACGCCCGAGACGCGCAAGGGCCCGGAGGGCCAGCCGTTCCCCGAGCTCGACTACACGCGCCCCTGGGACTCGCTCGACGATGACGAGAAGCGGCTGTTCTACCGCATGGCCGAGGTCTACGCCGGCTTCCTCGCGCACGCCGACTTTCACATCGGGAGGCTGCTCGACCAGCTCGAGGCCAGTGAAGAGCTCGAGAACACGATGATCGTCGTGGTGTCTGACAACGGCGCGAGCGGCGAGGGTGGCCCGAACGGCTCGGTCAACGAGATGAAGTTCGCCAACGGCGTCCCCGACGACCTGCAGCAGAACCTGGCGATGATCGACGAGCTCGGCGGCACGAGGACCTACAACCACTACCCGACCGGCTGGGCGATGGCGTTCAACACGCCGTTCAAGATGTGGAAGCGCTACGAGTTCAACGGCGGGACCTGCGATCCGTGCATCATCTCGTGGCCGGCGGGCATCGAGGCGCGGGGCGAGGTTCGCGAGCAGTACTGCCACGCGATCGACCTCGTGCCGACGATCCTCGACGTGCTCGGCGTGCAGGCCCCGGAGACGATCAAGGGACACACGCAGTCACCGATGGACGGCGCAAGCATGCGCGAGAGCTTCGACAACGGGGACGCCGAGTCCAAACGCAAGACGCAGTTCTACGCGATGCTCGGCTCGCGCTCGGTGTGGCACGAAGGCTGGAAGGCCGTCACCACGCATCCGTGCATCGCCGGCTGGGGCAACTTCAACGACGACGAGTGGGAGCTGTACCACACCGACGTCGACCGCACCGAGGTGAACAACCTCGCGGCCGAGCAGCCCGACAGGCTGCGGGAGTTGATCAACATCTGGTTCTCGGAGGCCGGCGCGAACGCGGCGTTCCCGCTGGACGACCGCACGCCGGTCGAGATCCTGATGGAACCACGTCCGCAGCTCACCGCTCCTCGCCACCGCTACGTCTACTACCCCGGCAACTCGCCGGTCCCGGAGTGGCAGGCGGTCAACACGAAGAACCGCTCGTTCGTGATCGGCGCGCTCGTGGACATCTCCGCGCCGGGGGCAGAGGGTGTGCTGTTCGCGCACGGGACGCGCTTCGGCGGGCACGCGCTGTACGTCAAGGACAACAGGCTCCACTATGTGAACAACTTCGTCGGCGCGGAAGAGCAGATGATCGTCGCTACCGAGGATCTGCCGACGGGTGAGAAGCTGATCCTGTCGGCGTCGTTCGAGAAGCAGGGCAACGAGCCGACCTGCGCCACGGGCACGCTGACGCTCTACCACGGCGATCGCGAGGTCGGGAAAGGCACGATCAAGACGCAGCTCGGCGCCTTCGCGGTCGCCGGCGCCCCGTTGTTCGTGGGGCGCCAGGCGGGAGAGCCGGTGACCGACGACTACCCGGGCGAGTCACCGTACGCGTTCACCGGCGCGAGGCTCGACCGGATCGCCGTGGACGTCAGCGGCGAACCCTATGTCGATCTCGAGCGTCAGGCCGAGATGCTGGTGCGCTCGCAATGAGCGCCCTCCTTCGTTCCTGCTTCGCGAGCGGAGGCGAGGACCCGTCTAGTAGCTCTGGGCTCCCTCGGTCTCGTCGGGAACGAGACGCGGAAAGTACTGGGCAGCGATCCCGAAGATGAAGTCGACGAGCTGCTTGGGCGTTGGCGGCTTGTCGGGGTCGGTGAGCTCGGCCGGAATCGGCAATCCGGAGTCCCTGGCGTGGTCGAGGAGCCCGGGGCCGATAGCCTTGCCGAGGTTGCTCAGCGCCTGCCCGAGCTCGACCTGGGTCAGATGCCAGTCCGGCAGCGGCTGGGGCTCGAAGTCCGGCCAGGTGGCGGGCTCGCGCGGGCTCGCGCGGGAGAGGAGATGCTCGAACGTGCGCGCAGCGGCGTCGCGCTCGCTGAAGGGGTCGCCGAGATCCCAGACCTTGCGCAGCGTCGATAGCAGCGAGGTATGGCGGTGCTCGTCGTTTATCACGAGGCCCTCGTCCACCCACGGGGAGACGATGATCGCCGGAACGCGATAGCCGGAGCGATCGAATTTGAAGTCACACTCCCCCGCTGGCGCGCCGGGATCGGGCGGCGGCACGTGACCCGGCGGAACGTGGTCATATGTGCCACCCGGCTCGTCCCAGCCGATGAAGAACGTTGTGTTGAAGGCGTTGGAGCCCTCCGCGGAGTCGGCCGCCTTGACCGCGCGGTAGATGCGGTTCAGGAAGTTCTCGCCGGCCAGGATCGAGGACGGCGGGTCGATCGCGATGTTGACGTTGTCGCCGATCAGCGATCGCCCCTCCGCCGGGTGGTAGTCCCCGTGCCCGGCGATGAGATGCGGCTCGATCAGGCAGAAGTCCGGCAGGGTGCCGCTGGCCGCATCGCGCTCGAACTCGGCGAACGGCACGAAGTGTGTCGCCAGGCGCTCCTTCAGGCGCGGCATGTGGATCCACCCTGTGAACGAGATCCGGGCGGGCTCCAGCACGTAGACCTTCCAGGTGCGACCGTGCACCTCGAGGCGGTCGAACAGCGTTTCGGCGGTGTTTTCACGCGTCCACTTCATGGCCGGTTTGTTCGTCACGAAGCCGGACGAGGTCCCCGCCATCCAGAATGAGCGGTTCATGAAAGTCTGCGAGGGGACCTCGGAGAACCAGTGGTCGAACACCCCGAAGGCCCTGGCGATCCCATTGAGCACGGGCACCTGCTCGGGCGTGTAACCGGTCATGATCTGCGCGTACTCCTCATAGATGGGCTGGCGGCCCACCTCGCCGGTGAACGTGCTGATGTAGTCGGTGACGAAGCCGTTCATGCCCGGCTCGGTGCCAGCTGGCGGCACATTCCACGGCGCGGTGACGGCCTCGCCGATCTTGAAGCGGTTGTGCTCGTCGAGCGTGTTGTACAGCTGTGTGTTGGTGTGGTAGTACTCCTCGCCCGAGTCCGGGTTGGGGGCGTCCATATCGGTCGCGATCGTATAGGGCACCGTCCTGCGGTCGGCGCCGTGTTGGGCCCACGCCGGGATCGGGTTGCTGAGATCCTTGCCGACCACGCCCTCGAAGGTCTTGCCGTCCTCGGGTCCATACAGATGGCCGAGCACGTTGTCCAGGGACCTGTTCTCGAACAGGACCAGGACGACGTGGTCCATCGCGTGTGAACGATCAGGACTCAACTGAGGCCTCCTTGGACATTGCGCTCGTGTGGACGCCGGGCGGCGGGATCATTGGTGTAGCTCGGGGTCTGGCGCCGCCACTCCTGGCGAGGATCCTTGAAATCTTCGACCCGGTCTATGAACTCCCGCTCGCAGTGGGCGATCAGGCCGTCCGCTTGAGCCTCCGGAACTGCGGTACTCGATGCCTCTGCCACAAAGCCCCCTCTTCGTTCGCGGAAGGTCGATCGGTATCCTTTCAGAGCTTCGCCGTTGCGGCCTCGCCCGTGTCTTCCCGCGACATGGTTCGCACCGGCGGCATGGTTGGGCCGCGCGGCGCTCAGATCAGCTGTGCCGTGTATGTGCCGCCCTGCCCGCCGAGCGTCAGCCGGGTTTCGACGGCCGCGGTGCTCGAGCAGCTGACCCCATGCTTGGCGGCGGCGAGCTTGGCGGTGCCGAGCAGGGAGATGTCTTCGAGCGCTGAAGGGAGCAGAAGCGATCCCCGCAGCGTGCCGAGGGCGTAGGTGCAGCCGTCGGGCAGTTCGATCTTCCACTTCGCGGACTCGGTGAGCTCGCCGCTGGCGTACAGCCGCGCCCTGCCGCCCTTGCCCGAGACGATCCGCGACCCGCTCTGGCAGCCGGTCACGAGCGCTTCGCCGAAGCCGAACGAGTCGGTGGACCTTTCGTGGTCGTCGAGCTTAGCGTCGCCGCCCCGTAGGCATGCGCCGTGGGACGAGCCATCTTCAAGGAGCACTTCATCGTTTAGATAGAAGCCGGTCGTATCGGGCTTTACGGGTGTGCTTTCAGCGAGAACCGCGACGGTCGGGGCGCCGCGGACGAAGTTCGCAGTGACGGTCTCGCTCGAGTCGAGGCGAACGGTGCAGCTCGATAGCCCGCTGCAGTCGGCGCCGGACCAGCCGATGAAGCTCGATTTTTTGGCGGCCTCGGCTGTGAGCGTGACTTCGCTGTCGGGCTGGAAAGACGCCGAGCAGTCGCTGCCACAGTCGATGCCCGCCGGAGAGCTCGTGACGGTGCCGCTGCCGGTACCGGACCTCTGCACGGTGAGCGTGGTCTTGTGCAGCGTGATCAGCACCTCCTGGCTGAGCCCGGCGCTGCTTGCTTGCACTTTGGGTTCGATTGCGGCGGCTTGGTAGTAGCTCGACCCGGCGCCGCCGCCGCCGCCGGAGTAGAGCCCGCTGCCGCCTCCACCGCCGCCGTAGTAGCCGGCGCCGCCGCCACCACCGCCCTCGCAGTATCCACGGCCGCCTGCTCCGCCCCCTGTGCCGCCCGTTCCTTTTTCGCCGTCGAACCCCGCGACGCACTGCTGAGAATACGATCCCGGAGCACCGCCTTCTCCTCCAGAGTATCCCCCGCCGGCTTCGCCGGCAGCACCAGCTTCGGGGCCTGTGCCGACGCTTCCTGGCGCGCCTTCGCCACCGCCCTCACCACCGATATAGTCAAGCGAGAAGGAAGGTTCACCCGCACCGGCTCCTCCGCCCCCGCCGCCGCCGGCTGCGACCAGGGCCACATATGATGCGTTCTCGACTTCCGCGTCGCCGCCCCCGCTGCCGCCTGCGGCGCATTCCCCGCCACCTCCGGGTCCGCCCTTGCCGAAGCGCAAGTGCAGCGTTTCGCCCGGGCTCGTGGTGAACGTGGCGGTGACCTTCGTGGCTCCGCCCCCGGCGCCACCGGTTCCGCCTGCGCACCCGCCGCCTTCCTCGCCGCTCGCGCCAACCGCTTCGATCGTGATCTGGCCGACGTCGGCGGGCACCTCGAACGCCTGCTCTTCACCTGCCGCCGGGGTGAAAGTTTGGGTTTCGGCGAGCGCACTGCTCGCGTCAAGCAACGCCGTCACGACCAGCGCCACCATCGATGCGCACAGCGCAGCCAGCCTGAGCACGGGCTGGCGAGAGCGAGCGAGCGTGGAGCGCTGCATTGGATCAGGAATCAAGGAGTGCTTGCGAGCTTTCATGCGATCGCTCCTACGTGCGAGGGGATGAGAACTGGCTCACGCAAGACACTCGCAGCGAGCGTCGCCCCACGCCACCGGGCCAGCCCTAGAGCCGGTGTCAGGCAGACCCGAGCGCGCTGCGGGGGTTGTCCAGACCCATGTCGGAGCCGGCGAGCGGCGCCGGCGGACCGCTCGTTAGCTCGCCGCGGCTTCGTGCGAGCGTGCCGCTTGACGCACTTTGCGACACTCCGAGAGAACCCGCCATCCAGCGGAGCGTGGCGGCGCCCGAATCCCAGCTTCGCCGCCAACGTCAACGGAGGGCCGGCCATGGAAACGATCACCCTCAACAACGGCATAAAGATGCCCGCGCTCGGCCTGGGGGTTTTTCAGACGCCCCCCGACGAGACTCGGGACGCAGTCCGCAGTGCACTCGGCGCCGGCTATCGGCTCATCGATACCGCCGCGGCCTACGGCAACGAGCGCGAGGTCGGCGAGGCGCTCCACAGCTTCGATCTGCCCCGATCGGAGGTGTTCTTAGAGACCAAGGTTTGGATCAGCGACTACGGATACGAGCAGACGCTGCACGCCTTCGAGAAGAGCGCCCGAAAGCTCGGCGTCGAGGAGATCGAGCTGCTGATCCTGCACCAGGCGCTGCCATCGGCGTTCGACCGGACCCTGGAGGCCTACCGTGCCCTGGAGACCCTGCTCGCTGACGGCAAGGTCCGCGCGATCGGGGTCAGCAACTTCATGGTCGAGCACCTGGCGACGCTGCTTGACCGCGCCACGGTCGTGCCCGCGGTCAACCAGATCGAGTGCCACCCCTACTTCCAGCAGCGGGAGGTCCAGGACTTCAATGCCGAGCACAGCATTCTCACGCAAGCCTGGTCACCGATCGGCGGCATCACCTTCTATCGCGACGGCAGCCATGGCAGCGCCCTCGAGGATCCGGTCATCGGAGACATCGCTCGGGTCCACGGCAAGAGCCCGGCGCAGGTGATGCTGCGCTGGGGTCTGCAGCACGGTCGCTCGGTCATTCCGAAGTCCACCAAGCCCAGTCGCATCGCAGAGAACATCAACGTGTTCGACTTCGAGCTGTCCGCGGAGGAGATGGCCGCGATCGATTCCCTGGACACCGGCGATCGCGGCGGGCCCGAGCCCGACGCGATCACGTTGCAGGCGTTCGGCCGCGCGATCCCGGAGGCCTGACAGTATGCCGCTCCTTCGGCTAGATCGCTCTGCGTCCACCGTCGGCGGCGACGGTCGTGCCGGTGATGTAGCTCGCGCGCGGAGAGACGAGGAAGGCGATGACCTCGGCGATCTCCTCAGGCTGTGAAGCGCGCTGCATCGGTGTGGTTTCTCCGAGCGCCGTGATGAACTCCGGACCGGAGCGAGTCGGGGTGTAGACGGGTCCGGGGGCGACCGCGTTGACGCGCACCCCGCTCTCGCTGTATTCCGCCGCCCAAGCGCGCGTCATCGCCTCGAGCGAGGCCTTCGTCGCTCCATAGGCCGCGCCTCCCACGAGCCCTACGCCGCCGGCCATGCTGCTGAGGCTGACGATGCTGCCATGACCCCTGGCAGCCATCCCGGGAGCGAACGCGCCTACGAGGAAGAACGGCGCGCGAACGTTGCTGGCGAACATCTTGTCGAAGCCCGACATGTCGAACTCGGCGGTCGGCTCAAACAGCGCGATCCCGGCGTTGTTGATCAGGATGTCGACGTCGCCGATGTCGTTTGCCAGGCGCTGCACCCCAACGGCGTCACCGAGGTCGGCGCGGACGAAGCTGGCCTTGCCGCCGGCGGCGGTGATCTGCTTGACGGTCTCAGCTCCCCGGGTGGCGTCGCGGCCGTGTACAAGGACCTCGGCCCCATCGCGGGCCAGCGCGAGCGCGACCGCGCCACCGATACCCGATGTGGCGCCGGTCACAAGCGCGCGTTGCCCTTCGAGGTTGTTTTGACTGATGGTCGACATTGCCGCTCCTTCGAGATTGGCTTGACTCATTGCTTGACATTGCCGGTCCTTTGTTGGGTTATTCAGCGGGTCTCCTTTGTCGGTGTGGCCGGTCTGTACGGTGAGGTGCTTGCGGTCAGGACACGGCGGGGTCCGGAATCGCGTCGAGCGCCGGTGCGGGCGCCCACCGCGGGGGTCCGCGGCGCTGCACGGGATGATGGCTGGCGCGACCGGGAAGGTGGATCACGTTGCTAACGAACACGTTCCGCGACCCCGAGCTGATTGTCCGCGAGGCGCGCCGGCTGGACCAGCTGGATCGACTCGCTGGCTTGAGCCACCGCACCGCAACCGCGGCAAGGCAGGTCACTCAAGCGAAAGCGATAGTGACCGGCTCAGGCCATTCCAGCTAAGGGCTGCTAGTGGGTCTCCCACAAACGTTTGGCCGGTAACTCGGACTGGGCGGCGAACAAAGACGCATGCTCCCGATCCAGGAGGTGGCCATGCGTCCGCCCGAAGTGTTCGT